>Ga0247727_10012027_pt1 | contig 14951 bp, 22 predicted proteins | sample WisWelCaveWW1625_FD_202498 | JGI IMG/M metagenome (GOLD analysis project Ga0247727, IMG submission 202498) | Biofilm microbial communities from Wishing Well Cave, Virginia, United States - WW16-25 | ecosystem: Environmental > Aquatic > Deep subsurface > Groundwater > Cave microbial mat | place... | reverse complement strand
TTGTAGAATTTTTGTATTTGAATTACAATTTCCATTTTTGGAAAGATCATCTTTTTATACAGTGCGTTTATGATCGCAGTAAATAGGGTGGCGATGATTACGAAAATTGGTGGAATAAGAGCATCATCATATAGTATGTTAGTTCTAATGGCGATTGTAACTATTTTTACTCTAAATTATGATTTCGCAAGTGCTGGAGAAAATGTAAAGCTGCCACCGCCCGTATGAGTTATTTTTCTGTAATAGATGTCACCATCTCCAAAGACAACACCATCACCACCGTCATCAACCGTGTCATCATCATCTTGCCAAACTACATATGCACTACTACCAACTGCAGCTACCTGCGGAAATCCTCTACAATCAAAGTCAGCAAACGGTGTTATGCATGCAAATGATACTGCAGGTGATGCAGCACTAAGTTCTTGCGCACTTCCAAAAGTTGTGCCACCATCTGTGCTAACCTTCATCATTATTTTTGTATTCATACCTGTATCTTCTGCCCACACAACCCATACAAGACTGCCAGCTACAGCAATCTGTGGATTTCTAGCTACAGTTGCAGTTCCCTCTAATGTAATAGCAGAACCAAAATCTACAACCGCAAAGGACTGTTGCGGAGGAATGAACGCTAAGGTTGAAGTAATTATCAGAATAAAAAGTACCGATCTCTCTGACCCTTTAGTAGAAAAGTTTGTGATATGCCGCCACTCCATATGCTAATCTGACCTCGCATTTTCATTTCTAATGAGGCTTTCTACCATATCAAAATACTCTTCATTTCCAATCTGATTTTCAGCCCATGCCAGGGCCTTCTCCTTGAACCACTGTGGAAGGGGAGTTTCATTTGTCTCCGATTCTGCCTTGAAAGGTATCCTGCTGAAAATAGTGTCAATTTGGTCTTCTGTCCATACCGAAGACATATCGTAATATGTTACATCGCTTTTCTTGTCTCTCGGACCATCAGCAAACACCATATTCGAAGTTTCAAAATATGATGCATGCGTATCTATTCTCTCTTGTTCACTCACCATGTATCCTAAAGATGTTGCATAGTTTGCGTCATCAATTTTGCCAGATGCCCACCATTTCGTAATTTCTCTTTGCATATCAATAAGATAAGACGAATCTGAAATATTATTTGTAGTCATAAGAGAGAAACTATCCCCGGCTGCTGGATGATATGGAGTCATTACTGTCCACGCATAACCAAGCTGTTCGATATGGAGCTTAGTTTTGACAGGCGCGCAAGATTGGTAATTATGAGATTCAATGCAACTATCGTATCTTGTATCCATTGAGTGGATCATATCCTCAACAACGTGTTGCCCAAAACCTTTGTAGTACAATATAAAATGAGATAGTTCATGACTTAAAATCCAGACAGGATCTGAAAACTTGAAGTTGGGGCAGTCACAAAAAACTATGCTGTGATTTTTTGTCTTGTCTGCGCCAACATGATTGTAAAATCCCCCTATGTCGTTGGCGTTAAGCTCCTTTCTTCCTATATTCCTATCATAAATTAGGATGAGTAGATCTAAATCGTCAGGTATTTTATAACTAGAATACTTAGTTTCGGTGATACACTTTGCGTTGTACTTTGAATTTTCTAACTCATACATCTCCATATATTTTTCGGCAATCAAATCATATTGATTCATCATTTGGTATTGATAATTACTACATGCTCGATAACTTGAAAGAAATAACATCTGCCATGTCATCTTTTCTGATTTATGTGTAGCATAAGAATAATTGGGATTCACTACTAACATTAATACAATTCCTACCAGAACTACCCACCTTAGTCGCCACATATACCGATCCCGTATGAGTATGATTTTTGGGATATTTAATAATGATCGGGCATTTCCTTTTCTGGAAATAAATTATAATATAATTTCTAGAGATTTTTAATATTTTTGATACAATTATCATAATATTGCCTTTTTACAGATATATTCTAAAAGCAAATGACCACAAACAAAAAAAACATCGCTAATGATTGTTATGTCACAGAAATAAAATCATAACTGATTCTATGTTTTTATCACCTAATTATTTTGAGAAATGTGTGGAGTTTAACACTTGAGCTGTTGCATTTACAATACAAGCTTTTTTCAAGTTGCCATTCCACACAATACTATTACCAGTTTCAATTCTAGAAAATGTTTGCGGATTCTAAGAAAACTTTAATATTTTAACTTGTTGAGCTAGCATTTCTTTCTTTGTCTGTACATTTCTGAACATACCAATTGATTGCGGTATGTTCTTTTCTGAACGTCCTTGTGCATTATTGTTCCTAGAGTTCTAACTTTCTAATGCGGAAAAAAGCTATTGTGATGACAGCTTTCTCACTATTAATTTTCTTACCAGCTAGTATCATTAGTGAAGAATTTGACAGCACAAAGACTATACTAAAGAATGTAAACTCAGATGAATCTCTTGTTGCAGTAATTGCTGATGCCAGTCAATCTAATGTAATCAAGCCAATTCGTCTAGATTTTAAATTTCGTGAAGAACCAGTGATATGTCTATTTGGAACGGATGAAAAAACAACAGATGAAGGTCTTAACAGCATTTTGGATTGGCAAAATAAATTAAGATCATATACAAATAACGCAAAAGCTTGGGACATGACAACGTCAATAAATCCTTTAGACACTTCTAAATGTACAACAGAAATTCATTTTTTGAAAAAACCAACCGACCCAGTAATTTTATCTATGAAATACCAGGGAACAACTCTTTTTCAAAAAGATCGGGCAGTCATTGAGGTCTACACAACTCAATATTATGATGATGGAGCACTAAAATATGTAAAAGACGCAGGTGGCAAAGCAAGACCAGTTCCATTTGAATATGCAGACGTTCCAATCCAATTACTAGGTAAAGTTACAAAGCATGAGCTGGGTCATGTGTTTGGATTACAACATCAGCAAAGTGACTCAATTATGATTACAGGTCCAATTTTAGCAACAATCACTGATAAAGATTGCAAAGACGTGTTTGCAAAATATGGAGAAAATTGGAATTAAGCATTTGATAGCTGGCTCTAGGCTGATTATTAATGGAATAATGAGAGTGTAGACTTTTTTTTATTCATTTATCTTATCTAGAAAACTCTTAATTGGAACTTCCGAAGATAGTCCATCCAGACGCTTTCTAATTGATTGTATAATGACAGTATAAGAATTACCAAATAGGCTCTTGAGCACTTTGTTGAGGTATTCTGGCTTATTATAGCAGTCAGATATGTAACAGTGATGTTCCTCAAACAACTTATTGTTGACCTTTTCTAATGCAGATGGACCAACCTCAAGTATTGTTTGTTCTATGGCTAAAGCAACCATCGCTTTTTTTATTTGGTCTCTATCTGGTTCCACCATATCTTCTCACCATGAATAAAAAATCAAAAGATTCGCGTGCCTTTGTCCGTCACTATTTTGGTTTTCATAAGTTCTTGAGTTCTTATTGTTTAAACAGGTTGATAGTATCTGCTTAGCTAAAACAACAAATGCTTAGCTAATCTGTTAACTTGCACTAATATCAAGCGTTGCTGAATAAACTAGTATGACAGAACATGAACCGGTGGAATGTAGGTCATGTGGTTCACCAAACGCACGCATTTTTGTAGAACCCAAGTATAATGGGCTTCGAGGTCGCTGTCCTGAATGTGGTGGTGACTGGCCAGAATCATAAATTTTTATTCATTCAAAATTAACTGTGACACGTTTTAATTTATGTAGAAAAAAACCATCTTCTTACTTTATGATATTTCACAGAGTACACTGAATATTGAAGCTTAAATCCTGATGAATATACTGCTACTGGTTCAAACTGATATCCATCAAAAGATTTTACAATTTCGAATAAATCGCTGCCTACCACCATGCTATTCGGTGCTGCGATATGATTTATCTTTGCACATATGTTTACTGTAGCACCAAATACGTCTTCATTGGCCGAAGTTACTGTTTTGGCTGTCACTACACTTCCATAATCAGCACTAATCCTGTAATTGAGAGGGGGCAGCCCTTCCTCATGCATTTTTTGATTGATGACACCATGTGCTTCAATCATAGCCATGCTACATTCAAGTGGATCGACAAAACTTTGTTTATCCGAGCTGTCTGATGTGTAGGGAAAATAATACAGAAGGCTGTCCCCCACGTTCTTTACCACTTTGCCACCAAACTCTTTTGCTATCATAGCCATCGAGTTTAGAAATATACTATAGTATTTGCACACTTTTGCTTTTGGTAAGCTAGCCGTAATCTTGCTAGAGTTTACGATATCAACAATACATACACAATAATTCTTGTAGCCTCCATTAAACGATATTTCATTATCAAGAGCATTTTTTAAACGAGTAGTAAAACTATCATATACTGGTTCTAAGGTAGGAAAGTCCGTTTTTGCGTAAGATGGGTTTTCCATAACTAGGGTTAGGAGAATGAATTGATAGTGGTTGCTTAGCTAAAACAACAAATGCTTAGCTAATCTGTTAACTTGCACTAATATACAGCGCATGCCTATCAATCATACGGTCTAATACAAAACGGAATACATGAGTTATAGATCATCAGTGTCTCTGGGTGGTGGCGGGGTACTGTTCCTGGCGTACCATAGCTACATGGGTTTAATTCTTGTAGTAAGATTTAGATTCACAGACTTTTAGATCAGCATGTGAATTACCAATACGAGAGTGCTGCAAACGACTTTTTGGAGCTTGCAAGCGAACAACGACTAGGCATACTACTGAAGCTTCTTGAAGAAAAATCGAAAATCTCTACAATCGCAAAAGAGATTGGCGCAACTGTGCCTGAAGTATATAGAAACTTTGAGCGCCTTACGAAGGCGGATCTAGTCATGAAAGATGCAGATGGCTGTTATGAACTTACTACATATGGCAAGACAATATGTTCTCTAGTTCCATCACTGCGTTTTGTCTCCCAGAATAGAAAATATTTTAAAAATCATGATTTTGGTGACCTGCCACAAAAATTTATTCAAAGAATAGGCGCACTGGAAAAAGGTCAGTATGTAAAAGGATTTGTAAAAGTACTAGAACAATGGAAAGAGATTTACAAAAATTCTGATGAATACATATGTAACATTTTATCTGAGGTACACTACAGTGCGGATCTTATAGAACCTATTGTAGGCAAAGTAAAGAAGGGCGTAAAATTAAATTCTATTCTTTCCGAATCTGCTATAATTCCAAAGGAAAGAAAACAAATTATTGAGAAGCTTGGTCTGAAAAAACTTATGGAAACTGGACGCATTGAAAGAAAGATGAAAAAGGATGTCAAAGTAGTTCTGGTTCTAAATGAAAAAGAAGCCTGTGTAATGTTTCCAACAATTGATGGCGAGGGTGACCTGAGCGAGATGTTTTACAGCAACGATCCTCTCTTTCATGAGTGGTGTATTGATTATTTTAAATATTGTTGGGATACATCTGGCGTTTTCCAAGAAGCTAAATTAAAAGAATAAGATTTTAAAATTTCTAATAACGTTTAATGAAGTTCCTTTAATTTTTTTCATTATCAAAGAATTTACACTGCGTAGAATTCTCTTTCTTTTTTTATCTGATTTATGGTTTACTAAGGAGGTCTTTGTGCCGATATAACGCGTACGCCATAATTACCGGGCTTGCGAAATAGAACATTGTGTACCAATGAGCTCTTTCGTATATGCCATACAATTCCAAGTAGTAATATGGTACATCCGCAAGGACAGTAAGGCCTATTCCTAAAATCAAAAGTAACCAAGCAGGGCCAAGAATGCCTTTTTTGAAAACGGAGTATCCAACTATGGCTGAAGATAACATCAATGGATTAACAAAAATGAAAAACATTGATGCTGCAAAACATAACCCATCACAATCAGCTATTCCATCCCCATCGCCATCATAGTTAAAATCAATGGCAAAGTTTTCATAATTAAACTGAAAGCCGTCTTCCATTGTAATTGCACTGCCGTAACCGAGTAGGTAAAATACAGCTATCGTACTTGGAATACTTAACAAAATAAACCAATTTTTAGCTCCAATTTTTGGTCTAAAACGATGTATCGTTAGCCTCAAGTGGATCAAAGCTCCTGCATGCCAAGCAACAAACCCTAAATCATTCCAGTAAGGATATGGATTTTCCATTCCATGTATCTCGAAATAAAACCAACCTGACCAACCCAATAAATTGCCAAGCATGCCTATTGCTAGAGCAAGATATGCTTTTCCAAAAACATTTTCTTCTCCACCCCAAAATCTTTTTGCAATAAGAAAAGCAGTAGATGTAGCAACCACATGAGCTGTTAATAGTAAAGTTTCATACAAATCTAGGACAGAATCATCTTCAGGTTCTTGGCCATTTCCAAATTGGTAAAGAATTATTCCAGCAAAAAGAATGGCTAGAAAATAATAATTAATTTTGTGCTTTAAATTTTCCTCAGGTTTCTTTGATGGTTCCAATTATAAATAAAAGGCGAGTCCTATTAATAAGCAAGTTAGATTGATGCTAAAATTTTAGACCTCAAATTTTCGTGTGGAATACTATCATGCCATAGGAGCAAATTAGATAACATAGATTCAATAAAATAGTTTTATTCCAACTAATAAAAGAACTAAACATAAGATTTTTACAACAAACTATAGATGCATAATATACTGGATGATAAAATCAATTAACTACACATTGCTTTCAGATGAATCGCTTGCCAAAGAATTTGGGAAAAAAGGTAATTCAACTGATATTACAATATACGATAAAAAAGAGTCAGACACTATAAAGACATGGACTTTACCTACAGGGTTTCCTGAAAAGATACAACCACTCTTTCAGGCAATAAACATGGGAGAATATGTCATATTTTATGTAACAAAGCTTGATAAATTCACAGGCGAACAAATCGTTGCACTTGACAGTCTAAAAAAAACCCAAGGAATACTGTGTCACTCATACGATATTGATAGAAACAAGCTTTTTTCCATGATAAAAGGAACTGTGGTAGAACAATACAAACTAGTAGAATTTACTGAATTAAAAAAAGAAGTAGATCTATTGCAACCTCTATCAAAAAATGGTAAAACAAAGATCACAATAGATCACTGCTTTGATGTCAAGGGAGTAGGTACTGTTATACTGGGTAAAGTAATACAAGGAAAAATAAAGACCTATGATAATCTCAAGCTCTTGCCTAAAGGTACAGATGTGTTGATAAAGTCAATTCAAATGCACGACCAGCCCGTAGAAGAAGTAACATCTAATGCAAGGGTGGGGCTTTCTGTAAAAGGAATAACACCAGATGATGTCCAACGAGGAGACATGTTGTGTATGCCTGATTCGGCCCAAATCTCACAAGAAATAATTCTTGATTATACACAAAGTCAATTTTTTAAAGACAAGATAAGCGAGAACCAAATGTTTTTAGTAAATATAGGACTGCAAATAAGACCTGCAAAAGTAGTGGCATTAAATCCACTAAAGATTTCGCTTGGCAAACCTGCCGTGTTTGATAAAAACGATATCTGCGTTATACTAAAACCCGAGTCACAAACTATACGTATAGTTGGTAGTGGTGCAATAATTTAATGGCAAGCCTAGACTTGGTTGCATTTGGAACTTGGTCTGCAATTACTGCTATATCCATTTTAGTAATAAGCTTGGTTTATAGAAAATTTTCTAGGCAAAAACAAGATGAATCACCTACACATTGAAAAAAAAGGATTACGCGGACTTGCCATAGCAGAAAGTTTTAGAGAGGATGAAAAGAGCTCGACTCTTGCAGGAGTTGTTATGCGACGAGATTTTGTCATAGATGGCTTTGTGTTTGGTCAAACCACAATAGAAGGAAATGACGCAACTGATTCTATACTTAAAATGCATCAAAAACTAAATCGTGACGATATCAGTTTTGTAATAATTTCTGGATTAATTATATCCATGTATAATATAGTAGATATAAAACAAATCTGGAATAATCTAAGGATTCCGGTAATTGGAGTAACATATGATGATTCAAAGGGAATTGAGGCTGCCATAAAATATCACTTTCCTAATTCATATGAATCAAAAATAGAAGAATACCATAATCTTGGTGAGCGAAAAAAGATTTCACTTCATACTGGACATGATCTGTATGTCAGAATTGAAGGCTGTACTTTACAAGAGACAAAAAGTCTCTTAGATGCATTTACACTGCAAGGTGCCATACCAGAGCCACTTCGTGTTGCACACATGCTTGCAAGAACAAGATTACCATCATAGTATAGATGCGTGAATTATTTTCTCTCTTCTAGCTTTACTACCCACTTGCTACCAGTTAATCTCGAAGAAGAAAATTCGATGTGACCTATCACTCGGTCACCTTTTCGAACCATCGCGTAATCGGTTTTCTCAACCTTTAGCATTATCTCTTTTGCCTTGTAACCTCCCTCTATTACTTTGATTTTGAACCGTTTGCTTGCTTTTATGATGAGACTTCTTGCAGCCTTGGTATCACCAAGCCATGAAAACATCTCAAAAGGACCAAAGTTTTTTGTTTCAATTTCATAACCATAAAGCCTTGCCTCAAACTTCCAATCTAACTTTTTGGCTTCTTCATTCATCCACCGTACCGCTTGTTCTCCATATCCTTTCTCTAAGCCAAAAGTCTCCGCATCCCCCATTTGCTATGTCTCCTCAAATATGGTACATGAATGTAACTTTTAATCCATAGAGAATGATTTAGAAGCCTTTTTCAACGAAGAGATCGTAATAATATGGTGACAGACGAGCTATGTAGGAAATGTGGCGCGGACATGATAGACAAATTATTTTGTACTGAATGCAAGGAGGCAACACAGAAAATCTGTACAAAGTGTGATTATAAAACAGATGAACATATTCATATGCACGGCTTGTACCAAAAGGCTTCTTTTGGTTTGTTTGCTGTTAGTTTTCAAGCAATTGATCTATTTCCGAGCATCTCGCTTGCCTGATGTTATCAAATGCTCTTGCCTGAGATTTTGATTTGAATGTCGCTAGACTATAAACTTCAAGCTAATGATGATTGATTGTGCAAGATTATTAGAAAGACTTTGATGTCATATAATGATGAAACGAACTTCGGCAGAGATTCGCAAGGCAATTGAATCAAACTGGAAAGAATATCTGTCACGATATGCTAACCTGTTTTCTTCTAATTTTATAAGTGGTTCCAGTCCGCCTTCTGTTTTTGTGGGCTCGTATGGTTATCCAAAGGTTTTGGCAGGTCCCATGCTGCCTCCATTACATGGCGACACTACAATACTTGATCTGCCAGAACACTGGCTAGGCAAAAGTCTTGAGGAAATTGTAAACTATAGACTAAGTTTGGTAAGAGGAGTACAAAGTGTTTCAGTCTCAAATCCACAAGGAAAATACATTGAAAACCTGCAGGAAGTAGCCATGTCATCAAAGCCAATAGATTCTGATATTGAATTTTTCAAAAACACCACTCCAGTTACATCTATTGATGGTGAGAATCCACCGTTTGGACCAATTGGGGAGATAAAGACAGCAAAATTTTCTAATTCTGTGTCAGACAGAGCTATACAAAGAATTTTTTATGACAAAGATGTGTTGGCTCAAGACTCAGTCTTAGAGCTTTACAACAAGGGCATAGAGATAACTCGAATTCAAAAATGCTTTAGCATTGGAATGCTTGGCAAAAACAGAAAGCTTGTTCCTACAAGATGGAGCATAACTGCCACTGATGATATTATATCAAAATCATTAGTAGAACAGATAATGGAGTTTGATCTAATTGACACTTGCCAGGTATTTTCCTACAATCACATTGGGAACTATTTTTCCGTTATTATTTTCCCAAGTAGGTGGATGTTTGAGATGCAAGAAGCCTGGTATGATCAGCAAGGAAACATTGGATTTGGTTCTGATTTTGAAGATGGACGAGGCCTTGATCACTATCCTGCCACAGCTGGTGCACACTTTGCGGCAAGACTTGGTGTGACAGAATATCTTTTTAAAAATAAAATACAAGCTGCAGCTATGGTGTTAAGGGAGATAAGACCAGAATATGCTGTCCCTGTCGGTGTGTGGCAGGTACGTGAGGGAATAAGGATGGCAATGAAGCAAAGACCGCATCTAGTAACAACCTTTGAGGAAGGACTTGATCTTGCATGCAAAGGTCTTAGCATAGGCAAAAAAGAATGGCTTACAAAAAGCAACTTGCAAAAGGCAAGAAGCCAAAAATCAATCTCAGACTATTTTTAGCTCTTACGTTTTTATTTGCCACATATAGCTGGTAGATGATGCAGGACAAAAGCACAATTTTTGCAATTTTGTTAATTGCAAGCCCAATCATATTTGCACTTGCTGTCTTTCCTGATTCGTTTAGCTTGAGTTGGAATCAAGGAAGAGGTGGATTCCTTTTCGCGCTGGCATTTATTGTAGCGGAGCTTATTGGGCTAAAGATTGGCATACCAAAAAAAAGGTTACTTGCAGTAATGCCTCTTGCAGCACTTACAATAGCATATCTTGTCAGTCTTGAGTTTGGATTACGCGATTATATTGTTTCGGTAGCTCCAAACTACAATGTCCAGCTGATATTTTCTTGGACTTGGATGTGGGATTTTGTTGTCTTGGCTGTCTTCCTTGTTGCCACCATGAGCATATTGTTTGGAAAAAAATGGGTAAGGATATGCCCAGCTGGACCAATATTCATAGCTGGCAGCGCCGTGATTTTATCACTTGACGCTTTCTTTCCATATGATACTCTAGGCCCGTTGCAGTACATAGTACCATATTTAGTGCAAACAAACGCGTGGCTGATAACTACTTTAGACCTAGGAATAGCAAGTGCAAGAGACAACATCCTGTTTTTAAGAGGTGATCATGGTCCATTTGCTTTACAGGTGTTCTGGCCCTCAGCTGGAGTGCACAGTGTTATAATTTACTCCCTAGTAATGATGGCTTTCTTGTTTAAGATGAATATTCCGCCAAAGAGAAAAGCGATGTATTTCGTGTTGGGCATAGTAGGTACAATTGGTGTTAACATGATTAGGATATTTTCATTGTCAATTTTTGTGTTAAAGGTATCGACAAAGGTTTCAGAATTTGAGGAATTTCATTCAGTAGCTGGCGAAATAATGTTTCTGCCTTGGCTTTTTATTTTCCTACTTATTGTGACATACGTAGAAACACGACGAATAAAAAGACTAGAAGTTGCCAAAAAAGAACATGATCAAAATAAATAGAGAGATAGTGCCGGGGTCATACTCTCTGAATGATATATTTGATGGATTAAAACATGCCCAAATTCTCTTGGAAATTTTTAAAACAAAAAAAGAGCTTGATGATATATTCTCAAAAACAAATGTCTACGTAGAAAAAAATGATCATTATATGTTTGTAAAAAACGATGATGCTTCAATAGTAATAGGGCTTGAGCATCTGCAAAAATCTGATTCAAAAATTTTGTATCTTGATATAGTGCATGAACTTGTACATGTAAAACAACAAAGATGTGGTCTTGATCTATATGACAAGTCATACTCGTATGTTGATAGACCAACCGAGATCGAAGCATATGAGATAGCTGTTAGGGAAGCAAAACGCCTTGGGATGAATAAGGAGGAAATTCTAGATTATCTACATGTAGAGTGGATAACTCCAGCAGAACATAAAAGATTGGCTTCACGTATGGGAATTGTCATCTAGAAATATCTAGTAATGTTGTCTTGGCCAGATACTCGTGATAACTCAGAGACTTTGACTCCAAGTCTGCGCACTGGCATTTTCTGGTCCTCTAAAGATTCATGAAGAAGCTGTAAGGCGGTCTTTTTTAGCTCGTCAAGATTTGAAGTAGAATTTTTTAGCATTTTGGATTTAGTCTTATTGGAAAGATCGGATTGCACAAACTGTATGCCAACTGATTTGAAAAGAATGTTATCTTTTAGTATAGTGGCATGTACATCTTCACACAACCTTTCAAGGTCCTTTGCCAAAAAACCATAGTCCTTTGAATCCTGTTTTAAAGTGGTTATTCTGCTGTATTGAGTTGCCTCCTGTCTTTGGGAAACTGGTTCGTCATCTATGCCTCTTGCTGCATTGTAGATGTATGCCCCCGTCTTTCTTCCAAACATGCTGTTGAGAGAAAAGACATCTATTTTTTTTAGATCCAAGATTGTTTCAAGCCCCATCTCTACAAATTTTTCTTCCGACTTTTTTCCCACTCCCGGAATAGATCTTATTGGCAACGGATCCAAGAAAGTTTCTACCTTGTCTGGTGGAACTATTGTCAAACCATCTGGTTTTTTAAAATCAGACGCAATCTTTGATACAAGTTTGTTAATTGATATTCCTACAGTGCATGAAAGTTTTGTAGAATTGCGTACTGCGTTTTTTAGCTGTTGAGCAAGATGACCCGAACTAACAAAGCTTCCCTCTGTTCTCTTTGAAACATCCAAGTATGCTTCGTCTTTTCCAATATATTCAAAAATGTCTGCATATTCCTTTATTGTATCCATAGCTTTTTGAGATATTTCAGAATAATAATCAAAATCAGTAGGCAAAAAGACTGCATTTGAGACTTCCTCAAGTCTTTTTTTTGCAAATTTTATTGGCATGCCAGACTTGACCCCATATTTTCTTGCCACATAATTTGCCGTTGCTATTGCACCACTATCTCCACCACGGTCTGAAAAAACACAAACTGCAACAGGTTTTGTCTTCAGCTCTGGATTACGCAGCTCTTCACACTGGGCATAAAAATAATCAAAATCAACATGAAATACAATTCTCTGTTCCATACTATTCTAAAACTAGAAAATTACTTATTACATTATCGAATCCAATCATCTAAATATCTTCTGCGAATAAGTCAATTGTGGATTACCCAGTTACGGCAGAACCGGAAGGAGTCAAGATAAAACCAGAAAAGATGGTAACTGACAAGCTTTACTACTGTATATACAAAGACAAAGTCTTACTTTTTTACAAAGACGACCAAGACCTTCTGAATTGTTACGAAATTGAAGAAAAGGAACTTGTAGATTCAATAAAACAATCTTCCTCGCTGGATGTCATTGAAAACATACTGCAGAAATTTATAGAAAAAGAAAATCTTAACCATTAAATAAAACCCGAATCGAGAGGGCTTTTGTGAGCCGTCCTACAAACGTCATTTTCATTGGCAAAAAACCAATTATGACTTACGTCAATGCAACTTTGACTCTATTATCAAATGAGCCAACGGTTACTGTCAAGGCTAGAGGAAGAAACATAACAATTGCAGTGGATGTCTCTCAAATGATAGTAAAGAGGATGAATGCAGTAGGTTACAGGGTACGTAGCGTGAGAATATTCTCAGAGAAAATGACCTCGCTAGATGGAAAGGAAAGAAACGTCTCCGTAATGGAGATAGACGTTTCACGTACCTAACATGACAAGCACAGTTGTCAAGTGTGCAATAATAGGTCTTGCAGGGATTACATCAATCGTCATTTTGTATAGTGTTGGCCTCGTGGACAGCTGCTCGATAAAACATGTTGGCGTTGTAAGTGATTTAAAAAAATATGAAGAAACATTGGATGCAGAGTTTTGTGAAGACCTTGTAAACAGAATAATTGAGCTTAATGACCAATGTGGAATTGAAATCGAAATTATTGATTGTGGTTAGCCTAGTGCCTCAAGAACGAACATAACTCCAAAGTATACTAAAATGCCGCTTATTGCAATCATAAATAGCACATAGTTTTTGCTTGAAAGTATCTTTTTGCCCTTTGAGGAAAGATAACCTACTGCACCAAGCCATGCATAATCCATCCATATGTGAAATGCAAACATGATCCCAATTCCTGCAAATGATGCAAGAATAAGTGCGTCAGAAATTAGCTTAAATCCTATGGTAAACCACCAAATGAGAAAGAAAGGATTCAATGCACTAAGCATTATCCCAGCAAGAAAAGGGCCATGATTTCCTTCAAAAATAGATGCTGGTTTTTTTAGAACAGACTTTATTTGAATTCCAGCAAAAACAAAAAGACTAATCGCACCAAGCAGTGCTACCACTTCCCTAAAGTATGGTATTGACCCAAGTGAAAGAACACCAACACCAAGCAAAATTACAAGAGGCAATTCCACAACCATGTGTCCATATGCCATCTTCAAGCCTGCTTTTGCACCACCTTTCAGTCCATATGCAAGGTTGGCTGCAAAAAGTGGACCTGGTGACATGACCCCAGAAACTGAAATAGTAATCACAGCTATTGCGAATTCAAAGAGCTGCACCATCCAGAGCTAAAGAGAGATTTTTGATATAAGCGTTAATAGGAAAATACTTTGCAGGCATCATCTATTTTGTCTTTTAAAAAATCAAGAACCTCTACTGGGCTATTATGATAGATGAACTCTTCCTTTCCATGTGTAGATATGTTAATGCAGTATCTTTTTGCTGATTTATTCACAAAAATCATGTACGACTTGTTTTCTATTCTAATTCCCTCATCTAGATCAAGAACTTGAACAAGTTTTGCAAGCTGATCTTTTGATACTTCTCTTTCCTGGTATGTCATCCGTACATTGCATCTTTTATTGGTTCAGCGTCTTCTTCTGCTTGTTTTATGTCATGTTCAACTATCTCTGCTTCGTGTAAAAGTGTACCAAGATCACAGGCTGCACCTGGTACAAGTTTTGACATTGCCATACAAATCTGTGCACCAGATCTAAAATCAGGTCCCTTCTCCCTAGCATTAAACAAAAGTACGATTACATTAATGTTTGACACAACTCCCTCGTTTAGTAAAATGCCTGGAATTCCTGGAACCGTTCCATGAGATAAAGTGGGTATTTCTGCATCCTTTAGTTTCTTTTTAGCTTTAGCAGTACTACCTACACCTATAACAAATGGTTTTTCATCTTCTGACTTGATTGCAGAACTGCTGACAACTAGAGAACACTTGTGTTTGT
>Ga0247727_10012026_pt1 | contig 14953 bp, 9 predicted proteins | sample WisWelCaveWW1625_FD_202498 | JGI IMG/M metagenome (GOLD analysis project Ga0247727, IMG submission 202498) | Biofilm microbial communities from Wishing Well Cave, Virginia, United States - WW16-25 | ecosystem: Environmental > Aquatic > Deep subsurface > Groundwater > Cave microbial mat | place... | reverse complement strand
GCAGCTACCACGCCGCCGGGCTCGACCTCCTGGCGCGCGGTCAGCCGGACCTCTTCGCCCTCTACTACCAGGGGATCGACGAGGTCGCGCACCGCTACGCGCACTTCATGCCGCCGAAGATGGCGATGGTGACCGCCGACGAGCACCGCCGCTACCGCGGAACGGTCGAGGCCTATTACGAGTATCAGGACACCCTGCTCGGCGAGATCCTCGGCCGCCTGGCGCCCGAGTCGGTCGTCATCGTCCTTTCCGACCATGGCTTCCGCAACGGCACGGGGCGGCCGCAGAACGAGCCGCCGTACATCGAGGGGAAGCCCGGCCTGTGGCACCGGCGCTTCGGCATCTTCATGATGGCCGGCATCCATGTGCAGCCGGGCCGGCTCGACACCACGAGCCTGCTCGATGTCGCCCCCACCGTCCTCTATCTTCTCGGCCTGCCGATCGCCGAGGATCTGCCGGGGCGCATCGTCGAGGAGGCGATCGACGCGCGCTTCCGCGCCCGGGTCGCGGTGCGGACCATCCCGTCGTACGAGGGGATCGGCGCCGCGGCCGCCGCGACCGACCTGGTGGCCGACAGCCGGGTCGAGGAGGAGATGATCGAGAAGCTCCGCTCGCTCGGCTACATCGCCGGGGGCGAGGGCGGGGGCGCCGATCCGGGCGCCGCGCAGGACCTCGGCGGCGAGGCGCTGGTCACGGCGCACGTGAACGAGGCGACGATCTTCCTCAAGAACAAGGACTACCGCCGGGCCGAAGCCTCGGTGGCCGAGGCGCTCCGGAGCGCGCCCGATTTTCTTCCGGCGCTCATCCTCACGGCGCAGATCGCGCGCGAGCAGCAGCGCTGGGATGAATCGCTCACGGCGGGGAAGCGGGTCATCGCCATCGACCCCGAGGGGGAGCGGCAGGGGTACACGCAGATTGCCCGCACCTACGCCGACAGCGGCCGGGTGGCGGAGGGGATCGCCTACCTGCGCGGTTTCGTCATCGCCCACCCCGACATCGGCGAGGCGCGGGCGGCGCTCGGCAGCCTCCTGCTCAAGAGCGGCGACCGCGCCGGGGCCGAGAAGGAGCTGCTGGCGGCGCTCGAGGTCAACCCCGCCCTCGGCGAGCCGCTCGCCGAGCTGCACACCCTCTACCGGGGGACCGACAAGGTGCTCGGTCTCGAGTCGATCGTCCGGCAGGGTCTGGCGATCAACGATCAGTCGGTCGTGCATCACAACTGGATGGGGCTGATCGACGAGTGGAAGGGGGACCTGGCGGGGGCGGAGCGGGAATTCGGCCGCGCGATGGAGCTCGACCCGGACTACGTGGCGACGATGGCGAACCTCGGGGCGTTGCTCGGCCGCTCGGGCCGCCTCAAGGAGGCGGTCGCGATCCTCGAGCGCGCGGTGGTCAAGGACGCCGGCAACCTCGAGGCCTGGGTGAACCTCGGCGCCGCGCAGGGACGATTGAACCGCCCGAAGGAGGCGATCGAGGCGCTCGAGACGGCGCGCAGCAAGGGCGCCCGCAGCACCACGCTCTTCAACGCCCTGGCGCTGGCCTACCTGCAGGACGGCCGCAAGGACAAGGCGGTGGACTACCTCAAGGAATCGCTGGCGCTCGACCCGGACCAGAAAGACGCGCGGGAGCTGCTGGCGGCGGTGAACCAGCCGTCCTGACGGCGACGACGCCCAGCAGCGGATCGGCGAGCGACGACCAGAGCGTCGGGTTCTCCTCCCGGGTCAGGGCCCGCAGGGCGCGGTAGTGCTCGCCGTAACGATCGAGGGCCTCGCGGAACTCCTCTTCGCGCAATCCGGGGTAGCGCCCGGCGCGCGCCGCGCCGACGGTATGGCCCCACGCCGCCGCCTCGAAGAAGTGGCGCTCGATGCCGGCGCCGGTCCGCAGCGGCAGCGGCAGCCCGGTGGCGCCGGCCAGGTGACGGGCGTGGAAGTATTCGTGATCGAGCAGGAGCATCGTCCACGCGTCGCCGCGCGCACCGCCAATCACGCCGGGGTCGTAGAGGATGTCGTTGCGCGCCCCCGGACCGGCATACGGGGCGCTTGCGCGCTGTCCGGGGTCGCCCGCGCCCGCCCGCACGAGCGCCATGTAGACCGGTGAGCCTTTGGCGGCCGCATCGTCCATCGGGCGGATGGCATGGACGAACGTCCGGTAATCGGGGTGCAGGTCGCGCAGGAGGATTTCGGCCTGGTCCCGGGAGCCGGCCGGTGTCGCCGGCGGAGCCGGCGTCGGCGCCGGCCCGGCGAGGATCGGCAGGGCGGCGGCGACGGCGGCGCACGCCAGGGCTGGAAGCCAAGCCCGGCGCGGCCTTCGGCTGAGCGGCATGGGCTTCAGATACGCCGAAAGCGGGCGCCGCTCAAGTGCTGAGATGGTCGAGCAGCCTGATTCCTCGCATGGGTGTTGTGACGCCGTGCTATAGTCACAAAATGCAGAAGCGCCTAGCCAGGCAGGCCGGCACGTATAGCACGAACGAGCAGGTCGCCCGCCGCGTCTACCGCGCCTTCAAGACACCGAGCGACAACGATCGCACCAGCGATCCGATCCTCGGCTTCCACTTCCGGGGGCGCGACGACTACATCATGCTGCGCTGCAACAAGCAGCCGGAGATCAGCATCAAGGGGAAGTCGCAAATCGCCGGCGAGGTGAAGTTTTTCGCCTACAGCGACTTCAAGGACTCGGGTCCTGACGACGTCATCTTCCGGCTGAAGGACGATCTCACCTTGATCGAGCTGTACGCGAAGGGCGCCATCGAGAAGACCACCTGGACGACGTGGGGCGATTTCTGCCGCTGGCTCGACGGGCTCGAGGAGGACGGGGTGCAGATCTCCCTCAAGCTCCCGTCGCTGGTCTATGCCGCCGTGAAGGGCCAGGAGCCCTCGATGCAGAACTTCATCGTCGAGGCGATCAAGTCGGCCCTCAAGACCTCCAGGAAAGGACAGGAGTGACCCGACCGCTCGCCCGGGTCGTGCTCGGGCTGACGCTCGCCCTTGCCCTCCGCGCGACGGGCCGCGCCGTGCCCGAGGCGGGCGCCGAGCCGGCTGCCGACCCGGGCATCGACCGGGTCGCCCATCCCATCGCCGACGCGGGCCCGGTGGCGATCTTCCCGGCCGCGGACCTGCGCCCGGGGCTCGTCGGTGTCGCGCGCACCGTCTTCGAGGGAGATCGCCTCGAGGAGTTCGAGGTCGAAATCCTCGGCGTCCTGAAGAACGCCATCGGCCCGCAGCAGGACATGATCCTGGCGCGGCTGCACGGCGCGAAGGTCGAGTTCACCGGCGTCGTCGCCGGCATGAGCGGCAGCCCGGTCTACATCGACGGCCGCCTCGTCGGCGCGCTCGCGTACCGCATCGGCCAATTCGCCAAGGAGCCGATCGCCGGCATCACGCCGATCGCCGACATGCTCAAACTGGCGCCGGCGCCGGCGCCGGCCGCGGGCGGCGCATCCGGCGGCCGCGCGACCGGCGGCCGCGCCGCCGGCTGGAACGCGGGCGGCCGCCCGGCCGATCTCCTCGGCTGGCTGGCGCGCGGCGCCGATCCCGCCGATCGGCCGGCCATGCCCGCGGCGGCGCATCTCGCCACGGCGGCGGCCGGGGCGCCGTCACTGCAGCCAATCGGCACGCCGCTCGTCTGCGCCGGCTGCGATCCGCGGGCGCTCGGACACTACGCGCCGATCTTCGAGATGATGGGCCTGCAGCCGACGACCGGGGGCGGAGTCGAGTCGGGCGCGCCCGGCGGCGCGCCGCTGCCGCTCGTGCCCGGGACGGCGATCGGCGCCACGCTCGCCACCGGCGACCTGAACCTCTCCGCGGTCGGCACGCTCACCTACGTCGACGGGAATCGCGTCTTCGCCTTCGGCCACCCGATGACCGGGACCGGGACCATCGACGTGCCGCTGACCCAGGCGCGCGTGGTCGCCACCCTGGCCTCGGAGGCGGGGTCGTTCAAGATCTCCAACGCCACCGCGCCGATCGGCGCTGTGGTCGAGGATCGGCTGACGGCGATCGTCGGCGAGGTGGGGCGCCAGGCGCCGATGCTGCCACTCTCGGTCCGCGTCAACGCCGATGGCGGCCACCGCGACTTCCACTACGGCGTCACCCGCGATCGGACCCTGGGGCCGGTGGTCGCGGCGGTGACCACCGCCAGCAGCCTCCTGCGCACCGCCGAGTTCGAGGCCGCCGCGACCGTCGCGCTGCGCTACCGCTACGTCCTCGAGGGATACCCGGAGATCCGCCAGGAACGCCTGTTCGCGGGGACCAACCCGGGGCAGCCGGTGCACGCGGCGGTGGCCAACGAGGCGGCCGGGATGCTCGGATTCCTGTACGCGAATCCCTTCCAGGAGCCGGTCGTGCGTTCGATCGACATCGAGGTGGACGTCCTGCCGCCGGCGCGCATCGCCCTGCTGTCGTCGCTGAGCGCGGCGCGCGGCGAGGTGCGCCCGGGCGAGACGGTCCGGGTCGACGCGACGCTCACCGAGTACCGCGGCCGCGCGCGCACGGTGTCGTTCGCGGTCCCGGTGCCCGAGGACACGCCGCCGGGCGAACTTCAAGTGATTGTCGGGGGCGGCAGCGCGCTCGACGGCCTCGATCGCCGCACGATCGAGCGCCAGCTGACGCAGGCCGCGAGCCTCGGCGACATCGTCCGGCTGATCGGCCGCCAGCGCACGACGCAGGCGCTGGTCCTGCGCCTGGCGCGCAAGGCCCCGGCGGCGATCGTGAGAAGCGAGATCCTCCCCGACCTGCCGCTGTCGATCTTCAGCGTGTTCAACAATCCGCGGCTCAACGCCGACTCCACCCTCCTCATGGAGGCGCCGATCCTGGAGATCACGAAGGACCAGGACGTGGTCGTGGCCGGCGGGCGCCGCATCACTCTCAAGGTCAAATGATGCCCCCATCCCGGTCAACCGGCCGCCGCGCGCTCGCGGCCGCCGCCGTCCTGTTCGCGCTGGCCGCCGCGGCGCCGGCCGCGGCCGTCACCTCGCGCCTGTGGAAGCAGCGCGAGCGCGTCGATTTCGAGGCCGGCGAGCCGAAGGGCGTGTCGCTCTCGGTCGAGGGACCGATCCGTCTCGGCGCCCGGATCGATCCGCTGTTCGAGCCGGACCAGCCGTACATCTGGGCGATCGCGACGGGGCCGCACGGGGAGTTGTACGCGGCCGGCGGCAACGAAGGCCTCGTCCACCGCCTCGAGGCGGGCGGCGGCTCGAGCCCCTTCCTGCAGGTGGACGAGGCCGAGGTGCATGCCCTGGCGGTCGACGCCAGGGGGGCGATCTACGCCGGCACCGGGCCGGGCGGGCGGATCTACAAGTTCTCGCCCGAGGGGAAGCGCGTGTGGGACCGCGACACCGGCGAGCGCTATATCTGGGCCCTGGCCTTCGACCGGCAGGGGCGCCTGTACGCCGGCACCGGCACCGAGGGACGGGTGCTGGCGATCGACGCCGATGGCTTGAGCCGGGTGCTGTTCGACAGCGCCGAGACCCATATCAGATGCCTGGCCTTCGACGATGGGGGGACTATCCTCGCCGGCTCCGACGGCCACGGCCTGGTCTTCCGCATCGGCGCCGACGGGCGGTCGAGCGTGCTCTACGACGCGCCGCTCGCCGAGGTGGTCGCGCTGCAGCCGGCGGCCGACGGCACCATCTACGCCGCCGTCGCCGGCGAGGCCGGACGCGCGGCGCGGCCCCCGGCAACGCCGCCGGCGCCCAGGCCGGCGCCGGCGGATGGTCCGCCGCCCGAGGCGCCCCGCGAGGGCGGCGGCGCCGCGCCGCCCCCGGGCGACGGCCAGCCGTCGGGGGCGCCGGCCGAGCAGCGCATCAGCATCGGCATCGAAGGGAAGGTGCTCGCCATCGCGCCCGACGGCTACGCCCGCGAGGTCTGGTCGGCGGGGCAGGAGGCGATCCTGAGCCTGGCGCTGCGCCACGACGGCACGTTGCTGATGGGCTCGGGCAGCCAGGGCCGGATCTACGCCCTCGATGCTACGGGCGGGGTCAGCGAGGTGGCGCGGGCCCCGTCGTCGCAGGTCACGGCCCTGGCGCGCCGGCCGTCAGCAGCCGGCCGCGACGAGGAGGTCATCGTCGGCGGGAGCAACCTCGGCAGCGTCGCCATCCTGAAAGCAGGCTTCGCGGAGTCGGGGACCTTCGAGTCGCGGGTCTTCGATGCGCAATCGTTCGCCTCCTGGGGGCGCGTCGCCTGGAGAGGGGAGACGCCGCCGGGCACGGCCATCGCCCTGCAGGCCCGCAGCGGCAACACCGAGGAGCCCGACCGCACCTGGTCCGACTGGGGACCGGAGATGAGCGAGCCCGACGGCGTCGTGATCGACCGGCCCGCGGCGCGCTTCGTGCAGTGGCGCGCCACGCTGCGCACGACCGCGACCGCGCGCTCGCCCGAGCTGCGCGAGGTCACGGTCGTCTACTTGCAGAAGAACCTGCCGCCGGAGTTCCGCAAGATCGAGATCCTCGCGCCGGGCGTGTCGCTGCAGTCCGCGCCGCCGACAGCGGGCGGGCAGGGGTCGGAGGGCAAGCCGCCGGCGGCCGACGCCGACGCCGGGGCGCGGCGCCGCCCGCGCCCGCAGTCGCGCCGCGGGTTCGACGCCGGGGCGCGCAGCGTGCAGTGGCAGGCGGTCGATCCGAACGACGACGATCTGACCTTCGACGTGCAGTTCCGCGCCCTCGACGAGAAGAACTGGAAGACCGTCCGGAGCCGGGTCGCCGAGGACTTCGTGACCTTCGACAGCGGGGCGCTGCCGGACGGCACCTACCTCGTGCGCGTGACCGCGACCGACGCGCCGTCGAACCCGGCCGGCCAGGCGCTGGCGGCGGAGAAGATCACCGCGCCCTTCGACGTCGACAACACCGCGCCGCGCATCGAGCGCCTGAAGACCGCCGTCGACAAGGGGATGCTCGTGGTGCGCTTCACCGCCGCGGACGGATTCAGCATCCTGCGCGAGGCTTCATGGTCGGTCGACGCGGGGGAGTGGGGCGCCGCCCGGCCGACGGACGGCATGAACGACTCCCTCACGGAGACCTACGAGATCGCCCTGCCGGTCCCCGCCGCGGGGGAGCACAGCGTCGTCGTGCGCGCGACGGACGCGGCCGGCAACATCGGCGCCGGGCGGATCGTCGTCACGATCCCCTGACGCCCGCGTTCCCGGACAGGCTAGTCGCGGCTGAACCAGCGGAACCAGCGCTTCGCCCACGACTCGAACGGACGATCGTGCTCGCACGTTCCGGTCGGCTCCGTCCCCTCGATGAAGATCTCCTCGACCGAGGCCGGGCAGCGCCAGCCGGCGAGGTCCCCCGTCGTCGGGTCGATGTCGGCGCGCACGAACCCGGCGGGCTCCTCCCACGCGAGCCGCGGGTCGAGGCCGGACCCGGCCGCGAGGTCGGCCCAGATCGGCAGCGCCAGGGCCGATCCACCGAGACGCAGCGGGCGGTTGTTGTCGAAGCCGACCCAGACGAGCGCCAGAAAGTCGGGCGTGAACCCGACGAACCAGGCGTCGCGGCCATCGTCGGTCGTACCGGTCTTGCCGGCGAGGTCGGCGTCGATCCCCCAGTCGAGCAGCCCGGCCGCGGTGCCCGAGCGCACGACGTCGCGCATCAGGTCGACGGTCAGGTAGGCGGCCTGCGGGGTGGCGGCGCGGCGCAGGTCGGGCGGCGGCACCTCGATCGTCCGTCCCGCGGCGTCGAGCACGGCGGCGATCGCCCGCGGCGCCGCGCGCCTCCCGAGGTTGGCGAACGGGGTGAAGGCGGCGGCGATCTCGAGCGGCGCGACCTCGAAGGTGCCGAGCGCCAGGGACGGCACCGGCTCGAGGGGGCTGGCGACGCCCGCCCGGCGCGCGCTGCGCACGATCTCCTTGAGGCCGATCGCCTCGGCGGCGCGGATGGTCGGCACGTTGAGGCTTTGGGCCAACGCCACGCGGGCGGTCACCGGGCCGCGGAACTCGCGGTCGAAGTTCTGCGGCGCCCAGGGCTTGCCGGCGACCACCATCTCGAGGGGGGCGTCGTCGAGCACGGTGGCGGCGGTGAAGCGGCCGTCGCCGGCCTCCTGGGCGAGCGCGAAGCCGGCGAGATACACGAACGGCTTGAACAGCGAACCCGGCTGGCGGCGCGCCTGGGCCGTGCGGTTGAACTGCGACCCGCCGTAGTCCCGCCCGCCGACCATCGCGAGGATGGCGCCGTCGGCGGGCCGCAGCGCCACCACCGCCGCCTGGAGGGGGCCGCCCGGCATGGGCCGCAGCCGGCGGTCCTCGCGCTCGTACTGCGCCAGGCGCTTCGCCACCGCCGCCTCGGCGCGCGCCTGGATGAGGGGATCGAGGGTGGTGAAGACCTTGAGGCCGGCGCCGTGCCCCTCCGCCAGGCCCGAGCGCCTGATCCCCTCGGCGACGTAGTCGAGGAAGTAGGGCGCCAGCCGCGGATTGTCGGACGGCTCCGGGCGCAGGTCGAGGGGCGTCGCGATCGCCGCCGCGAAGCGCGCCGCGTCGATGAAGCCCTCGTCGCGCATCGACCGCAGCACGAGGTCGCGCCGCTCGCGCGCCGCCTGCGGATGGCGGTACGGCTGGTAGCGGCCCGGCGACTGGATGAGGCCGGCGAGGAGCGCCGACTCGGGAAGGTCGAGGTAGCGCGCCTCCTTGCCGAAGTAGTGGCGCGCCGCGGCCCCGACGCCGACGATCGCGAACGGGCCGCGCTGCGCGAGGTAGATCTCGTTCAGGTAGCGCTCGAGGATCGCGTCCTTCCCTCTGGTGATTTCGAGGCTCACGGCCGCCAGCGTCTCCCACACCTTGCGCGCCAGCGTGCGGTTCTCCTGGCCGCCGTACAGGTTCTTCGCCAGTTGCTGGGTGATCGTGCTGCCGCCCTGCACCACCCCGCCTTCGCGCAGGTTGGCCCACAGCGCCCGCACGATGCCGATCGGGTCGACCCCCGGGTGGCGCTCGAAGCGCCGGTCCTCGACGGCGATGACCGCGTGACGCAGATCGGCCGGCAGGTCGCGCAGCGGCACCGGCAGGCGCTCCTCGCGGACGTCGCCCGAGAGGATCCCGAGCGGCTCGGGCTCGAGCCGCGCGCCGGCGATCGCCCGCCCGCCGGCGGCGCTTTCAACCCCGGCGATGCGGCCGAACGACAGGCGCACCCGGATGATGCCCGGGTCGGCCGTGCCGCCCGGCCCGTCGAAGCGGTTGAGCGCGATCGTCCAGGTGCGGAACCGTCGCGAGTATTCGCCGGGGGTGCGCGGCGTCCCCTCGACCTGGCGGTATCCGAGCCGCGCCAGGCGCTCGGCGAGATCGTCGGCGGCGAGGACCGTCTCCTCCGCCAACGGGAAGGGCGCCGAATAGATGCGCACCGGTGGCGGGGTGGCGTGGCGTGCGAAGCGCCAGTTGACGTCGAGGCAGGCGACGGCGAACGCGCCGGCGAGGGCCACGAGGAGACCGAGCGGCAGGAGGAGTATGCGGCGTCGCGCCGCGCGCCGCGGACGGCGCCGGCCCGCGGCTCTGGATCGGTGACGCGCCATCGATGTCTCCGGTCGTCGGCCCGGGGGGCACGGGGACGCGCCAGTCTATCACCCGCGCGCGCCCGGGCCGGGGACGCCGCGGGCCGAGAACGCCGCGGGCCGGGGGCGCGCGCCGGAACGGGAAGGCCCCGGGGCGGGAAGGCCCCGGATCAGAGATCGTCGGGGTCGGTGTGCGGCGGGGGACTGTCCTCGTACGACGCCCGGAAGATGGTCGACAGGTCGCCCTCGAGGATGTCGCCGGGGATCGAGCCGCGGTCGAGGATGACCTTGTTGCGGGTCGTGTGCTTGGCGCGGTACAGCGCCTCGTCGGCGGCGCGGATGAGATCGGCCTCGGTGCGCACCGACGGGTTGGCGGGGATCGAAGCCAGGCCGATGCTCACCGTGATCCGCACGAGGAACTCGCGGTGGCGGTAGACATGCTCCTCGGCCGCCTTGCGGACCCGCTCGGCCACCACGGTCGCGCGGATCGCGTCGGTGTTCGGCAGGATCATCAGGAACTCCTCGCCGCCGTACCGGCCGACGATGTCGATCTCGCGCGCGTTGTCCACCAGGACGCGCGCGAACTCGGCCAGCACCTGGTCGCCGCACTCGTGGCCGTACTTGTCGTTGACCTGCTTGAAGTGATCGAGATCGAGCAGCATGACGCTGAGCGGGCTGCCGTAGCGCCGGGCGCGCTTGAATTCCTCGCCGAGGCGGCGCTTCAGGTAGCGATCGTTGTGCAGGTTCGTGCGGTCGTCGGTGACCGTGAGCTTGACCAGCTTCTCGTTGGCGTCGCGCAGCTGGCGGTTGGCGCGCTCGAGCGACGTGTAGAGGTAGCGCTTCTTGAGCGAGGCGCGCATCACTGCGTCGAGCTCGTCGAAATGGAACGGCTTGACAATGAAGTCGTCGGCGCCGGTCTTGAGCGCTTCGATCTTGGTCTTGACGTCGCGCTTGACGGTCATCACCACGACCGGGACCGTGGACATGTCGCGGTCGCGCTTGGCGGCGCGGATCACCGCTAGGCCGTCGGGCGGCGGGATCAGCAGGTCGAGAAGCACCAGGTCGGGACGCTCGGAGCCGATGCGCTGCAGCGCCTCCGATCCGTCCTTCGCCGTGAGGACCTCGTATCCCTCCATCGCCAGCCAGCGCGCCAGCAGATCGACGGAGTCCTGGTCATCGTCCACGACGAGGACGCGGAAACGCCGCGTCGGGGGTGGCGGCGGTCGCGGCGGGCCGCCCTGCGGTGGGGTGTCCATGTCCGTCATGGCGCGCGAGGGGACGTTCGATCGCCCTTGCGGCCAGGTATCATATACCACCGGGCATCGGGACGGGCAACGGAAAACCCTGATGAATCAAGGGTTTTCGGCGATCCACCGTCGGCGGACCGTCGCCGGTGTCAGCCGCCGGACGGCGGCGCGCCCCACGCCGCGAGGAACGCGGCATTGCGCACCCAGGCATCGTAGACCGCCTCGTTGTCGACCGGCATGACGTTCACCGCCCCGAGCAGCGGCACCCATTCGGGCTTGGGGATCCCCATCGCCACCACCGGCAGCAGGCTCATCAGGGCGCAGTCGTTCTGGCCGACCTGCCAGGCGGTTTCGGTGGCGAACATGTAGGCGAAGAGACCGCGCGCCTGATCCGGGTGCGGCGCGCCGCGCAGCAGCACGGCTGTGTGGGGGACGATCACCGCCCCGGGGCCGACCCGGTCGGGAAAATAGATGCTGATCGGTTCGGCCTGGCGCTTGGCGCAGATCGCCTGGTCGAGATCGACGATCCCCCAGGGAACCTCGCCCGCGACGACCAGCCTGCGAACCTCACCGTCGGTCGCGACCACCCGGTTGCCGGCCCCTGCTATCGCCTCGTAGAACCGGCGGCCGCTCTCGTCGCCGCGGCGCGCGAAGAGCGCCGCGGCCTGGAAGGCGGCCGGCCCCTCGGCGGCCCGCGCGACGGCCGCCTTGCCGGCCCAGGGGCCGCCGGTCAGGTCGTCCACCGACAGCGGCGCCTCGTCGCGGTTGACGATGTCGTGGTTGAAGATAATCACCCGGGGGTCGACAGCGAAGCCGATCCAGCGGAACAGCCGGTCGTGGTACTGCGACGGTATCGGGCGCGCCCCCGAGGGACGGAAAGGGACCGCCAGGCCGGCGCGCGCCAGGCCGACGGCCGGAAGCGACGACGCACCCCAGAAGAGATCGGCCCTGCCGGCGGCGGCCTCGTCCCGGACCCGGTCGAGGAACCGGTCCGGCGAGTCCTCGCGGTAGGTGGCCCTGACGATGACACCGGTCTGCGCGGCGAACATCGTCAGCACCGGCGCCGCCAGATAGCGCGGGGCCTCGACCCAGACGACGACCTCGCCCCCGGCCGGCACGGTCACCGTCTCCTCGGCGGGAGGCGATGACCCGGGCGGCCGGCAGGCGGCCAGGGCGAGCAGCGCGAGCGGCAGGAGACGGCAGGCGGGCGATCGCATGCGCCGGTAACCTACCAGAAAACGAAAAAGGGCGTGAACCGGGCGCGCCGGAGGATGCGGCCCGCGGACAGCAGCGGTTTTCCTCTACAATAGGTGGCCATGAGCGCGACCGACCCTCTCCGGCGCGGCCCGGGACGACACGGGACCATGCGGGCCGTCGAGCCCCCCGAGGCCGGGGTGCGCACCGACGGCGACCGGCGCCCTCTCGAGATCATCCGCTGCACCTACCGGCCGCCCGATGCCGATTTCTACTGCTGGAAGTACGGCGTCTGGTACAACCTGATGGACTGCTGCGACCGCCACCATGACCGGACCTATTCCGGCTGCGCCGACTGCGGGCAGGGGCGGAGCAACCTCAAGCAGAACCTCGAGCGGCATCAGGCGCGCCGCCGGCCCCGCTGTGGGCTGGCGCGGCGCTGACTCCCGCCTCCGGAGGCCGGGTCCTGGACCTGATCATCGCCAACGCGGACGTCGTCGACGGCACCGGGCGCGCCCCGTTCCGCGCCGACGTCGCGCTGGAGGGCGACCGGATCGCCGCCGTGGCGCCGCGCGTCGACAGGCCCGATGTGCCGCGCCTCGACGCCGGCGGCCGCGTCGTGGCGCCCGGGTTCATCGACCTGCATTCGCACGCCGACCTGTGCTACACGCTGCCGATGGCGCGGCAGGCGGCGCTTCTCGAAGGCCGGGTCCGCCAGGGGATCACGACCGATCTCGTGGGCAACTGCGGCATCGGCTGCGTGCCGCTCCTCGACGGAACGCGCGCCGCGATCGCCCGGATCTGCGGCTTCATCGCCCCCGACGGGGTCGACTGGGACTGGGACGGGATGGGGTCCTACCTCGGCCGGCTCGAGCGCGGCGGCGTGCTGATCAACGTCGGCACCCTCGTGGCCCACGGGCCGGTGCGCGCGGCGGCCATGGGGACGCGCGCCGCCCGCCCCACGCCCGACGAGCAGCGGGCGCTCGAGACCGCGGTGGGCACGGCGATCGAGGCGGGCGCATTCGGCGTCTCCTTCGGGCTCATCTACCCGCCGGGCCAGTTCGCCGACACCGACGAGCTGATCGGGGTGGCGCGCGCGGCGCGCGCCGCCGGCGGGTTCGCGGCCTTCCACCAGCGCGGCAGCAGCCGCCCCACCCTCCTGCCGGCGGTGCGCGAGATCATCGAGGTGGGCCGGCGCGCCGAGGCGGGCGTGCACCACTCGCACGTCGAGACGGTCGGGCCGCGCGCCTGGCCGGGCACCGTCGAGGTCCTCGCCCTGCACGAGCGCGCCGCCCGTGAAGGCATCGGCCTGAGCGGCGACGTGATCCCGTACACCGCGGTCTGCACGACGCTCGTGGCGCTGTTCCCTCCCTGGTCGCTCGACGGCGGCGTCGAGGCCTTCCTCGACCGGCTGCGCGATCCCGGGGCGCGCGCCCGCATGCGCGACGAGGTGGCGGCGAAGGACGCGGTCTGGCCGCCGTGGGAGGAGCCCGGCCGCTTCGCGATGAACATCGCGCGCGAGTGCGGCTGGGAGCGGATCCGCCTGGCCCACGTCGACGGCGCCGCCAACAAGGTATTCGAGCGCCTGACGCTCGAGGAGATCGGCCGGCGCCGCGGGCGCGCGCCGTTCGAGGCGCTCTGTGACCTTTTGGTCGAGGAAGAGGGGGTCGGGACGCAGCTCATCTTCGGCATCTCGGGCGACGATCGCGGCGATGCCGACCTCGATCCGCTGATCGCGAGCCCCGGCCTGGCGCTGGTGACCGATGCCTGGGAGATCGGCAAGGGCTTCCCGCACCCGGGGGCCTATGGCGCCTTTCCGCGCGTGCTGGGACACTACGTCCGCGAGCGCCGCCTGCTGGCGCTCGAGGAGGCGGTGCGCAAGATGACGTCGCTGCCGGCGGCGCGCCTGGGACTGCGCGATCGCGGCCAGGTCCGCGCCGGGTACAAGGCCGACCTCGTGGTTTTCGACCGCGACACCGTCGGGGCGCGTTCGGATTACGCCGAGCCGCGGCGCATGCCGGCGGGGATCGAGCATGTCTTCGTCAACGGGCGGCACCTGGTGCAGGGCGCGACGTTCCGGCCGGAGCCGGCGGGCACGGTCCTGCGGCGGGCGGCGGCATGAGGGGGGCGGCGGCATGACGAAGGCGCCGGGGCTCTTCCGGCCCGCCTTGTGGTGCGGCGCGGTCGCGGCCACCGCGGCGGGGTTGCTGGCGTTCGGCGGCGGCAGCGCCCCGGCGGTCAAGGCGGGGAGCACCGCGGACGATCTCTTCCGCGCCAACAACCGGGGCGCCGCGCTGATGGAGCAGTTCAAGAGCGCCCAGGCGATGGAGGAGTTCGCGAAGGTCACGGCGATCGCGCCGGGCTGGGCCCCGGGCTTCTTCAACCTCGGCCTCGCGGCGCTCTACGCCCGGCAGATGGAGGCCGCCGAGGCCGCCTTCCTCGCGGCCGTCCGCCTCGATCCGCGCCTGACCCAGGCGCAGTACGGCCTCGCCACGCTCTACAAGAACCAGGGGCGCGGCGCCGAGGCGCTCGCGGCGTTCGAGAAGGCGGGCGCCCTCGATCCCGAGGACCCCGACATCCTCTACAACATCGGGGTGTTGCACGGACGGCAGCGGCAGTACGGCCCGGCGATCGCGGCCCTGAGCCGCGCCCGGCAGATCGACCCGAACAGCATGTCGATCCGCTACCAGCTGGCGCGCGCCCTCCTGCAGTCGGGGGAGACGGCGAAGGGCGAGGCCGAGATGGCGGCGTACCAGCGCCTCGCCGCCAACCCGAAGTTCGCCCAGCCGACCGGCAACCAGTACGGCGAGGCGGGGCGCTACGCGCGGGTGATCACCGATTACTCCGACTTCGGCGGCCCGCCCGCGCCGCCCGAGCCGGTGAAGGTGCGCTTCAGCGACGCCACCGCCGCGGCGGGGATCGCTTTCGTACATGCCGGGCCGGGGGGCGAGGGGAGCGAGCCGGCGCGGTTGGGCTCGGGGGTGGGGGTCGGCGATCTCGACGGCGACGGCCGGCCCGACCTGGTCTTCGCGAACGCCGCGGCCGACG
>Ga0247727_10012025_pt1 | contig 14953 bp, 13 predicted proteins | sample WisWelCaveWW1625_FD_202498 | JGI IMG/M metagenome (GOLD analysis project Ga0247727, IMG submission 202498) | Biofilm microbial communities from Wishing Well Cave, Virginia, United States - WW16-25 | ecosystem: Environmental > Aquatic > Deep subsurface > Groundwater > Cave microbial mat | place... | reverse complement strand
GGCTGATGTCGCTGCGCAAACAAGGGAAGGCAACGTTTGCGCATGTCGAAGACTCTTCCGGCCGCATTCAGATTTATGTGAAGTTCGACGCCGTCGGCGAAAAAGGCTATGAGCTTTTCGGCCTGCTCGATCTCGGCGACATCATCGGCGTGACTGGAAAAGTTTTGAAAACGCGCACCGGCGAAATTACGATTCAGGTCACGGCATTTGAACTGTTGTCGAAAACGCTGCGCCCCCTCCCTATCGCAAAAGAAAAAATTGATGAGGGCGAGCGCGTGGTTTACGATGCGTTTGCCGATAAGGAAATGCGCTATCGCCAACGTTATGTCGATCTCGCGGTGAATCCCGAGGTGCGTGAAGTGTTCAAGAAGCGCAGCCGCATCATCGCCAGCATGCGCGAATATCTCACCGGCTGCGGCTATCTCGAAGTTGAAACGCCGATTTTGCAACCGCTGTATGGCGGGGCTTCGGCGCGGCCATTTACGACGCATCACAACACATTAGACATGACGCTCTATCTTCGCATCGCCAACGAGCTTTATCTCAAGCGCCTCATCGTCGGCGGCTACGATGGCGTGTTCGAGTTCGCCAAAGATTTTCGCAACGAAGGCATGGATCGCTTCCACAATCCCGAGTTCACCATGATGGAAGTTTATATTGCCTATCATGATTATCATTTCATGATGAATCTCGTAGAAGAAATGTTCTGCAAAATCGTGAAAGATTTGACCGGCGGCTATAAACTCACCTTTCAAAACAATGAGATTGATTTCACGCCGCCGTGGCCGCGCCTGTCGCTGCTGGAATCAATCGAGAAAGAAACCGGTTACAATTTGTATGGCAAACCGTTGGATGAGTTAAAAACGATTGCCAAAAAATTGCACGTCGAAACCGATAACACCATGGGCATCGGCAAAATCATCGACGAGGTTTTTGGCGCGAAGGTCGAAGCCAAGCTCATTCAGCCCGTGTTTATCACCGATCATCCGGTGGAGCTGTCGCCGCTGGCGAAAAAGCATCGGACCAAGCCGGGACTCGTGGAACGTTTTGAGCCTTTCATTGGTGGAAAAGAGATGGGGAACGCGTTCACGGAGTTGAACGATCCAATTGATCAGCGCGAACGTTTTCTGGAGCAGAAAAAACTGGCCGAGATCGGCGACGAAGAAGCGCAACAATTGGATGAAGATTTTCTCCGCGCGCTGGAATACGGCATGCCGCCGACCACCGGCCTCGGCGTCGGCATCGATCGTCTCGTGATGCTGCTGACCAATCAGCCGTCGATTCGCGACGTGCTGCTGTTTCCACAGATGCGGCCGGAACAGTATAAGTAACGCCGACGGCCCGTCTGCACAATAAAGCTGAAGGGGCAATGATGAAACAAGACAGCCCGTGGAAAGACGTTGTCGAAGAGTTGTTTGAAAAATTCCTGTTTTTCTTTTTTCCGGAGGTTCATCGCCACATCGATTTTTCCAAAGGCTTCGAATTTCTGGACAAGGAATTGACAAAAATAATCAAGGACAGCGCGACCGGCAAACGCATCGTTGATAAGCTGGTGAAGGTGCATTTGCTCGACGGATCGGAAGAATGGCTGCTGATTCATATCGAGATTCAAGGATACGAACAGAAAAATTTTCCGGAGCGCATGTATATTTACAATTACCGCATTTTCGATAAATTCCGCAAAGAAGTGATTAGCCTCGCTTTGTTAACCGATGCTAATCCGAATTTTCGCCCGAATGAATACAATCGCACACGGTTGGGATGTGAGGCGATACTGCGATATCCACTCGTGAAGCTTATTGATTACCGGAATCGCCTGGATGAGCTGGAAGCCAGCGCCAATCCATTCGCGATCATCGTGAAAGCTTTTTTGAAAACGCAGGAGACGGAAGGCCAGGTGCAGGAAAGATACAAATGGAAGAAGCGCTTTCTACTGGAACTCTACCAACAGGGTATGACGCGAAAGACCGTTCTGGCGATTTACAAGTTTATTGATTGGATCATGGAATTGCCGAAAGCATTCGACGAAAAGCTTTATCAAGAAATCCAAATTATCAAGGAGGCGAAAGCCATGCCGTACATTACAACCGCCGAACGAATCGGCAGAAAAGAAGGCAGAAAAGAAGGTAGAAAAGAAGGCAGAAAAGAAGGGCTGGAAAAAGGATTGGAGAAAGGGGAAAGAAATGGAATCAAGCAAAGCATGCCCATGATTCATCAGGCCCTCGCTTTGGCGATTCAGGCAAAGTTTGGAGAATCCGGGCAACCATTGGTCAAACGCGCCTCGCAAACGCGCAATTTGAAAACTTTGCAAAAACTGATGGCAGCGTTAACGCAGGCGCAGAGTTTGCCCGAAGCGCAAAAAGCGTTTGCCCCCAAAAATGGCCAGCGTCACTGATATGTCCTACGAATTTTTTATCGCCAAACGTTATCTGCGCTCGAAGCGGCAGGTTAAATTTATCTCGCTGATCACGTACATCTCCATCCTCGGCGTGATGATCGGCACGGCGGCGCTGATCATTGTGCTGTCGGTGATGAACGGCTTCGAGAGCGAGGTGCGCTCGCGCATCATCGGGTTCGATGCACACATCAAGCTGCGGACTTTTCATGATCGCGGCGTGGAAAATTATGCCGAAATCCTTGACAAAGTCAAAGGGATTCCGCATATTATTGGCGCGGCGCCGTACATTCTCGACAAGGCGATGATCATTTCGCGCGAGCGCAAGGAAGGCGCGCAGATCAAAGCGATTGATCCGAAGCTTGAAGAGAAAGTCACCGATCTGGTGCAAAACGTCAATTACGGCACGCTCAATTTGGGCATGATCGAGAAAGAAGGCGAGCGCGCGTTTCCGGGCATCATCATTGGAACGTCGCTGGCGGATCGTTTGAATGTCGGGCTGGGTGATCGCGTGCAGATTTTGTCGGCAGCCGGCCTCGAGGTGGGCGGTTTTGCGGCGATGCCGACGGCGCGCACGTTTCGCGTCGCCGGATATTTTCAATCCGGGCTTTATGAATATGATGATAATGTTGCTTTCATTAGTATTCCCGAAGCGCAAAAACTGTTTGAAATGGGCGGCCGCGTCAACGGCATCCAATTCAAATTGGACGATATGCAACTGGCCGGGACGGTGGCGCAGAAAATGGAAGAGTTGCTCGGCTATCCCTTTCGCGCGGTGACATGGTTTGACACCAACCGGACACTCTTTGCGTGGATGCAATACGAGAAATGGATTGCCTTCATCGTGCTGTCGCTGATCATTTTAGTGGCGGCATTCAATATCATCAGCACGCTGATCATGGTCGTGCTGGAAAAGACGCGAGAGATCGGCATTCTCAAAAGTATGGGTGCGACCAATGAAAGCGTGATGCGAATTTTCATTTATCAAGGCGCCGTAGCCGGTGTGATCGGTGCGACCCTCGGTGTGATCATCAGTTACCTGATCTGTCTGGCGCAAGTCAAATTTAAATTCTTCTCCTTGCCGCCGGATGTTTATATCATCAACGCGCTGCCGATTTTAATGCGCCCGCTGGATTTTGTGCTGGTGGGCGGCGCCGCGTTTATCATTTCGCTGGGCGCGACGATTTATCCGGCGTATCGCGCCGCCAAACTCGATCCGGTGCATGCGATTCGATACGAGTAACAAGATAAAACGGAGCCGATATGGTTCAAACTAATATGACTTCCACTTCAGTATTTGATTAATGTCTGTTAAGCAACCCATTCTGATTACCAGAAACTTGGTCAAGCAGTACTCGACCACCGGCGGCACACTGGAAGTGCTCAAAGGAATCGATCTCGAAATTTATCCCGGCGAGATTATTGCCATGGTTGGCGCTTCGGGCGTGGGCAAAAGCACCCTACTCAATATTCTTGGGGCGCTGGATCGTCCCACCAGCGGCGAAGTTGAAATTGACGGCGCGTTCATCGCGCAGCTCAATGACCAGGCGCTGGCGCAGTTTCGCAACCGCACGATTGGATTTGTTTTTCAGTTTCACCATCTCCTGCCGGAATTTAGCGCGTTGGAAAACGTTATGATGCCGGCGCTCATTGCGCGCCGCCATGGCAGCGGCGTCGTCGAACGCGCCAAACAATTGTTAGCTGACGTTGGATTGGCGCCCCGCCTTTCGCATCGCCCCGGCGAGCTTTCCGGCGGCGAGCAACAACGGGTGGCGGTGGCGCGCGCATTGATGAACGAGCCGAGTTTGGTGCTGGCCGACGAGCCCTCGGGCAATCTGGATTTGCGCGCCAGCGAAAGCTTGCATCAGTTGTTATGGAATTTGAGCCGTCGCGATGGGCGAACTTTCATTATCGTAACGCACAATCTCGAATTGGCTAAAAAAGCCGACCGCGTCATCGAACTGTTCGATGGCCGGATTAAAAAAATTCACCAAATGACAGGCCGTTAATGCTCTGTGAAATTTGCAAAAAGCGCCCCGTGGCCATTGCCTTCACGCAGGTCATTAATAACAAAAAAACGCAGCTTGCGGTTTGCATGAAATGCGCGGAAGAAAAAGGCATCACCAACCCGCTCGCCGGCTTGCCGGAAGTGTTCGGTAAAATCGTCGCCAATATTCTCGGCGAAGAGTTGATGCTGGGCGCGAGCGAGATCAGTAAAAAAGCCAGCGGGCGCTGTTGCCCGAAATGCAACACCTCGCTCAACAAATTCGAGAAAACCGGCTTGCTGGGCTGCGACGAATGCTATCATTTTTTTGAAAAAGAGCTGGCGATGTTGCTGCGGCGGATTCATGGCAGCAACAAACACATTGGCAGCCGGCCGCGACCGCGCCGGATTATCTCCAGCGCCAAGGACCTGGTGAAACTGCGCGCCGAGTTGGCGCAGGCCATCAGCAAAGAAAAATTTGAACGCGCCGCCGAGTTGCGCGATTTGCTCCGCGACGCCGAACGCGAAGCCAACGGCAAAAACTCCGACCGTGGGCGCAAAGCGTAAAGCAAAATACTTTTTTCATCAATTATTTTGTTTTAAAAATCATCATGCCAAGTGACCGACCGCTGGAGTTTTCCAAAACGACGGCAAAAAATTTAAACGCCCTCACCAAACGCCTGCCGCACTGGCTGGGCAACAACGCCCCGCACGCCAATATCATTATCTCCACGCGCGTGCGGCTGGCCCGCAATCTTGCGGGCTATAAGTTCCCCCGCACGGCCGAGAGCGGCGAGTTGTATGAAGTGATCCGCGAGGTTTATAGCGCCATCGCGCCGAGCCGGCAACTTGGCGACTCCATATTTCTCGACATGCTGCGACTTGCCAAATTGGAGCGCAAGTTTTTAGTGGAGCGGCGTTTGATCAGCCCGCCCTTCGCCGCGGCGGAAAATCCCGCGATGCTCGTCGTCGGTGAAAATGAATATCTCAGTGTAATGGTGAATGAAGAAGACCATTTGCGCGTGCAATCGATTCAACCGGGCCTGAATGTTGAAGAGGCCTGGCAACAGATTGCGCAACTCGACGACGAACTCGGTGAAAGCCTGGATTATGCCTTCACCGATCAATTCGGTTATCTCACCGCCTGTCCAACCAACACTGGCACCGGCATGCGCGTGTCGCTGTTTGTGCATTTGCCCGCCCTCGCCATTCTGGAAGAAATCGAAAAGGTGATGAAAAAATTAACCCCGGCGGAAATCACCGTGCGCGGTTTTTACGGCGAAGGCACGGAAGTGGTTGGCAACATTTTTCAGATTTCCAATCAACTCACCCTCGGCCGCACCGATGACAACATCGTCAAACGCATGGAAGAAGTCGGGCAAAAACTCGTTTCGTTGGAGGACGACGCGCGGGAGCGCCTGCTGGAGGCGCAGCCGGTGGACCTTCACGACAAAGTTTATCGCGCCGCCGGCATTTTGAAATACGCGCGCACGCTCAGCTCATTGGAACTCTTGAATCTGCTGTCGTATTTGCGGCTCGGCTCGGATCTGGGCATTTTCAAAAACATCGATCGCAGTTTTTTGAACGAATTGATGGTCACCCTGCAACCGGCGCATATTCAGAAAGCGTATCGCGAAATGGATGACGATCGGCAACGCGACGTGCAGCGCGCGCACGTCGTGCGGGAGAAAATTGCGGAATTATTCTAAAAGATTTTTAAAAAATCATAATTGCCTCTTTACTTTTTCAAATAGAGTTTGTAGATTGAAATAGTTGGAGTTTTTGAGAACGCGCGGAGCGCCATATTTTAGCGGGCCAGGCTAAAGTTTCGCCCGCCGTTGCAAATCGCTAAATTGACATTGTGCGCAGTGACGCAGCAGAGTTCATTCATTGGAGTTGGAAAACATGAAAAACAATTTCTCCAGTCGTGTCCAAATGGTTATCCAGTTTTCACGGGAAGAAGCGCTGCGGCTCGGCCATGATTATATCGGCACCGAGCATCTTCTTCTCGGGCTGATCCGCGAGGGCGAGGGCATTGCCGTGGAGATTTTGCGCAATCTCGGCACCGATTTGGAAGAAATCAAGCGCGCGGTGGAAGACGCCGTCAAATCCACCGGCGAAACCATGACGATCGGCAACATTCCGTTTACGAAACGCGCGGAAAAAATCTTGAAGATGGCCTATGTCGAAGCCGAGAAATATAAATCCGACATCATCGGCACCGAGCATCTCTTGCTGGCGCTGGTGAAAGAGAAGGACGGCGTTGCCGCGCAGGTGTTGTTAAATTTCGACATCACCTACGAAGCGGTGCGCGAAGAGTTGGAAAATATTTTACGCGGCACCCCGTCGAGCAAAGAAGCGAACACGCAGCGCTCGAAGACGCCGGCGTTGGACCATTTCGGCCGCGATCTCACCGAACTCGCGCGCAAAAATGAGCTGGACCCGATCATCGGCCGGGAAAAAGAAATTGAGCGCGTCTCGCAAATTCTCAGCCGCCGCAAAAAGAACAATCCGGTGCTGATCGGCGAGCCGGGCGTCGGCAAAACCGCCATTGCCGAAGGTTTAGCGTTGCGCATCATCGAGCGCAAAGTGCCGCGCATCTTGCACAACAAGCGCGTGGTCACCCTCGACCTCGGCGCGATTGTCGCCGGCACGAAGTATCGCGGCCAATTTGAAGAACGCATGAAAGCGATCATGAATGAATTGCTGCGCGCGAAAGACGTTATCCTTTTTATCGACGAATTGCACACCATCGTCGGCGCCGGCGGCGCCAGCGGCTCGCTCGATGCTTCGAACATGTTCAAGCCCGCGCTCTCCCGCGGCGAATTGCAATGTATCGGCGCCACGACGCTGAACGAATATCGCCAATATATCGAAAAAGACGGCGCGCTCGAACGCCGCTTCCAGAAAATCATGGTTGATCCGCCCTCCGCCGAAGAAACCATCCAAATCATCAACGGCCTCAAAGACCGTTACGAAGAGCATCACAAAGTTCGTTACAGTGAAGAAGCCATTCACGCGGCGGTCAAGCTTTCCGAGCGTTACATGACCGACCGCTTTCTGCCGGATAAGGCCATCGACGTGGTGGATGAAACCGGCGCGCGCGTGCATCTCGCCAACATCGTGGTGCCGAAAGACATCACCGAGTTGGAAGAAGAGATCAAACACATTCGCAAAGAAAAAGACGTCGTCATCAAGAATCAGGAATTTGAGCGCGCGGCGGTGCTGCGCGATCAGGAGAAACGCTTGAATCGCAAGCTGGATGCGGCGAAGCGGCGCTGGAAAGAGTCGGAAGAAGAAACCATTGCGACGGTAAGTGAAGAAGACATCGCCGACGTGGTCGCGATGATGACCGGCATTCCGGCGCAGAAAGTCGCGCAATCGGAGACCGACAAAGTTCTCAAGATGGAAGAGGCGCTGAAGCAGCGCATCGTCGGACAGGATGAAGCGATTCATCTGCTGTGCCGGGCGATTCAACGCACGCGCGCCGGACTGAAAGACCCCAATCGCCCCATTGGCTCGTTTATTTTTCTCGGCCCGACCGGCGTGGGTAAAACCCAGCTCGCCAAAGAACTCGCCAAATATCTCTTCGAAAAAGAAGATGCGCTCATCCGCCTCGATATGTCCGAGTATATGGAAAAATTTTCGGTGTCGCGCTTGACCGGCGCGCCGCCGGGATATGTCGGCTACGAGGAAGGCGGCCAACTCACCGAGAAAGTGCGGCGGCATCCGTATTCCGTCGTGCTTTTCGACGAAATCGAGAAAGCGCATCCGGACGTGTTCAATATTCTTTTGCAAATTTTAGACGACGGCAGCCTGACCGATGGTCTCGGGCGGCGCGTCGATTTCAAGAACACGATTTTGATTATGACCTCGAATGCCGGCGCGCGTGAAATTAGAAAAGCCGGCGGCTTCGGATTCTCGACGCAGGAAGCCGAGATCGATTATTCGAAGATGCAAACCAAAATTATGGACGAGGTGAAACGCCTCTTCAATCCGGAATTTTTGAATCGGGTCGACGAGCTGGTGGTGTTCCACAATCTGGAGAAGGAACACATGGGCCAGATCATCGACATTGTGGTCAAAGAGATGCTCAGCAAGGTCTCGGATCGTCAAATTAAAATTGAGTTGACGCAAGACGCCAAAGATTTCATCATTGAAAAGGGTTTCGATCCGGTTTACGGCGCCCGCCCGCTCAAGCGCGTGATTCAAAAATTCATCGAAGATCCGGTGGCCGAGGACATGCTGAAAGGCAGATTTAGCGACGGCAGCCAGATCAAAGTTCTCTGTGAAGCCAGCGCCCTCGTCTTCATCGAAACCAGCCGCAAAACCCTGGTGAAGAAGGAGTCGAAAAAATCCGCTCCCCCGCCACCGCAGCCGGAATCGGTTGAAAATTAGATAATCTGATTTTTTATTTTAAAAGTCCGCTCGTTCTAGAAGAATGAGCGGGCTTTTGTGTTTTAGTAGAGATTTTTTGGTAAATCCTCGAAGGTATGGGCGAACCAAGGGAGCTTTTTAAATAAGGGGTGGTAAAAAGCGCAGCATGGGCTGCGGGCGGAGTTCGGAAATTTTCTTCAACTTCATCATCTCCTCCCAACCGTCGCTCTCATTCTTACTCAAGCCGTGGCAGCAATTTTTTCTAAACGGGAAAACTTCTCCAAGTGCCACCACCAATGCGAGATCGGGACGGCGGCGCATTTCACGAATATCGGCCACTTCCGCAACCTGCTCGTAAAATTCGGCTGCGTGCGTCATGAACACGTCGTCGGCTTTTTCCAATTGTTCCTTTTCAACGGCGTGCAACTGTGACTCGGCAAGAGCCAAGCGGCTGCGCACATCAAGCAGTTCGAGAATTTCAAAGCCGCTTACGCGGGGAAAATCGACGCTTGTTTCGTAATCGGCAAGCAATTCTTGATAATCATTCATGTGGTCATCTCATTCGTTTTTCCAGGATAAACAAAATTGCGTCGCTGCAAATAGTTGATCAAGTCCTTCGTCGGGAAGGCGGTTTCCATCATGCCCGTAGCGCTGAGAATAATGAACAAAGCTTTTCGCTAATATACGAAATTCTGGTTTCTTAGTCAATGCAAACATTGATTCTGGGGTGATTGATTCTGGGATAGCCGTATTGATTATGCGCATCATCGTTGCAGGAGCGTATGAAAAAAAGGATATATAGACGAGACAGGATGGTAATCCAATAATTCCAGCACTTCAAGGTGGCGTTTGCATTTCGTCGTTGACATTCTTGAAAAATCCGGCTATATTTTACGATGTCAAAGCCACTAAATTTATTTCGCCTATTTTAAAATAAATCTTTCACGGAACGACCGATGATCATTTCCCGCGCTTTTATTCGCGCTTACAAGTCCGTTTTTGAGCTGGCGTTTCCGCTCGATCCGAAAATCACCACGCTCATCGGCGCGAACGAGAGCGGCAAGTCCAACATTCTGCGCGCGCTCAATGCCTTCTCCCCCGACGCGCCGTTTGACAACAGCCTCACCTGCCAGTACTCCGATTATTATTATCAGGGCAAATCGCCGGAAGTCGCCATGGAGTTCACGCAAATTTCCAAAGACAACCGGCGCAATCTGCAGCGGTTCAGCGAGGCGTTTAAAGATGCCGAAAATTTTCTCATTCGTAAAGACGGGCCGGGCTTGGACAATTATCATCTCTTCATCAATGAGAACGAAGTGCCCACCAAAGAGATGGACAAACTCCTGCAAACCCTCCCCAAATTTCTTTTCTTCGACACCATTCCCCTGCTGAAAAGCCGCGCCACGCTGCAGGATTTGATGGGCGGCAGCGAGCAATTTCGCACCGAACGCAATTTGCTGCACATCGGCGGCCTGAACAATCCTGAAATTATTTTTGAAGACACCACGCGGGGCCGGCGCGCCAGCGAGGAAGCGAGCCGTTTGATTACGCAACAAATTCGCCGGGCGTGGTCGCAGGAGCCGACGATTGAAGTCAAGCTCAATGTGAACGGCAATCTGCTTTATATCGATCTTTCCGACGGGACGACGGTGTTTGACACGCCGGAATCGCGGAGCATGGGTTTTCGCTGGTATCTGTCGTTTTATATCAACTTCATCGCGCAAACTTTCGAGGCGCGCGCCAACGAATATTTCTTTTTGATCGACGAGCCTGGCATTCATCTCCACCCGGCCGGCCAAAAAGATTTGGCAAAGATTATGGAAGATCTGGCGATGAAGAATCAACTCGTGTACACGACGCATTCGCCGTTCATGATCAACCGCGAGCATCCCCAACGCGTCCGCCTCGTCACCAAAGACAAAGACGGCACCCGCGTCGACAGTGAATCGTATCGCCAAAACTGGAAACCGTTGCGGAATTCCATCGGGTTGATGGTCAGCGACCTGTTCTTTTTCAGCGAACGCGGCGCCACCGCCGCCGAAGCGCCGGAGAAAAAATTCTCCTTCCTGCGTCGCAGCGCCAAAACGGAAGAGAATGGCAAATAACTTTTAATTCTTGCAACGAAAAAGGAACCGCAATGAAATAAAATTTAAAGGCTTTTTTCGTTGCGGTTCCCATTTCGTTGCAAGCTATGTTGAGAGAAGACCACCATGCTTAACTCGTTGTGTGACGTTCCCGGCATTCGCCTCGGCCACGCGCAGGATGAAACGGCGCGCACCGGCTGCACAGTGATTTTGCCGGAGCATCCGGCCGTTGCCGGCGTTGACGTGCGCGGCTCGGCTCCCGGCTCGCGCGAAATCGAAGCGCTTAAATCGGTGCGGCTGGTGCAGGAGATTCACGGCATTCTGCTCACCGGCGGCAGCGCCTTTGGGTTGGACGCCGCGGGTGGCGTGCAAAAATATCTTGAAGAGCGCGGCATTGGTTACGACGTGCAAGTCACCAAAGTGCCGATCGTGCCCACCGGCGTGATTTTTGATCTCGCCGTTGGGGATGCGAAAATTCGCCCGACCGCAGCCATGGCTTATCACGCCTGCGAAACGGCATCGTTCACGGAAACCCGCACCGGCCGTCTCGGCGTCGGCTGCGGCGCGACGGTTGGAAAAATTCGCGGCGTGCAACACAGCATGCCCGGCGGCGTTGGCATGGCTTCGTGGCAAAGCGGCAACATCGTCATCGGCGTGCTCGTCGTCGTTAATGCGCTCGGCGACATCATCGACCCGCAACATGGAAACATTATCGCCGGCGCGAAAAATGACGACGGCTCTTTTTTAAACACCCAAGCGTATCTTAAATCGCATGTCCTCTCTCCTTTTAAAAGCTGGGGCAATACAACGCTCGCCGTAGTGGCCACGAATGCTCGCTTCAATCGCGACGGTGTCACCAAGATTGCCGAGATGGCGCAGGACGGCTTGGCCTATGTCACTCGTCCCTCGCACACACTTTTTGACGGCGATATGGTTTTTGCGATGAGCACGGGTGGCGAACTCGCGGATGTCATGGCCATCGGCGCGATTGCCGCAGAGTTGGTGGCCGCCGCCATTGTGCAGGCGGTGAAGGTGAGCAATGGGTTTTTTATCTGATGATGATCTCGTGTTTCAAGCCGAGCAGCATTTTTTAGAATTTGATCGCTGCGAAAGGAAAAAATGATCCTTCCCTATAACAACATCTCCCCAAAAATCGCCAACAACGTTTTCATCGCGCCGAACGCCACCATCATCGGCGACGTCGAAATAGGTGAAGATGCCAGCGTCTGGTTCAGTTCGGTTATTCGCGGCGATGTGCATCGGATTCGGATCGGCCCGCAAACGAACATCCAGGATTTGTGCATGTGCCACTGCACGCTCAACAAATGGCCGCTGCTGATCGGCGAGGGCGTGACCATCGGGCACAGCGTCGTGGTGCATGGCTGTGTGATTAAAAATTATTGTTTGATCGGCATGGGCGCTCGCATTCTCGACGGCGCGCAAGTTGGGCCATACGCCTTGGTGGCCGCCGGCGCCGTCGTGCGGGAGGGTTTTGTCGTGCCGGAATATTCGCTCGTCGCCGGCGTTCCCGCCGTGGTGAAACGGCGACTCACTGATCAAGAAATCGAAAACCTCACGGCCTCCACAGCACGGTATGTGAATTATAAAAACACCTATCTCGCCGCCGGCGTGCAACATCCGGACCTCTGAAATAATCCAGGCGGGACAGGCAGCCTTGCCTGGCTAACGCAGTGACATCCAACCATCCATCATTTGGGTACTACAATTAAAACAACAAAAGGCTTGCTTTCCAGACGAAACTGTTTTAAATTAATCATCCGTAATAATGGTGTTGCGATCATAATAAAAAGTTAAAAATTTCCCTACACCGAAATAAACAACAAAAACCGGAGTCTTATGGCGAGAAGCAAAAGCAAGCAACGCCGCGTGCGCATGGAGCGCCGCCAACAACGCAAGGCCCGCACCAAACGTCAAAAAGCCGCGCGCAAGTTGCAAACAGTAAAAGCCTAGTTTGACCAAACCAATTAGCCCCGATCCTATTCGGGGCTTTTGTTTTAGTAAAATTATCGCACGGCCAAAAACATCGTAAACTTTAAATTTACAATTTTCAATTTAAAATGCTCCTCGCGATCGTGATAGTTTTCCAGGTAATACTGAAGAGGCCAATATGCGCGCATTGACTTTTCAAGACACCGAAAACATCCGCTACGAATCCGTTCCCGATCCGAAAATCGAATCGCCCGGCGATGTCATTGTGCAAGTTCATCTCGCCGCGATCTGCGGCTCGGATTTGCACGTTTATCACGGCAGAGAAAAAGGCCTCGACGCGGGAACCGTGATGGGCCACGAGTTTGTCGGTGAAATTGTTGAATTGGGAAAAGAAGTGCGAACGCTTCGCAAAGGCGACCTCGTTTTCAGCCCCTTCACCACGAATTGCGGCACGTGTTTTTATTGCCGAAAAAATTTGCCGTGTCGCTGCAGCTCCGGCCAACTTTTCGGCTGGCGGCAAAACGGCGTGGGCTTGCACGGCGGGCAGGCGGAATACGTTCGCGTGCCGTTGGCCGAGTCCACCCTGCTCAAAATTCCCGAAAATATTCTTGCTGAAGAAGCGCTGTTGATGGGCGACGTGCTCTCGACCGGCTATTTTTGCGCGGACATCGCGGAGATCAATCCGGATGGCGTTTACGCCGTCATCGGCTGCGGCCCGGTTGGACTCATGGCCATTATCGGCGCGCGGGAATTGGGTGCGGAGAAAATTTTTGTGCTTGACGCCGTTCCCGAACGACTCGCGCTCGCCGAAAAATTTGGCGCGATGGCCGTTGATTATCAAAAGCAAAATGTGAGTGAAATAATTCGCGAAGTCACCGAAGGTCGCGGCGCTGATGGTGTTTTAGAAGTTGTTGGCAGTCCTTCTGCGGCGAAAATGGCAATTCAACTCGTGCGGCCCGGCGGCATCATCTCCGTCGTTGGCGTGCATAATGAAGAACATTTTGCTTTCTCCCCGAATGAGGCCTACGACAAAAATCTCACTTACAAAGTTGGGCGTTGCCCGGCGCGATATTACATGGAAAAGTTGATTCCAATGGTGCAGAAAAAGAAATATGATTTGACCGCGATTTTTTCACATCGATTGCAGCTTGCAGAGGGCGTACGCGGGTATAAAATTTTTGCGGAGAAATTGGAGGAATGTACAAAAGTAGTTTTGAAGCCGTAGAGTTCCCATTATTTTAAAGAGGCTCCCACTGCTCCTTGTCAATTCCAGCCTGCCGCAGAATTCTGGCAAGAAGGCCTTGACTAATGTCACTTTGATGAGGATTGGAAATTCGCAGTTTGAGTTGTCCTTTAATCATATATTGGTGTTTACCACCGGCATAAGGATCTTCAAATTCGAGGTGCCTAAAATAATGAATCAAATCCTTGCGCTTGATCGGACCGAGCCGCGGCATTATGCCACCTCCGGCTCAACAGATAATGCAATACCTTCGACAACCGGCAATTCGTGCCCCCTCCGAAGCCCTAAGATAATCCACCCTTCCAAAACCTCTTGCAACTGTTCGCGGCATTCCTCCAGCGTATTGGCATTCGCGTAGACGCCTTGAAAGCCCATGATTTCTCCGTAGAATGTGCCATCAGACAAAACCTCATAGCTGGCTCGGCGCATCGCCACACGGATGTAGTCCATTAACATGTCACTGCTCCTGATCAATTTTACGTTTCAACTCCATCAAACTCTGTTCAATAGAAATATAAACAGCCTCGACGTTGAAAGCAAGTTGATTTTCCGTGGCTGCAAAAACCTCTTGCTTTCCGCCTCCCGCTGTGTTAAATTTCCTCCACTTCCCCAAACGTTGGGCGACGATCTGAACAAAGCAATCAACGAGTGAGCGCTGCTGTTGGAAGAACAAGATTTAAAACTCATCTTCAACGCGATTGAATCCGGCAAGTGTTTGGCCTTTTTAGGCGCCGGAGCGGGCACGGCTTTTCGCCGGCAAAACGGCGAAGAAGTCGGCGGCTTGCCTACTGGCGGCCAACTGGCGCAATGGCTCGCGGAAAAATGCCTATACACCAATGGCACCACGTACGATCTCCCCAAAGTCGCGGAATATTTTCTCTACACGCACAGCGGCGACCGCGAACCACTCGAGAAAAATA
>Ga0247727_10012024_pt1 | contig 14953 bp, 14 predicted proteins | sample WisWelCaveWW1625_FD_202498 | JGI IMG/M metagenome (GOLD analysis project Ga0247727, IMG submission 202498) | Biofilm microbial communities from Wishing Well Cave, Virginia, United States - WW16-25 | ecosystem: Environmental > Aquatic > Deep subsurface > Groundwater > Cave microbial mat | place... | reverse complement strand
GCGTCCTCGTGGATCTCGACCACGACGACGCCGCGCGGGACCAGGCGCTCCACGGCCTCGGCGAACAGCCGCCGATAGATCTCCGGCCCGCCGAACACGGCCGCCCGAGGTTCGGTTCGAACCTCGGGCGGCAACCTCGGCTCCTCGGTGAGCGGCACGTAGGGTGGGTTGCTCGCCACCAGGTCGAGCGGGAGCCCGACCGGGAGCGGGGCGAGGAGGTCTCCTCGTTCGACATCGACGCCGAGACCGAGTCGGGCCGCGTTGTGCCGGGCCAGCGCGACGGCATCCTCCGACGCGTCGGTCGCGTAGACCGCGGCGTCGGGTCGCTCGTGCTTGATCGCCAGAGCGACCGCACCCGTACCGGTCCCGACGTCGACCACGACCGGTGCGGACACGCCGTCGAGCTTCTCGAGCGCGATCTCTACCAGCACCTCGGTCTCTGGACGCGGCACGAACACGCCCGGCCGAACGGCGAGCTCGAGCCCGCGGAACCCCGTCGTCCCCGTGAGGTGCTGGAGCGGCGTACCCGTGCAGCGCCGGCACAAGGCCCGCCCGTAGGCACGCGCCTCTCCTGCCCGCAAGCCCTCGTTCCGCGCATACACACCGGCGCGATCGGTGCCCAACACCACCATCATCAGCTGCTCGGCAGCAACGAACGAGGCGTCGACGTCGTGTCGCGCCAGGTAGTCGGCGCCCCGACGGACGACCTCGGCCGGCCGCATCACTCGTCCTCGTCGGGCTCCGCCAGCTGCCGGGCGCGGGCGGCGGCGAGGACCCGGTCCACCATCCCGTCCAGCTCGCCGCCCCCCTCGAGCACATCCTGCAGGTGGTGGGTCGTGTGCTTGATCCGGTGGTCGGTGACCCTTCCCTCGGGGAAGTTGTACGTCCGGATCTTCTCGGAGCGCTCCCCCGTTCCGAGCTGGGAACGACGGACCGCCGCCTCCTTCTCCTGGGCTTCGTCCAGGGCCATCTTGTACAGCCGGGCGCGCAGGTATCGCATCGCCTTCTCGCGGTTCTGCAGCTGCGAGCGCTCCTCTTGGCACTCGACCTTGATCCCGGTCGGCTTGTGCACGATCCGCACCGCTGAGTCCGTGGTGTTCACCGACTGGCCGCCCGGGCCGCTGGACCGGTACACGTCGATCTGGAGGTCTTCCGGCCGGATCTCCACCTCGACCTCCTCGGCCTGGGGCATCACTGCCACCGTCGCGGTCGAGGTGTGGATCCGCCCGGCGGACTCGGTGGCGGGCACCCGCTGCACCCGATGCACACCCGCCTCGTGCTTGAGCCGTCCGTACGCGTCGGCACCGCGAACCTCGAGGGAGACCTCCTTGAACCCACCGAGCTCCGAGGGTGACGAGGCGATCACATCGGTCTTCCATCGCCGGCGCTCGGCGAGGTGCCTGTACATCTCGAAGAGCTCCCCGGCCCAAAGGGCAGCTTCCTGGCCGCCGGCGCCGGCCCGTACCTCGAGGATCAGATCCTTTCCGTCGTTCGGGTCCTTCGGAACCAGCAACAGCTCGAGCCGGGAGCGGAGCTCGGCTGCCTCGGCCTCCGCGCGCTCAGCCTCCTCTCGGTAGAACGCCGCCACCTCTTCCTCAGGCTCCTGCGCGGCCAGCTCGCGGGCGTCCGCGGCCTCGGCGAGCAGCGCGCGGTGCTGGCGGTAGGGTCGCACGACGTCCTCGAGCTCGGCGTAGGTCTTGCCGAGCGTCCGGAGCCGGTCGGGGTTCGTTGCGACGTCGGGTGAGGCCATCTCGGCCTCAACGGCGGCGTGCCTCGCCTCGACTTCGTCCAGCTTCGCTTCGAGATCGCCCATGTCGGGGCAGATTGTCTCAAGGGCGCCGGCAGCGGCCCCGGGGCTCCGACGCCGACCGGGGACTAGCCGGCCGAGCCCTTGTCTCCGTCCGGGTCGGTCAGTTCCAGCTCAGGGATGTCCAGGTCGCCCTCGAAGATCCAGGCGTCGTCGTCATCGACCACGACCTTGACCGGCGGAGAGCCCGTTTCCTCCCGATCGGCCTCGCCGGCTGGATGCGTATCGAGGTCGACGGGAGCATCGGTCGTCCCGTCGACCTTGATCTTCAGATCGTCGGCGACCGCCAGCAAGGTCGTCCGCATGCCCGCGAGCTGTGAGACCAGGCTGGCCCGGCGGCTCTTCAGCTCCTCCATGGTGCCTTCGGCGTCGTGGGTGGCCCGCTCCAGTGCCTCTCGACCCTCCTGTCGAGCCTCCTCGGCTCGCGCCTGCGCGTCCACGCGGATCCGGTCCGCTTCGGCTCGGGCTTCCGTGAGCACCCGCGTCGCCTCGTCGCGCGCGCGACCCACGATCTCCTCGGCCTCCGCGTCGGCCGTCTCGAACACCACGGCGAACCGACGCGCCACGCGTTCGTACGGGCTTTCCGACGCCTCGTCCGGATCAAGGCCGTCCGCGATCTGTCCCAGCGCCCCGATGCCGGTCGGCCGGGCCGGCAGCTCATCGCCGGGGGGGCCGCCGTTGAGCTCGCGCTCCAGGGTCTCGACCTGTTCGGCGACCTGCGTCAGATAGTCGCGCACCTGCTCGGGGTCGTAGCCGCGCCGAACGGATGCGAACTCCCGCCGGCGGATCTGCTCCGCGCTGGGCAGCAGCGGCAGATCGAGGTCGCTCGTTTCCATGTGACACCTCCGGGGATGAGAGGACCAACCCATCTTCGGGGCGCGATAGGGCCGATGCAACGACCTCCACGAGGTTCGGAGGCGAACGCCTCAGGGCGGCTCGGGAAGCACCACGGGGTGCCCGTCAACGTCTTCTGGCACCCCGGCCGCTCCGGCCTCCGCGCGCCGCACCTCACGGAACGACGCCACGGCGATCTGGATCTGCGAGAGATCCGGCTCGCGCGTCGTGATCTTCTGCAACCAGATCCCGGGGCGCATGAGAGCTCGCATCGGTCCCGAATCGGGGAACCGCGCCCCGAGCCGGAGCGCCTCGTACGCCAGGCCGGCGATCACCGGGATGGCGAGCAGGCGGGACACGAGCCGCCACACGAGCGGCGGTGTCCCGAACAGCGCGAACACGAAGATGGTCACGATCAGGACGATGATCAGGAAGTTGGTCCCGCACCGGACGTGCTCCTTCGGGAACCGATCGATCTCGTCAGGTTCCAAAGGCGCGTCGTGCTCGTTCGCCGCGATGGTCTTGTGCTCGGCGCCGTGGTACTCGAAGACTCGGCGCACGTCCTTCAGCTGCCCGATCAGCCACAGGTAGGCCACGAAGATCGCCACGCGGAACACGCCCTCGGCGACGTGCAACCACAGTCCGGATGGGAGCCGGTCCTGCGCCCAGGCGAACAGCGCGGTCGGCCCCAGGATGAAGATCCCGACGAACAGCACGAGGGCGACCGTGAGGCTGATCCCCACCTGGACCGGCGTGAGCTGCTGGTCGTCGTCGACCGAACGGTTGGCGGAGATCAGCAGTGCCCGCATGCCGATCGCGAGCGATTGACCCAGCACGATGATCCCTCGCAGGAAGGGCTTGCCCAGCAGCGGGACGCGCTTGATGACGGAGTCGATCGGGTGCGACTCGACATGGATGCCGCCGTCAGGACGCCGCACGGCCACAGCCCAGTGATCGGGGCCGCGCATCATGACCCCTTCGACGACGGCCTGCCCGCCGTACAGCGGGGTGGCCGGCCGCGCCTGCTCCGACACGTCGGCTACGAGCGCGAGGCCTGAGCCTGCGCCGCCTGCGTCTTGGCGTACCGCCGCTGGAACCGTTCCACGCGCCCGCCCGCGTCGACGAGCTTCTGCTTGCCGGTGTAGAAGGGGTGGCAGTTGGAGCACAGCTCCGCGCGTATCTCCGGCACGGTCGAGCGCGTCTGGAACGTGTTGCCACACGAGCAGTGCACGTTCGCGATCTGGTATTCGGGGTGGATGCCTTGTTTCATCGTTCGACTCCCTGCGTTGACTCCGGGAAGGGAAGCGTACCCTCCGCTCCCGTCAACGCCTCCTTATTCCCTCATCAGCCGCTCGAGGGCGCCTTGGCGATCTCTTTCAGGAACTGCTCGTTGGACTTGGTGGCGCGGATCTTGTCCACCAGGAGCTCGAGAGCCGCGCCGGGATCGAGGGCGTGCAGCACGCGGCGGAGCTTGATGACGAGAGCCAGCTCCTCGGGCGGGAGCAGCAGCTCCTCCTTGCGGGTCCCCGAGGCGTCCACGTTGATCGCCGGGAACAGGCGCTTCTCCGAGAGGCTCCTGTCCAATCGCAACTCCATATTGCCGGTGGCTTTGAACTCTTCGAAGATCCCCTCGTCCATCCGCGAGCCGGTCTCGATCAGCGCGCTCGCGATGATGGTGACCGAGCCACCCTCCTCGATGTTGCGGGCTGCGCCGTAGAACCGCCGCGGGGGGAACAGGGCCGACGCGTCGATGCCGCCGGTGAGGATCTTCCCTGAGGCAGGCATGCCGAGGTTGTAAGCGCGCGCGAGTCGAGTGAGCGAGTCCAGGATGATGGCGACGTCCTGGCCGGACTCGGCCAGCCGCTTGGCCCGCTCGAGCACGAGCTCGGTGACCTGGATGTGCTGGTCGGTGGGCTTGTCGAACGTGGAGTACACGACCTCGGCGGCCGTGACGGTTCGCTGCCAGTCGGTGACCTCCTCCGGCCGCTCATCCACCAACAGCACGATCAGGTGCGTCTCGGGATGCGAATGGATGATCCCGTTCGCGATCTGCTTGAGGATGGTCGTCTTGCCGGCCTTGGGCGGCGAGACCACCATGCCTCGTTGGCCCTTGCCGATGGGAGCGATCATGTCGATGATCCGCTCCGAGACGGCGAGGGGTCCGTTCTCCAGGCGGAACCGCTCGTCCGGGAACAATGGGGTGAGCTTGTCGAACGACTTGCGCTCGCGCGCTTCGTCGACCCCTTGATCGTTGACCGACTCGATGTCGAGCAACGCCGAGTACTTCTCGCTGTTCTGGGGCTGACGCACCTTGCCGGTGATCACGTCGCCCTTGCGGAGCTGGTACTTCCGAACTGCGGAGAGCGATACGTACACGTCATCGGGACCCGGGAGGTATCCGGAGGTCCGCAGGAACCCGTAACCGTCAGGCAACAGATCCAGGATGCCCGTGCGCGACTGAGCCGTCTTGATGAGCTCCTCCCGCTCGGTCTCCTCCCGAGCTCGGCGCTCCTCGCGGGAACGCCGCCGGTCATCGCGCGTGGGGCGACGCCGACGGCCACCCGGACCATCTTCGAAGCGACCCCTCTCGCGGTCGCCTCGGGCACCCTCGCGATCACGGTCACCCCTCTCGCCGCGGTCTGCTCGGTCCCTATCGCCTCCGCCGCCGCCTCCTCCACCTCTGCCGGCGGAACCGTCGCGCTTCTCCCCGCTCCCGCCATCCGCGGGAGTCGGCTCGGGCTCGACGGTTCGAGACTCAGCGGGTGCGTCCACCGAGGCGTCCCCGACCACCTCGTCCGGTGCGCTCGTGGCCACCGGATGTTGTGGTCGGGTCTCGCCGTTGTCGGCGGCGGGTGACGGCGCACCCGAGCGCTCGACGATCGCGTCGATCAGCCCGGCCTTCCGCAACCGCTGGACGCCTTCCACCCCGAGGGCCTGGGCGATCTGTTGAAGCTCGGGGAGCAGCTTGCCCTCGAGCGTCGTTCGGTCGGTCGTAGTGTCCATGAGGGTTTATGCCTCCCCCTTCAGCTCTTCTTGGAGCTTGTTCCAGTCGGCCAGGAAACGCTCCAAGCCGATATCCGTCATTGGGTGTTTGACGAGCTTCGCGAACACGTCGAACGGCATCGTCGCGATGTCCGCGCCTGCAAGAGCCGCGTCCACGATGTGCATCGGGTGTCGGAGCGAGGCGGCGAGCACCTGGGTCTCGTACCCCTGCACGTCGTAGATCTCGCAGATCTGCCGCAGGGCGTGCATGCCATCGCTCGCCGCGTCGTCGATCCGCCCCAGGAACGGCGACACGATGTAGGCACCGAGCTCCGCGGCGAGGATAGCCTGCGCGGGCGAGAAGACGAGCGTCACGTTGATCCGGATGTCATCGGCCATCAGGCGCTTCCCGGCGGCCAGCCCGTCGGGCGTCATCGGGACCTTGACCACCGCGTTCGGGCCGAACTGCGCCAGCCGCTGTCCCTCTTCGACCATGGCATCGGCCTCGAGCGCCGTCACCTCCAGCGAGACGTCGCCGTCCACCTCGGCGAGGATCTCCTTCCACACCAGGTCGGGGGCATCGCCTTCCTTGGCGACGAGCGTCGGGTTGGTGGTGACACCCTTCAGGACGCCCCATCGGTTGATCTCGCGGATCTCCTCGATGCTCGCGGTGTCCAGGAACAACCTCATGCCGTGATCCCTTCCCTCTGCTCGTCGCCTTCGCGGTGTTGGATGATCCGTGGGGCCCCGTCGACCGAACCGACGGCGGCGGCCAGCTCTGCCGCTCGCGTGGTCGCCCGTTCCATCACCAGATCGACCACCGCTGCGATCGACTGGTCGAAGCTGTGGTTCGGCATCACCGGAACCCCGTGTGAGAGCGCCTGGTCAGTCACGTACCGCTGCAACCGGCGGATGTTGGCGAATCCAAGGGCGTATCGCTCGGAGGGTCGCGCGTCTACCGAGTCCTCGCGGGCGGCGAAGTGAGACCGGTGTCGCTCTTCGTCGTCGACGGTCACCACGAACGGTACCGCGAGCACCCGCTCGCCGTGGGTCTCGACGTCGAAGAAGCCCGGCACGATGTGCGCACCCTCGATCACGACGCTGGTGCGCTCCACTGCAGCGCGCTCGATGATGGCGTTGATCCCAACCGACACCGCGGCGATCTGCTCGCGGAACCCGAGGACCAGCGCATCTGGGGAGCGGGTGGGAGGTTCGCGCAGCGCCGTGTCCGCCTCGAACGACGACACGTGGAGCGTGGGGGCCAGCTCCCGCGAGAGCATCGCCCGCATCACCTCCCGAACGGCGTCGGTCGCGACCACCCGGACGATGCCCAAGCGCGCAGCCAGCTGGGTCGCGATCGTGGACTTGCCGACCCCCGTGGCGCCGCCGATCAGGATCACCAGGGGAACGTCCAGTCGCTCCACCTCGCGCCAGCGTTCGAAATTGCGGGCATACCGAGGCCCGGCGAGCTCCTCGATCGTCCGGTGGGCTTCGGTCCACAGCTGCTCGCTCGTGATGGCGACCAGATCCTGCCCGACCAGGCGATCCTCCACCGCCTCAGCGATCTGGTACGCGCGGAACGGGGAGAGACCGGTGACCATGACCTGCGAGGCCATCAGTCCCTTGGAGTAGGGCAGGCCGGGTTCGCTGTCGGAGATCCGGATCTGTGAGGTCTTGTGGCTCTCGTTGGTCACCGTGAGGTTCCTCGACTGCTTCCTCGTTCTCTGGCTCGATCTCGGGCGAGCTCGATCGCCTCGCCCAATGCCGTGTCGAGGTCACGGGACCCCTCCACGACGACGGCGCGGTTGTCCACGAACACGACCTCCGCCCCCCGGTCGATCGCTCGGGCGACGCCGGTGTCGACGGCGGCCGCCTTCAGCTCCGTGAGGAGGACGTCGTACCCGTGGGCCGAGTCGAGATCCTCCGCCAGGCCCGCCCTGTCGGCGAGCCTCGCGCTCCACCCCACCACACGGCACCCGTGTGCCGACTCCAGATGCTCGGCCTGCCTCGCGGCCGCCGGCTCGGGAGCCGTGGTGGCGAAGAACACCCGCTCCCCCCGCACATCTCGCAACGGTTCGGGAACGAAGTCGGTGACCAGCACCCGTGTCTCGTCTAAGAAGCGCCGGACGTGGGAGCGGAGCGCGGAGAGGTTCTCGGACCCGATGGATGGGCCGGCAGCCATGGTAACAACCACCAGGTCCGACAGCAAGAGCCTGAACGGGCCGAGGTAGCCACCCAGGTACTCGGGCGGCGCGGTGACCGGGACCACGAGGATCCCGGCGTCCCAGGGGACGGGGGGTACGGCGGCACCGCTGCCCTCCAGGAGCACGAGCCCGGGGCGGCGCGCGGCGGCCAGCTCGGCGGCCTCGCGGACGGTCGAGACGTACGGCCGGCCCGCGAGGCCGCCGCCGACCCGACGCGCGCCTATGGTGGTGACGCCGGTCGTGAGGGCGTCCTCGAGGTAGTCACTGGCTGCGTGCCGCCCGGCGGCAACCAGCTGGACCAGATGCTCCACTGTCACCGACCCCGCCTCGGCCACCTGCGGCTCCGGCGGCCCGCCGCGGCCCATCGCGACCACCACGGGATCGAGGCCGCGGCGGGCCGCCTCCCTGGCGGCGGCGCCCGCGATCGCCGTCTTGCCCGTCCGCTTCCCCGTGCCGATCACGGCAAGGGTCGGGGCGGGCAGGCTCGGGCCCTCGATCGGCGGATCGAGCCGGAAGTCGGGGCCCATGTACGAGATCCCCCGGGTGAGCGCCACCGACGCCAGCTCCATCCGCTCGCGGTAGCCGAGCACGGGCTCGTCGGAGAGATCCAAGACGACCTCCGGGCTCCATTCGTCCAGCGCCTCGCGGAGCCCGGCCATCCTGTCGGCCCCGGCTCGCCGGAGCGGCACGCCCAGGTCCAAGTCCAGGGCGGGATCGAGCTTCTCGATCCCGCCGACCAGCAGGGCGCCCACCACATCGTGGCCGCGCTCCCGCGCGGCCACGATCCCCGACCGGGTCACCGGCGGGTAGTGCTCACCGTCGACCAGAACGAGGGTTCGCATCCCGGGTACGGACCTCCTTCGACGGCAGAGGTTCTTCTCAGGAGAGGTGATCGGTAACGGGCACAGCCTGTTCCTGGTGCTCATGCACCGGCTGCTCCCGTTCCCGATGGAGCTGGGTGTGCGTCGCCGGCGTGAAGTGCGTCATCAGGTGCCGCTCGCCGAACGGGAACTTCCGCCAGATCCGGACGCCGTCTGCGTCGAACTCCAGCACGTTGTAGCAGGGCTTGGTGTAGCCGCGAACCCGCAGCGACGAACAGGTGCCGGCCGACGCGAGGTACATGTTCTCCAGTCGCCACACGTACGGGACGTGCTTGTGCCCCGACAGCACCACGTCCGCGCCGGCGTGGTGCAGCACCTCGAGCAGGTCGCCGGCGTCCATCACGGTGCTGCGCTCGCGCCCGGTGCCCGGGATCGGAATCAGGTGGTGATGCAGAACGAAGATCTTGAGATCGGCGGGAGCCGCGAACTGCTCCTGGATCCAGGGGTACTTGCTGCGGCCGACCATCCCCTCGTTGAGGTCGGGTTCGCTTGAGTCGACACCGAGGATCCGGATGTTCCCGACGTCGACGGACCACGTGCGTGGGCCGATCAGGTCCTCGAAGTGGAGGTAGCCGACGTTGCGGGAGTCGTGGTTGCCCGGGATGGTGTGGATCGGGGCTTCGATCCGCTCGGCGTACGCGAGCCAGCTCTTGTATTCCTGGCGGAATCCGTCGGTGGTGAGGTCCCCTGAGCAGATCACGGCGTCGGGAGCGAGCTCGTTCAGCTCGACGATCACCCGGTTCATCAGGTTCGGCACGAAGTGGGGAGAACCGACGTGCGGATCGGAGATGTGGGCGATCGTGACCACTGTTGCCGAGTCTAGTGGTTCGCCGGCGGGCTCAGAGGGTTGGGTTCGCCACGCCGAACTGAGCGACACAGCGCAGGGTCACGCTGCGTCGACGACGACAGCTCGGCGATCGCCGCCTCCAGGCGCGTGTAGATCGGCACGATCCTGAATGACGCCCGAGCGGGCGACTCCGCGTCGGACTCCAACACGGCGTACTGCGGGATTCGTCATACCGCTGCTCTCAAGCCCGACCGAGCGAAGCATCGGCGAAGCGATCGGCTCGGCCCCCTGCGAAAGGATCTACGCCTCGACGAGGAGCACCAAGGTGTCGGCAAGCACGCCGTCGTATTCCATCGCTTCGGCCATCGCCTCGGTCTGCATCGCGCCCATGACGACATCCATGTCGGGAACGTCCATGAGTACCGCCACTCGGGTCGGGTTCTGCGGGTCGACGAACGTCCGGATGTTGGTGACGCCGAGGGGGCCGAAGACCTCTTCGCGCTTCGGGGACGCGAGCCAATGCTCCTTGTCTTTCACGTCGTGGTGGCCAATCACGGTGGGCACGGTGCCTCCTCTGCGTCGTGGGCCCAGCGGTAGCGCCGGTCCCGGCGCGCACGATCGTAAGCCCTTGTACCTCATGCCTGCAAGGGCGGCGCGGGTGAACACGCTGGGAGCAGGCCGCCGACCCTGACCGGGAGCGAGAGACCGGCAAACGGGCGGCAGCCCACGCCGGAGCGCGTGTTCATCTTCTCCAGGCAGAGGGCCGCGTGGACGTTAGTAGCTGATGGTTAGGTGGCCCCAAGCGACTTGCGTTCGGCAACCCATCGAGACAGATCCGGTCGTGGAGGTGATCGCCCAAACTGCCCCGCTCGAACCACGGTGGACGCCCTCCTGCGGCACCCGGAGTCGTCTTCCATCACAGACGACAAGGTCCCCTGGACCGGCGAAGTGCGATTCCAGGTTCAACCGATTCTGTCCGATCCGCAGCACGAAGGTTTGAAAGTCGGGAGTGGGGGGAGGTGTCATCTCGGAGGAGGAGGGACCCACCGGTGGCGATGGTGCGGAGGTTGTGCAGCCAGTCAGCGCAGTAAGGAACACCGCTGCGGCCACGAGAACCGGACGCATTGACGGACCTCCGTTCACGATCATTCTATGCCGGGCACAGCTCTCCATGCCTTGGCCGAGCCTCGCTGTGACTGCGGCCACGAGTGCAGCCGCCATCAGCCACGATTCGACAGTCAACCTCGGACCGCGACACTCGCATGGCCCCCGAGCACCCAAGCCAAGCTTCAGCCTCTCACCATCTCACCCCGCCCCTCCCGCTCCAAGTACATGTCGTCGGAACCGTTGACCATGACCTCAGAGAAGTGCGCAAAGGTACCTTCTTGGGGCCTACAGATCCTCGGCCCGCGCTGTCGAGCGCGGATTGCTCCTCTGACCAGACGGCTGCAGACGGTCGGAAGGGATGAACACGGCCACGTGGGCTCGCTCTCCACCGCGCACGCCACTTCTGACCAGCATGTGGACGGGTGTTCACTGCTCTATTCCTCCTTCGCAGCAGCAGGAGACCGCTCCGTGAGCGTCCACTAAGCTGAGCCAGGAGGGGATCGACGTGGACGAGCTAACGCCGAAGGACGATGCGGGCGAAGTTCGACTGCGCGACGTCGAGCCCGAGGATCTCCCGATTCTCTTCGAGCATCAGCGGAAGTCAGAGGCCAGCGAGATGGTGGCCTTCCCGGCCAGGGATCTGGACGCCTTCATGAGTCACTGGGACAAGATCCTCACGGACGCGGCCGTGATCCTGAAGACCGTGCTGTGGACGAACAGGTCGCGGGGAACGTCCTCAGCTGGGTGGTCGAGGACCAGCGGGCGATCGGTTACTGGATCGGCAAGGACTTCTGGGGACAGGACGTCGCCACGCGTGCCCTCTCCGCTTTCCTGCAGGTGGCGATGCAACGCCCGCTCTACGCGCACATCGCTGCCAACAACCTCGGTTCGATCAAGGTGCTGGAGGAGTGCGGGCTCGCGCGGACGGGTGGCGCGGAATGAGTCGGGCGACGGGGTCCAGGAGCTGGTCCTGGTACTGAATGGGCACGAATGACGGCGCCGAGCGATCCGCACGCCACAAAGGAGCTCGACGCGGGAAGGTACTGACTTGCCGACGAAGGTGTACTGCGTCACGCTCGACTGCAACGATCCCGTCGGGCTGGCCGAGTTCTGGAAGACGGCGCTCTCCTACGAGGTCGATCTGCACTGGGCCAACTACGGTGAGGTCGTGCTAACCGACCCCGCCGGGGCGGGCCCGATGCTCTTGTTCATGACGGTCCCGGAATCGAAGACCGTCAAGAACCGGATGCACCTCGACATCGTTCCCGAAACCAGGATGGAGACGGAGGTCCAGCGTCTGGTCGCGGCGGGCGCGACCGAGCTGTGGACGCTCCAGGATCCGGACGATCACGACGAGCCGTGGGTCTGGACGGTGATGCAGGATCCCGAGGGGAATGAGTTCTGTGTCGGCGAGCAGCTGAGCGACCGCCAGGGGTAGGCGATAGGCGCGTGGTTCCCGACACCCGCTACGCGAAGACCGTGGACGGCGCCTACATCGCCTACCAGACCATCGGCGACGGGCCGGTCGACATCGTGTGGCAGTTCGAGTGGATCGGGAACGTCGACACGATCTGGGAGCATCGACCCTCGGCGGAATGGTTCCGAGGCTTGGCATCGTTCTCGCGCTTGATCCTGCACGATCGCCGGGGAACCGGCTCCTCCAGCAGGAACGTCGACCCCCCCAACCTGGAAACGCGCGTCGCCGACCTGGAGTTGGTGCTAGACGCTGTGGGCTCCGAGCGACCCGTCCTGGGCGGTGCGCTCGAGGGGGGTGCCCCGAACATCCTGTTCGCTGCAACTGTGCCAGAGCGTGTTCATTCCGTCTTCTGGTGGTATCCCGCGCCGCGGACCGCCTGGGCGGCCGACTACCCGTTCGGTGCGAACGATGCGTTCCTGAAGCGGGCCCAGCAAGACACGATCGAAAACTGGGGGACCGCCGCCTACGACATCGGGGATCTGTACGCCTTTGGGTCGAAGAGCGACGCCGCTCCGTGGGGCTGGCTCAGTCGCCAGACCGCCACCCCGGATGTGGCTGTCGAGATGGACCGCATCTACAACCAGACCGACGTGCGCGGCGCGATGCCCGCGATCACCGCGCCCGTGCTCCTGCTGGCCCGCGAGCGTGACCGCGAGGCGTTGATCTACCTCGCCACGCTCCTCCGCCAGCCGCTGACCCAGCTCTTCCCCGGCGAGCAGGCGCTGAAGATCGACGAACAGCCTGCCGTGCTCGACGCGATCCGGCGGTTCGTCGGCATCGACCTCGCTCCACCTGAGCTCGACACGATCCTGTCGACGGTCCTGTTCACAGACATCGTGGGATCCACGGAGAAGCAGGCCGCGCTCAGCGATCGCGGATGGAAGGATCTGCTCGAGCGTCACCACGCCCTCGTGCGAGCCATGCTCGAGCGGTGGCGAGGCATGGAGAACGACACGGCCGGCGACGGCTTCTATGCGACCTTCGACGGTCCCGCGCGCGCGATTCGGTGCGCCCTCGAGGTCGCGGAGCGCGTGGGCGACCTCGGCATCGAGATCCGTGCCGGCATCCACACGGGCGAGTGCGAGCTGATCGACGGGAAGGCCGGTGGGATCTCCGTCACGACCGGGGCACGCATCTCGACGCTGGCAGGCCCGTCCCAGGTCTTGATCTCCCAGACGGTCAAAGACCTGGTCGCGGGATCTGGGCTCACGTTCGAGGACGCCGGCGAGCATGAGCTGAAGGGCGTCCCTGACCGCTGGCGCTTGTACCGGGTGATCCAGTCGTGATCCCGAAGACTTCCCGTACGCATGACGGCGGACGGGGGTAGGGCTGGCGAGCAGGTTCGTCGTCGTCTCCTCAGAGATGGAAGGGCCCGCCCGGCCGCGTCGCGCGGGCCGCCTGCGCCGGAGCGCGTGGACTTTGTCGCCTCTCCTCACGCGGGACCCGAGTTGCGAACCGGGGAGAGGATGAGAGGATCGTTCATCTTGAACGAGGGTCTCCCAGGTCGTTGGGACGAGGTCCTCGGAGCCATGCCCGAGGCGACATTGGCTCTGCGCAGAACGGCCTTCCGCCAACTCCTGCTCGGACGGCCTGTCCCGATCGACGAAGCGGCCGCTGCGGCCGGGCTACCTAGCGAGACAGCACGCCAGGCGGCCGACCTCGTGGCTTCCGTTGGGATGGCCGAGATCGACGAGGGGATGATCATCGGCATCGATGGGCTGACGACACGACAAACGCGACACCGCATCCTCCTTAACGACGTGGCGCTCTGGACCTGGTGCGCCTACGACATCGTGGGCATCGCGGCGGCGCTCGAGGCGGATGCGATCGGAAGCACGCCGTGCGGCATGTGCGGGCGGGAGATCGAGGTCGTCATCCGGGGAGGAGATCCCCAGGGGATCGCCGCGATCGGGTGGATTCCCGATGAGACTTGCTCGAACGTGATGGCCGAGTTCTGTCCGAGCGCTCTCCTGTTCTGCTCCCGGGCTCATCTCGATGAGTGGAAGACGGATCAGGGCGCCCCATCAGGCGAGGCCTTGACCATCGAGTCACTCGCCGAGCGTGGTCGGAGCGATTGGCGTCGATTGGTCCCTACTGATGGGTCAAGCAGCGTGAAGCGCCGTCCGTAGTGGACTTGATCTTCATCTATCTGCGCGAGGATCCGATTCGTCGCCCGATGATGCGGCCTATACCGCCAGCTTCTGCCAAACCGACACGTGCTTGTCGCTATCGCTCGTGAACGGCTCCCGCTCCCACCCGCCCCAGCGCTCGCGCATCCTCATCCCGGCAAGTTGTGCCATCAGATCGAGCTCCGAGGGCCATACGTACCGGAACGGAAAAGAAAGGTAGTCGACCGTTCCGTCGCCGATCCAGAAGTGATGTGAGGTGAGTCCTTGCGTCGCGACGTCGTACTCGTCGATGCCCCAATAGGTCTCGCTCGCCTCGAAAACTCGGAAGGTCTCACCGGGCGGGAGCCGCTGGGGTTCGGGGATCATGACCTCGATCACGAAGCACCCACCCAGGTCAAGGTGCGCCGCCACGTTGCGGAAGCACGCGACCTGCGCCTCCTGCGTGGTCAGATTCCCGATCGTGTTGAAGACCAGGTAGGCGAGGGAGAACGACCCGTCCACCGAGGTCGTCGCGAAATCGCCGATCGTCACACCGATGTCTTCGCCGCCCGGCTTCGCGCGCAGCCTCGCTACCATCGCCTTCGACAGGTCGACCCCGTGGACCTGCACGCCGCGCTGCGCAAGCGGTAGCGCGATCCGGCCAGTCCCGATCCCGAGCTCGAGCGCGCGTCCGCTCCCGGCGATCTCGGCGAGGAAGTCGATGACTGGCTCCAGGACCCCGGGGTCGAACATCTCTGCGGAGTCG
>Ga0247727_10012023_pt1 | contig 14954 bp, 19 predicted proteins | sample WisWelCaveWW1625_FD_202498 | JGI IMG/M metagenome (GOLD analysis project Ga0247727, IMG submission 202498) | Biofilm microbial communities from Wishing Well Cave, Virginia, United States - WW16-25 | ecosystem: Environmental > Aquatic > Deep subsurface > Groundwater > Cave microbial mat | place... | reverse complement strand
GGGACGCCGACGACGTACACGCTGGACATTAATTCGGGCTTGACCCAGGTATTGGTGGATGGCGTGAACATTTATTTGTATGGGAATGGGCGGATATACCAGCAGGCGGGCGGCAGTGCGGCGTACTTTCTGGGGGATGCGCTGGGGAGTGTGCGGCAGTTGGTCTCGGGTGGGGGCAGTGTGACGTTGGCCAAGACGTATCAGCCGTATGGGACAGTGTTGAGCAGTGTGGGGAGTGGGGTGAGCAGCTATGCCTTTACGGGCGAATGGCAAGATGCCAGCGGACTTATCAATCTCCGGGCGAGACTCTATGCGCCCGCGCAAGGGCGGTTTGTTTCAAAGGATGCTTGGCCCGGCGATTTTGCGAGGCCGCTCACGCTCAATGGCTGGAATTACGCCGAGAGCAACCCAGTCAACCTGACTGATCCTTCTGGACAATGTTCCGGATTTGCTGGACTAGAGGCAGCGTTCTCGATTCCAACAGCGGCCATGAGCCTTGCCTACAATACGCTCACACTTCGCCCGCTCGAGTCTTTCAGGCCGATTGGACAGGCCTATTCGAATGTTTGGCAAACGTGCATGAAGAGTCTTCGGGAGGCTGGGCAAGCATTTCAGGCTGGGTACTATGGCCGAGCCGCCCTGCATGCTACTGGTATGACGGCGGCGATGTATCAAACCGCCGACCGTATTGGGCAGAACAATCAGGACATTGCATTACTCACGAGCCCGAATGGAACAATCCTGGAAAGAGGCGGCGCAATTTTTAGAGTTGGTAGTCTGGGGCTAGAAGTAGCGAATACTCTACTCCTCGCTGGTGCCGCTGGAAAACTTTGCTTCAACGCTTTAGCCGATCGAATGCTGGGCAATATGAGTTTTGGGACTTTGCCGGAGTTTGCGTCTCCCTATGCAACAGGACAGTGGAGAAACTGGACTGGAACTTCGTATGCTAATGCATTATTAGATGACGTTGTGACAAATGAGTTCACATATATCAGAGGCGGCTGGACTCCCGCTAACACCCCGCAATATGATCCTAACCTTAGGAGTGCAGGATCGTCATTGCCAGGCTGGCTTACTAGGCCCGGGTATAATAAAATTGGGCCATCTGCAGTAGAAGGCGGCTATCAACAGACTGCTATATCTGTTGCCCATGAGTTGACGCACCACAAGTGGTTTGCCCGCGACATGGCCCGACCTGAACTCTATGTAGAAACAGTGGCCTTACGATTCGCTAGACTTAAGGGTGTAATTTCTCCAGAGGAATTTAAAGCTCTGCTACAATGGGCCATCACGACTTATAACAAGTAGAAGGCCTTGCCCTTAGTGTGACGTGAGTTTCCAACTGGGCTTTCAAACACGAGCCCACCTTGGAGGTAAATATGCTGGATGGTTACCAAGTGGAAGAAGCTCTATGGAAAATGGTTGAGCGTCTAATGAATGAGGAACAGAAACCTGAGGAAATTCAAGCGTGCCCACAATGCAACGGACGTTTACACGTTCGATTTGAGGTTTATGGCAGGAAGTTTGGTGCCCAAATCTGGTGTGAGAATTGCTATGTAAAAATGGCAATTGATTACATCGATGTTTTTCCGAAATGGGCTTAAACAACAAAGGCACTATCCTCGACGCACAACGACTTTCACTTCAGTGCAACTACGCCCTCGGCAGATGGGAATGCCGACGGTCGCACAACTTGACTCGACATCGGCGCTTATGAAGTGGGTTCGGCCACGCTGGTCTATGCCTACGATGCACTCTACCGGCTGAAGACCGCCACCTACACCAGCGGCAACACGTTCTCTTACACCTATGACGCGGTGGGCAACCGCCTGACCGAGCAACTCAATGGCGGCGCGGCGGTCAACTACGTCTATGACTCCGCCAACCGCCTGACGAGCGTGGGGGCCCAAACCTACACCTGGGACAACAACGGCAACCTGAAAAGCGATGGGACGCGCACTTATGCCTACGATTCCGCCAACCGCCCGGCGCAAATCGTGCAGGGCGGCGTGACCTACACCTTTTCCTACAACGGTCAGGGCGACCGGGTGCGGCAGGCCATCAATGGCACGCCCACGCGCTATGTCCTTGACCTGAATGCCCCGCTCACCCAAATCCTGGCCGACGGGAGCAACACCTACCTGTATGGCTCAACCCGCATTGGGGAACAGCAGGCGAGCGGCTTCGCCTATCACTACCTGCGGGGTTTCCGCGAAGCGAGCCCGCAGGTCTTTGGTTATAAACGACGTGGAATTCGCTTTAGGCGGCCTATCCATTGGTCTTTAGAAACGCCACCAGCGCCTCAATCTCTGCCTCGCTCAAATTCAGGTCGGGCATTTCGGTGGTGGGCTTCACTGATTGAGGGTCGCTCAACCATTTGCGCAAATACTCGGCGGTGTTGGGCGCGGCGCTGAGATCGGGGCCAACGCGGAAATCACCAAAGGTCTGGCGCACATCATTGAACTCGGTGTGGGCGTGGCACATCACACAGCCTTTGGCGAGAAAGAGGGCGCGGCCCGTTTCTTCCGGCGATGTATCGGAGGATAGGGCGGGCGTGGAGGCGGCTGGCGCGGCCTGGCCCGGCATGGCGAAACTCAACCCAGCCACGATGACGCTGGCGAGGAGCACGCCCGCCGCCCAGAGTCGCCGCGTGCGAATCAACATGAGCAAACCAAACGCCGCGCCGAGGATGGAAGCGACGCTAATGATGCCTGTTACATTGAAGTTCGTTGAAGCGGATGGGATGACCGGGGACTCACCCAATACAAACAAATCTGGCATGGGCTGGCCGCCCGGCAGGCCAAAGGCATCGGCGGTGACAAAACCATCGTTGATCACCCACTGCCAGACTCCACCGCTAGGCAAGGTGAGGGTGGCGACGTAGTGACCGTCAGCGCCTTCGGGCGAGGCGGGCGCGGTCACTTTCTCGCCGCTCTCCGCGTGTCGGGCGATGATGGAGGGTGTAATACCTTTCAGCGGAGTAAGGCCGTGTTGACGTACCACAAATCCGATTGTGAGCGGCTCGCCCGCCACAACACCGGCAGGCAACGCGTCCAGCGTTATTACGGCCCGACCGCCCGCCCACAAAGGTGTGACCGTTAGAGTGGCGACGCCGATGATGGCCAATAGAGCAATGATGCGAAGCGCGGTGATGTGTTTCATCCTCAGTTTCCTTATCGTTACTTGAGTGATTCGGCTAACGTTACCGCCTCACTAAATGCAAGCTCCGTCTCCAGCCGATAGGTTATCCCATCCACTCCCCAGATCAATACATGGCCTTCCACGAGGCGGCGGAAGTCAATGTCGTTGTTAATCAGCCTGACCATGTAGGGCCCCTCGGCCCACAGCGCCGGATGGCCGTTGACGCTGGTGGTTTTGATGACCGTCGGCACGCCTTTCTCAATGCAAATCTCGCATGTCATGGCATGCAGACTCAAGCGCACGCGGTTTGGGTCGGCGGCGTCAAGCCAGACCAGAATGACCAGCTGACCACGCTCGTCAAAGTTTTGCAGAAAGACTCGATCGGGCGGGCCATCATCGGGCGGCAAGAGCAAGGTGAAATCAATTTCCGCCGCCGCGTTTTCTAACGTGGTCTCGCCTGCTAGATTTAGGAGTGAGGGCAGGAAGGTTGGCGTTGGGCGTGGCGTGGCCGTCGGCGGCGGAGTCCCGGTGGACGGAGGCAGGCTGGCAGTTGGCGTTGGCGCAAGATAAATTCGCACCCCGCCAATTTGGAAAAACTCAATCAAGGCGGCGCGCACTTGTGGCACGGCCAACAGGCTGGCCACGATCACGAATAGGATGATGACCCAGGCAAGGCGCGGCGAGAGACGCCCCCGGGCGGGCGGGCGTAATGTGCGCGCCACATCAGGGGTGGGCGGGTAGGGCAGGGCGCGGGCCAACGCCCGCACTTGCGCTTCAAAGCGCTCGTGGTCAGAGCCGCCGTTAGCCATCCACCCACTCCTTGCGTAAGATTGGAAAATCACGCTCCACCACACTTCTTAAGCGGCCCAGCGCGCGATGCAACCGTGACTTCACCGTGCCGGGCGCAATGCTCAATGCTTCAGCCGTTTCGGCCTCCGACATCTCCAAAAAGTAGCGCAGATAAATAACGTGTTGGTCGGCCTCCCCTAGTTGGCGCACCGCTTGCCACAAGGCTTGCGCTTCGATCTTTTGCTGGCTGGCCTCCGGCACGTTGATGACTTTTTCAGGTTCGGCGCGAAGCGCGCGATTGAGCGCATTGAGATAACGGCCCACGCTTCGCAAACGGTTGCGCGCTAAGTTGGCGGTGATGCTCAACAGCCAGGGGCGCAGAGGCCGTGTCGTGTCAAAGCGCCCCAGCGCGCGATAGGCGCGAATGAAGGCCTCTTGCGCCACATCCTCCGCATCGTCCGCGTCACCCACCAGCAGATAGGCGAGCCGAAAGACGGCGTCCTGGTGTTGGCGGGTCAACGCCTCCCAGGCCGCCTCATCCTGCTGACGGGCGCGCACAATCCACTCGGCTTCGGTCAAAGGGATTTTAGATTGCAGATTTTAGATTGCAGGTTGAGAGAGTCATCCAATCTGCGAATAGGGTGGGCGCGTTTACCAATCTAAAATCTGCCATCTGCAATATATACACCCGCCTGGCATAAAGCGTTCCCCTTACATTTTACGTTTCACTTTTCACTCTGCTATAATACCGCCCGTTCGACTTTAACTACAGGAAAGTCTGCTCGTATGAATATCCCGTCCGACGAAAAAATTACCATCATCGAAGGCCCGCCGCCGGTCTTTGAACAGGCGTTTGAGTCATGGTTTCCCGGTTTGGCCGAAGGCCCGACCCTGCCGGCGCTGGCCCTCACCCGCCTACGCACCCCCAACGGCCCCTCCCTGGTTGAGCGGTGTTGGAAGGCCTGGGCCCATCAGCAACCCATTCATCTCGAATACCGCGACGACGAAGGCCTCACCCAACAGGCCGAGATTCTGGCCGCGCGCTACACCGAAGTTCCCGAAGGCCACGTTTTGTTGCTCTATTTGCGTTTGCCGTGAGCCTCACCCACTCTACTGAGTGGCCGACACTACAACAAATACGGAAAACAACGAATGCCCTCTTCGTTTCTTTCCCAATTCGTTGTAGTGTTTTGATTTGAGCCAATGCATGCGGAAACAACGAATGCCCTCTTCGTTTCTTTCTCAATTCGTTGTAGTGTTTTGATTTGAGCCAATGCATGCGGAAACAACGAATGCCCTCTTCGTTTCTTTCCCAATTCGTTGTAGTGTTTTTGATTTAAGCCAATGCTCCGCCTGACCCTGCTCCATTTCAATGACCTGCACGGACGACTCGACGCACTCCCACGCCTGTTCACGCTCATTCAACGTGAACGCGCCACCGCCCTGGCCGACAACCGCGCGGCCCTGATATTGGATGGCGGCGACTCCTCCGACCCTGCTCAATGGGAATCCGACCTCACCCAGGGCCGCGCCAACTTTGCGCTGTTGGAAGCGATGGGTGTGCATGCGACCGTCATCGGCGATGGCGAGGCCCAGCACTGGGGCCGCCCGGCGTTGGCGAAACTCAGTGCCTCGGTTCACTTGCCGGTGCTGGCAGCCAACCTGGTGGATTGCGCCGACCCATCGCAATTGGCGGCGCCGGGCTTGAAAGCCTCGACCATCATCGAAGCGGCTGGCGTCAAAATTGGAATCATTGGGGTAACGGCGGTCTATCGGGGTGGCTATGACCGTTTTGGTTATCAATCCAGTGAACCGCGACCGGCCCTCCAGCGCGAGATTGAGCGGCTCAAGGCGCAGGGCCTCCACGTCATACTATTGCTTTCCCATCTTGGCAGTGACTTTGACTTTCCTGATAAAGACCCGCGCGTTTATCACGATGAAGATGCGGCGCGGGATATGCCGGGCCTGACCGCCATCATTGGCGCGCACACCCATACCCGGCTGGAGAGGCCGGTGATGGTCAACGCGATTCCCATCGTGCAAGCCGGAGAATACGGCCAGTATCTGGGACGTTTAGATTTGGACATTGACCCCGTGACCGGACGGGTGATCACACACGCTTACCAATTGTTTTCCACCGAAGGTGTGCCGCCCGACCCCACCATCAGCGCCACCCTGGAACTGGTGCGTGAGGAAGCGGCCCGTTTGCCCAATGCCCGAACCCGCGCTCTTGCGGTATCATAATTGAACTCAGGAGTCCTATGCCTTACACAACGCTCCTCACCGATCTCACCGACGGCGTCTTCACCATTACGCTTAACCGCCCGGAGGTGCTCAACGCCTTCAACGACCCGCAGGCCGAAGAAGTGCAGGAGGCGTTGAAAAAGGCCGAGCGCGACGCTACCGTGCGTTGTCTGATTCTCACCGGCGCGGGCAAAGGCTTTTGCGCCGGACAGGATTTGGGGGCGCTCAAGGGCCGGAGCGAAGCCCTCTCGTTTCGGGAACACCTCGCCCACACCTATAACCCCATCATTTCCAAACTCCGCTCAATTGAAAAACCCGTCATCGGGCAAATTAACGGAGCGGCGGCGGGCGCGGGCTTTGGCCTGGCGCTGGCCTGCGATATGCGCTACGCGGCGGCGGGCGCGAAATTCCGCATGGCCTTTAGCGGCATCAGCCTCGCCCCCGACTCCGGCACCAGTTTCTTCCTGCCACGCCTGATTGGTTATGCGCGCGCTTATGAAATGGCCATTACGAATAACCCCATGACCAGTGAGCAAGCCTTGGCCTGGGGATTGGTGAATGGCGTCTTCCCCGTTGACGAACTCGCATCTGCGACGCGCGCACTCGCGGTGAAACTCGCCCACCTGCCGACCAAAGCCTTTGGCCTGACCAAGCGCGCCATGAACAAAGCCTTTCAACTCACTATTGACGAAGCGCTGGATTACGAAGCCCACCTGCAAGAGATTGCCGGCCGCACTGCCGATTACAGAGAGGGCGTAGCCGCGTTTTTGGATAAGCGCCCGCCGAAGTTTGAAGGAAAGTAAAGAGGTCGGGGAGAGCAGGGGAGCAAGGGTGATGATGGATTAACTTTCACCCCCGCTCCCCTGCTCCTTTTCTCCCTGGCTTACCTGCTTGCTATCTTTAGACACCCATGGAAACCACCTGGCGTCCCAGCCTCCTGGCCGAAACCGAAAAGCCCTACTGGAAAGACCTCCAGCACTTTGTGCGCGAGGAGCGCAGGAAGCACGCGGTCTATCCAGCGGATAAAGATGTGTTTGCGGCCCTGCACCTCACGCCCTATGAGCAGGTGAGCGTCTTTATCCTGGGGCAGGACCCGTATCATGGACCGGGACAGGCGCATGGATTGTGCTTCTCGGTCCAACAGGGTGTCCCAGCGCCGCCCTCGCTGGCCAACATCTTCAAGGAATTGCATGACGACTTGGGATGCGCGATCCCCAATCACGGTCACTTGGAGCATTGGGCCAAGCAGGGCGTGTTACTGCTCAATGCGGTGCTGACCGTGCGCGCCCATCAGGCCAACTCGCACAAAGACAAAGGCTGGGAGCAATTTACGGATGCGGTCTTGCGCGCCGTGAACGATAAACCCGACCGGGTGGTGTTTGTGTTGTGGGGAGCCTATGCCCGCAAGAAGGCGGGCTTGATTGATACCCAGAAGCACGTCATCATCCAGTCCGCACACCCCTCGCCGTTCTCCGCCGACAATGGCTTCTTTGGCAGTCGCCCGTTTTCCAAAATCAATGTCGCCCTGTGCGAAGCTGGCAAGCCGGAAATTGATTGGCAAATCCCGGATTTATAGGAGACTCCAATGGCCGCAACGTTACCCGCCTCTTGGCAACCCGTCCTGGCCGATGAGATCGCCCAACCCTATTTCAAGGAACTCCAAAAGTTTGTGGCGGAGGAGCGTCAGGCGCACACCATTTTTCCGCCGCAGGCACAAGTGTTTGCGGCCTTGGCGCATACACCCTATGAAAAGGTCAATGTCTTTTTGTTGGGGCAAGACCCGTATCACGATGATGGGCAGGCGCATGGTTTGTGTTTCTCGGTTCTGCCCGGCATCAAGTCACCGCCTTCGCTGGTCAACATCTACAAAGAATTGAAAAGCGATATCGGCTGTCGCGTTCCCAACAACGGTTATCTGGTCAAGTGGGCCGAGCAGGGGCTTCTGATGCTCAATGCGGTGCTGACCGTGCGGGCGCACACCCCCAACTCGCACAAGGATAAAGGCTGGGAAAAATTTACTGACGCCGTGATTCGCGCTGTCAACGCCAAAGAAGATCGAGTGATTTTTGTGTTATGGGGTGCCTACGCCCAGAAGAAAATCAAGTTGATTGACGCGGAGCGGCATGTCGTCATCCAATCCGCGCACCCCTCACCACTCTCCGCGCGCAGCGGGTTCTTTGGAAGCAAGCCCTTCTCCAAAATCAACGCCGCCCTGCGTGAAGCAGGCCAGCCGGAGATTGATTGGCAGATTCTGGATTTGTGAACAAGGAGCTAATCTGTGAGTGGCCTGTCTACTGAAGAAACAATTCGGTCGTTGGTTCGAACGGCAATCGCGGATTATGCAGAAGGGTTTAAGACGCGCCACAAGGCAGAAATTGATGATCCAGCAGGGGTGATCAATATGAAGATTCACAACGTCTTTGTTGCCGCACTTGGCCCTGAGACCCAATACTATACTGCCCTCGTCCGATCGCTGGATAGTTCGCTGGGGAATATGCTGGAGAGTCTGGCTTTCAATATCGCCCACTTGTTCTTTGACGTGAAGCGTAAAGTGGAAGGGCCGTTGAGTGTTGAACAGACACGCGGTATCGCCGAATTGCTGGAAAAATACAAGCGGCATGAACTAGCGCCTCGAATTGGAGACTATGATTTTCTACGCCAAAAGCCTATTGGGTCAAAGTTAACCGTCAAGCGGCATGATAGCGACTATTATCTTGCGCGTCGAACAACTGGTGAACACTTTCTGATTGAGTTGAAAATCGGCGGCGACTTGGATAATAAAAAAGCCCGCTCTGAAAAAGAAGCCATATTGGAGCAATTGGCGATTTTATCCAATACACTGCCAGAAGGTATTCCTATTCGTATTTATTTCGCCACCGCTTATAATCGTTTCGGTGAAGACAAGCCTTGGCGACAAGAGCGCGTGCGGCAGTTCTTCGCTAATGAGGAATTGCTTATTGGCCTGGATTTTTGGAATTTTATCTGCCAATCGGAAAACGGCTACTCCATGGTCGTAGACGAATATCGGAAGAACGCCCATTTGATTCGTGAAGCGCTTGACTCTATTCGTAGGACTTATTTAGGATAACACTAATGGACAACTACCAAGTCGTTAATGCCAATAGTTTTGAGTATATTCACCAAATCCCAGATGCTTCGGTTGACTTGATTCTGACCGACCCCCCCTACAACCTCAGCGAGTATTCTACCGGAAACATGGAGTTCTCATGGCGGAAGACAATTAACAACGATTTAGCTGAATGGGATAAGGTTACGTTTAATCCAGCCGAGTGGGCGGATGAGTTTATTCGTATCCTGAAGCCTACGGGCAATGTCTTTGGGTTTACGAGCTACAACCTGATGGGTAAATGGCATGAGACCTTCGATCCGCTCTTTGACACGTTTCAATTTATGGTTTGGCATAAAACCAACCCAATACCTAAATTCAGAAAGGCGGGGTTTCTCAACAGTTGTGAGTTGATTGTGTGTATGTGGAATAAGGGACATACATGGAATTTCATCAATCAACGGGAGATGCATAATTTCATTGAGTCCCCCATTTGCATGGGTCGAGAACGGGTGAAGGATCCAGTGCATCCCACACAAAAACCAGTGAAAATGTTGAAGCATATTATCCGAGTCGCTTCCAACCCGGGCGATGTCGTCTTTGATCCATTTATGGGCGTTGGTTCAACCGGGGTTGCGGCCCTGGAATCACGGCGCCAATTTTTGGGTGTGGAAATAGATAAGGGCTATTTTGTCGCCGCTCAGAAGCGTCTTAGAAGTATTCAGCCTGATTTGATAGAACAAGTGCGTCCTGAGTCCGAGATAATGATTCCAGCTACTATGGGATAAAATGCCTCAGCGTGTCTATCCCGGCGCGAACTACTGGTTCTTGGAAAGTAATCGCAAAATGCCTACAACGCTCAAGTCGCTACCATGGCGTGGGAGCGTATGGCAAAGTTTACATACCCGTCTGGGCTAATCATCCTCTTTCCGCCGCTTCAAGAAAAGTTTTGGGCCGGGTAAATCCAACAAAAAACCGCTCAAGGGGTTGGTGTAACGCTTGAGTGACGCCGCCGATACCAGCCAACACTGCTTGCCTTGATGGACGGCTTTATAGCCATGCAGGGTGCCCTCCCGCAATAACCGCCGCAGGGTGTTGGGATGTAAGCCGCTCCGTCGGGTGGCCTCCTCCAACCGCACAAATTCCTCGCTCATGCCTTTTCCTCCGACTAACCAAACTGTAACCGCTGGGCCTTGATGATAGAACAATTGTTCAATACAGTAAATAGCCTAGCAACGCTGCCAACGCCGCGAAGATAAGACTGAGTGTGGTTTATGCGAGAAGATTATGCCGCCCAATTTTTGGTGGGGGCATCCACCGCCGCTGTCTCGGCTATTTTCAATTTAGCCCTCACCGGGCAAGTCAACTGGCTTTGGGTGCTGGTGGCTTTTGGCGTGCCGTTTGTGGTGTTGCGTATCTATCAACAGGCCGGGCTATCGCTCGCCCGTGTCTGGCGGGTGCGCGATAATGAATTGCTCAGCCGGGCTGGCCAACCGTTGGGCAGTGGCGCGTGGGAACTCAACACCAGTGAGCGAACCGATTGGGCGATTTATGGCCCGCGCCAACCGTTGGGGCGAGGGCGCTACCGCGCCCGATTTCGGCTGAAGATTAACAACCGCGCGGGTGATGAGCCAGTCGTGGAGATTGATGTGGCCTCGCGCCATGGAAAAAAAATCTTGGCCTTGCGCACCTTAACCGTTCACGATTTTGAGTGGGCCGATGCCTATCAGGACTTCCCGCTCGATTTTTATTTACTCCATGACGACAACGAAATTGAGTTCCGCGTTTCGACGCGCGGTACGCCGCGCCGGGTGGTGTTGAATCGCGTCACCCTGTCGCGCTGCCTCTGACCGTGAGCGTCATCAAAACCGGGTACAATTGCCTCAGTTTGACTCAATATGTGAAACGATTTCTCTATGACGGCATCCACCCTTTCAACGATTGCGGTACTTGGCTCCGGCACCATGGGCGGCGGCATCGCGCAGGTATGCGCTCTGCGCGGCTTCAACACAATTCTCTATGACATCACGCCCGACATCGTGAACAAGGGACTGGGGAAAATCCAGGCCTCGATTCAGAAAGGCGTGGCGCTGGGCAAGACTCCAGCGGAGGTGGGCGAAGCCGCGCTGGCCCGTTTGCGCGCCACCGCCACGCTGGAGGATTGCGCTCCGGCCGATTTGGTCATCGAGGCCGCGCCCGAAAACATGGACCTCAAGCGCGATTTGTTTCGCCGCCTGGAGACCATCCTCGCGCCGCACACTTTACTGGCCTCCAATACCTCGTCCCTGTCCATCACCGCCCTCGCTGAAACCACCCAGCGCCCAGAGCAATTTCTGGGATTGCACTTTTTCAACCCACCCCATTTGATGGCGTTGGTGGAAGTCGTGCGCGGCGACCGCACCTCCGCAGCCACTTTGCAAGCCGGGGTGGAATTTGCTCGCGCGCTCGGCAAGACCCCGGTGGTGTGCAAAGACACGCCCGCCTTCATCGTCAACCGCGTCGCCCGCCCCTTTTATGGCGAAGCCTTGCGATTGCTCGGTGAGAATGCGGCGGATGCCGCTACCATAGATGCGTTGCTAAAATCACTCGGCTTCAAGATGGGTCCGTTTGAGTTGATGGACCTAATCGGCATTGATGTGAACTTTGCCGTCACCCAATCGGTCTATCATGCCTTCTTTGAAGACCCACGCTATCGCCCACATCCTATCCAGCAACGCATGGTAGAAGCGGGGATGCTGGGGCGCAAGACCCAGCGGGGCTTTTATCTCTACCCCGACTAACGCATGTCCGAATCCCTAAAACAGCAATTTTTACTCGACCCCCAAGTCGCTTTCTTGAATCACGGTTCGTTTGGCGCTTGTCCGCGGCCTGTCTTTGAAGCGTATCAACGCTGGCAATTGGAACTGGAACGTCAGCCGGTGGAGTTTTTAGGGCGACGCTTCACGGAGTTAATGCGACAAGCGCGCGAACCGCTGGCCGCGTATCTGCATACCGCCGCCGATAACCTCGTCTATGTGCCCAACGCCACGGTCGGCCTCAACATCGCCGCGCGCAGTCTGCGCCTCCAGCCGGGCGATGAGGTGTTGAGCACCAACCACGAGTACGGCGCGCTGGATCGCACCTGGCGCTTTCTGTGCGACAGGTGGGGCGCGGTTTATAAGAACCAGCCGATTCCGGTGCCACTGCCCACCGAGGCCGATTTTGTCGAAGCCTTGTGGGCGGGGGTCACCCCACGCACCCGCGTCATTTTTCTCAGCCACCTCACCTCGCCCACCGCGCTGATTTTTCCGGTGCAGGCGGTGTGTCGGCGGGCGCGCGCCGAGGGCCTTCTCACCATTGTGGATGGCGCGCATACGGTGGGACAATTGCCGCTGGCTTTGGATGAGTTGGGCGCGGATGTATATGCTTCCAACAATCACAAGTGGCTGTGCGCGCCCAAAGGCTCGGCCTTTCTCTACGTCCGGCCCGAAATCCAACCTGTGATTGAGCCACTCGTGGTGAGCTGGGGTTGGCAAAGCTTGGCCCCCGGCCCCTCACGTTTTGTGGATGAGCAGGAATGGTCTGGCACGCGCGACATTGCGGCGTATCTGGCCACACCGGCTGCCATCGAATTCATGGCCCGGCATCATTGGGACGAGGTGCGCGCGGCCTGTCATGCGTTGGCCGTAGCAACCTGGCAGAATTTACTGGCGCTCACCGGCTTGCCGGCGTTGAGCGACGCCTCCGGCTTCGCACAGTTATTTGTGGTGCCGTTGCCGCCCTGCGATTGGGCCACGCTCAAGACCCGGCTTTACGATGAATTCAAAGTCGAAGCGCCGGTCTTTCAGTGGGAAGACCATTACCTGATACGGGTGTCGGTGCCGGGTTACGTGACGCGCGCGGACACCGACCGGCTGGTAACCGCGCTCAAAATTTTGTTGCCTCAGGTTCAAAAGGTGGTTGAATGAAGCGCCTCAATGGGCCAGCCCTCTTGCTGATCGTGGGAGTGGTCATCATTGCGCCCCTCATGCTGGGGCTGGGCGTGTGGCAGTTGGCCCGGCTAAATGAACAACGCGCGCTCAACGCCCAAATTCGCGCCCGGCTCGCTTTACCGCCCCTCACCCTAACAGGCGCGCCTCTCACCGACACCGCCCAACTGGAATATCGCCGCGTAACGGTCACCGGCGTTTACGATTTTGCCAACGAGATTGTCTTGCGAAATCGGGCTTATCAAGCCGCGCCCGGCGTGCATGTGCTCACGCCCCTCCGCCTGGCCGGTGAGCAGACAGCGGCGCTGGTGGATCGGGGTTGGATTCCATATACCCAATCCGCCTCTGAGGCCCGCAGTGTTTATCAACAACCGGTCGGGGAGGTAACGCTGGCGGGCCTGGCCCGCCGGTCGCAAGTCCGCGCCTCGCCGCTCTTGCCCGCCGACCCGCCCCTCGGCCCGGACGTGCCTCGCCTGGAGGCCTGGTATTGGGTCAACCTCGAACAGATTCAGGCTCAACTGCCTTATGCGCTATTACCGGTATTGGTTGAATTAGAGGCCTCGCCTGATAGAACGAAGTTGCCGGTGGCGGGTTATGAGGTGGACTTAACCGATGGCCCCCACCTCAGTTATGCCCTACAATGGTTCGCCTTCGCGGCCATTGCCGTGGTCGGCCCGCTGGTCTACTGGCGGCAACAACGACCGCGCTTAAAATAAAACCGGCTTCTCAGGCGAGAAGCCGGTCTAGCTCAAGCGGATCGAACGCGACTAGATCTTGCTGATGAGGGTGCTGAAAACATTGCCGATGGCCGGGCCGAGCAGGGCCAAAATCACAATGACGACGATCGCGACCAGCACGAGGATGAGGGCATATTCCACGAGGCCCTGGCCGCGGTTATCCTTGAACGTCAGCATGGGCTTATCCTTTCAGAATGAAATGGGCTGGCCTTGAAACAAACAGCCTCCGCAACAAACGGAGGCTGTCTGACTCAAACGGCAGTAGGAAGAAACACGCCGACTAGATTTTGGAGATGATGGAGCTGAAGACGTTGCCGATGGCCGGGCCAAGCAGGGCCAGGATCACGATGACGACCACCGCGACCAGCACGAGGATGAGGGCGTACTCCACGAGGCCTTGGCCTTTGTTGTCTTTGAAGGTAAGCATGGATGAAAGTCCTTTCTGAATAAATGAGTGAACCAGATTGAAAGTGGGATAACCGCTTGAGTAAGGGTAGGATACCTGAGTTTTCCAAAAAAATCTAGTGGGAAAATGGTTGGAAATCGTTAGTGACCGTTGGCAACCGAAACCGGCGCGGGAAGTTCGTAAAGTTCCACCAGCACCCCCTGGGCGCTGTCCGGGTGGATAAAGGCCAGTTTTTTTCCCCCGGAACCGGGCCGCGGTGTCTCGTCAATCAGCCGGAGGCCCCGGGCTTTCAACCGGGCGAGCATTTGTTCGAGGTCATCCACTTCCACGCACAGGTGGTGCAGGCCCGGGCCCCGTTTCGTCAGAAACCGCGCCACGCCGGAGGCCTCGGTCGTGGGCTGTACCAGTTCCAGCGTGCTGTCGCCCATGGGCAAAAAGGCGACGGTGGACTGTTGTTCGGGCACCTCTTCCACCTGGGTTAATTCCAACCCCAAAGCATCGCGCCAAAAGCCCAGCGCCGAGTCAATATCCTTAACCACGATCGCAATATGATCCATTCGTTTTATCATGGCGTTACGCTCCACTGGGCCGGTATTCGCCCC
>Ga0247727_10012022_pt1 | contig 14955 bp, 14 predicted proteins | sample WisWelCaveWW1625_FD_202498 | JGI IMG/M metagenome (GOLD analysis project Ga0247727, IMG submission 202498) | Biofilm microbial communities from Wishing Well Cave, Virginia, United States - WW16-25 | ecosystem: Environmental > Aquatic > Deep subsurface > Groundwater > Cave microbial mat | place... | reverse complement strand
AAGGCAAAGGCTCTTGGCAAAACACTTTACCAAACCAAAGACGCTTTGCTGAGTGATTACCTGCGGGCTGAGCTGGCTACACCTCGAATTCAGGCTTTCTTGCCTGCATAAGCGAAAGTCCTGTAATTAAGATTATCCTCTTGCTTTTTGTCAATTAAGTGAAAGCGACGACGCCAGCCTATAGATTTGTAGGGACCGATACTCTCAGCCATCGTGTAGAACTTGCCAAATCTCGAAAGCACACGAATATGGGCATATGGAGCCCCCGAAAGATTACAGAGTTCATTTAGAAAGTGTTTAACCCCCAAATTCGGATAGGTGACACACTCACGAGCCCATTCTGTGGACTCGGTGGGATAAGCAGATTTCGCGCGAGTAGTGGACATAGTTACATCTAATTCACTAATAACTTACCTATTGTCTTAAATACTCATTTATTAGCATGAATCACTTTCCCAGCGAAACCATAACAACTATTCCATGCAAACATTATACTGGTAGATCAACAAAAGTACTAATACTTTAACGTCAGTTCGGGATAAGCTTTAATCCTTTATTTTGGATGCTGACACCTGCACTTGCGCCAGGTGCAAGTACGAACGCAGAAAACGCAGATTTTTTTTCCTTCTTCTCAGCGTGAATCAGCGTTTTTCTGCGTCCCGATTCACTAACCCGAATTCAGGTTACTTTAGAAAAATACAGCGATAGTCACGCTGCATTCACCTTGTGCCTAGCCCCTAACCTTCTACAAATTGTGTTGGTACGAGCGGTTAATTTCGCGAGCTAACGAAGCAGGTTAGAAAATGGCGTAGTTGAACTTACATCCCAAAACATCAAGGTGTTGACACCTCCTCCTTTTCCCGCTAAACTATACGAAACAGAGAAAGACAGGAGATGTCATGCCTGACCTACGGCAAACTCACTCACACCTGAACCAAAACACGCCCCTCCCCTCCGCCATCCACTCGTGGGAGGCTTTCCTCGCGGATAAGGGTCGTTCGCCGAATACGATCAAAGCCTTCCTCTCCGACGTGCGCCTGCTCACATCGTTCCTCCCCGAAGATACCACCCTCGGCAAGGTCACCACAAAAGACCTCAACCGCTACTTCGAATGGATGGAAAAGGAGCGCGACGTTCCGTGCAGTCCCAAGACGCTGGCGCGGCGCATCACCGCAACCAAGTCCCTTTTTCGGTGGCTGCATCAATACGGCGTCCTGCTGGTTGACCCCGCCGAGAAGGTTGCGCAACGCTCCGCCATCAGCCCCATCCCCACCGTGCTGACTCAAAAAGAATACGACGAAGTCCTGCTCGCGGCAGACCGTCACCGCCGCGGCGCCAAACCGGATGCGCGTCCGTATGCCCTTGTTTATCTTTTGTTGACAACCGGAATTAAAAAGAGCGAGACTCTTGGAATCAAACTCGAACATCTCGAACTGGATTCGCCCAACGGACCGCAGGTCTTCATCAAATATGCGACTCCGGCGAATCGTTACAAAGAGAGAAAGCTGGTTCTGCCCGAGGACTGGATCCCCGCCTACAACGAATACCTCGCCCAATACAAGCGCAGCAGTCCTGTGGACAAGCGAAGCACGCCGCAAAGCGGCAGTGTGGACCAGCCCGAGGAGAATCTCTTCCCCTGGTCTCCGCGGCGGCTGGAGTATCTCCTCGAAGACATCGGCAACGAAGCCGCGCTGACGAAACATCTCTCCTTCGACATGTGCCGCTGGACGTCCGCCCTCAACGATTACCGCGCGGGCGAAGAACCCGATAAGATCCGCCAGAAACTTGGCGTATCCAAGATCCAATGGCGTGAGTTGTTTATCAAGTTGAAGCAGTTGAGCGGGAACTAACAATCAAAGTGACAGTCACCTTAAAGGTGACTGTCACTTTTTTATGTGCTTAGGCGGGGTCCTTCGCGAAGCATTCCCACGAGACGCCGCCGGGGACGGCGGCTTGAGCATACTTTATGATCTTCTTCGCGTGCTTCGCGGTGAATCAACCCCTCGTCATCGAAAAATATAACGCCTGCCTTGTAGACTCGGTCAACCGGAACTGGTGTGCGAGGCGATAGCCGGGAATCCACACCACTTTACTTCCCATGCACAACAGGGGCCATCTGTCACGCGCGCGTTGCGGAAGTTTGACGTTGATGAAGAAATCAGAAAGCTTCGTCTCGCGACCGTCCATGCCGAGCGGCTCAAAGCGATCCCCCTCCTGCCTCACGCGTAATTCCAAAGCATCAGAAATTTTATTTGCGTCCAGCCACACCTGGTATGGATCGTCATTTGATCTTGCCTCTTCCATCGCGAGGGAGGCAATGTTCCAACGCTCGCAACTTAACTTCCACCCGCCGGATAATTCAACTTGATCGGGAACCTTCAACGGGATGATCTTGATCTCCTCAGGGAGTTGGGGCCAGCGTTCGATGGGAAGAGTGATATTCCCAGCAACAACATAGATCAACCCGCCCTCACGCAGTAAATGCAAACCGCCTACTAAGTCCACGCGGGTGCGGTGATCGGGATTGTTGATGAACTCGATGGCGCGTTCCAGTGTGGCGAAGCCCGAGTCCAAATTGTCGGGGTGGAGATGCTCCATCGCGCGGCGGACCAGGTTCCGTTGGAGTCCGAGGCGCTGTTTGGTCAGCGCGGACGAGTCAAATGCGATGAAGTCCGGTTTCTCCTGCGCGACAACATCCTTCCACGCGTCATCCAGAACCTGCGAAATAATTTCAAGATCGCCTGCGAGCGAGCGAGACGTACGCCAGACCACTTCACGGAAACGCGGATTATACGATTCGAGCGTGGGGATGAGCAGGTGGCGCAAACGGTTGCGAAAAAAATCGAGCGACGCATTGCTCGGATCATGCCGCGGACGAAAACCATTCGCCGCGCAATACACGACCGTTTCTTCGCGCCACACATCGAGCAGAGGGCGGACGATGGGAATTTCGGGATCGAACATGTGGATGATCGTGCGATGGGTCATGCCCTTGAGACCCGCAAGACCCGCGCCGCGAATGAAGTGCATGAGCACGGTTTCCACCTGATCGTCGGCCGTATGCCCAACCGCGACCGCCTGCGCATTGAACTTGCGCGCTTGTTCCATAAGAAAACGATAACGCAGGATGCGCGCGGCTTCTTCGATGGAAATTTTTTCAGTCTCGGCGAACGCGCGCACATCGCCGCTTTCGATGATCCACTTGAGGTTGAGTCGTCCAGCAGCTTGTTCCACCGTGTTAGCATCGGCATCTGAATCGGGACGCAATTTGTGATTGAAATGCGCGACGAAGACTCGATAGCCTGCTTTGCGAAGCGCCTCCATTAAACATAAACTATCGGGTCCGCCAGAGACGCCCGCGATGATAAGGCGGTCTTTCGTCAGCCCGCATTGTTCGCGGAGGGTGGTTTCGATGTGATCGAGCATATTATTACATTTCGTCATTGCGAGGAAGCCCGAAGGGCTGACGACACTTGCACCTGGCGCAAGTGCAGGTGAGCAATCTCAACTCACATTCCAACTTTTGTTTGGTAGTTACTTGAGATTGCTTCGTCACCGCTTGGTTTCGATACGCCCTTCGCAACGAACGCTCAGGGCTACTCAACCAGCGGCTCCTCGCAATGACATGATTAAATCTGATACAACTCCACCAACACCCCCGACGTGCTTTCGGGGTGGATGAACGCGTATTTCTTTCCATCTGTTGCGGTACGCGGCTCTTCATTGATGAGGCGTACACCTTTTGATTTTAATTGAGTCATCATCCCTTCAATGTCGTCCACTTCGAGGCAGATATGATGCATACCGGCTCCGCGTTTGGCGAGATATTTCGCAATGCCTGAATCGTCCGTAGTGGGTTGAACCAACTCTACTTCCGCGCCCGCAAGCGGTAAAAAAGCGACCTGTGATTTTTCAGCAGGTACGTCGCGCAATTCATGCAGTTCCATCCCCAGCGCATCGCGCCAAAAGGACAGGGCTTTTTCCATATCGTCTACAACGACCGCGACATGATGGATTTGTTTTACGCGAGGCATGTGAGTCTCCAATTTGCTAGGTGACAGTCACTTTTAAAGTGACTGTCACATTATTTACATTATAGCCGCTTGCCATAGAATCTGATAACGATTAAGATTAGCCCATGCCCATCCTTCCGTTCAACATCCGCCGCGTGGCAGTGATCATTGGAATCATCGCCCTCGTTTTCATTGTGCTTGAATTCAACCGCCGCCTTGAAGAATTAAAACTCCTCAACAAGCAAAACGAGCTGGTACAGACTCAGGCAACACAAGCGGTTCAAACACAGATGGCGTTGCAAACAAAAGTTGCGTATGCAAGTTCGGTCAATGCCGTTGAAGAGTGGGCGCGTACCGATGGGCATTACATACAGGATGGCGACCTGCCCATCGTACCGATCGGTCAACCCGGCGCGGCGCCCGTCGAATTGAGCACACCCGCGCCAACGCCAACGCCGATGTCGAACTGGCAAACCTGGTGGGACTTGTTTTTCGGTGAACAGTAACGATCCCTTTTGGGTTACAAACAGGCTGTCGCTTTTCCCCGAGTCGACTCGCGTGCGCGGCGACTCGCTTTTCATGGCGGGACATTCCCTCGCCTCTCTCTCAGCCGGTTACGGGACTCCGTTATACATCTACGATCGCCTCACGTTAGACGCGTCAGTGGCGGATTACCAATCCGCCCTACGAACATATTATCCCGCCGCATCTCACATCACCTACGCAGGCAAAGCCTTCCTCTGCAAAGCCATCGCGCAATGGACACAGGAACACAAGTTGTTCGTTGATTGCACAGGCGACGGTGAAATTGCAATCGCCGTGGCAGGCGGTGTACCGCACGAGCATATTCTTGTCCATGGGGTGAATAAATCAACAGCGGACTTGAAGTCCGCATTCCGACATGCTGGCATAATTGTTGTAGATAATTTGACGGAACTAAAAAACGTAGTAACGACTTCAGTCGTTAGCCAAGGGGCGACTAAAGCCGCCACTACGCCGAACATTTGGCTCCGCCTGCTCCCGGGCGTTGCCGTTTCCACACATCACGCCCACACCCAGACCGGTCAACACGACAGCAAATTTGGGATGACGGGCGAAGAGATTCTCGAAGCGGCGAAGTTTTGCAAGGAAAATAATCTTCCACTCACCGGGATTCACTTCCATCAAGGCTCGAACTTCCGTGACCCTGAGCCGTTGATCCCCGCGATTGACATGGCGCTTGATCTTGCAAAAGAGATTGGATTCTCCGGCGAGTGGCATTTCTGTCCCGGCGGCGGCTGGGGCGTGGCATATCATGAAGATGAACTACCGAACCCATCGATTGAAAGTTACGTGCGCGGAATCGCGGAAGCGGTGATCGAAGGCTGTCAATCACACGAACTCGATCTTCCACATTTGCATCTCGAACCCGGCAGAAGTCTCGTTGCGCGCGCGGGCGTGGCGATCTATCGTGTAGGCGCGCTCAAGAGACGCGGCGACAAAATTTGGATACTCACCGACGGTGGCATGGCAGATAATCCACGCTTTGCGTTGTACGGGGCACGCTATTCATGTTTAACTGTAGGAGGCTTGGATCGGGAAAGAGGCGCGAAAGTTTCCATCGCAGGTCCGTATTGCGAATCCGGAGACATTGTCATTGAAGATTTGCCGATGCCAAACGTTGAGGAGGGTGAGTTGATCGCAATCCCTGTCGCAGGCGCGTATCACCTGAGCATGTCGTCCAATTACAACGGCGCACGCCGACCTGCCGCACTGATGTTGGAAGAGGGGAAAGTCAATGTGATATTGCGCAGAGAAACAGTGGATGATTTATTGAAGACGGATTTTTGATTCTGTCATTGTAAAGACCGGTGGTTGAGTAGCCGCGAGTGAAACGAGCGGCGTATCGAAACCACCAATAACCAAAGCAATTCTTGTTACAAAATTACCTCTGAAACATGTTGGTTCGATACGGGCTTCGCCCTACTCAACCAACAGAGTTTCGCAATGACATCAGATCATCAACACATGTTTCCCAAACAGCCCCTTCGGCAAGTCATCCCCTGCGTGACACGCCGCGATCAACCCATCTTTCATCACAAACCGCAAACTCTCTTTATCCGCAAGGACACGCAAATCTTCCAGCGGATTCTTTTCGTGCACGATCAAATCGGCAACCTTGCCAACTTCGAGCGTTCCCATCCACGAATCCCAACCTAATGCACGCGCCGCGTTGCCTGTGGCCGCGACGAGGGCATTCATTTTCGATAACCCTGCCTGTTCCATCCAATACACTTCGAGCGCGTTCTCGCCATGATAATTCAATGGCGTGCCGACGTCCGATCCCATCGCGATAGGCACGCCCGCCTCATACGCCATCTTCAAACTGAGGGCGGCTTCTCCTTGTGAGGCTTTATTCTTTTCCATGATCCAATCGGGAATGTTTGAATTCTCCGCGAGAATAATATCCCAACCCACTTTGAGAGTCGGCACAAGAAAGATTCCATGCTCCGCCATGGTTTGAATCACATTTGGGTCTTGAAACAAATACGTCCCATGTTCCAGTGTGTTCACACCCGCATACACGGCTTTTCTGATCCCATCAATCCCGTGCGCGTGCATGGCAACACGCTTGCCAAATTTTTTCGCCTCATCCACCAGCGCCAGCACTTCATCTTCGTTGAAATGAGTTGTGCCGGGGATTCCGCTTTCTACAAGCACTGCGCCTGTCACACCCATCTTGATCAAGTCCGCACCGTGCTTCACCTGCTCGCGCACCGCCTTGCGCACTTCGTCCACGCCGTCCGCCACGCGATACATGCCCGTGTAATAATCCGCGCCCGCTTCGGTAATCGAAATGAATCGCCCCGCCAGACACATGCGCGGACCGGCAAAGTCGCCGCGTTTAATGGAACGCCGCACATCGAATTCGAGTTCGCTCCAGCCACCGAGATCGCGTACAGTTGTAAACCCTGCCGCGAGATTCTTTTGCGCATTGGATAAAATCTTCAACGCCATCTGTCCCGTCGGCGCGTAGAATTGACTGTCCGCTTCACCCGAGCCTGAGAGATGGACATGCGCATCAATCAAACCCGGCAGGACGAATTTACCACGCAGATCGAGCGTGGTGGATTCGCCATTCGCTTCTCTCCACCTAGAGGCTGATCCTGCGTAAAAAATTTTTCCCTCCCGAATCGCGATGATCGCGCCTTCAACAGGGTCGCGCCCAGTGCCGTCAATGAGAGTAATGTTTTTTAAAACGGTATCCATCTCAAAGTCCAGAATGATGCGATGTTTTTTATCCAAATCATATTGTATCCCCAAAATAAAAAGACCGCGATGACGCGGTCTTTGTTGGTGCCGAGGGAGAGATTTGAACTCTCGACCGAAGGCTTATGAGTCCTTTGCTCTGCCACTGAGCTACCTCGGCATTGTGGTGGAGCGGGCAAATATTACTATGGGAACATACGTTTGTCAACACGGGCAGAAATTAAGCAGGTTGGGATATAATTAACGAAGGAGGCGCTCTCAACATGAAGATACTCGTTCTCAACAACGATTTGATGGAACGCACCGTCATCCAACAGGTATTGCAGGTGAACGGACATGAGATCGTCCAGGCGGCGAACAGCGACGCCGCCCTGCAACTTCTGCGGGGAGGTGAGATTCGATTCATCATCGCCGACCGCGCCAACACGGATATTGATGAAAAACAGTTCATCAAAAACGTGCGCGAGGCAAAGCCCCCATACTATATTTATATTTTATTGATCACTGCCAAATTACAAGATAACGACATCACCACCCCGCGTACCGGCGCGGACGATTACCTGCGCAAACCGATCATCCCCGTTGAATTGAAATCACGTGTGCACATCGGCGAACGCATTCTGGGTTTGGGGGATAACCTCGTGCAGGCAAAGGATACGCTCGATAACTCGGCAATGTTCGACACGCTGACCAACATCCTGAACCAGAGGGCATTTCTAGCCTTGTCGCGCGGAGAATTGGAACGCGCCCGCCGCGCGCAAACCGCGTTGAGCCTGATCGCATTCGATATTGATCATTTCAAAGCGATCAATGACCGCTACGGACAAAACATCGGCAACGACGTGTTGACCGTGATCGCGCAGGGCATCCGCGAAAAGAGTCGTCCGTATGACGGGGTTGGGCGGAATGAAGATGATACGTTCCTACTCATCCTCCCGGGAGTCATTGGGGCAGATGCTGAAAGGATCGCCGACCGCATCCTCAAAGGAATCACGAATACGAGCATCTCACTGCTGGACGGGACAGCCGTGCAAGTCAACATCAGCGCGGGGATCGTATCCTCTGCGCGCATCACCGCCGCCACCGAAATGGAAACGCTGATTGACAACGCGAAGGAAGCTGTTGCCATAGCCAAGCGCGCTGGGGGCAACCAAGTTCATATGATTTTTGTTTAACAGACTTACTTTATGCAATGTCCCTCTGAATAAAACCACAGCAGAAAAAAAACGCCGTTCAAAGCGGAAGAAACAAAGCCTTTAGCCACGGATTACACGAATTTTCGCGGATTGTTTCAAAAAAATTCGTGCAAATCAGTGAAATCCGTGGCAAAGACGCTCTTAAAGTTCTTGTTCCTTAGTATCGAAGAATCACTACAACTATCTCAGAGACCCTTCGTGGCGCGAGGCGCCGCTCAGGGTGACATACCTGCGAAAATTTGCAATAAAAACAACGCGAGCATCCCAGCCAGGATGGTGACCAGCGTGTTTTTGCTGAACCACGCCACCAGCACAGCGACTAGGCCCGCAAGCAGGCGGGTATTCTCAAACGATAGACTTAAGACCTCATCGCGTAAAAATAATTCAGGGAAGATGATCGCGGAGAGCACCGCCGGTGGTACGTAATGCAACGCCTTTCGCATCGTTTCCGGGACCTCGAACCTGCCAAACAAATAAATAAGCGAGAAGCGCATCCCGAACGTGAGTAAGCCGCCAAATAACATCACCAGCCAAATGTTCATTTTTCCTCATGAGGTGACAGTCACTTTAAAAGTGACTGTCACCTTTCCTTTCCAATAAAGTTCCAACTGCAATCCCAACCAGCGCGGCGACGATCAATCCAAGTTTATACGGGAGTGAATACGCGACCAGCGCGACGACTCCCGCCGATAGTGCCGCGGCAATCGCGGGTCGATTCTTCAATACCGGAACAACCATGGCAATGAACGTGAGCGGCAGGGCAAAATCCAGCGACCATGATTCGGGGATCGCCGCGCCGAGAAAGATTCCCAATGCTGTACTCATCTGCCAAATCGTCCACAATGCGAGTCCCGCTCCGAACAAGAACCAGTGATTGAAAGGAGTCACGCCTTCTTTTTCATAGTTCACGATGCTGGGCGCGTATGCTTCATCTGTTAGCAGGTAGCTCAAAAGGATTTTCCAGCGCGTCGAAATGGAGGCAAGATACGGGGCGAGAGACGCGGAATACAACATGTGCCTCAAGTTAACAACCGCGATGGTCAGCACGATTACAAATCCCGGCGCGGATTCGCGCACCAGTTGGGTTGTGATGAATTGCGCCGACCCCGCAAACACCATGGACGACATCATCTGCGCGGCGGGTTTGGATAGCCCGGCATTGAGCGCCAACGCGCCATAGATCATGCCGAACGGAAACACGCCGATCAACAGCGGGATTTCAGCACGAACGCCCGCCCAAAAATTTTTTGTTTGTTCGCTCATATCGCTCCAATGATTTGATGCGCCGCGCGCTGACCGCTTTCCACTGCGCCTTCCATAAATCCCTGATAAACCGTTGCATGTTCACCCGCAAAATATAAACGACCAGCAGGCGTAAATAAAGTTTTCCAATGTGCAGTCACCTGACCGGGAGCAAGCGCCATGTACGAACAGCGTGTGAACGGTTCGTTGATCCATGCGATGGTGGCTGTATTTTCTATGAAGTCGGAAGAACCGGGAAATATTTTTTCAATCACGGCAACAGCGACTCTTATTCTCTCTTCATCAGATAAAGCGGATAGCTTCGCGCCGGGTCCGCCGCCTGTGTATGCTGTAAGGATACCGTGCTCTCTCTCAAGGTGACTGGTCGCGTCCCAAGTCTGGATGATATGCTGGTCAGTGGACAAGCGTCCATTCCAGCCTCTATCTTTCCAGAAGCGTTTGCGATACTCGATCATCACCTTGGTCACTGCGCCATGGGATATTTCTTTTACCATGCGTTGATGCGCAGAGGGCAATGGCGGGCTGAATTCGATCAGTCTCGCAGTGGTGAGTGGAATGGCAAGGATGGTATATGCAGAGGATATTGTACGAAATGAGCCGCCTTGATTGTAAGTGACAGAGACTCCATCAGGTTGATTGTTGATGGAAGTCACTACGGCATTCAAACGCACATCAGGCAAAGTGGCTGCAATAGCGCGCGGGATCTGGTCATTCCCTCCGATGACACGATAGTTTGGTTTGTGAAAATTTGGATCCCAGTAATATAAGGAGGCGTTGCGTGCCAGGTCAAGCAGTGAAAAATTTTCAGGATCGCAAGTATATTCCGAGCGGATATGATCTGCGAAAGCCATGCGCGCGAGTGGATGCACAATTTGTGCATTAAGCCAATTTGCGGCAGATTGTTTATCCAGCTCTTTTGCATTGGGTGCGGATTCAGGATCAGCAGGGTCAGGCACTTGCTTTGCTAATTCTGCGAGCGCGACCCACATACTGTCAAATTCATTTCCCAGGTCGAAACCCCACACATTTATATCATTGGATTGTCCCGCTTTTCCTTCGTATGCGCCCCAATCATCGGTTTGTCCCTGCCAACTGACAACCTCTCCAAGTGATAACTTAAACTCTTTTGCAAAAGCCAACATCCGTACATGATGTTTATCGATGAACTCGCCGCCTCCTTCAGCAACCAACCCCTCTGAAAAATTTCGCAGGCTATACACGCGCCCGCCCACGCGCTCACGCGCTTCGAGCACGGTGACCTGCCACCCCGCGCGATGCAGGTCATACGCGGCGGAAAGACCTGCAAGCCCCGCGCCGATGACTGTGACTGTTCGATTGTTTGAGGACATTCAGTAATTGACTCCAAAGAGATCCGTTAAGCAAGCCCGAACTATAGCATAGGAGCGCCGAACTCGACAGGGAATTTATGCTACAATGAATTTGTCGTCCTCCACCTCATCAAAGGCAGTCCCAGTATGTTCGATGCAGGTTCCCTCACTTTTCAGGAGTTCATTATGAGCGAGTCTTTGCCGCTTGCGTCCATTCAGGAAGCAGTGCTGGAGTTTTTGCGCGGGCGCGAAGATGCAGTAGTGTTCGGCGCCCAGGCGGTCAACGCCTATGTGCCCGAGCCGCGCATGAGCCAGGATATTGACCTGCTCTCGCCGCGCGCGGCTGAACTGGCGGAGGAATTACGCGCACATTTGAGCGAAAAATTTCATATTGCTTTGAGAATCAGGGAAGTGGCTGAGGGGCGCGGATACCGGTTATATCAAATTCAAAAATCGGGCAACCGCCACCTCGTGGACATTCGACTGGTCGCAAGCCTGCCGCCTTCCAATCGGATCGCGCAGGTGCTTGTGGCTTCACCGGAGGAGTTGATTGCCCTGAAAGTTATTGCCTACCATCAACGACGCGGTCAACCCAAATCAGGGACAGACTGGCGGGATGTTGCCATGCTTTTGCTCGCATTCCCGAACCTAAAGCAAAATGACGGGCTTGTTGCAGAACGACTCCGTGCGGCAAATGCAGGGAACGAGGTCATGGGTCTTTGGCGCGAACTCGTAAGCCAGAATATCGAGCCTGCTGATGAAGAGGATGAGTTTTGATTTTGTGAAGCGCCATGACAGGAATGTCGCTGCACAGATGTTAATAACTCACCTTACGCAGGAAAAACTCCGAAGGAGTGAAACGATTATAGATTTCGGAATGATTTTATCAATCCCGAAGGGATGTCATGGGGTTTGCATGAAATCATGTCATCCCTTCGGGATTATTTCCCGGGTTGGCTTCATAACTAGAATCATCCCATCCCTTCGGGATTGCATACTGCGTAAGGTGAGTTAATTAAGAACGTCCCGCTGGTTGCGCCAGCGGGACGTTTTGTTTCATCCCAACGGATGCCAGCGATAGGATAATAGCAAGGCAACGATCATCAACAACACAGCAATGGCATTGAAGAACGCACTGACTTCAATGGTCTCGCGTGCAACAACCAGATACGTGGGAAGATTCTGAAACACATTTTGCAGTTCTCCTGCGCTGGTCGCCGCGTAATAGGTGCCGCCCGTCATCTCTGCGATCTGCTTTAGTGTGACTTCATCCAACTCGCGGCGGAAGCCTCCCCCGCCTACAAAAGGCGCGCCGAAATTGAATCCCTGCCCGCCAAACTGGTCGTTCTCAGAAAAAAGATCACCGCAATTCATGGGCGAGGAATTGTTCACGGTTCCAAACCCAATGGTATACACGCGAATCCCACGTTCAGCCGCCCGACTCGCCGCATTGAACGGAGAGGGACCTGCATTGCTTGAACCATCTGTGAGCAGAACAATAATATGCGGCACAAATTCACCCGGCGGCAACGCCTGCAATTCAGCGTCGAGTCCGATAGGCGCGACCGTATTGTCTATTTCGGCAATGGCGTCAATACTGCGCATGATCGCGCTTCCGATTGCCGTCCGACGCGCGGTGTTCAGGTTCGTGATGGCGCCTACCAGAATTTCTTTATCGTCTGTGGGAGGCTGGACCAATTCAGCAAACCCTGCAAACGCAACAATCCCGATCCGCGTGCCGGGATCCTGGCTTTCGACGAAGGAGCGCGCGGCATCTTTCGCGGCTTCGAGTCGATTCGGTGGAATATCCGTCGAGCACATACTGCGCGATACATCCATGGCAAGGATGATCGTCGCGCGATTCGATGGGACGACGACTTCCGCCGTCGGTCTGGTGAGGGCGAACACCAAACTCGTCAGCGCGAGCAGGAATAACATAAAAGGCAGATGTCTCCGCAACCATGACTGATGAGATGCCGCCTCCCTCACCAGCGACAGGCTGGAATAGCGAACCACGAATTGTTTTCGCCGCCGCAACAGCCAGATATAGACCACAACGATCAGCGGGATTAAGAGCAATAAATAAAGGGAACCGGTCCACAACATGTTCATGGCACACGACCAAACCAGAGGAGCGAAATCGCGCCGCCGACTAAAAAGAGTAACATGCCAATCGCGGCAAAGAGAAAGGTCACTTCCATCTCTTCTTTTTTGATGGACAGTTTTGGTACCAGGTCATCATAAATCCTGAGTAGTTGGTCCTCATTGCCTGCATTGTAATAGACTCCGCCTGTTGTCGCGGAAATATATTGCAACAGCGGTTCATTCAATTGCGAATGGACTGTAAAACCTTCCACGGTGATGGTTGCCCCTTCGGCACTGCCAATGCCTACCGTGTAAATGCGCACACCAAAGTCTGCGGCGAGGTCTGCCGCGAGGATTGGGTCAGGGTCCTGATTGTTCTCGCCATCGGTGAGCAGGACAATTGCCGCAGAGGGGTACCAGCCTTCTGGAACCGAACCAGGTTCCGGCTGGGAAAGATTCGAGAAATTAGTCGTACTCAAGAATGGAGGATCACCCGCATCCACAACAATCGTGTTGAGCGCAACGAGCATCCCGTTTCCAAGCGACGTCCCACGACGCGGCACAAGGCGGTCAATCGTGGCAAGAATTTCCTCGCGTTTTTCAGTGGGAGCCTGAACCGTGATGCCGCCGTCACTGAACGCGACAACGCCGATCAACACGGTGGTTGGCTGATTCTCGACGAAGTTGCGCGCCGCCGCTTTTGCCGCCTCCATGCGCGTGGGCTTGAGATCATCCGCCGCCATGCTTCCCGAAACATCGAAGGTCAGAATCACTGTGCCTTCGATCTTCGGCAAACTGATCGTTGCCTGCGGGCGCGCGAGGGAGAGGATAAGAATCGTAATGCCGACCAGAAAAAATATCGCGGGGAGGGTACGCTTGCCTGATGTGATGCTTCGTGACGAATCAGGCGCAAGGCCCAGGCTTCCATAGCGCGCGGCAACTTCACGTCTCTGTCGTTGTATCCGCAGATAAAGCAGGATCAACAACGGGACGAACAATAATAAGTAAAGCAGTGAAGACCAGATGAAGGACATATCTTGGAGAGATTAGAGATCAGAGACTAGAGATTAGTGCAATCTCCAGTCTCCAGTCTCCAGTCTCTGATTATTGCAAGCCTTCTTAATCGTCACACCTTCCTCGCCTGCTGTCGTTGTTTCGCAAACCGCACAATGGAACGCACCAGGTCAGCCTCCGTCGAGAGCGGCATCACATCCACGCCCGCGCGTTTGAACGCCTCATTTAAATCTTTCTCACGTTGTTGCGCGGCATCAAAGAATCGCCTGCGGAATTTTTTGTCGTGCGTGTCCACAAATAACTGCTCACCCGTCTCGGCATCCTCCATCACGACCATACCAAGATCGGGCAGTCCCTCCTCGCGCGGGTCAAACAAACGAATGACAATCACTTCATGGCGTTGGTTCAACAGACTCAATGACCGTTCCCATCCCGCTTCGCTGATGAAATCTGAGATCACAAAGACGAGCGAGCGCCTCTTGATCGAGTTCAACGCGCCGTCAAAAAAAGATTTGAGATTCGTGAACGGCGCGCGCGTGAGGCGCGGCTGTTTGAGCATATCATTCACGAGACGCAGGACTTGCACCTTCCCGCCTCGTGCCGGGACTGTGCGCTGGATCCCGTTCCCAAACATCATCGCCCCAACTCGATTCCCGTGACGGGTCAACAACCGCGCAAGGACGGTGACAAAATCAACCAGCATCGTACGTTTCTCACGCAGTGTTTGCGTTGTCCCAAAATCCACAGACGGACTCAGGTCAAGCAAAAACCATGCCGTGATCTCGCGGTCTTCGAGATATTGCCTCA
>Ga0247727_10012021_pt1 | contig 14956 bp, 13 predicted proteins | sample WisWelCaveWW1625_FD_202498 | JGI IMG/M metagenome (GOLD analysis project Ga0247727, IMG submission 202498) | Biofilm microbial communities from Wishing Well Cave, Virginia, United States - WW16-25 | ecosystem: Environmental > Aquatic > Deep subsurface > Groundwater > Cave microbial mat | place... | reverse complement strand
CCTTCTTTACCGACAATCATCATCGGACAGGGTTTGCCTTCGTGGGCTTTGGGACAATTGTGCATAATGCAGATATCTTTCAGCTGTTGCGCAATGCGTTCTTTTGAATCCATCCCCGTGGCGTCTTCTTTCTTAACCAACTTCATGTTGCAAATAGGGCAATCTCCGGGCCGGTCGCTGGTGTAAGTGGGGTGCATGGGGCAATAGTAAATACTGTGGCCTTGGCCATGTGTTGACTGACCTTGATTGCCTTTGATAATGACCACAGTTCCTACAATAAAAATCGCGATAATAACGAATAAAATCTTCTTTCGAATTCTCATATCATCTCCTCCAACTATTCAATATTGATTCCCGCTACGCGTTCAATCGCCGCGAAACTTTTAAGAGCCTCAGATAAGGCTTGGTAATAAGCGACCTTGGCATTCAAATACACGCCTTCGCTGTCAATCAGGTTTAAAACATCCGTCCGGCCGGCCTCGTAGCCAGCTTGGTCGGAACGAAACGCCAGCTCCGCTTGCGGAATGAGCGCGTTTCGATAAAGCTCAACGACTTGCCGAGCGGTATTAAAACGGTAAAAGGCATTTTTAATTTCATACGTGGTTAAATTTTCGGTCTCCTGAAGTTTAGCCTCACTCGATTTGAGGTTGCGTTTCGCCTCCAAAACCGCCGGGCCGATCCGGTTCTGCCACAAAGGCAGAGTCACCTTTAAGGGAATCATCCAGGCATCCTGGCCGTCCTCGGGATCGCTGGTCTCGCCATTACCAATCCGCGTGTACTGAAAACCAACCGAGATATCCGGCGCGTTTTCATATTTGGCCAGCGCGTTGGCGTGTTGGTCTTTGTTACGCATGGCCACAGCTTCCAGAAGTTCCGGACGGTTTTGTTGCGCTTTTGCAAGCAAGTCTTCTAAGGATTGATTCAATCCGGGTAATTTGGGTTCTGTGATTTGAACAAGCTCTAAAGAAGATTTACGGTTCAAAAGTGAATTCAGTAGCGCCGTTAATGTCTCTTTCTGCTGGCGCAAAACAAAAAGCCGTTCGAGCGTCTGTGAAACCTCGGCCTGGGCCTTGGCCACATCACGCTGTTCGCCTTGCTGGCTGGCATAACGCGATTGCGCGATCGACTCGAAATTCATTAAGACTTCCAGAATTTCTTCAACCACACTGATCGTGGATTGAACGGCATAAAGATCGTAATAGGTTTCGGAAACTTTTAAAATAACTTCACGCGCAACAGCCTTTAATTTAGCTGAAGCGGCATCCACTTCGGCAACGGCCATCTTTCGTTTTTCTACGAGCTTTCCCGGGAAAGGAATCATCTGTTCAAACTCGTAGATTTCTTCCTGCGGTCCGCGCATGGTCATCACATCCGGGCCCATGATGGCGTAACCGGCCGTCGGGTCTGGAAGCGCCGAGGATTGGGGAACACGGTGTTTGGCCGCCTGTAATTCTTCACGGGCCGCGGCTAATTCGCGGTTATTGGTGAGAGCTTCCTTGATAAACTCTTCCAAGGAAACAGAGGCCGCTTCTTGCGCAAAACTAAACTGTGCAAAAAGTAAAATCGGCAAGAGACCAGAAAGAATACCGATAATTAGAAATGGTCTTTTCATGGAATTTATCCTTTTAAATTATCTAACAGTTTCAGCATTTCCACAATCTTTTAAAACAAAATTACGAAACACTTTCAGACACAGATTCAGAACCAAAAAAATAAGGAAAAGATTTTGGGCAGATAATTAAATACGCAGGACAGAATTCTTCAAATAAAGCGGGACAGAAGAATCCTTACGAGGCGGTCCTTGAAAAGAGGCTGATAAAAGCGGTGTATTATTAGAGAAGATGGTGCTGAAATACGATTCGGCCGGTAAAACATGGAACCCTCCAGCGACAAAAATAACCGGACTTTTTATCTCAAAGGTCGGCTGCGCCAGAAGACCGGCGTCTTTGTGGCAATCGCACTGGGCTTTGTGGTTGGCATCACTTAACGGCGCGGCCTGGCCGGGAGCGTCAGAACCCGACATATGTTCATGACAACTCGGTTTCGTGGTCTTGGCTAAGGCGATATTTTCAAAACAGCAACACATAACCGCGGCCTGAAAAACCGCTGCCGCCAGAAACGTCATTGTTATTTTTGGGAGTCTTTTCATCACACTTAAGGTTTACACTATCCCAGGTTCTTTGTCAAGAGTGGATATGGATAAAATGGGAATAATCAAACTGACATCTTCTACTCTCGAAATCCCTAAAACCCTATCAAAATAGTAACGCATGAGACACCCCCTTTTTTACAGAGCTTCTCGATCTTGTTCACCCGTTCTGATGCTGACCCCCCTTTCAATAGAACTCACAAAAACTTTACCATCGCCCTTTCGTCCAGTGTGAGCTGCCTTTTGAATTGTCTCCACGATTATTGTACTTTGATCATCATTACAAACAATTTCAATTTTCGTTTTAGGTGTAAAATCGACGATGTAATCGACCGTATGATGCGGATAACTCTCATCTTTTTCTTTACCGAATCCTTTGGCTTCAATCACGGACATTCCATGGATGTGAATCGCACGTAAAGCATCGACGACCTTATGCAACATAAATGGTTGAATATAAGCTTCTATCTTTTTCATGGGTCTCCTCCCTATTTTGGGCGTTAGAATTCTACTTCCTCTTTCTCAAACCAGCCGTATAAAACTGGTAGAACCAAGAGAGTTAGAAGGGTTGAAGTGATTAATCCGCCAATAACAACCACCGCTAACGGTTTTTGTACCTCTGATCCCGGGCCTGTGGCGAATAAAATTGGGACAAGCCCAAGGATGGCGACCGCTGCTGTCATAAGCACCGGTCTTAACCGACGCTCACATCCGCTCGTAATGGCTTCATTTAAAGCCATCCCTTCACGTTTTAACTGATTAATATAGGAAACCAACACAACGCCGTTTAAGACAGCGACACCAAATAGGGCAATAAAGCCGACGGACGCAGGCACACTCAAATACATCCTTGAAATAAACAAGGCCACGATCCCGCCGATTAAAGCAAAAGGCAAATTGATAATAATTAAAACCGCCTGATTAATAGAATTGAACGTCAAATAAAGTAGAAAAAATATTAAAGCAATGGTGATGGGAACAATAATCATCAACCGCTTCATAGCTCTTTGTTGATTTTCAAAGGCCCCGCCCCAGGTGATGTAATATCCAGCCGGTAGCTTTAGTTTCTCTTTAAGCTTGGCCTGACTTTCGGCAACAAAACCGCCTATATCCCGCCCTCTCACATTGCATTCGATGACAATCCGTCGTTTACTATCATCCCGGCTAATCTGAACCGGGCCTTCTACTAAACGCACGTCAGACAATTGAGACAAAGGAACTTTTGCCCCACCGGGTGAATTCACCAGAATATTTCCAATTGTTTCAATTGAGTTACGTTTATCTTCGGGGAATCTAAGAAGGACATCGAATCTTTTCTCTCCTTCAAAAACCTGTGTAACGGCTTTTCCGCCAACAGCTGTCTCAATAATTTCTTGAACATCCGCCACATTAATTCCGTAACGGGCAATTTGCCGACGGTTGATATTGATCTCAACATACGATTGACCGGAAACTTGCTCTACCCGTAAATCTTCAATTCCCTTAACCTTGGAAACGATTTTGGCAATTTCATCAGCTTTATTTTTTAAGACATCCATGTCATCGCCAAATAATTTAATGGCAATTTGTGATTTCACACCGGAAATAAGTTCATCGACCCGCAAAGCAATTGGCTGGCTGACATTAAGCCCGATCCCCGGGATTTTACTTAATGATTCTCTAATTTTTTCGACCAATTCATCTTTGCTTTTAGTTGTTTTCCACTCTTTACGCGGTTTGAGAACAACGATGGGATCGCTTAAATTTGGCCCCATGGGGTCGGTTGCGATTTCCGCTGTTCCTATTTTTGAAACAACCTTTTCGACTTCCGGGAATTTCATCAATTCGCGCTGCGCCAGTTTTTCAATCTCAACAGATTCTCTAAGCGAGATGCTTGGCAGACGGATGATCTGAGGAGTTAAAGAACCTTCGTCCAAGATAGGAATAAATTCCGTTCCTAAAAATGGAAAAAGAGCAAGACTTGCTAAAAACAATCCCACAGTCGTGATGACCACAAATGCTTTATTTTTTATCGCTTTATTGAGGAGTGGCAAATAAGATTTCTTTATCATCCGAAGAATAAAGACATCTTCATCTTTTCCGCCTTTTAAGAAGAAAGAACTTAAGACCGGAGACACCGTCAGAGATAGAATAAGCGACGCAAAAAGCGCGACGCTGATCGTATAGGCCATGGGGCTAAACATCTTCCCTTCCATTCCTTCCAACGTAAAAAGCGGCAAAAAAACAATAATGATAATCATGATTCCAAACACAATCGGTTTGGCAACCTCATTGGCGGCTTCAAGAATAATCTGAATCCGGTTTTTTTCATGATTACTTTTCTCAGAAAGATGCCGGAAGATATTCTCGACCATGACAACCGATCCATCCACCATCATACCGATCGCAATCGCCAAACCTCCCAGCGACATGAGATTGGCCGAAAGATTCATTTGTTTCATGGCGATGAAGGTTACCAAGGCCGCCATAGGAAGATTTAACGCGACAATCAAAGCGCTTCTGGCATTGCCTAAGAATAAAAACAAAATAATCACAACCAAAATGCCGCCTTCGGTCAAAGCCTTGGTTACTGTTTCCAAACATTTTTCGACCAGTTCAGTGCGGTCATAAAACGGTTTGATTTGAATGCCGTTGGGAAGGATTTTATTCTCATTGATTTCTTTGACCTTCTCTTTAACCTTGGTCACGATCTCTTTTCCGCTGCCGCCGCGGATCATCATAACGATGCCCGCCACGCCTTCTCCTTTACCATCGACGACCAGGGCGCCTTGCCGAATTTCGGGACCGAATTCGACTTTCGCCACATTCTTGACATAAACCGGAACACCCTCGTTTTCTTTAAGGACAATATTCTCGATGTCTTCAATCGATTGAATAATACCGATGCCTCTGACAATATACTGTTCAGAAACATGCTCGAGGATATTTCCACCGGCGTTACTATTATTTGCCGCAATGGCCTCGGAAATTTCTCTTAAACTTAAATCATATTTAATCAATCTCTGCGGATCGACGATGATTTGATACTGTTTGACATATCCGCCAAATGAGTTAACATCGGCAACCCCCGAAATATTCTTTAAAATAGGACGGACAATCCAGTCCTGTACGGTGCGCAATTCCATTAAATCATCAGTGGCTTCTTTCCCGTTGGGACGCTCCAAGGTGTATTGATAAATTTCACCCAGGCCGCTTGATATAGGCCCTAAGGCTGGTTCGACACCTTCCGGCAACTTTTCTTTAGCTTCAATAAGCCGCTCCAGCACTAACTGCCGGGCAAAATAAATATCCACATTGTCTTCAAAGACAATCGTGACCATCGAAAGACCGAACTTGGAGAGCGAACGCAATTCCACAAGATGGGGAAGCCCGGTCATCTGGACTTCAATAGGAAAGGTGACAAATTTCTCGACTTCAATCGGCGAACGTCCGGGCGCTTCGGCAATCACTTGCACCTGAACGTTGGTTACATCAGGGAAAGCATCGATGGATAATTTCTTTAAAGAATAGAATCCAAAAATTCCAATAAGAACAACAGCAACTAATATTAAAAGCCTTTGGCGTAAGGCAAAGGCCACCATTTTTTCAATCATGATTATTCTCCTTCCAATTCATCTTTAAGCAAGTCTGATTTCAGGAGAAAAGCACCGTCGGTGACCACCATATCACCGACATGAACGCCTTCACTTACGGCCACTTGATCGGTTGTTTGCGATGCAATCGAAATTTCTTTTTTATGAAATTCTCCGTCACCGGCTTTAACAAAAACGACTCGTTTGTCTCCCAATGTCTGAACAGCGCTGGCCGGTAAGATTATATATTCCTGGGAACCTTGAGAAATAATCTCGCCGTTTACAAACATCCCGAGTTTGAGTAAATATTCAGGATTCTCAACCAAGGCGCGGATTTTGATGGTGCGTGTTGTTTCATCCACGCGTGGAGAAATAAAAACAATTTTACCTTCAAAGGATTGATCAGGGTAAGCGCTGGAGCGTAGCGTGATTGCTTGCCCGATTTTAACTTTGGCAATATCTTTTTCATAGATATCAAAATTTGCCCAAACTTTGGATAAATCCGCGATAGCACATAGAGAAGAAATCTTTTCAACCTTTTGCCCGACGGTATCGAAATCTCCAATAATGACACCATCATAAGGTGATTTGACCTCAATAGGGTCCAGCTGATCCTCAACTTTAAGCCGGCAAAGCACGTCGCCTTTTTTAACAATAGTACCCAACTGGGCCGTATTTTCCACGACCACCCCTGCCTGCGGAGGAAAAACATTATTTGTTTCGTTGGCATCCTGAGCGATCTGTCCGGCTATCGATATTTTCTCGGTAAGCGGAGATTTTTTAACTTCTACGGTCTTAAAGTTCACTAGTTCCTGTGATTCTTTCTCCAATTTAATAACGCCTTCTTCTACCTGACTTTCTTCCTCTTGTTTGACATCTTCAGAAGGTTTATGTCCCCGGATATAAGGTGAAATAAAAACACCCAGAATAAAAACAATCACAATAATGAATAAGCTTTTTAAATTCCTCATTTTTAAAATTCCTCCTCCCGTAAAGAACCATAAATGGCTCGTTCCAGATCGCTGATACTTTGATCGAGATTATAGATACCTTCGTAATATCTGACTTTGGTTTCTATGGCCGTCTTGACTTGGTCCCGATAATTGATAAAATCGATTTCCCCTTCTCTGTAATTTAGGTCAGCCAACCGTATGAGTTCGTTGGCCTCCTCAACCGATTCTTTCAAAAACTCTACCTGTTTTTGGGCCAGCTCGGCATTCAGGTAAGCTTGATAGACATCGAAGCCTATTTCTCTTTCCGTAATCTGCAATCTGGCTTCCTGGACTTCTTTTTCAGCCTTAGCCTTTTTTACCTCCCCTTGGTTTAAATTCCAAAAAGGGACATTAACAGAAACAACAGCCGCATAATCTTTCTCATATTCTTCATTAACTCTTTGAAATCCCAGTGAAAAGGAAGGCAGACGATTGAGCTGCTCTTTCATAAGATTTTTATTCTTGGAATCCACCATCAACTTCCCAATATTTAAATCAGGCCGTTGGGAAAAAGCCATTCCGGTTAACTTTTTCAGATCAAGCCTCAAATCTTCAATTTTTAATTCTTCCTTAATATCAAATGAAACATCCGAGGAACGGCCTAAAAGAAGATTCAATCTCCCTTTATCTATTTTGCTTTCCTTCTCGACCATCAGATAATCATTTTCAGCCTTGAGCAGTTCGATCTTCGCCCGTTGAAGATCATTCCTTAAACCCTGCCCGGATTGAAAACGAATCTGCACATTGCTAAAAAGCTGGCGCATGGTCGCTAAATTATCCTGAGCTAATTCCAATTCTTTTTTGTCCAAGATAATTTTCATATACGCCGAACGGACTTGAGAATAAATGTTCGACCACACAGACTTAAGAGTTTCCTCTCCGATTTTGACTTCATTCCTTGCAATTTTGGTTTTTAATCCACGGACACCTAAGGGATCAAACGGTTGTGTGATCGAAATAGAATCCAAATGGCCTTTTCGCTCGCCCTCTTCATTTTTCTTAAGTCCGCCGATTTCGGCTTCCAGTTCCGGATTTAAAAGTGTGCGCGTTGTTATTAAATCTCCCTGAGCGGCCTGAATAGTTTTTCTGGCCTCAATCAATTGAGGATTATGATCATAGGCCATGGACAACGCTTCTTTTAAACTCAGAGCTTCAGTTACTTCCTCCGCTCTAATAGGAAAAATCAAAAACTGACTTAAAAAAATAAATGTGAAAAATGAAATTAAAATATTCCTGCTCATAAAATCAGACTCCTCAATTACGGTTTTAAAAACGAAAAAAGAGAAATAGATATTTTATGAGAGGACTATCGGGGGCCGCTTAAGACCATTGAGTGGAGGATTTTGATAAGAAAATGGATCAGAGGAATGAGTGAAAGAAACAGCAGACGAGACTACAGGAATTTGAATATCGGGGTGAATGAAATTATGGCATCCGGAATGGCAGACAAACACACAATGCGAAGCGGTATCGCCATGATCATGGTCGGCACAAAAAGCGTCCATAGGGACAAAAGAAAAAATTGCTACGGCTAGAATGAATATTCTCATGAGTTTCATTAGGCGCGCCATGGATTGGAATATAACACATGATTCTGCATTAGACAATATTATTTTGTTTAGCCAAAATAAGCTGAAGTTTCTGCAAATCCTGTTTGTCGGTCAAGACCAGCAAAACATCTCCCCCCTGTAAAATCGTCGCGCCGTTGGGGATAAAAAATTTATCCTCCCGGGATATTAAAACGATCAAACAGCCTGGAGGAGTCCCAATCTCAAAGATCGGTTTTCCAATGACCGCGGATGAGTACGGGACAATCACGTCTTCCAGTTCCGCGTTTAATTCCACGGTATGTTCAAACTCAATAGGATAAGAACGCTTATGTTGTACGGGACCGTCAACGCCGAGCCATTTGGAAACGATGGGAATGGTCGTCCCCTGAAATAAAATCGAGGTCAGGACAATAAAGAAAACTATATTAAAAATCATATCGGCCTTCGGCGTCCCGGCCAATAAAGGAAACGTGGCTAAAATAATCGGGACCGCGCCACGCAACCCCACCCACGCTACGATGGTCTTCTCTCTTATATTCATTTTCGTCAGGCTGAGGCAAATAAAAACACTTAACGGTCGGGCGATGAACATAAGAAAAATGGAAATAAGCAGTCCTACTTCTACAACAGGAATCACCTTGGAGGGAAATACCAATAAACCTAATGCTAAAAACATGACGATCTGCATCAGCCACGCCAAGCCTTCATAAAAATTCTTTAGAGTTTTTTTATGAATAAGTTTGGCGTTGCCGACAATAACGCCGGCGATATATACAGCCAGAAAACCATTCCCTTTAAGTACTGTCGTCACCGAATATGTTAAAAGAACCAAGGCGATCATCAAAACCGGATAGAGTCCCTCATAGGTTAACCGCAGGCGGTTGACGGTCCAGATGGTAATTTTGCTAAAAACAAATCCCGCTCCGGCTCCAATCCCCATATCAAGAAAGAAATGCGGGATCAAATCCAGTACCGACCGCTCAGGATTTAAAAGAACACTGATAATTCCCAAAGTCAGAAAAACCGCCATGGGATCGTTACTACCAGATTCAAATTCCAAAAGGGGCTGTAATTTCCCTCGTAGGCTTACGTTTCTCGAACGTAAAACATTAAAAACAGCGGCCGCGTCCGTTGACGAAACGATCGCCCCTAAAAGCATTCCTTCCAACAAAGAAAATTTCAAAATATAAACAGCGAATCCACCGACGGCCAAAGCTGTTATTAACACACCTACCGTTGAAAGGATGAGTCCGGGAGTCAGGATATGGCGGATATCCTTCCAATTGGTATCAAAGCCGCCAGAAAATAGGATAAAAATAAGCGCGACAATCCCCAAGGATTTAGCCGTCCAGGGATCATCGAAATAAATGCCGCCGATGGCTTCCGACCCGGCCAGCACGCCGATAATGAGAAACAATAACAAGGCCGGAACTCCAAGTTTGTCCGAGACCTTGCTCGCACTCACGCTTATAAACAAAAGGATAGCGACGCCCAGAAGAATGGTTTCAATGGAGATCATCAAGAAAATTCCTCCCTTCGGTCGTCATATCTTCTTTGCTGTGTAGGAAAGGAATTTTTAACAGTTAGGAAAATTTTATACTTTCCTACACTAAGATAAAGATTATGGCTGGTAATTTCGACTGCCGATTATATCCACTTCTTTCTTTTAAAATAGGCGAGCATGGCGAAAGCCACGAGCGTTATCACCGTCAATGCTGCGGGATAACCCCAAGGGGATTCTAATTCCGCCATGTGTTTGAAATTCATTCCATAAATACTGGCAATAAACGTGATCGGCATGAAAATCGTAGAAATAATGGTTAAAACTTTCATGATCTCATTCATGCGATTGTTAATACTGGTCAAATAAATATCCTGCATCCCCGATAGCAGATCGCGGTAGGATTCAATGGTATCCATCACCTGGATGGTGTGGTCATAGGCATCTCTCAAAAAGATGGCGTTGGTCTTTTTAATCAGTTTTGATTCTGACTTCTGCAAATTACTAATCATCTCGCGCAATGGCCAGATATGCTTACGCAAAAATAACATCTCACGTTTAAAATAATGGATGTCTTCCGTCAGCGCGGTATGGACATTAGTCATCAACCGAAATTCCACGCTTTCCAACTGCTCACCTAATCTTTCCAAGACCACAAAATAATCGTCGATGGTGGTGTCCATTAAGCAGTACGCCAGATAATCCGCCCCCATCTTGCGCACCCGGCCTTTATTTTGCCGGAGCCGGTCACGGATCACATTAAAAACATCACCCTCCTTTTCCTGAAAGGAAATCAGATAATTCGACCCCAAAATCAGACTCATCTGCTCGGGATGGATATCCTCGAGTTTGGCATCATACTCGAGCATTTTAAAAACAATATAAATATATTCGCCGTAGTCTTCCATCTTCGGCCGCTGGGTAGTGTTGACAATATCTTCCAAAACCAAAGGATGAATCCCAAAATGGGAATCAATTTTTTCGATTAAATCAACATCGTGAATCCCGTCAATGTTGAGCCAAGTCACCGAAGGCTTATCTTTAAAGGGAAAACATTCTTCGATGCTGGTTAATTCCTTCTCCTGAAATTGCTCGGCGTCGTAATCGATGAGAGTGATCCGGGTTTTGGCCGTGGTCTTCTCGCCAACATGGACCAGGCTTCCCGGAGGCAGGCCTTTGGTAACGGAAACTTTATGATTGTGTCTAATTCTTCTCGACATGATAATTTAAAAAAATTTTAAAGGGACAAAATTAATATAATTCCTTTTCTAATCATCATCACCGCAATAGCGGCTAAAAGCAGCGCGACAACCTTTGACAACGCGCGTGAGCCATTATCGCCTAAAATCTTCATTAAAGTTTTGGAGTAAAAGAAAAACACACCGGTTAAAATAATGTTCGCTAAAATCGCCAACAAAGTAATAAAGACTCCGAACTGATCAATGGTGATAAGTGAGGTGGTTAATACCGCCGGGCCGACAATCAAGGGGGTCCCGATGGGAACGACACCCAAATCTTCCGCTGGTAGGCGGTTTTCCTTGCTGGGATTTATCAAGTCAATGATCGCGATACAAAATAAAAGCGCGCCGCCGGCCACCATAAAATCCCCAACAGTTATCCCTAAAAATTGAAAGGTGGCTTTTCCCAAAAAAATAAATCCCATAGCCAAACAGGTAGCGGTGATTAAAGATTGAAAAAGAATTTTCCGGCGTTTTTTTTCATCTAACCCTTCGGTGAGCGAGGCGAAAATAGGTAAAACGCCAATGGGGTCAACGGTCACAAAAATCGGAATAAAGGCTAATAGAAAATCAGTGAGCATTTTTATCTCCTTGACGGGGTTATTATATCACTCCTTGTTTCGGCCCAATCATTGTTTTCCTGGAATTTTCCAGTGCCCCTGCAACTATTTTCCTATGAAGATCAAGGGCAGTGGTACCGCTTATTCGTTACTCAATTTTCCTATCAGAATTTAGTTACAGCGGTATCATCAATCGCCTTTAAGAACGGAAGAAGTCCTTTGCGGTTGGGAATCTGGATACTTAACCCCGGCCGGGCGTTGAGTTCCAAAACTAAAGGCCCGAGCGTTTGGTCAATCACAAAATCAATCCCAACGTAGCCGAGTTGAAAAACTTCGGCAGTTTTAACGGCCCATCGCAGAATTTCTTGCCAAAAAGGAATCACAATCCCCGAAATCGAAACATTGGTATCCGGATGCCGCATGATTTGTCTGTCGCCATAGACTCCAGCCGACGTCACGCCAGTCTCCACATCCACGCCGACACTCAACGCCCCCTGATGGAGATTCGCTTTTCCTTGCGATTTTCCCGTGGGAAGCCTTAACATCGCCATCACTGGAATCCCACGATAAACAAGGACACGAATGTCCGGGACGCCGTGATGAATCACAGCGGCAAAGATCTCATGCGTTCTCACCCGATATTCTATGAACGCCCGGTCGCGGATACCGCCAAAGGAAAACAGCCCCGCCAAAATATTCGACAGGTGATATCGAATATCCGAAAGCGTCAGGGACGCGCTGTTGACCGTCAGCCACGCATCTTCTTTCCTTCTGGTAATAGTAAGGATCCCTTTGCCCGCCGTGCCACAGGCTGGTTTGACAACAAACTCTCTTAGCTTCGAAATGGGATCTAATTTTCTTAAATCAAAGGTGTGTTCAAAGACATGATAAAGTTTCGGAGTCGGGATATGATTTTTCTCAAGGAGTTCTTTGGTTTTTAATTTGTCGTCAACCAGCCAGTACAATGACGCGGGGTTTTGGTCCAGGAGATAAGAAATATTCCGGCGGTTGATGCCCAGCAGCCCTGATTTCTCTAAATCACATAGATTGAATCATTACTTTATTTTGTCCTGTGTTTTAAGTAAATCCCACCGGAAAGGAAATCTCACGGGAGACAAAGGCCAAAAGAATTGGCGTAAAGACATCGAAAGTCAGGAGCCCGACAACATTTCGCAATGTGACGACAACCAGCAAACCTACGGGGACTAAAAGAAGCTCGCGGAGAAAACCGTCCTGGATCATAGCCACACACTATCCGACGTCGTCCGGCCCGATAATACCACCGGAGATAACCAGCTTCAACGCTTCATCAATGCTCCATTTGGAATCAGTCGTCTCAGAAGCCTTGACTACGATAACAAAACCAGTCGTGGGGTTAGGTACCGTGGGGATCAAGACTTTTAAAAGTTCTTCTCTGGTTTTGCGATCTTTCATCGTTCCCGTTACAAAACCGATAATTCTTATGCCAGGTTTGAATTCAACTAATACGACTTTCTTAAACAGTTGCTTTTCCGACAAAGAAAGACTTGTGGATAACTGTTTGCCGATATGATAGGTGGTGTTAATAAGAGGAATACGTTTGATGATTCTTTCGAGCAAATGCAGCAATTGCTTGCCGATAACATTGCTGGTAATCAACCCAATGAAATAAAGAACAACCAGTAGGATTAAAATCCCCAGTCCGGGAATCTTCACCCCGATAAACTGATCAAACATTCCGATGACCCGTTTATCAATGACCACATAAAGAAACTGCAAAGCCAGATACGATAAGACCAGCGGGATGATAGCGAAGATCCCTCTAAAGATGTAAACCCGGGTATGGCTTAAGAAATTTTTCATTATTGCCGCTCCTATTTTTTAAACGGCCGGATGATCAGCCGCAGCCCCGTCTCGTAACTAAAATAACTCCACGCCCAATTGACAAAAGCGATGAGCTTATTGCGGAAACCCACCAAGGCCATCAAGTGGACAAACAGCCACACAAACCAGGCTAATATCCCTTGAAATTTTAAAAACGGAAAATCCACCACCGCGTGATTGCGACCAATGGTCGCCATCACCCCAAAATCCCGATAGACAAAAACCTCCATTGATTTTTTCTGAATTAATCGTTCTAAATTCTTGGCCAAGAGTCTGGCCTGTTTGATGGCGACCGGGGCTAACATCGGGTGCCCTTTCGGGGTCTGCTCGGTCAGCATCGCGGCAATATCCCCGATGGCAAAAATATTACCATAGCCTTCCACCTGATTGCTGGCATTGACCTTAATCCGATTCGAGGGGGTCATCGCCTCATCTTTGAGACCGGGGATGAGCGCTCCCGTGACACCCGCGGCCCATATCACCGTGGTGGAAAACAAATTTCTTCCGTTGGAAAGGCTTAATGCCTTGCCGTCATAACTGGTGACTTTTGTGTTTAACCAGAGATTGACATCGAATTTCTTCAAGAATTTTTCGGCGCTTAGGGACGCCTCAGGTGACATGGTCTTGAGCAGCCGATCATCCATGTCAATCACGTGGACCTGCATTCGCTGAAAATCTAATTCGGGATAATCGCGGGGTAAAACAATTTTCCTTAATTCTCCTAAAGCGCCGGCGGTCTCAACACCGGTCGGCCCGCCGCCGACCACCACGATATTCATCAGGCATTCACGTTCTTCAATATTGTTCGTCAGGACGGCCTTCTCAAAATTCTCCAGCATTAAATTTCTCAGGGCAATCGCCTGAGGGATAGTTTTCATTGGGGTGGCATTTTTTTGAACTTCTTCTAATCCGAAATAATTCGTCTTAGACCCAGAGGCTACGACCAAAAAGTCGTAATCAATATCGCCGATAGATGTCTCAATGCTATTGATCTCCGGTTTTATTTTTAAAACTTCCGCCATCCGAAAAAGAAAATTTTTTTGGTATTTGAATATTTCACGGAAAGGATAGGCAATCGAGGCCGGCTCTAAGGCGGCCGTGGCCACCTGATAGAGCAGCGGTTGAAAGGTATGATAATTATTCTTATCGACTAAAACAATTTGAACATCGGTTTGGCGCAGGCCCTTGGCTAATTCAATGCCGCCAAACCCGCCACCGACAATCAGAATTCGAGGGTTACTGGTTATGGGAATATTAACGGGCATATGAAGGAAAAAAGGACACACTCACCCTGAACTATGAGATTCAGAGTAGCCTGTCCCCGATTTATACTCTGGATGGTAAATTAAACTCTTCCTGATTTGACAAGCCTTTCGGCTTCAAGCCAATCGCCAAGGTCATTACCGTGGCCGTAACCTCTTTTCTCAAAGAGTTCATAGGCCTTACTGGCGATCCTTTGTTGTATTTCCGAGGAGCTGCTTTTCGAAGGATTCTTTTTCGCACTTGTCTTTGATTTTGATATTTTCCAGCC
>Ga0247727_10012020_pt1 | contig 14956 bp, 13 predicted proteins | sample WisWelCaveWW1625_FD_202498 | JGI IMG/M metagenome (GOLD analysis project Ga0247727, IMG submission 202498) | Biofilm microbial communities from Wishing Well Cave, Virginia, United States - WW16-25 | ecosystem: Environmental > Aquatic > Deep subsurface > Groundwater > Cave microbial mat | place... | reverse complement strand
GCGACCAGCACCGTTTCCGGACAGATCGGCTCCACCTGTTCGTGATGCGCCGCAATCGCGTTGACGATTTTGGGCGCCTCGCCGTACTTCTTGGCGATGTCGGCTCCCAGCATCGCGTGCGTCCCCTCTTCCTCGTGGCTCACCGACTTGCCGATGTCATGCAGCAGCGCGCCGCGCTTGGCCAGCCGCACGTCCAGCCCTAACTCGGCCGCCATGGTGCCGCAAATATAGGCCGCCTCGCGCGCATGGTAGAGATTGTTTTGCCCGTAACTCGTTCGATACTTGAGGCGGCCGAGCACCTTGACGATCTCCGGGTTGAAGTCCGACAGACCCAGCTCGAAAATAATTTTCTCCGCCTCCTCGATCATGAGCTTGTCGATGTCCGTCTTCACCTTGTCGACGATCTCTTCGATTCGAGTCGGATGGATGCGGCCGTCCTGCATCAACCGCTCCAGCGAAACTTTGGCAATTTCTCGCCGTAGTGGATCGAACCCGGAAATGATCACGGCCTCCGGCGTCTCGTCGATGATCAGGTCGATGCCGGTTGCCGCTTCGATCGCGCGGATGTTGCGCCCCTCGCGCCCGATGATCCGGCCTTTCATTGCGTCGTTGGCGATCGGCACGACCGAGAGCGTGGCCTCGGTCACGTAATCGCGCGTCACCCGCTGGATCGAGCGCGCGATGATTTCGCGTGCCTCACGCTCGGCGCCTTCTTTCGCTCCATCCACGATGCGCTTGGCGACGCCGGCCGCCTCCAGCTTGGCGTCGCTTTCAATCACGCCGATCAACTGCCGCTTGGCTTCTTCGACGGTCAGGCCGGCCACGCGCTCCAGCGCCTGCCGGTGTTCCTTGGTCGCGCGCTCGCAGGCGGCTTCCGACGCAGCCAGCGCCGTTTCGCGTTTCGACAGCGCCGCCTCGCGCTTCTGCACTTCCGCTTCGCCTCGCTCCAGCGAGCCGGCTTTCCGCTCCAGTTGCTCGTCGCGCTGAAACAGCTTCTTCTCCACGGCGCCCATTTCCGCCCGTTTTTCTTTTTGCTCCTTCTCCAGGCCGGTTCGGGCCTGCAACAGCAGGTCTTTCGCTTCGAGCTTGGCTTCCTTGACCAGCGCCTCGGCGTCACGCTCGGCATTCTTCTTGACCTGGCGGGCCTGCTCGTCGGCCTGGCTGCGCTGCGCGGCCACGGCGTTGCGGCGCAGCACCAGATACCCGCCCACGCCGGCCGACGCGCTGACTGCAACCGCGATCACGTATGTCAGAATAGTCTCGATCACAGCGGGGGACCCCCTTCACCCATGCGCCGCGCCACGATGCGCGGTACACGTCACTGCCGGATTTCGAAATGGAGCAGAAGAAGGTGGTCAGGACACGATCGGACAGGAACGGGATCGCACCCGGGGGTCAGGCAAGAAGGGAAAGGCCGGTCGTACGGACAGAAGAACGTGAGCTGTTACACGGGCCGGGGCCGACTGCCTCGCTGTCGCTGCGCAACGCGTTGCGTCGCGCGCACCGTCATGTGCAGGACGGGGGGCCGACCGAACACCCGCAGCCCCTGTCCTACCTGCTCCAACTCCGCCCCGAACATTCGCACCCACCGACTGATGACTTCCAGTGTTTTCAGCACGTTTGCGACTATCCGCCTTCGTGTGATCGTAAGCCTCGCTCGTTCCTGCTTCCCACTGCCACCAATTTCTGCCTACTGCATTCCCCTCAACGGGGACGTTCGTACCGTATCAAATACAAGAAATCTTTGCAACTCCCTTACCGCTTGCGGACCGGCTCCAATTGCTCCTCGATGGATTCCACCAAGCTCAAGGTCCGCCGCTCGAGTTCCGCGTCGCCTTCCTGGCGGGTGCGTTCCGCCTGGAACAGCTGGTGCGCGATGTTCAGCGCCGCCAGGACCGCCAGCTTGGCGCGCGTCGCCGCTTTCATCCCCTGCGCCAGGACCCGGATCTGCGTGTCCACGTAATTCGCGCAGCGCTTGACGTACTCCTCGTCCGCCTCGCCGGTCACCACGTACCGCTGGCCGTAGATTTCGACCTCGATGGTTTTCGTCACGGCGCCACCTCCTTGGATTCCTCGATGAACTCGAGCGAATCCAGATCGTCCAGAACCTTTTCAATGCGCACTTTGATGTCCGCCCGCTCCGAGCCCCACCGATCGTCGGATGCGTGTTGCCTGAGCAGCCGTTCCCTCGCCGTGCGCAGGTCGCTCTTCAATCCGGTGTTCTCACGCTTGAGCGTCTGGATCAGGTCCACCATCTCCCGCACGCGCGCTTCCAGCGAGATCAGCTTGTCGAGCGCCATCGTTCACCACCAGATATTGCGGTGCGTGCTCCGAGAGTCCCCCAAATATTGAGGGCACTATAAAAGTCTCAGCAGGCCTTGTCAAGGGAACGGACCGTGCAGACCTCGCCGCCCAGGCGGCGATATTCGCGGTAGCTGCGGAGCACGCGCCGGACGTATTGGCGCGTCTCCTGATAGGGGATCAACTCCACGAATTCGTCCGGCTCCTTGTCGCCGAATTTCTGGATCCAACTCGTCACGATCGGCGGCCCGGCGTTGTATGCCGCGACGGCGTGCACCAGATTGCCGTTGAACTGCCCCAACAATTGCTCGAGATAGCGCACGCCGTACCGGATGTTCGTCTCCTGGTCGAACAAGTCGTCGCGGGCCACCGTGCCGCCGTTCCGCTGCGCCACGGACTGCGCCGTCGTGGGCATCAGCTGCATCAACCCGATCGCCCCGACGCGCGACACCGCGCGCGCATCGTACTGGCTCTCCTCGCGGATGATCGCGGCGGCCAGATAGGGATCGAGATGGGCGCTGCTGAGCGCGCGAATCGTCGGCAGGTACACCGTCGGGTAGGCCACGTTCCACAGCGACGGCTGCACCGGCTCCAGGCCTCGCTCGAGCCCATCGCGAAAATGCAGCCGCGCCAGTCGGAGTCCCTGGTGGTATCCGCCGGCTTCGCTCAAGCGGGTGATCAGCTCGACCAGCGCCGTCCGGTTCCGTGCGTAGTGATCCAGGACCCACGTGACTTCGCGGCCGGCTTCCTGCTCGAGGCCGAGCGTGCGCAATTCCACGGCCCGCCGGTAATGCACGTCCTGCGCGATGCCCGAGCGGCCGTTCCCGCCCGGCTCGGCATCCGCCGTCCCGTTGGCGGGATCCGGCGGCGGCACGTCCACGCGGCTGCGCGTCAATTGGCAATAGTAGGTCCAGGCGTACTTGCGGCAGAGCGTCTGGTAGCCCTCGGCCGCCTTCGCATCTTGCAGCCGCTCCTGGGCGCGCGCGGTCCAATAGAGCGCCTGCGGGTTGTTCGCGGGATCTTCCTTGATGGCGACGAGCTCCTGCAGCGTTTGGACCGAATCCTCGTAGCGCCCCGTGCGATAGTGAATCCATCCGATGCGCCACAGGGCTTCGGCGCGCTGCTCGGTCTGATCGCCAAACTGTGTGATGTGGCGATACTGGGCGATGGCCTGGTCGAGCTGATTCTGATCGTCGTACCACGTACCCAGCGCCAGCAAGATCGCGGCCTGCTGCTCCGGCGTCAGCGCCAGTTTTGGATAGGCCTGGCGCAGGTTCAGCAGGCGGTCGCCCTCCCCCAGCCGGAGATAGCTGCGCGCCAGCCAGACCGCCGCTTCGTTCGCCTCGCTCGAAGGCCCGTTGGAAGCCAGCTCCTGAAACACCACCTTCGCCTGCTCGTAGCGTTTCAACCGGGCCAGGGCGAGGCCGAGCTTGAACTTCGCCTCGTCCCGCTTCGGATGGCCGGGGGCCGACGAGAGGAACGCTTTGATCTCTTCCACGGCCTCGTCGTTGAGCGCCGCCGCCGCGAGCGCCGAGGCCCGCGCGTACCGCTCATCCGGCGTCGGCTTCCAGGGCTGGCCGTCCGGCCGCTGCGACAGCTTCTTCTCCGCCTCATCGGCCTCCGGCGTCTGCGGATAGCGCGTCCAGATCTGCCGGAGCGTCACGGTGCTGTCCGGCGAGCGGGCGTCCTGCGCCTGGCACTCGGCCAGCATCAGCAGCGCGCGCGACGCGGCGGAATCTTGCGGCTCCTGCGCCACCGCCCGCGCCAACGGCTCCGTCGCATAGGAACACTGTCCCGCCCGGAACCAGGCATCGCCCGCGCGATAGGCGATACGGGGCCCCAGCAGCGTGTCGGGCACGAACTCGGGAATGATCTCCAGAAACGACGCGGCGGCGGAGACGTCGCCGGCTTTCAGGAGCGCCTCCCCGATCCAGAGGCGCGCGTAATCCTCCAGCAGGGGAAAGTCGCGCTGGGCGGCGCGCAGGTAGGGAATCGCGTCGGCTGGCTGGCGCTCGATGAGGAGCACGCCCGTCAGGAGATTCGCGCGGCGCGCCCAGACCGAGCCGGCATGGCGTTCCATGAGCCGGCGCAGGCGCTCCAGCTTGCGCGTGAGCCGTTCCTCCGCCGACACCGCCGCCGGGTCCGGCGCCAGCGCGAGGCGGAAACAGTCCTCGGCGGCCTCGCAGCTCTCGGCCGCCTCAGGCGGACGAGCCCCCTCGTCCGCGCCGGCCGGCAGAGCACTGCCTGCCAGCACGGCAACCAGGAGTATCAGGCGCACGGGAATCAGGAGAGCCATGGACAGACCGTTTCTCTGACGCGCGACGGATTGCAATGCCCTCAATTATATACCAAAGGGTTGCAGGCCGCCCCATCCAGTTCTTCTGGCGCAACCGTCCTTGTCTGCCTTTTGAACCCTGTGCTAGGCTCAGCGCATGACCCGACCCGAACGGTCCCGCGCCTCCTCAACCGAGACGCGCACCAATCTGCTCGCGCTCGACGAGCCGGCCCTCGAACGGTTCGTGAAGGATCTCGGCTGGCCGAAGTTCCGCGCCCACCAGATCCTCCGCTGGCTCTACCAGGAGCGCGTCCGCGACATCGCGCGCATGACCGACCTCTCCAAAGCCGAGCGGGCCGGCCTCGCCGCCATCGCCTCCATCGACCGGCTGTCCGACTGCGAGGTCCGCCGCTCGAGCGACGGCACCAGAAAATTCCTGCTGCGCCTGGAGGACGGCCTCGTGATCGAGAGCGTGCTGATTCCCGATGCCGACCGGCTGACGCTCTGCCTGTCCACGCAGGTCGGCTGCACGCTGGACTGCGGATTCTGCCTCACCGGACAGATGGGACTGAAACGCAACCTCGCGGCGCACGAAATCATCGAGCAGGCCCTGGCCGCGCTCGACCGGTTGGAGCCGGGCGAGCGGCTGACGAACGTCGTCCTGATGGGCATGGGCGAGCCGCTCGCGAACTTCGACGCCGTCGCCGATGCCATCGCGCGCCTGACGAACAAGCGCTGGGGACTCGGCATTCCGGCGAGACGGATCACCCTGTCCACGGCGGGGCTGGCATCCCGCCTGCAGGACGTCGCGGGACTCGGCGTCAATCTTGCCGTCTCGCTCAACGCGACGACCGACGCGCAGCGTAACCGGCTGATGCCCGCCGTCAACCGGCTGCATCCGCTCGCCCGCCTCCTGGCCGCCTGCCGGGCTTACCCGCTGCCGCCCCACCGCCGGCTGACCTTCGAGTATGTCCTGCTGGCCGGCGAGAACGACTCGGAACAGGATGCCAGGCGGCTGACCAAACTGCTCAACGGCATCCGCTGCAAGGTCAATCTGATCCCCTTCAATCCCTTCCCCGGCAGCCCGTTCCGCCGTCCCGCCGACGGCGACGTGCTGCGCTTCCAAACCGTACTGCGGAAAGCCGGCTTCGATGCGCTGATCCGCAAGAGCAAGGGCCGTGACGTGCTCGGCGCCTGCGGCCAACTGGGGCAGTTAATCAGCCCCCATCTTTCATGATGGGTTCGTGGCGAAATCGCCAAGCCGCGTCTTTTTTTCCGTGGCAAGCACCGTCTGCACGTGCGCTCCATTCCGAGCGGGGACAGACCCATCGGCAGTCTGCCCCCGCCACGCCTTCCCTCTTGCGAGTGCGGCTTGGGGCCCCTCCAACTGCGCGCATCGAGGGAGCACATTCTGATCGTGCGCCCTCGGCGAGCACAGGAGGGGACCAATCCGCCAGCTCGCTCTCTCTCCACCTTGACACCCGCATGAGCCGGTTGTTAGCGTGTGCCATGCCGTTGCGTCGGTCTCGTCTCCTGATCCTCTTCATCCTCCCGCTCTTCTCGCTCCTGAACAGCAGTCCGGCCGCCGCGTCGTTGGACGTGCAGGAACACCGGCTCGCCAACGGGATGAAGGTGCTGCTGGTGGAATCCCCCAAAGCACCGGTCGTCACCGTGCAGATCTGGTACAAGGTCGGCTCGCGCAACGAAGTCATGGGCCGGGCCGGGCTCTCCCACATGCTCGAGCACATGATGTTCAAGGGCACGCCCAAATATCCCAAGGGCGCCTTCTCGCGCCTCATCAAGAAGAACGGCGGCAACGACAACGCCTTCACCAGCCAGGACTTCACGGCCTACTTCGAGAACCTTGCGGCCGACCGGGTGGAGCTGGCCCTGGAGCTGGAGGCAGACCGGCTGCGCGGTCTCTTGCTGGATGAAAAAGAATTCCAGCTCGAGCGCGAAGTGGTGAAGGAAGAGCGGCGCCTGCGCTCCGAAGACGATCCGCAATCGTATCTGGCCGAAGCCCTCTTCGCCCAGGCCTTTCAGATGCATCCCTATCACTGGCCCATCATCGGCTGGTTCCCCGATCTCAATGCCATGACGCGGACGGACCTCAAGCGGCACTACGACACCTACTACGTCCCGAACAACGCCACGCTCATCGTGGTCGGCGACATCAAGGCCGCGAAGCTGTTGCCGGTCATCAAGCGCTTCTTCGAGCCGATTCCCAAAAAACCGCTGCCGCCGCAGCAAGCCGTGGCCGAGCCGGAGCAGAAGGGCGAGCGCCGCATCGCCGTGAAGCGCGAGGCCCAGCTGCCGTTCGTGATGATCGGCTACCGGACGCCGAATTATTCCAGTGACGACTCCTACGCGCTGACGATCCTGGAATCCATCCTCTCGCACGGAAAAAGCTCCCGGCTGTACCGCAGCCTCATCTACGAGCAGAAGCTGGCACTGGCGGTGGGCGCCGAGTACAGCGTGTTGCAAACCGACCCGGAGCTGCTCTACGGGTTCGCGGTCGTGGCACCGGGACAGGCGACGGAGCAGGTCGAGCGCGCGATCTACGCCGAGATTCAGAAGCTCCAGCAGGAGCCGCCGACCGAACAGGAATTGCAGCGGGCGAAAAACCAGGTGGAGGCGGCCTTCGTCTTCGGGCAGGACTCCAACTTCCGCCAGGCGATGCTGCTGGGCCAGGCGGAGACCACGGGCGCCGGCTGGCGGCAGGTGGAGCAGTTCGTAAAAAAACTCCGTGACGTGAAAGCGGACGACGTGAAACGGGTCGCGCAGAAGTATCTCGTCGAAGACGGGCGCACCGTCGGCATCCTCATTCCGACGCCGGCAGCGGAGGCGCGATGATGCGGAAACCACGGTTCGAGGTTCGAGAGCTGGGATTTCAACCTCGAACTTCGAACTTCGAACTTTTGAAATGCGTCGTACCCGTTCTGTGCGTCATCTTCCTTGCCGCGCCAGTCTATGCGGCGGAAATAAAACCCCACCGCTTCGTGACGCCGAACGGCCTGACCGTCCTCGTCGTCGAGCAGCACGCGCTCCCCATCGTGCAAATCCAGGCGCTCGTGAAAACCGGCTCGGTGCAGGACCCGCCGGAGAAAGCCGGCCTGGCCAATCTGGTGGCCAGCCTGCTGGACGAGGGCACGACGACCCGAAACGCGGCACAGCTTGCCGAGCAGATCGAATTCGTCGGCGGCGAGCTGGAAGCCAAGGCGACGCACGACTTCACGACCGCCTCCGCGCGGGTCCTGGCCAAGGACACAGAGCTGGGCCTCGAGCTGCTCGCCGACATCGTGGTCCATCCCTCGTTCCCGGAACCCGAATTGCAACGCGTCAAGAAGCTCATCCTCGGTGAAATCATCGCGCAAAAGGACGACCCCGGAGTGGTGGCCGGCAAAGCGTTTGGCCGACTCGTGTTCGACGGTCATCCCTACAGTTGGCCGGTCAACGGGACGGAAGAGACCCTGCCGGCCATCGACCGGACGGACGTCCAGGCCTTTCACACACGGGAATACCTGCCCAACCAGACGATTGTCGCCGTCGTGGGCGACGTGACTGTGGACCGGGCCCGCTCGCTGATCGACAAATATTTCGGGTCGTGGCAGAAAGGCCCCGTGCCGGCGCGCACCGCAGCAACCCCGGCGACCATCGACAAGCCGGTCGTCAAGCTGATTGACAAGGAGCTGACCCAGACGACGCTCGTGCTCGGGCACGTCGGGATCAGCCGGACGAACCCGGATTTCTATGCCGTCACCGTCATGAACTACATCCTGGGCGCCGGCGGATTCTCCTCGCGGCTCATGGATTCGATCCGCGACAAGCAGGGCCTGGCCTACGGCGTCATGAGCCAGTTCGAGCCCCGTGCCGTGCCCGGCCCCTTCCTGGTCAGTCTCCAGACCCGCAACGCGACGGCCAACCAGGCCCTCACCGGCGTCTTGAAAGAACTGAACGGGATGAAAGCGGCGGCGGTCTCGGCCAAAGAACTCTCCGAGGCAAAATCGTACCTCATCGGCAGCTTCCCCATGCGGTTCGACACGACGCACAAGCTGGCCGAAGTCCTCTGCCAGGTCGAATTCTACGGACTGGGCCTCGATTACTTTACGCAGTACCCGGCGTGGATCGCCAAAGTGACCGCGGACGACGTGCTGCGGGTCGCCAGGCAGTACCTGCATCCCGACCGGTACGCGCTCGTCGCCGTCGGCAAGATGGGAGAGGCGAAGCTGAAGACACCGTGATGCGTGATCAGTGATGGGTAATGAGCAAGAATTTGAGCACCCACTCGTCACCCTTCACTCATCACTCGTCACTTAAAGTCCGGACAGCTGTCAATGAATAAGCTCCAACAGTTGCGAGAGATTATCGCAAGCATGGACTCGGTGCTCGTCGCCTTTTCCGGCGGCATCGACAGCACGCTGGTGCTGAAAGTCGCGCACGACGCCTTGGGCGCCAGGGCCTTGGCGGTCACGGCGGTCTCGCCGACCTTCCCGGACGTCGAACTCGAGTGGACCAGGAAGCTCGTGACCGAGATCGGCGCGCGCCATCGCATCGTGCAGACCGATCAGCTGCAAGTCCCCGCCTTCGTGCAGAACGACGCCAGCCGCTGCTTCCACTGCAAAACGGATCTCTACCAATTACTGGGGAGCCTGCAGCAGGAGCTGAACATGCGCGCCATGGTGGACGGAACGAACCTGGACGATCTGGGCGATGAGCGGCCCGGCCATGCGGCCGCTCGCGAATGGGGCGTGCGCAGCCCGCTGGTCGAAGCCGGGCTCTCCAAGATCGAGGTGCGCGAGCTGGCCAGGGAACTGAAGCTCTCCAACTGGGACAAACCGGCGGCGGCCTGCCTCTCCTCCCGCATTCAACGGGGCACGCCCATCACGGTCGAGAAACTCTCGCGCGTGGAACGGGCCGAAGCCTTTCTCTTGGAGCAGGGGTTCCGGCAGGTGCGGGTGCGAGACTCGGACGGAGCCGCGCGGGTGGAAGTGGATTCCACGGAAGTCTCCCGCCTACTGGAGCCGGCCCTCGGCTCCAAAATCACCCGGCATCTGCATGATCTCGGCTTCGCCTCCGTCACCCTCGACCCGGACGGCTATCGCAGAGGCGGCGGGAATGGTGGGAACGTTAACCGTTAAACGTTATTCGTTAAACGGGAAGAATCCTGGTTTCGATTGACGATTAACGTTTAACGATTCACGTCTTACGGCTCTCGGCGACGGAGGCTAACGCTTCGTCGGCCATGCGCTTGTGATCGGCGTCAGTGAGGCTGCGGCCGACCACCTTTTCCGCCACCAGCAACGCCATCTCGGTCGTTTGATTGCGGATGTCCTGAACCGCCCGCCGGCGCTCCTGCTCGATCTCGCGCGTCGCATCTTCTTTGGCCCGCTGTGTTTCCGTCCTGAGGCGCTGCTCGTTTTCCTCCATGATCCGCTGGGCCCGCTCTTTGGCTGCCGCCAGCACCGCTTCGGCTTCCTTGGAGGCGGTTTTGAGCTTGGCTTCATACTCCTGCATCTTCTGCTCGGCCTCGGCGCGGTGCCGGTCCGCCTGCTCCAGGCTCTCCTTGATCTTGCGCTCCCGCTCCTCAAGGGTCTGGAGAATCGGCGGGAAGGCGAACTTCCACAGCACCGCCAATAGGATCGCGAAGGAGATGACCTCCCAGAAAATCAGCGACGTGAAAAAGTGTGTGTCAAATTGCGGCATGGGTTACACCTGAAATAGGGTTCGTTTGGTCCGTTCGGCCTGTTTCGCCCGTTAGGCTCGTTTCAAATGCAACAGGCGCAACTGGCTTAACTGGCACAACGCTATTTTCTGAGACCCATGATGATAAACGCAATGACCAGCCCATACAAAGCGATCGCCTCGACCAGCGCGAAGCCGATCCACATATACTTGCCGACCCGTCCTTCCGCTTCCGGCTGGCGCGCCACCGCTTCGATCATCTTGCCGAAAATGTAGCCGATCCCGACGCCGGCCCCGGCAAAGCCCGCCGCCGCCAATCCCATGCCCACCAACGCTGCTGCTGCCGCATCCATTGTCTTGTCTCCTCTAGTTTTGAGTTGTTAGTTGTGAGTTTTGAGTTGCGAATCTTTCCAACTTACAACTCATCACTCATAACTCATCACTGTCTTTTAATGCGCGTGTCCCTCGGCGCCATGCAGATGAAACGCATCGCCTAGATACACGCAGGTCAAGATGGTGAAGATGTACGCTTGGATGATCGCGATGCCGACTTCCAGGACATTCATCGCAACGGTAAACGCAAACGGCAGCCAGCCGATCAGCAACCCGCCGGTAATGGTCAGACCGAAGAGCACGCCCAGGATCGTGTGCCCGGCCGTCATGTTGGCAAAGAGCCGGACGGACAGCGAAAGCGGCCGCGCCAACTGGCTCACCAGTTCGATCGGCATCATCAGCGGCAACAACCAGCCCGGTGTCCCCGGCGGCACCAGAATGCCCAAGAATTTGACGCCGTGCAACACAAATCCCAGCACGATACTCATGCTGTAGACGAACAAGGCAAACGCCGCCGTGACCACAATCTGGCTGGTGACCGTAAAGGTGCCTGGAATCAATCCCAGGATATTGCAGAACAGAATAAAGACGAAGAGCGTCGCGATGAACGGGAAAAACCGCATGCCGTCCTTGCCCATCGTATCGAGGATGATGTCGCGGATGAAGCCCACGAGCAGCTCGGCCAGGCTCTGCAGCTTGGTCGGGACCATCCGGCGCGAGGCGCCGGCCTTCACCAGCAGGAAGGCGGTCAATCCGACCACCACCCACATCATGATCACGGCCTTGTTGATGGAGATATCCAGGCCGAACAGCTGGATCGGAATGTAATTGTGGAGTTCGAACGGATGGAGCGGACTTTCTTCCACTATTCCTTGCCTTTCACTTCTCTCCGGATGGCGGCTCGGTCTGCCTTCGAGTGCGCGCCTCTTAGGCTTGTGTCCCGAGGTGAGGGGAAAGGCGCGGAACCTTTTCCCTCACCGTATCATTCCCCTTTAGAAGGATGGCCTGGATGATCCACCCTGGGCGCGCCGAGACGCGCCCCTTGCCCGCGGCGAGCACAACTTACCTTCTTCCTTTCACCTCTTCATTGTGAGTGCGGTTTGGTCTCCTCCGACTGCGCGCATCGAACGAGCACCTTCTGAGTGTGCGCGTTCTGCGAGCAAGGGGGGAGACCAAACCGCCAGCTCACTTCCTCCCGTCGCGCTCTGCGAGCATGGGATCACCAGGTCATTCTTCTTCCCATGTACGTGCCCTGCCAGCACGGAAGGGAGCCCCAGCGCCACGCTTCACCCCGTTCGTCGCGGTGCGCGAGCACGAGGCCAGTTCCCATCACGCCGCTACTTCCACCGTTGTGCGGTTCTGTATGCGTTGCGCATACCTGCCGCCGCACCGACAATCAGCCCAACGACCATGCCCCAGGGCCCGGAGGAAAACAGATACGTATCAACCAGCCAGCCTAACCCGCCTCCGATGATCAGGGCTGCGAGCAACTCGGTCCCGATCCGGACCGCCTGCCCTAATCCTGCATAAAACGGATCGTTCGAGGGCATCGTTTGCACCGGGTGGGAGCCGAACACCGCGCGCATTCAAGCAAACTCGGCGGGGCAATGTCAAGGCACGGGATGGCCTGAAAGCCCGTGCCGCAAGTGCGGCAAAGAAAAGGCAAGAACGCCGGTCTTGTGATACAACATACGCATGCTGAAAATGATCCGCCCGTCGCGGGCGCGCTTCCTGATGGCGGCGCAGCCCCAACCACTCATCATGTCCCTTCCCCAGCCGGAGGCCGACGTCTTCGAGCTGTACCGGCGGATCGCCGCGCCGGGCCGCCCCTCGTTCCTGCTCGAAAGCGGCAAGAGCGGCGGCGCGATCGCCCGCTGGTCGTTTTTCGGCAGCGATCCCTATCTCGAGCTGTCCGGCAAGGGCACCCGCTACGAATTCCGCACCCGCGACGAGGTCGTGGTGCACAAGGGCGATCCCTTCGCCGCCCTGGCCGAGCTGCTTCGCGCCTCCCGCGTCCCCCGGCCTGAGGACGCCCCGCCGTTCATTGGCGGCGCCGTCGGCTATTTCAGCTATGATCTGGTCCGGCAGTTCGAGAAGCTGCCCACCCTCGCCACCGACGATCTGCGCCTGCCGGACCTGCTGTTTGCCTTCCTGGATCTCTTTGCCGCTCTCGACCACAAGCTGCGGATGCTGCATCTGGTCTACGCGCCCCCGCTCGACAAGGCGCTGGGCCAATCGCGCGAGAAACTCTACAGCGAGGGCTGCGACCGCCTGGCCGAATTGCAGGCCAAGCTGATGGCGCAGCGCAAAAGAGGCGACGGCGATCTCCACATGGGCCACCTGACCGTGAAGCCCGAGCAGTCGCGCTCCGATTATGTCCAGCGCGCCTGCCAGTGCCAGGAGTTCATCCGGTCCGGCGACATCTACCAGGCCAACCTCTCACACCGCCTGACGATCGACCGCGATCCGGGCTGGCCGCTGGAGCATTTCCGGGAGCATGCGGGCCAGGCGCTCTACAGCCGCGTGCGCGAGGTGAACCCCTCGCCCTTCTCGGGCCTCCTAGCCTTCGACAACATGACGCTGGTGAGCTCGTCACCGGAGCGGCTGGTGCGGCTGGACGGCCGCCGCGTGGACACCAGGCCGATCGCGGGCACCAGGCCGCGCGGCCACACGCCCGCCGAGGACCGCCGCCTCGCGGAAGACCTGATCACCAACGCCAAGGAGCGGGCCGAGCACCTGATGCTGGTCGATTTGGAACGGAACGACCTGGGCCGCGTGTGCAAATACGGCTCGGTGCGCGTGGATGAACTGATGATCGTGGAGCGCTACTCCCACGTCTCGCATATCGTCTCCAACGTCACCGGCGAGCTGCGCGACGGGCTGGACGGCTTTGACCTGATCAAGGCCGTGTTCCCCGGCGGCACGATCACCGGCGTGCCGAAGATCCGCTGCATGGAGATTCTGGAGGGGCTCGAGCCGGTCCGGCGTGGCCCCTACACCGGCGCGATGGGCTACCTGAGCTGGAGCGGGGACCTCGACCTCAACATCATCATCCGCACCATGCTCCTGGTCGGCGGGCGCGGCTATCTCCAGGTCGGGGCCGGCATCGTTGCGGATTCCGATCCCGCCAAGGAGTATGAAGAGACGCTGTACAAGGCCGAGGCCTTCTTCAAAGCCCTAGGTGAAAGCTGACCCGATAGCCTGTATAATTCCTCTCATCAAACTCTTCACTCGTCACGCGCCTTCGCGGGCCGAAGCGCTCCGGCGCGCAGGCCCGTCACGCATCACGGATCACGCCTGAAATGTGGATCTTTCTGAATGACCGGTTCGTAACGCGCGAGGACGCGACCGTCTCCGTCTTCGACCACGGCTTCCTCTACGGCGACGGCATCTACGAGACGCTGCGGGCCTATGGCGGCCGCATCTTCATGCTCAAGCAGCACCTTACCCGCCTGCAGCGCTCGGCCAAGTTGATCGGGCTGGACATTCCCGTTCCGGAAAAAGACTGGCCGAGTCTGCTGAGCGACGCCATCGCGCGCAACGATCTGCACGACGCCTATCTCCGCATCACGGTCTCCCGCGGCACGGGCGAGATCGGCCTCGACCCGAGCCTCTGCCCGAAGCCGACGGTGGTCATCATCGCCAAGCCGTTTCAGGCCTACCCGCCCCACCTGTTCACGCAGGGCGTCAGCCTGATCACGACCTCGGTGCACCGCAACCTGGCCACGGCCCTGTCGCCGCAGATCAAGTCGCTCAATTTTTTGAACAACATCCTGGCGAAGCAGGAAGCGACCAAGGCCGGCGCCTTCGACGGTGTGATGCTCAACGCCGAGGGGCGCCTCACGGAGTGCACCACGAGCAACATCTTTTTCGTCCAGCACGGGCGGCTCTGCACGCCTTCGGTGGCCTGCGGCATTCTCGACGGGATCACGCGTGAGGTGGTCCTGACGCTGGCGAAGGAACGGGGGATTCCGACCGAAGAGAGCGCCTACACTCCGGAAGCGCTGCGACAGGCGGAGGAATGTTTCCTGACCAACACCACGATGGAGCTCATGCCGGTCCGGGACGTGGACCAGCACCTCGTCGGCTCCGGCAAGCCGGGCCCGCTCACCCTGGCGCTGCACGAGCAGTTCCGCGCCAATCTCGGCAGATTTCTGGATTAACCTGCCGAGCAAGCAAAAAGTTCGGCTGCTACTTTTTACGTTTCACCTTTAACATTTCACTTCTGCGATGCACCCGGCTGTGTTGCGTCCAGCCCGGACGCGTGGTTTTCGGATAGTCCGCGCGCGAGTGCGCCCCGACGCTGTTGGTCCGCCACAGGGCCGCCTCGGCGATGCAGCGCGCCACCTGCACCATGTTTTTCAC
>Ga0247727_10012019_pt1 | contig 14957 bp, 12 predicted proteins | sample WisWelCaveWW1625_FD_202498 | JGI IMG/M metagenome (GOLD analysis project Ga0247727, IMG submission 202498) | Biofilm microbial communities from Wishing Well Cave, Virginia, United States - WW16-25 | ecosystem: Environmental > Aquatic > Deep subsurface > Groundwater > Cave microbial mat | place... | reverse complement strand
TGGCGGCGCTCGAAATCGGGCCGGGCGATGAGGTCATCATGCCCGCCTGGACCTGGCACTCCTGCTTCAACACCGTGGTGCTGGCGGGCGCGCTGCCGGTGTGCGCCGAGATCGACGAGTCCTTCAATCTCGATCCGGAGGATTTCGAGAGGAAGATCACGCCGCAGACCAAAGCCGTCATGGCCGTGCATCTGCAAGGCAACCCCTGCGACATGGATCGCATCCTGGCGATCGCGCGCAAGCACAAGGTGCGCGTGCTGGAGGATTGCGCCCAGAGTGTCGGCGCCAGCTACAAGGGCCGCCCGCTGGGCTCCATCGGCGACATCGCCATCTACAGCCTGCAGCTCAACAAGACCATCACGGCGGGCGAGGGCGGGGCGGTGGCGACTAACGATCCGGTGCTGTTCGAGCGTGCCTCGCGTTTTCACGACCTCGGAGGGCTGCGGGCGCCGCACCGGCAGGTGGCCGGCGAGGAGCGGATGGGCGGGTTCGTCGGCACCAACTGCCGGATGAGCGAATTCACCGGCGGAGTGCTGCTGGCGCAGGTCCGCAAGTTGGACACGATCGTGGCGGCGGTTCGCGGCAACGCCCAGCGCGTGTACGAGGGCATCCGCGACTTGCCCGGGATTCGCTTCCGCGGCTTGCCCGATCCGGCGGGCGAGCTCGGAGCCGGAGTGTTCTTCGGCTTTGACTCGAAGGAGCGGCGCGATCGTTTCCTCGGCGCCATGAAAGCCGAAGGTGTGGCCGCGGCCCCGCCTGCCGGATCGGTGATTCTTCCCACCGTGCCGCACATCATGGCGAAGAAGACCCTGCATCCGGCTTGGCCATCGTTCCTGACGCCGCGCGGCAAATCGATCCGTTATGGTCCGGAAACCTGCCCGCGCACCATCGACGTGCTGGGCCGCTTCGCCGGCGTGCCGATCGATCCGAAGTACACGCGGCGCGACCTGGACGACATCGTGGCCGCGATCCGCAAGGTGTATCCCGCGGTCGCTGGGTGAGCCCCGTTAATAGTGAGTGTGGTTGGCGACTCGCTTCCAATAGGCGGCGTCGCCTTTCCCAGGCTTCGGCTTCGCGTGCGGTGAACCGTAGATCAATAATGATGAGCCGCCGCGGGCGATCACCTGTTCGGCGCCGGTTCCCAGGAAATCGAACATGTGATAGGCGTCCTGCTTGAAGTACAGCACGCCCTTGCCTTCGTCTGTGAGGCGGAACTTGTACCAGAACAGCTCCTGTTTGCCGTCGCCTCGCCAGTCTCCTTTGACCCGGGCGCTTGCGCCTACGCTTGGACGTTGTCTTCATAGTCTCGTCGCTCCCCAAGAAGGCGGCAACCAATGTCTCCAAGCATGGGGTGTCATTCGACGAAGCTCTGACGGTCTTTGGAGACCTGTTGGCGCGGATCTTGGAAGACGAGGACCACGTTTTGCGGTCCCATTCGAAGTTCAGATTTGTCCCTCACCAGTGCGGCACCACGATGGCGGCGGGCCCTCGCATCTCCGCGCAAGACTCGATGGCGGGCTAACGACTTGGGCATCACCCGCCGCCCGGTTTTGGGCGGTCGGGTGCATGCCTTGTTAGGCCGGGGCGCCAGAATGAACCTCGCCCCGAGGCCACGGCTTGATCTTTGACAGCGTTTTGCCGAGGACATCCTTGGCGCGTGCCGCGTCATAGTCCATCTGCAAACCGATCCAGAACCCCTCCGACATGCCGAAGAACCTCGACAGACGCAAGCCCGTATCGGTGGTGACCGCGCGCGTGCCCGCCACGATTTCGCCAATGCGCCGCTGCGGCACGTGGATTTCCTTGGCCAGCCGATATTGGGTGATGCCCATGGGCTTCAGGAATTCTTCCAGCAGGATTTCCCCGGGGTGCGGATACGGAACTTTTCGCATGACGTTCCCTCCTTCAGTGGTAGTCCACTATCTCAACAGCCTCCGGGCCTTCGGCCGCCCACACGAAGCACACACGGAACTGATCGTTGACGCGAATGCTGTGTTGACCGGCACGGTCGCCCTTCAACGCTTCCAGCCGATTGCCCGGCGGCACGCGCAAGTCATCAAGTTTCCCGGCCCGGTTCAGCATCGCAAGCTTCCGAATGGCCACCGACTCGACGTTCACAACCGCCTGACCCGATCGCCGCCGAACAGCGCTTGCGTATCGGCGCACTTAAACGACCGGATGGCCACAACCCAATACTAACGCCGTGCGTTAGTATTGTCAAGGCCGGGACCGCGAGCCCTGCCATACGGCCGAGGGAACGCCACCTTACGTCAGGCCTCACTCATGTTTAACCCGGTCGGCATAAATCCGGTTCCGGTCGGCCTAAAACGCCGTCCTCCTTACCCACTGGCTTCCGCAGCCGGTCCAGTGGGCAATGGATAAAAATGGGAATCTGGGTTAGTAGTGCGTGTGGTTGGCGACTCGCTTCCAGTAGGCGGCGTCGCGTTTCCCAGGCTTCGGCTTCGCGTGCGGTGAACCGTAGATCGATAATGATGTGCCGCCGCGGGCGATCACCTGTTCGGCGCCGGTTCCCAGAAAATCGAACATGTGATAGGCGTCCTGCTTGAAGTACAGCACACCCTTGCCTTCGTCCGTGAGGCGGAACTTGTACCAGAACAGCTCCTGTTTGCCGTCGCCTCGCCAGTCTCCTTTGACGAAGTCGGGATTGCCGTTGAGTGGATTGGCCGGCCACTTCGACAGCAGATTCCCTTTGGCGTCGAACCAGTGGACCTGCCCGCCAAGGCCGGCTTCGCCGTTGCGCGCGTAGGTCCTGGCGTTGGCGGCGATGTGAGGCCCGGGGACGGACCGCAGAAAGTTGCCCACCTCCAGTTGCTGGGTGTGCTCGGCGGGACGCCGCCAGAGCAGCGCGCCGGTGAGTCCGCGAAATACCAGGACGCCGAGTTCGCTCGCCGGCGACAGGATCTCCGGGCGACCGTCGCTATCCAGGTCGTGGAAGCGAAAGCTGTCGCCGTGATCGTGGTTGTCGTCCAGCAGGTCGAAGCGATTCCACAGCATTTTGCCGGAGGCGTCGAGCGCGAGAATGCTGGCGACCACTTCGTCGATGCCGTCTCCATTGAGATCCACCGCGTAGACGTAGTGGCCGAGGTGGTCTTTCTTCTTGCTCTCCACATGCTGCCAGATCTGTTTCAATTCCTTGGTGTAGGCGGTGATCGAGATGGTTCCGCCGGAATCGGTGAACACGAGGATGTGGCTGGGGTAGCCGCCCGAGAGCCGCGCCACGGCCAGCCGGAAATTGTTGTACTCGTGGGGCATCGGCGGGGTGGGCCAGGCGACCTGATGCTGGATCTCGCCGGTGCGGCCGTCGGACACCACCAGTGATTCCTTACCGCCCGACAGGCGGTAGTGGACCACTTCGGCGAAGCCGTCGCGATTGAAGTCCCAGATCAATCCCGGGGCTTCGAAACCGGCGCGTCCTTTGGCGCCTTCCGCCTCATTCTCGTAGCGCCACAGCTCGCGGCCGTCGTGGTTGAACATGTGGCCGGCGTAGTTGTTGGTCAGCACGAAGAAGTCGGATTTGCCGTCGCCGTCGACGTCGCCGAACTTCGCCGCCGACGAGCGCGGGATGGTGTACTCCTTGATCAGCTTGACATCCTCGTTCAACTCGAACGCGCGCAGGTCTTCCTCGCGGAAGTCCACGCGTTTGGTGAGTACCAGCACGTCGAACGTGGAACCGGCGGCCTGAGCGAGCACCACGCGGGTCAGCGCGACTTCCACTTTGCCTTTCGGCAAATCGAACGCCCCGCCTGCTTTCCACGCCAGCGGCTCGTTGCCGAAGATGGACGATGTCTGTTTGTCGCCGATCGAAACGCGGAAGGAAGAGCCGGGGCTCCCGTGGCTTCGGACGAACAAATGGTAGGTTCCCGCCTCGGGAATCCCGGCACTGGAGTAGACGTGGGCTTGGGACCGCAGCACCAGGCCGATGTTATTGAACAGCCACGCGCCCGCCGGCAGGCCCGCCACCTGGCGGCCGGCTCCTTGTCCAGCCTGGGTAATGATGCTGCCCTTCGGCATGTGCTCCAGGAATGCGGAGGCATCCAGCACCACGACTGCAGGGGACGGTGTTGTTGTCTGCGCGGAGGCCAGGATGGCGAAGGCCAACAAGAGAGGCATATGAGTCATGCTAGCGCGATACTATGGTTTATCGTGATCGGAAGCAGCCTGGGCCATTACCGGATCACCGAGAAACTGGGCGCCGGCGGGATGGGTGTGGTCTATCGCGCCCGCGACGAGCGGCTCCAGCGCGACGTAGCCCTGAAAGTCCTGCCGCCGGAGGCGCTGCGCGAGGAGAGCGCCCGCAAACGGTTCCAACAGGAAGCGCTGGCGCTGTCGCAGTTGAACCATCCTCACATCTGCACCATCCACGAGATCGGCGAGGACGGAGGGCAGACCTACATCGTCATGGAGTATGTCGCCGGCGCGGTGCTGTCGAAGCTGGTGCCGCCGGAAGGTCTCCCCGTGGACACGCTGCTGCGCTATGCGGCGCAGATCGCCGACGCGCTGGCGCACGCGCACGAGCGCGGCGTGCTGCATCGCGATCTCAAGGGCGGCAATGTGATGGTTTCGCCGGAAGGGCGATGCAAGGTGGTGGACTTCGGTCTGGCGAAGCGGCGGCCCGCGGCAGGGCACGTCGCCGATCAGCCGACGATCTCGGAAGCGTTCACCGAGGCGGGAGCCGTCGTCGGGACGGTGCCCTACATGGCGCCGGAAGTGCTGCGCGGCGGCGAGGCGGACGCGCGCAGCGACATCTGGTCTCTGGGCGTATTGCTGTATCACACCGCCACCGGCAGAATGCCGTTCCAGGGGACGAGCGGGGCCGATCTGGCGTCGGCCATTCTCCGGGAGCCCGCGCCGCCGCTGCCGCCGCACATACCGGCGGGGCTGCGCGCCATCGTCGGGCGCTGCCTGTCGAAGGAACCGGCGCAGCGCTATCAGCAGGCCGGTGAGGTGCGCGCGGCGCTGGAGCTGGTGCGCGAAGTTTCCTCGGCCACAACGCCGGTGCCGGCATCGGCCGGCAAGGGCTGGAGACGGATGGCGATAGCCGGCGCCGCGTTGTTGACGCTGGCCGCGGTCGCGCGCGTGTGGCAATACTTTGAAAGCGGCCGGCCGCCGCAGGTAGGCGGCCAACGCGTGGTATCCACGTTCGCCGGCTCGCACAAGCAACCGAGCGTTTCGCCCGACGGCAACATGATCGTCTTCATCAGCGATGCCTCGGGCGTCGACCAGGTGTGGGTGAAGAACCTGGCGCAGGGCGAGCCCATCCAGATCACCACCGGCGATGTTCCGGCGTCCCTCCCGCGATGGTCGCCCAAGAGCGATCAGATTGTCTACACATTGCGGGGGCGGGGAATCTGGTCGATTCCGCCGTTGGGAGGGCCGGCCCGAAGAGTCATCGAGAACGGAATCAATGCCAGCTTTTCATCCGATGGCGAACGGCTGGTGTTTGAGCGCGGCGAAGAAATCTGGATCGCCCGATCCGACGGCGGCGATCCGAGGAAGGTTTCCGGCGTCCCCGAACTATCCACTTCGATAGACAGGCGTCCTGTGCTCTCGCCCGATGGTGGCCGGATCGCTTACTTCCAGGCGAAGTTCGGACCCAACGGTGATATCTGGGTGATACCGGCGGCCGGCGGCCAGCCGCGGCAGGTGACCAACGACACGCGGATGGCAAGCGCGCCTATGTGGACCCCGGACGGCAACTGGATCGTGTATTCCTCCGCCCGCCGCGGCAGCCGGACCCTGTGGCGCGTGCGTCCCAGTGGTGGTGATCCGGAACCGGTGACGACGGGGACGGGAGAGGATCACGATCCGGCTATTTCCGCCGACGGGCGCAAGCTGATGTTCACGAACGTACGGAACAGTTGGCGGCTGACGCTGCTGGACCCGGCTAGGGGAGCGAAAAAAGAGTTGATGGAACGGCGGACCGGTATCCTTTGGCCGAGGATAGCGCCCGATGGCGGGAGAATCGCCTTCTTTCACGAGACCGAGGCCGGGGTTCACGTGTATTCAATCGGTCTCGACGGTAAGGATCTGCGCCAGATCACCTCCGGCGAAAAAGAGATGAATATCATGCCACGCTGGTCCGCCGACGGAAGCTTTCTGTATTTCTACCGGCTGACACCTGCGGCGGGGCTGCGCAAGATCCCGGCCGCCGGCGGAGGCAGCGTCGAAGTGGCCCCGTGGCACTTTCATGCACAGAGCGAGGTGCGGGAGCATCCGCAGGGGAATGTGCTCATCTATACGTTGCTTGAGAATTTTCAAGCCAAGGCTACGATGATTCGGGATCTGACCAGTGGCCAGGAGCGGAAGCTGGCGATGCCGTTGTTCATGCCGAATTGGTCGGCGGATGGTCGACTGGTGGCCGGTCACCAGCCCGGCGACATGGTTACCACATGCCCGGCGGACGGGAGCGAATGCACTGCGCTGACCAAAGGCTTTCAGCCGAAATGGTCCGGCGACGGCCGAATGCTGTATTTTCTGCGACGCGGCGAATCACCGACCTCGCCGGAGTTGTGGTCGATCGATCTGGCGTCGAAAAGCGAAAAGAAGCACGCGGTGCTCGGACCGTTCCGCGTCATCGATCTGCACTTCGACCTGTCGCCGCAGAACCAGGTGGTGTACGCGCCGTTCGAGCAGGGGCGCTCGGAGCTGTGGCAGGCGGACTTGAAATAGCGGGTTAACTGCGGGACAGTCCCAAGGCGCGCATGCGCTTGTGCAAATTCGTTCTCTCCATGCCGAGGGCGCGAGCGGCCCGGCTGACGTTCCAGCGGGCGTCTTCCAGTGCGCGCAGAATGACCTCGCGCTCGGCCGAGGCGCGGGTTTCACGGAGCGTGGACGCGCGGCCGGTGTCGCCCGAGCAGCGGATCTCGACGGGAACGGCCTCAGCGGTGAGCCGGTCGCCGGCGGTGAGGATGGCCATGCGCTCAATGGCGTTGCGTAACTCGCGCGCATTGCCGGGCCAGCGGTGCTGTTCGAGCACCGCGAAGACACCGTCGTCGATGGTCTTGGCGCGGAAATTGTTCCGGGCGCAGAATTCCGAGAGGAAATACTCGGCCAGGGGCCGGACGTCCTCGGGCCGCTCGCGCAGCGCGGGAACGCGAATGGGAACCACGCACAAGCGGTAGTACAGATCCTCGCGGAACTTCTGCTGCGCGGCCATTTGAGGCAAGTCGCGATTGGTGGCTGAGAGCACGCGCACGCTGGTTCGGATGGGCTGCTCGCCGCCGAGGCGGTGGAACTCACCTTCCTGGAGCACACGCAGCAGCTTGGCCTGCGCGGACGGGTGAAGGTCGCCGACCTCGTCCAGGAATAGAGTGCCGCCGTCGGCCAGCTCGAATTTTCCGCGACGGGCGGCGGCCGCGCCGGTGAAGGCGCCTTTCTCGTGCCCGAACAATTCGCTCTCCATCAACTCGGTGGGAATGGCGGCGCAGTTCACCTTCACGAACGGCCCGGCGGCGAACGGGCTGTGATGGTGGATGTGAGCGGCCAGCAGTTCCTTGCCGGTGCCGGATTCGCCGATGAGCAGGATGCGGGCGTCGGAGGCGGCGGCGAGCGTGGCCTGCTCGACGACGGCGCGGAAGGCAGCGCTCGATCCGATCATGCGCGGATCGCCGGCCATCTCGCGCAGCCGCTGGTTCTCCGCGCGCAGGCGGGACTGGTCCAGCGCATTCTTCACGGCCACCAGCACCTTGTCGCGCGCCAGCGGCTTTTCCAGAAAATCGTATGCGCCCGCGCGGGTGGCGTCGACGGCGTCGGCGATGGTGGCGTGACCGGAGATCATGATGACCGGCGCGGAATTGTCGGCGGCGCGGAGTTCCTTCAACAGATCGATGCCGCTGGCATCGGGCAGACGCACGTCGAGCAGGTAGAGCGCGGCGGGCGGCGCGGCGCGGAATGCGGCAGCCGACCCGCAGCAGGAGACGGCGAAGCCTTCGTGCTCCAGCACCAGACGGAGCGAGCGGCCGATGTTCTCTTCGTCGTCGACGATCAGGATTCTTGGGGCGGGCATGCGGCGGGCAGCACGACGCGAAAAGCGGCGCCGCCCAGTTCTCCTTTCACCAGCTCGATGTCGCCACCGCACAGCAGGGCGCTTTTGCGGGCGATCGACAGGCCCAGTCCCATGCCGCCTTTCTTGAACGAGATGGCGGGCTCAAACAGCGAGGCGCGGACGGGTTCGGGGAGGCCCGGGCCGGAGTCGTGGACTTCGATGGCGACGGTCCCGGCGGCGGCCGTAGTGGACGCCAGCACGGTTCCACCAACGCCGGCGGCCTCGGCGGCGTTCTCGATCAGATTGTTGAGTATGACTTTAAGTAAGTCCTCATCGGCGTGCGCGGGAGGCAGGGCGGCGGCGAGGCGCGTGCGGTAGTGAACGCCTGGATGCGCGCTGCGCAGAAGGGCGATGCGTTCCTCGACGACGGTGTTGGCCGCGATCGCCTCCAGCCGGATGGGCGGCTCGGACGCGAACTGGGAAAAAGCGCGTACGCGGCGCTCGAGGCTGTTGACCTCGTCGACGATGATCTGGGCGGCCTGGGCCGTGAAGCCGGCATCGGCGTGGGAGTTGCGAGCGACCATTTCCTCGGTGGTGAGGCGGATGGGAGTGAGCGAATTCTTCAGCTCGTGCGCCATCTTGCGTGCCAGCGCCTGCCAGCCTTCCAGGCGGGTGAGGTAGAGCAGGCGCTCGCGGCTTTGTTCGAGATCGGTGGCCATGCGGTTGAAGGCGTCGATGGCCACGCCGATCTCGTCTCGACGGCCGGCGGGAACGCGCGCGGCGAGGTTGCCGGCGGCGACTTCGCGCAGACCGGCGGTGAGCTGCCGCATGGGGTGGCTGAGCCGGTGAGCGGAGTAGAGCAGGGCGGTGAAGCCGGCCAGCCAGGGGACGGCGGCGAGCAGCAGCAGGGTGTAGAGGAACCCGCGGCGGAGGTCGCGCGTTCCGGCGCGATCCACCAGGTCGCGCGCGGCGGTGTATTGGTCTCGGATCTGCTGCATGCGGACGGCGAGCGGCCGGGTGTAGATCCAGACTTCGCGGCCGCGGCGCACCAGGTAATGAAGACGGTCGCCGCCGCTTCCGGTTAACAGGAAACGTTCGTGCTCGCCGGAATCCCAGAACGCGGCGACTTCGGGCGGTCGCGAGGGCTGAGCCAACCGGTCCGGCTCGACGAGCCCGGCGGCGGCGTCACGACGCAGCGATTCGCGCTCGCGCTGGTAGAACTCGCGCCCCAGATTCTCGAGCGAGCGGGAGATTTCGTCGAGCTCGCGCGTGGAGGAGTAGGCCAGACTGCGCTCGAGCAGTGAATTCGCCAGCCACAGGGTCAGGCCCAGCGGCGGCAGCGTGACCGCGAAGAAAACCAGGATCAGGCGGGTTCGCACTTCACCGTTTCAAGTCTTCGATGCGCAGCGGGCCGGCCTCGGCCGACCAGCGGTTCTGCCCAGCGCGTCCGGGGCGGCTGAGCAGCTCGATCAACTGGGTGAGATTGAGAATCGAGCCTTCCAGCATCGGCGGCTCAGCGGGATCCGCCGCGCGGACTTCGAGGCGCACCCAGAAATTGCGGCCGGGCGGCAGATCGGAGGCGGGCAGTGAGAGCCGGTCCAGGCACCAGCTTTGGGCGGCAGCCGGGGTCAGATGGGAAGCGGACGATCGCGGGTTGCGCCAGTGCGCCACCGAAAACTTCTCCTCCCAAAGATCGTAGCTTAACGTGAAGCGCTCCGCGGCGCGGTGGCGCACGGTGGAGCGCGAATCGGCCCACAGGGTGAGGTGAAGATCGAAGTGGACGCCGGCGCCGTTCTTGAGGCGCTCCAGCGGACGGCCGGTGAGGAAGTTGAGGCTGGGGGCTGCGAAGCGCAACTGATCGGCATCCAGGCGCACGCGGAGGGCGTCGGCCCACAGCGCGGCCGGGATCGCCGCGGCTGCGGCGGCCACCAGCCACCACGTGCGATTCCTAGTCAATCGGGGGGTCCTAGAAATTGAGTCCTATCATGAAAATCGGATCCGCCCTTCCTTCGCGGATCGGAAAGGCGACCAGCGCCCAAAAGGAATCTTCGCCCAGGCCGGCGGCGATGGACTGCCGCACCTGAGCCTGCTGGCCGCGCCGCCAGGTGGAGCCCACGTCGTAAACGGCGCGGAACCAGCGATAGCGGTAGTCGAGCGAGCCGTGCCCCATGCGGTCGCCGCCCAGTGGATCGAGATCGTACTTGTTCCAGCCGCGCAAAGTGCGGCTGTTGCCCAGCACGAAGCGCTCGAACAGCGGCGCCCGCCCGTAGATGCTGCCGGCCATGCCGGCGGCGATCAGAGTGTCGTGCGCGCCTTTGTAGGTGTACTGGATATCCCAGAAGTGGCGCGTATACACGAAGTCGCTGTCGAGTGTTCTGGTGGCCGCCCGCAGGTTGTAGCCTGCGTCCAATTTGTGATGGTGAACAGGCGAAGGTTCCCACTCCCCGCGGAAGCGCAGAGTACCGAAGGCAGCGGTGGAATTCTCCGTCCGGGCGGCCGGAAACTGGGTTTCGAACGATTGGAAGCTGATGCCGGCTGTGACGGTGAGCGGCTTGACGATGGTGACGGTGGCGGCGGGGCGGAAGTGAAAACGAGTGCGGTAGATGCCTGGCACTTCCGGGGAAGTGTCAAGCGCCGCGCGAGTGGCGCCGCTCCATTGGGCGCGCCAGGTTTCCAGATCAAACTTGATGGCGAGGTGATTGGCAGCCAAACCGGAGCGCTCATAGCCGCCGCGCACGCCGGAGTAGCGCTCGATCAGCTCATCGTTGTCGGTGAGGATGCCGCCGCTGAAGTTGTGGCCGGAGTGCCGCCAGGTGGCGTCGGCCCCGAAGGTGAAGTTCTGTTTGGCGTGGTAGATGAAGCGCGGCTGGACGACGTCGGTGTTCTGGCCGCGCTCGGAGGGCTCGTAGAAAACTTTGACGTGGTCGGGTTGAGTGCCCTTGGTGACTTTCATGCTGACCACGCGCATCTTCAGTTCGCGGCGGATGCGGCGGCCGAGCCGCTCCAGCACCTCGTGGTCGAACTTGACGCCGATAAGCTTGCGCATCTCTCCGGCGAGCGTGTCGCTGACTTTGAACTTGTCAGGGGGACGGATCTCGACGCTCTCCACGGTGTACCGGGAGTTGACGTTAGCGGCTGGCTCCTGGTTGCCGGCTACGAGGGCGGCGGCGCATAACAGCCACAGGGCTTTCATACGGCGTTGTGATAGCAAGTCGAGCGCCAGCGCGGATGTTGTTGAAAGCAAGGGGGAGAGCGCCAGCGGGTGTGTGAAATGCGTTCACAGGTTGGGCGGCGGCTGCACGCTACATGTACAGAGGGACGGGGATGCCAAGGACGGCGAGGGTGCGCTCGAGCTGCGACCGGAAGTAGTCGGTCATCCACAGCAGGAACGCGCGCTTCTCGGCGTCGGATTCCTGGAGCACGTGGTAGTCGTGGTAGAAGACGCTGAAAGACTGGGCGAGTTGGAAAGCGTACTTGGCGACGTGAGCGGGCTCGCCGCTGGCGATGGCGCCTTCGATGGCGGAATCGGCTTTGGAGATGCCGAGCAGTAGCTGCCAGAGCGGCTCGGCGGCGAGCTGTCGGCCCATGGCTGAAGTGTCGAGCAACTGCGCAAAATCGGGAAGCGACTCGCCGCGTTCGGCGAGCTTGCGGAGAATGTTACGCGAGCGGACGGCGGCGTACTGGACGTAAGGTCCGGTGTCTCCTTCGAAGCTGAGGGCCTCCTGCAGATCGAAGGCGATGACAGTGGTTCGAGTGAACTTCAGCATGAAGTAGCGCAGCGCGCCGACGGCGATATCGGAGGCGACGCGGCGGCGCTCCCCTTCGGCGGCTTCGGGGTGGCGCGCGTTGACTTCCTCGAGCGCTTTTTCGATGAGCTTGTCGATGAGGTCGTCGGCTTTGACGCCGAGTCCCTTGCGGCCGGAGACCTCGACGTAGGGGCGCTTGCGGTCCTCTTCACTGAGTTCGATGCCGAGCTCGACGCAGGTGCGCGGGGAGAGCGCGACCATTTCATAGGAGAAATGAATGGATCGCGCGGCCTGCTCGTGGAACGAGAGCGCGCGCAGTCCGGCGGCGACCACGTCCTGAAGATACGACTGGCGCGAGTCGATCACGTTGTAGACCTGCCAGGCTTTGCCGAAAGACGGCTCGGCGGGCACGACCGGCTCATCGGTCGACACCCAAACGGTGTGGCCGTGCTGCTGCTCCAGCGGCTGGTAGTGGAAGTCCTTGCCGAGGAGTCCGAACTTCCAAAGCTGGTAAGCGATATCCTTTCCGACGTAAGTCACCGTTCCGTTGGAGCGCACGATGACCTTGCTGTCCTCCTCGGGGGCGGAGGAGGAGAAGGCGCTGGCGGGCATCACCCAGCAGCCTTTGTTCTTGCCCTCGGTTTCGAAATAGATCCCCTGACGCTCCTTGAGCAACTCAAACGCCCGCGCCCAGAAGCGCAGATGCAGGATCTCGCTCTCGCGCGGCAGCACGTCATAGGTGATGCCGAGCCGCGCCATGGTCCGCAGGTGGCAATGCACGATGGCGTCGGCGACAGTGTGGCCGATCTCGGCGAGCGCGCCCTCGCCGGCTTCGATAGCGTGGAGAGTCTCGGCGCGCCAGGCCAGCGCTTCGGGGTGATCGGGATATTGGGAGGAGACGCGAGCGTAGAGATCCCAGCAGTAGTAGTCGAAGCGGTCACTGTTGGCCAGGAGCCCGACTTCCGCGGGGGTTTTCTTCTCCAGGAAATGGAAACCCACGACGACGTCGGCGACCTGGACCCCGGTGTTATCGATGTAGTTCTGGACCTCGACCACGGCGCCGGAGGCGCGCAACATGCGCACGAAGGTGTCGCCCAACACGGCGTTGCGCAGGTGACCAATGTGGGCGGCCTTATTAGGGTTGATATTGGTGTGCTCGACGATGATCTTGCCGCCGGCGGCCGTGGGGGCAACGGCAGCGCCCTCCAGCAGCGAGCGAGCGTAAAGGCCGCGATCGAAACGAACGTTGATGTAGCCGTTGCCGGCGACTTCCAGGGCGGCGATCCCCGCGATCCCTCCAAGGTCCGCGATCAAATCGTTGGCGATGACGCGCGGCGGCTGCTTCAGTTGTTTAGCAAGCTGGAAGGCGACCGGGAGGGCGAGTTCCCCGAAGGAGGACTGGCGAGGCTGTTCCACGGAGACTTCGAAATCGACGCCGTGGCGCGTGCGCACGCGGGCCGACACTTGTTCCCGGAGGCGCTGTTCGAGTTGATGAAACACGAAGCTTACAGCTCGAACTCGGAGTTCTTGGATCGACCCATGGGGATCTTGGCCCAGACGCGCTCGTGAAAGAAGTAGAGTACAATCTTGACGCCGGAGTCCAGTAAGCCGCCGCCGATGGAGAGCTTCATGTTGCCGGTGAGCAAGTAGATCAGCCCCACCGTGGACAGCGATCCCACGACGCGGTAACTGATGGCTTTGGCGAGACTCCTGGAACGAGAGTCCATGGAGGATATCTTAACACGATATAATCGGATCTGTGCCTAAGCTAGTAGTACTAAACGAGAACCGAACTATCGAGTTCGACCCCAGTACCATGCCGTATTCCGAGCATGGCAAACCAGGGTCGATCCTGGACATCTTCCTGAATCATGGGCTCCATTTGGAGCACGCCTGCGGGGGCAACTGCGCCTGCACGACCTGCCATGTGGTTGTCCGGCAAGGGGACGAGAATCTGTCGGAGATGGACGACGACGAGGCCGACCGGCTGGACATGGCAGCGGACCTGACCCTGCATTCTCGGCTGGGCTGCCAGTGCGTGGTGACCGGGGACGTGGTGATCGAGATACCGGCCTGGAACCGCAACTATGTAAGCGAGGGAGGCGGCTCGATGAACCTGGGCGACGCCATCCCGGTGGCTAAGCACTAGTTGAGACAACGGCTGTAACCCGCAGATTCCGGTGCGCATAGACTCTCACCAGCACTTCTGGGATCTGGACCGATTCCACTACCCCTGGATGCCGCCCGCGCCTTCGGTGCTGCGGCAAAACCTGCTTCCTTCAGTGCTGGGCCCTGTCCTGAAGCGGAACAAATTCGACGGGTCCGTGGTGGTGCAGGCGACCACGCAACTGGAGGAAACCCACTGGCTGCTCGATCTGGCCGATGAGAATGAGTTCATCGCCGGGGTGGTGGGGTGGGTGGACCTGACCGATCCGGGGCTGGGCGGCACGCTGGACGAGTTGCAGCGGCGTCGGAAGTTCAAGGGCGTGCGCCATCCCGTGCACGATGAGTCCGACACGGAGTGGCTGATGCGGCCAGCGGTAGTGGCAGGGTTGCGGGAACTGGCGCGGCGCGGGTTGCCGTACGATCTGCTGCTGCGGCCGTTGCATCTGCCGCTGGTCGTCCGGTTGGCGGAGATGGTTCCGGAGCTGCGGATGGTGATCGATCACTTGGCCAAGCCGCGCATCGCGGAGGGAGTGCTGGAGGGCTGGGCCGGGGAGATGGAGCGGATTGCGGCGATCGCGCAGGTGTTCGTCAAGATCTCCGGGATGATCACGGAGGACGGGCCGGGGCAATGGATCGCCGCGCGGATCCGGCCGTACGTGCAGCACGTGCTGCGGCTGTTCGGTCCGAATCGCGTGATGTTCGGCAGCGACTGGCCGGTTTGCCTTCTGGCGGGGCGATGGAAGGAGACGCTGGCGGCCTTCACGCAGTCGGTGGGAGCGCAGACGGAGGAGGCGCGGGAGAAGATGCTAGGTGGGACGGCGGTGAAGTTTTACGGGCTGTGATGGGCCGGCGCCTACTTTTTGACGCTGACTTCTTTGAAGTAAACAGTGGAGCGCGCGTCGTGGTTCTGGATGCCGATGTAGCCGGAGTCAGGGCGCGGGCCGCGGATGGGTTCGTACCACTGCTTGCGCTCGGGGACGGGCTGGTGGCCGAAGAACTCGTTGACCTTTTCGCCGTTTACGAACACGGTGGTCTTCTGG
>Ga0247727_10012018_pt1 | contig 14958 bp, 11 predicted proteins | sample WisWelCaveWW1625_FD_202498 | JGI IMG/M metagenome (GOLD analysis project Ga0247727, IMG submission 202498) | Biofilm microbial communities from Wishing Well Cave, Virginia, United States - WW16-25 | ecosystem: Environmental > Aquatic > Deep subsurface > Groundwater > Cave microbial mat | place... | reverse complement strand
CGCCTCGGCGCCCGGTCTTTCAACGGCCATTTTCGGCACCAAGTGCTTGCGGTCTCCCGAAACGGTCAAGGTCCGGGATTTCTCGAGCGGGTTTTCTTCACCGAGTTGAGAAAGTAAGATGCGCTCATAACGCTTCGTGTTCGTCTCCTCGGTGACCACCGGAGAGACCACCGCGTAGGAGACCCCGCGCTCGCGCAAAAGCCGCTTCAGGTTCTGTGTGTGATAACCGCCCGTGATGAGCGCGGCTGTGCGGATGTTCTCGGCGGACATTTTCTCAAGCGCCTTTTGGACCATCACCTCGTCGCGGCGCTGCGTAAGGAGGTAGAATTCCTCGACGTTCTTCTTGTTCCGCTCAAGGTCCGGGATGTAGGCGATGACGTCCGCGTCATTGCCGGCGTCCATCAGCTTGCGGTTCAAGAACGCGCATAGGGCGAGCGTATGGAAACGGTCGTTCTTCTGGTACTCGAGATATTTTTCGAAATCATCTTTCGAGGCTTGCAGCGAAAACAACGTCTTCAGGTTCTTTAGTCGCTCGGAGATCTCATACAGGTAGAGCGCGTCCGGGTCGGAAAATGAACGGCGGAAGATCTCATCTTCCAGCGTCTTGGTCTCATCGAGCAGGCGGGTTAGATCGAGGCGGGAGTATGTTTCGAGATACTTGTTATATTTTTCAAGCTCAGTGGGGTCTTTTTCATTCGCTTTCTTAAAGTCAATTTGCTTTTCCTGAGCTTTTAATTCCTCTAGTTGCAAAAACGCCGGGTAGCCGAGCAAGTTCACCCCGCTCTGCGCGGCCGCGCCGGAGAGGCGGTCGTAATACTCGACAAATTGCTTTTCCTCCTTGTGGAACTTTTGTAAGAAGTCCTCGAGCGCGAGCACGTGGGCCGGGTAAAACTGCCGCTTTAATTTCTCGGCCCTCTTTCCGATCTCATCCGCGAACGCGAGTACCTTTTCGCGGTCTTTCGCGACGTCCGCGTAAGCCCGCAGGTTTTGGTCGTAAAGCGAGCCGTCCTCCACGCCCCAAAGGCGCATGTCGCGGTCGCTAGACAGGTTCAGGTATTCGGCGCCGGAGAGCTCGCCCATCATGAGGTATTTTTTGGCGACGCGTTCGCGGACAGGCCGAGGGGCCAGCGGCCGCAGATACGTCAGAGAATCGTCCTTCGTGCCGCCTTCCACGAATACGGTGCTTATTTTGTGGCGGGCGATCAGCTCGTCCAGCGCCTTCGCGATGTTCCGCTGGGCGCCAAGGTTGGCGTGCGCGTCCTGGATGTGGATGAGGAGGCGGGACCCGCCTTCGGCGGAGTAGGTTTCGCTGACCTTCGCGGTATCCTCGGTGAAACGGATCTCGGTGATCTTCGGCATCGTGAGGGCAGCGGTTACGGCGGAGATCTCCGGAGCCGCCCACGCGACGTCGTGGACGAGGAAACCGGCGATCAGAAAAAGAGAGATTGTTTTTAATCTACGTTTCATTCAACAGTCCAAAAACTTAGTAAAGTTGCCATTAAAAGGGTGTAAAAAACGCCCTTTTTCCACTCTTAAAACAGGTTAAATCCGGCAGAAAAATGAGGTAAATATGAAGTAAGTTTACGCTATGAAATACCTCTTATCAAGTTTACTGAAAGAGATTAAAATCTTGATATTTTATCGATTAATTACGACTTAAAACGGGAGTGTTTTGGCGGGTTTTCCAACGCTTATGATTCCACACCCAAAGATGTGGGTACCGGCGTATATAACTTTCCTGAAGGGTCACCCATTTCTGAGTGTTTGTGACGATATCTTTCTGGGTATCGCCGGTGGCCACCATGTCCAATGCCGGTTCGATGATGATATGGTGTTTCATCCCCTCTCGGACGATGAAAAGGGGCACGACCGGGATACCCAGACGCATGGCCAGGCGCACGGGCGCGGAGGGGGTGAACGCGGGCCGTCCAAAAAACTCGGCGAAAATACCGTCCACCGTTTCCACGTCCTGATCCACCACGAACCCGACGAATTTTTTTTCTTTGATCGCCTTCAGGATCGCCCGCGACGACTCGTCCCGGTAGATCGTCCGGAGTTTCATCTTTTCCCGGATGCCGACGAGCATCTTGTCGTATTTGTCATAATAGATACGCCGGCCGATGACGACACCCGGATAACCGAGCATGGTGAGGTACCCGCCCAAAAATTCCCAATTCCCCAAATGAGAGACGATGGCGACGCCGCCGTTGCCTTGCCGCACCACTTCGTCCAAGACCTCGCGTCCTGTCACGGAGATCATCGTGCCAAAATTCGGAAGCAGTTTATCGATGAGCGCGAGTTCCGCGGCGACATAGCCGTAATTTTGAAAAACATCCGCGCCCAATCTCTGGAGCTCTTTTTCGGAACGGTCCGGGAAGGCGATCTTAAGATGCGCGAGTGTTTTCATCCTTTCTTTTTTGATGAGATGAAAGGACAAGCGCCCCATGAGACCGGCGAAACGGAACGCGGCGCCAAAAGGCAATAACGAAAAAAAGGCCTTCAATAGGATCAACAGACCGTACAGGATCGGCCTATGTAACTTCTTCTTTGCCATTACCCCACCACTACGTCATCCTGAGGCGCGAAGCGCCGAAGGATCTCAAAGCAATCCATCATACAAATCTTTCTTGCTTGGGTTGACACTGTGAATCAAATCCTCTTTTTTCTTTCGAACCCAACCTTTGATCTGTTTTTCTCGAGTGATAGCACTCTCGATTGAATCAAAAACCTCATAATAAACCAACTTAATCACATTGTACTTTTTTGTGAATCCTTCCACCATCTTTTGCTTATGCTCATAAACCCGCTTCACAAGATCACTTGTTACACCAACGTATAGAACACTATTCGTTTTGTTGGTCATGAAATACACATAACCTTGTTTATCCACAGTTTAGATTCTTCGTCCGCTTCGCGGACTCAGAATGACGGGTGGGAGAAGTCATGCTGGTTGTTGTTGGGTCACGCAGTGTATGGAGCCCAGGCCGTGTACGAGAGGGGCACACTCGATCGGGACCACTTTCCGATCTTTGAACACCTTTCGGAGCGTCCGGACCGCCGCTCGGTCGTTCCGGTGGCCGTAGACCGGCACGAGCACCGAATGATTCCCGATATAGAAATTGGCGTAGCTTGCCGGCAGTCTTCTACCCCGAACATCGTCGAGGGGCCTGCCCCCGGCTTCATCGAGGAGCCTCCCCGGCATCGGAAGCTCGATCAGGGTGAATTTCTTCCCATCCTGATCGGTGGATCTCTTTAAGAGTTCCAGATTTTCTTCAAGGCGAGAATGATTCTTGTCGTGGGTGTCGGGCTCCACCGCGGTGAGGATCGTCCTGGGGCCCACAAAACGCGTGATGTCATCCACGTGCCCGTCCGTGTCATCTCCCTCGATCCCATCCTTCAACCAGATGAACTTTTTGACGCCGAGGTTCTTTTTAATGTTCGTTTCGATCCTTTTTTTTGTCAGGCCGGGATTGCGGTTCGAATTGAGCAAACATTGTTCGGTGGTGAGACAAGTCCCCAGACCGTTCACGTCGATGGATCCTCCTTCAAAGATGAATGGGACGTCGAACCGTTTGTAGGATCTCAACGCGCGGATGCGGTCGACCACGGCGTTGTCGCGCGCGAGGTCTTTGTATTTTCCTCCCCAAGCGTTGAAGGTGAATTTGCAAAAAGCGATTTCAGAGGACAGATTTGTCTTTTTTTCTCTGTCTTCCGTCCTCTGTCTTCTGACAAAAATGGGCCCGTAATCACGGATCCAAACATCGACCGTCTCGACTTGATGAAGAATCAGATTTTTAGAGCCGGCTTTGCCCAGGAGACTTGAAACTTTCCGACCAGTTTTCGCGTCGGGCACCAGCAAATTCACATTTTCACCTGGCAGAAGCGCCCGCATCATCTGAAGATAGATGTCTTCGACCTCTTTCAGCATTTTTCCCGGCCAGGTGACCGCGTTCGTCGGCCAAGTGAGCCAGGTCGCCTCATGCCTCTCCCACTCCGCCGGCATGCGATAGCACAATGTCTTACGGTTGTTTTGAAACAATTCTAGTGAGGTTTTGGTAGGCATCGATGCGGCGGTCTCTTAAAAATGGCCACTCTCGGCGTGTTTGTTCGACGTGCGCGAGGTCGCAATCAGCTAGGATCATTTCTTCTTTACGAGCATCAGCGCGGTAAAGAATGTGCCCGAAGGGGTCCGCCACAAAAGACTGTCCCCAAAATTGCAGCTGACCTTCTTTTCCCACACGATTCGTCGACGCCACATAAACTCCGTTGGCGATGGCATGAGATCTTTGAATGGTCTCCCACGCGGCATGGTAGCTTTTTGTTTCCTTAGGCTGGTCCGTTTTCCACCCGATAGCCGTAGGATAGAATAAAATGTCGGCGCCCCGGAGCGCCGTCAGACGCGCGGCCTCCGGGAACCATTGGTCCCAGCAGATGAGGACGCCGATCTTCGCGACCCGCGTCTGGAAGACCCGGAAACCCAGGTCTCCTGGCACAAAATAAAATTTCTCGTGGAACCCCGGGTCGTCGGGGATGTGCATCTTGCGGTATTTACCCAGGAGTTTTCCGTCCGCGTCGATGACGACCGCGGTGTTGTGATAAATGCCCGCCGCGCGCTTCTCAAAAAGCGGCGCCACGATGACGGTCTTGGTGGATCTGGCGGCCCGCGAGAAAGCTTCCGTGCTGGGGCCGGGGATAGTCTCCGCGAGGTCGAAGTTCTTCGCGTCCTCTGTCTGGCAAAAATACCGCGTCCGAAAAAGCTCCTGGAGGCACACGATCTTAGCGCCTTCGGCCGCCGCGAGCCGGACCTGCGACAGGGCCTTTTTTAAGTTCACCGCCGGGTCCGCGGCCGAGGTCATCTGCACGAGCCCGATCCGCACCTTTAAAGAGGTTTTTTTCATCCGGTCATTTTAACATGAAAGTTCCGTGAAAACAGTCTCCGCCAGGAATTGCCCCCGGGCGGACAACCTCACCCTTCCCGCGTCCCGGACGAGCAGGCCTTTTTCGGACAGTCCCTTTATTTCCGCGGCGCGCTCCTCTAAGACCGACCGGAATTTTTCTGTCGACGCGCCTTCCGTGAGCCTCAGCGCCAACAAAAACGATTCCGCCTCTTTTTTCCTCTCATCGAGGGTCTCTTCTTCCGTGGGGGCCCAGTCGAGCGCCGCGACCTTTGAAAGATAGCTGTCATGACTTTCCGCGAAGCGCGAGCGTTTCCCATCGACATAAGAATAGGCGCCCGGCCCCAAACCCAGGTAGTCGCCGTTCGCCCAGTAAAGCCGGTTATGCTTCGATTCAAAACCCGGCCTCGCGTAATTCAAAAGCTCATAATGAGCGTAACCTTCCGACTTTAAGAACTCCCGGGCCTTGGAGAGGGTCTCGAATTGCGCCTCCTCATCTGGAAGGATGAGCTTCCCCTTTTTGTGGAGGTCTCCGAACACGGTCTTCTCCTCGATCGTGAGTTCGTATAGGGAAATATGCTCAGGCGCCAGTTTCGCGGCTTCTTCCAAAGAAAAGCGCGCCTTGTCCCAACCCTCGCCCGGGAGGGATAGGATAAGGTCCAAATTGATGTTATTAAATCCCTCCTCTCTCAAAACACCGAACGAACGCGCGATATCGGCCGCGTCATGCGCCCGATTGAGACGCCTCAACGTGTCGTCGTGGAAGGACTGCGCGCCGAAGCTGACGCGGTTGACACCGAGTTCATGCAGAAGCCGGGCCTTCTTCGGGTCCGCGTCCCCAGGGTTCACCTCGCACGTGACCTCCGCGTCCGGTTTCCATGGGAGTTCTTTCGCTAGATGTGAGAAAAGCCTCGTGAGTTCGTTGGGCCGCATGGCCGACGGCGTGCCTCCGCCGAGATACACCGTCTCAAAGAGAACGTCCTTGAAACGCGGACGACGGGTCTCGACCTCCCTCTCGAGCGCCGCCAGATAGTTCCCATGACTTTCCTCGGATCCGGACAGCGCGATCGTGAAATTGCAGTAGTGACATTTCTTTTTGCAAAACGGGATATGAACGTATAGACCGGTCATAGAAGTTGATTATACGTCATTGCCTGTTTTCCCCTCTCAAATTCTTGCTTTGCATTCTTTTCGATTTGTGATAGAACTAGTGGGACAGTTTTAGGAACAATGAAGAACGTTGGTTAATCAAAGAGGGGGTACCAGTGGCAAAGAAAGTAAATTCGGCATTCATGAAACCTTTACAGCCGAGCTCGTCTTTGGCGGAGATCGTGGGTTCAAAGGCTCTGCCCCGGACTCAGGTCGTGAAGAAGCTTTGGGAGTATATCAAGAAGAACGACCTTCAGGACAAGAAGAACCGCCGGAACATCAACGCCGACGCGAAACTGAAGCCCATCTTCGGTAAAGCCCAGGTTTCAATGTTCGAGATGACGAAACTCGTTTCGAAGCATTTATCCTGAGCGGAGTCGAAGGACTGTCGTAAAATAACGATTTAAAAATGATCGTGTAGGGGCACGGCATGCCGTGCCCCTACATTTTTTTATCTGATTCGAAAACTTTCTTTGGGATCAGGCGGCGTCCGGCGAAGCCGGCCTCGGAGTCGTGGTAATGCCGGATCTCTTTTTCGTCGCTCTTCCAGCACAACATCACATCCTTGTCGTGGATCCGGGAGGGAAAATCCACGAGTCCCACCGTGAAGTTCCAATCCTTGTAATAACAACCGATGGACTCGATCTCCTCGAAAAGCTCATCCAGCTGGTCCATGAGACGATTGATCTGGGGATCCTCCTCGGGCTTTTCCATCTCCACGGAAAGCTCGCGTATCGCCTGCCCGGTCTTCAAGATATCCACGACGATGCTCCGCACTAGCGGCAAAGTCTTGGTCGCTTGCTCTAGTGTGAATACCTTAGGTTCAGTCACGGTCTACTTGTAATCCTGCAGCATGCCCAACAACTCTTCCATCTTCTTCAAGATCTTGTTCGGGAACGAAAGAGCCGACAGCTCGCCGAGCGCGTTCTCAAGAGTCGCGCGCGTTTTTTTCGCGGCCTGCGTTTTCCGCTCGGACTCGGAAACTTCCTTTTCCACGGCGGGTTTCAGCAAATACTTTATCTTTTTTTTAACCTCTGTGGGTTCGCCGCCTTTTTCCAGGACGTCTTCCCGGATCTTTTTATAGTCATTATCGGAGATCCGTTCGCTGCGCTTGGCCAACCTCAGCGCGTTCACAGACTCGAAAGACGGGACTTCCTTGGGCTTCTCGTCGCCCCGGTCCTTCAGATAATCCGGTTCTTCCTTCTCCAAAAAATAATAGGACTTCAAGAGCTTCACCGCGGTCTGCTGGCGGATGCCGATCTCTTTGCCGCAGTAGATCTCGAACGTCGAATAGCCCCAGTCCCTGTACAACTTATCTCTGTGGACGGCGTAAAGGTGCCGGCCGAGCTCTATCCAGGAACTTTTGAACGTCTTCGCGCATTCCAGGACGCGATAGCGAAGGGATTCCGGAGAAAGGTTCTCCATCCGTTCCTCAAGACGCTGGATGGACTTATTTTGCGGGGCCATGGGAGCGATGAGGATGTCCGGAGGGGTGTGAATGACGGTTTGGACGGTTGTGACCTTGGGGACGGCCATATCCGCGATGCGGACGATGGCCGTGTCCGGTTTGAGGCGAATGCGAGCGCGGATCACGGTAATGAAAATCAGGGATCTTGACACGGTCTATTTTTTTCCCGACGGCCTTCTCGATCTCTGTGACGAGCTCCTCATCCTCGGGAGTAATAAGCGTCAACGCGTCGCCATCGGCTTCCGCGCGCGCGGTGCGTCCGATGCGGTGGATATAATCGTCGGGTACCTGGGGCACGTCGAAATTAACCACATGCGAAACGTCCTGGATGTCGATGCCGCGAGAGGCGACATCCGTCGCGACAAGGACCTGGGTCCTGCCTTTTTTGAAATACTCGAGCGCGTGCAGGCGCTGGCTTTGGGAGCGGTCCCCATGGATCAGCGACGTCTTGATGCCGGCCCTCTCCAGCGTCTTCCACAGACGGTCCGCTCCGATCTTGGTGCGCGCGAAAACGATGACCGACGACATGTGAGCGCCGTCCTTCAGGATGCGCACGAGAAGGTCGCCCTTTTGGTCGCGCGAGACCGGATACAGCGCCTGGCGGATCTTCGACGGAGGCCGGGCGATGTCGCCGCCCACCCGCACGATGACAGGCTCATGGCAGATGTCCTTCGCAAGCCTCATCACCTCGTCCGGAATGGTCGCGGAAAAAATGAGGTTCTGGCGTTTCGGCGGTAGAAGCGAGATGATACGCCTCACATCCGGCAAAAAACCCATGTCCATCATGCGGTCCGCCTCGTCCAGCACGAATATCTCCAATTGCCCGAAATCCACGCGCCCCTCGTACACATGGTCGAGGAGACGGCCCGGAGTCGCCGAAACGACGTCGAGACCCTGTTTCAGCGCGCTGATCTGCGGCTGCATCGGCACGCCGCCGAAAATGGCCTCTCCGCGGACCGGCACATAGCTCGAAAGTTTTTTCAAATGGTCGGTGGATTGGAGCGCCAGCTCCCTTGTCGGGGAAACGATGAGCGCCCGGAGTCCCTTCTTTTTCGCCGGGATCGTCATGAGGCGGTGCAGCATGGGGAGCACGAACGCCGCGGTCTTTCCACTGCCGGTCACCGCCGTGGCGATGACGTCCTTGCCCGACAAGATGGCCGGGATGACCTGTTCTTGGATCGGTGTCGGCGTCGTAAACCCTATATCCCGGATCCCTTTCAGGATGTCGACGTGTAACCCTAATTTCTCAAATGGCATAAGATCCCTTTTTTTAATTGAATAAATTCATGGGCGAAGGAGGGATCGAACCTCCGACCTTCTGAATGTAAAGCAGACGCTCTAACCATCTGAGCTATTCGCCCCCTATTTGCTTGCCCGCCATGCTCTTTGGCGGGAGCTAATCGCACAAAACATGTTTTACAGCCGCCAATAAAGAAGTTTCGCGGCTTCAAAATCCTTTTGGCTGAACATCCCTTTTACGTCTATCACCACTCCGCGCGAACCCGCTCGCGCCCGCCGACGCTTTGATGGCGGGTTCTTATGGGAGAGGTGTTTTTGAAGAGACCCGACCGTGAGGACCTTTTTAAACTCCGCGTGTTTCACGGCGATGATGACGGCGTCGAGCTTGGTCTTCTTTTCGTAGGAGGCCAGGACGATCCCGTACTCCTTCTTCACCTCGGCCGGGTCGGCGTGCGGGTCCGAGACCATGACATCCATGCCGTATTCCTCAAGCTCGCGGATGAGATCGATCACCCGGCTGTTGCGGATGTCCGAGACATTCTCCTTGAAGGTCATGCCCATCACCATGACCTTGGCTCCTTTCACGGTCTTGCCGCCCATGATGAGGCGTTTCAGCGTCTCTTCGGCGACGTATTTCCCCATGTTGTCGTTGATGCGGCGGCCGGAGAGGATCACCTGCGGATGATAGCCGAGTTTTTCCGCCTTGTAGGTCAGGTAATAAGGGTCCACGCCGATGCAATGTCCGCCCACCAGGCCCGGAGTGAACTTCATGAAATTCCACTTCGTGCCCGCGGCCTCGATCACGGAACGGGTGTCGATGTCCATCCGATGGAAGATCAGCGCGAGTTCGTTCATCAACGCGATATTGAGGTCGCGCTGGACGTTCTCGATGACCTTCGCGGCTTCGGCGGTCTTGATGGAAGCGGCTTTGAAAACACCGGCTTTCACGATCGTGCCATAGACCGAGGCGATGATCTCAAGCGACGTCTCGCAGCAGCCGGACACGACCTTGACCACGTTCGTCAACGTATGTTCTTTGTCGCCCGGATTGATACGCTCCGGGGAGTAACCCACCATGAAGTCCTTTTTAAATTTAAGCCCGGACTCCTCTTCCAGGATCGGTACGCAAATATCTTCAGTGACACCGGGATAGACCGTGGGTTCGAACACCACGATGCTTCCCTTTTTGAGATTTTTTCCGACGGTGCGCGCGGCGGCCTCGACGAATGAAAGGTCAGGCTGTTTGGAGGAAGTCACGGGCGTGGGCACGGCGACGATGATGAAGCGGGACTTCTGAAGCTCCTTGGCGTCGGACGTGAAATGGAGCTGCTTAGCTTGCTTTATCTCGGTCGGTGTACTTTCACGGTTCGCGTCGATAAAACGGGACAGTCCGGACACACGTTTTTCGCTCGTGTCATAGCCGACGGTCGGAAAGACCTTCCCAAATTCGATCGCGAGCGGCAAACCGACATACCCGAGCCCCACGATGGCGATGGGCCCGTCTAATTTATATTTCAACAATTTGGACTCCGAAACAAAGGTGAGACATGAGAGCGGGAATTGTACCACAAAAAAATGAAATACTCAATATATGTAACCTATTTAAATTAAATGAGTTACATCCGTCATCCTGAGGCGCTTTTTGCCGAAGGATCTCGCCTTAGATCCTTCGCTACGCTCAGGATGACGGGATTAATGGAGTCCTGCGCCCGGAACGCCTCGAGCGCATGCCCGATCCGGGACTGTATCTTGAACGTATCAAGCGCATAGCCTTTCTGCTGGATGGCACGTGCGTTCAGCACGCCGGAGGCATCACCCGAGTAGAATTCACGGGTCAGAACGGTCTTGCCGTTGCCGGTCTTTCGTTCGGTAAGATAAGCTGGAAGAGAGCCCTCTCCTAGTTTAGCCATCCCCTGTATCGTGAGCTCGTAAAACATCCGGCTTAAACATCGCGGCGTGGAATAGGCCTCGAGATCCCGGCTTTTCATGCAGATCGTGTCGCGCATGACGACGGAGCCGTTCTTGCCAATGAAAATGCCGCCGCCTTTTTGTTCCAGGCGGTTCTCCACCATCTCCATCACCATTTCGGCGCCGTTCTGGATGAGCCTGTCCGCCGCGAGCCAGCGCTCCACATGTGTCATGTCTTCCAAAAGATGCAAGTCGTTCACTTGCGCGAAAACAGCGCGCTCAACGCTCCGGCTTTGAAGCTCCTCGACGAATGTCTTGTGGAGCCCGACCAAATGACCGCGGTCGTTCAGGCGGAATGCCGCCTTAGGGTCGGTCTGCATGTCGATAAAAGGTTTTCCGTGACCTTCCGGCCAGACTTCTTTGTTGTAAGGCTTCGTTTGGCCGTCCGGGAGAATTTCCAGTCCTCCCTCTTCAGGCTGTACGACCATGTAAACATGTTCGGGCCTGAGCCCCGCGAAACCGATCCGGGCAAGTTGCAGCGCGATGGCGGATCGATTCTCCTCATTGGTGACGACGGCGAACGAGGCGTTGGAAAGCCATTGTGCCAGTAGACCATTACCGTCATGACGTATCAGGTTCTCAATTTGATAGCGGTACTGCAACAACTGGCGCTGGATAAAGCTCAGGTCCTCGGAGCTTTTTGCTTCTCCGTTCGCGCCGGCGCTTAAAAGGGTCTTGAGTCTTTCGCTGGACTCTATTTTCCGGAGGGGCGCCTGCAGCGAATCCAGTTCCGATAAAATATTCGGCGTGAGGCCCGCCAACCCAAGCACGTCAAAAGCTCTGGGGAGTTTCAGGCGTGTGGCGCGGCCCGCGGCGAAAATAATGGGGACGCGTTTGCCGGCCGCGGCAAAGCGCAGATACCGAACAAGGTCCGGCCCGGAAACATCAGAGGGAATATCATGCGTCTGGGCGAGCTCCGGCTTTCCATCCCGCATGAGCCCGCGCAAACCTCCGGCCTCGGCGTTATACTCATCGATCGCACGCGCGCGTTTGGCGGGGTCTTTCAGGATTTCCGGTGTGAGACCGGCTTTCTCAAGAAGTTCATTCATAGACCGTTATGATAGCAAAAAACGGCACCGGGTTGATACCCGATGCCGTTTTGTCCCCCGGTCACAAAACGAATAAGTGAGAAGGATTACGCCGACGACCCCAGAGCTAAGAGGTTTCTGGCGGCCTGACCGATGTCTCGGATAAGAGCTCTGATGCGCGGCAAGATGCCGTACTTCTGTCTTTGCGCTATGGGAGCTGTTCCGTTTAAGACCTCTTTAAGCTCCCCATCTTGGATATCGATGTTGCTGCCTTTGGTGATACGGTAGGCCTCTTTGTAGTTGGGGTCCAAGGACTGACCTTCTTTAAGCTCCATCTGTCCTGTGATCTTAAGAAGCTTGATGGGGTAGCTGGGAAGCTCATCATGTGACACCTGCTCTATAGGGATGTAGCGGTGGTTGGGTTGGGGTGTGACGGCGGCATCAGAAGGGCTTGCGTGGACCACGATAGCCCCTACGACAAGGGCTGTAACGAAGATATTTGAGAGCTTCCTGGCAATGGAGGAGTTCTGACCCAGTTGGGCCAGACGGGAGCCTGCGATCTTTAAGAGCTCAGGGTCTCCTTGGGGGTCCAACATCACGAAGGTATGGGGGTCAGCACCGGTCATGACATCGGCAACGAAGATGTCGAATTGTGAGGTGCTGCCTCGGGCATCTTGAGGGATGAGAAGACTAGGATCCCAGACTTGAACAACATCTTGTTTGGTGTTTAGGTTCGTGATGAGGGCTGCCTGACGGTCAAAGGCTTGGCGGTCTGCTTTCCTAGCTGTGATGATATCCGCTATCAAGACACGGGCTGATCTGACCTCACCATTTGAGTCCTTTGCCACTTGGCTTAGAGAGAAGCTTTGGGTCAAGGTTCCCTGCTGTACCGTGAGGGTGTTGCCTCTGACACGCAGGCCGTACTTATTTAAGTCCCTGGGGGATAAGAGAAGTGTGATATGGCCTTCCTGGGCCGTTAAGAGGGTTTCGTTCGCCTGGGCTGCCGGGATGAGGAAGGATGCGACCTGGGCTAGGCTTGATGAGCTTACCGGGATGGCTCTGGAGAGAGCCTCCGGGGATACAGGGCCTTCTTTCACGATCATATTTGCAAAGGGTCTTGAGGCACGAAGACCCAGGGGATTCTCTACAGAGGCTCTGTGGGCACCATTCTCAAGGAACCGCCTGTCGGCAAGGCGGACAAACAGTGCTTTGGCTTGCAGAGACTCGGCGATGGCTTCACCTCTGGCGCGCTGGGTGAAGGTGCTGGTGGTGAGGGAGAGGCGGGAGCCGGAAAGCCTGTTTTGAATGGCTTGGTCCAGGCTTTGAAGGGTGGTTTGAGGGGTTCCGGCCAGAGTGGAGTAGCTTTTTTCGGGGCCCCATACGTTCTCCTCGTTCCTGTTCCTCACGGAAAAACGGACCCGTACTACCTTGGAATCCTCTTGGAATACCTTGACGCGAAGTACCGTGTTATCGCCCGTGAAATCATAGGCCTTGATCGTTTCGCCGGGGACCTCGTGTTCGGGCGATTCCACGAAATTCTCAATTTCGCCTGCCTGGATGGATTCGCGGATGTAGGACGCCAGATCTATCTCGTTCAGAGCGCCCTGTTTCTCTTCCAACTCTGACAGGATCGCCAACGAGCGAGCCGTACTGCGCCAATCCGAAACGGCTGACGCGACGGGGGCCAGGCCGACCTGGACCAGGTTCCCATCCAGCTTCAACGCCCGGATCTGCCGTATAAATTCGGCAGGATGCTCGCCGACCGGATACGTTTTCTGGTTTCCGGCGATGTAAATCGAGCGGCCGGTCAAGGCTTGCTTGTCGGGTGCGATTTCCGCAGCAACACGCAAGATCCCTAGGAAGGATGCAGTCGATTTGCTCGCGCCGCCCGGCAGCAGGCCATCGATATCCTCCTGCGCAAGGAACGACGCGGCGTTTGTGGCATCCGCGCTGCCTCCGTAAATGATCCGTGTGCTTAGTGCGACGTCACGGCCCAGATTCTGCTCGAGGAGACCCCGGACCTCGCGATGAGCGGCTTGGGCATAGTCGACCGTCGCCGCCTTGCCCTGCCCGCTGCCCGCGATAGCCCAGCGCGGCTCGTAGGCGATGACCAGTTTCTCAGCAAGCTGCCTTTTGAAGGACTCGTCCTGCTGGAAATTTAAGAACGCGGTACCGAGCTGAAGGGTCAGGGTTTCCAGTCTTTCATCGGCGTCTTCCCTCTCTTCGCCGACAGCCAGGATGATGGTATTAATTTGCGTGTTGCGCACTGCCGCTTCAAGCTGATCCCGGATCTCGTCCAGACCATCGTTGATCGATGTGGGTGAACCCGGACGCGTTTCCGAGTGCCCGATGATCACACCCGTTGCGCCGGACTTAACGACGGCGCCGATATCCACCTGACCGGTTTTAGCGCCGGCTACCGGTGTAATGCGCTGGGCCAGGAGCTCGAAGGGGAGGAGAGCCAGCCGCGAGCCTGCGTTGAGCGCCGTTACAATATCCTCGACATTCGTGATAGGGATTGACCGACCACTGATCACGAGAAGATCTCCTGAGCTAGAAAATTGAAGCTCCTTGGGCAACAACCGGTCCTGTTGCCAATGAGTAAGCACCGAGGCGATATCCTCCGCGGTTCTCGTGGGTTGACCCGCGGTATCCGTGAGATAGATCTTCGCCGTACCCAGCAACGACGAAAGATAAGTGCCTTTCTCATCCGTGCCGGAGCGAACAACAGCCAGGCGGGAGCCTTTTTCACGATCGAGGTCGCGAAGCAAGGCTTCGGCCATTTCAGGAGTAATTTCTGTTGTTGAACTTCCGCCCAGGGCCAGCGATCGCAGGAAATCCTCGTTTTGGCGCCCTACTTCTGGTAGTTGCACAGAAGATACGCTCTCACCCACTGCGACCGTCAAAGCCGGTCTGCGGCCCTCCAGGAACAGCGCCACATCCTCCGCTTTGTCGGTCAGCGGCCCGTCTATCGCCCGAAGCGTGCTGAGTGACAATATCAATTGCTGCGCCGTGTCGGCCCAATCTTGTTTTTGAGCTGCCGTCAAAGCCAGGTCCACTGCTTGAGCCGCCTGAAGATTGCTGTGCGGGCGCATCGCTACCTGGGCTTCCCGGATCACGGCGAGGATGGTACGTACGTCTTCATCGGAAACAGCCAGCCGCGAGCCAAGCACCGAAGAGACGGCCTGAGCCAAGTTGGTGACAGTCAAAG
>Ga0247727_10012017_pt1 | contig 14958 bp, 12 predicted proteins | sample WisWelCaveWW1625_FD_202498 | JGI IMG/M metagenome (GOLD analysis project Ga0247727, IMG submission 202498) | Biofilm microbial communities from Wishing Well Cave, Virginia, United States - WW16-25 | ecosystem: Environmental > Aquatic > Deep subsurface > Groundwater > Cave microbial mat | place... | reverse complement strand
GAAGTGCTTGGCGTAATCGGTATTTCTCATTACAGAGTCGAATTTTCCTTGTTGACGCTCGTAGAACACACTCACATCTTTCAATGTTGACTCGATCTCAATATGTACAGGCTCGTTGGAAAATAGTTGCCAGTTCTCTATTGGATTCTGCCGGTTGTTCGAGTTGGTTATTTCTTTTAGTTCATCGTTTGTTGTTCCAACCACAACCTTAGCAATGACCTTTATCTGCTTAAAGAGGTTTATAGCGTCATCATTTTGCTGTTTTTCTAGGCGCTTGAGATACTCATTGGCTATAGTGATTGTCTGGCAACCGTTTATTATGCTTGGGGCTTCAAGGTTCAGAAGGTTAGTATCTTCACTGGTGGACGCAGAGGCTGATATTGTGACGCCAATATGATAGAAAGGGAAAATGTTTGGGCTGAGCTTGCCTGAGGTTATCAGATCCAAAGTTGTTTCCATTGGATTGACCAATCTTTCTCGAGCCTCTTTTGTGCCTATCAGGGAAAGGCGGACATTTTTATCAAAAAGGACATTTCCCCGTTGCCTGTATAACTCTATAAGACTGTAAAGCGAGACGTAAGCCAAATCCAGGTGGGCATTCCTTCTTAGGTTGATTTGTGCGTTAGGGATTTTAGTGATCGGGTATATCTTTATTTTTTCGGGGACGCTATGTTCTAAGTTGTACTCTGTGGCGTCAACAACCAATTTGCCATTGAGGTTTTGTCTGATATGCCCATTCAAGGCTGACCGCGCCAATTCATTTTCAAATTGTTGGTACTCTGAGGTATCTTCGATTTCATTTTTACTGAAGGCTGAGATTAAAACGAAGCGAATTTTCTTCAGCGAATCTCGAACACGTGCAAGATGTGTGTACAAATTGAAAAGACAATGGTTGTCGCTGGGGATGGTTTCGACTGTCCCATTGATTATGATTTGCTCAAGCCATTGACGCGCATAATCTAAGTCGTTCAACCCCCGTAAAGAAAGTGCTTTACTCTCGGTCAGTTTGCTCTGATAGATGAAAAGCTCCTTATTGGTTTCGTCGTAATACCAAGCATCAATTCCATGGTCGTTTCCACTTCTGGAGCTCTGGTCAAGTGCGGCGTGTGTGTCAATGCCATGCATGTTCATTAAGTGGATGGCGGCAATGATGTTCTCGTCGCTTGCCTCAAGGCCATTCTTGGCGCGGAAGCTCTTTACAACTTGCAAGCACTTGTCTTTATTTAGCATGGTTTTCTCCGTAAACTGAGATTTGTGTTGATGAGGCGACTAATAATCGGATAAACGGACAGAAACGGATTACGGTGCAATGCACGCTTTCACCAGATCCCGCACTTCGGCCAGCAGTGCATCGCGCGAGTAGGCGCCCTTTTGCACCAGCTTCTCCACCTGGCCCTGGAGCCGGGAACGCTCGTCTGCCGTCAGTTCTTTGGCCGTCACCACCACCACCGGAATTGACCGCCACTCTTCGCGCTGGCGCAGTTCGGCCAGAAACTCGAAACCGTTCATTTCCGGCATCATCAAGTCCAGCAAAATGAGGGCCGGTGGGTTCTCGGCCACCCGGGCCAATCCTTCGTGGCCATTCCGGGCCTGGGCGACGGCCCACCCTTCCTTCTCCAGCATCCGGCGCATCAGCTCGCGCATCGGCGCGTTATCTTCGACAACCAGGATCAAACACGGCGCGCTGTCTTGGCACTGATAACGTTTGAGCAAGGCCACCAGGCGCTCCCGGTCAACGGGTTTGGTCATGTAATCGGCCGCGCCCAGGGCGTAGCCCAGGTTCTTCTGATCCATCATGGTGAGCATGATCACCGGAATGTCGGCCAGTTCGGGGTCGGCCTTGAGGGCGGACAGCACCGCCCAGCCGTCCATGCCGGGCATGATCACGTCCAGGGTGATGACGTTCGGGCGCAGGGCGCGGGCCAGGCGCAAGCCGTCCTCGCCGCTGGCGGCAGTCTCCACCCGGAAGCCTTCTTTGATCAGGTAGCGCGACATGAGATCGCGCGCCGCCGGTTCATCGTCCACCACCAGCACGGTTCCTAACGACGAGGCCGGGGGCGGGACGTGGAAGGAGGCGGCTTCTTCTGAAAGCGACGGTTGAACATCGGGGTCGGCGACACGCGCCGGGAGACGGATGGTGAAGGTTGACCCTTTCCCCACTTCACTGGTTGCGTTGACATCCCCGCCCATCATCTGGCAAAAGTGGCGGGTGATGGCCAGCCCCAGGCCGGTGCCGCCGTATTTGCGGGTGGTCGAAGCGTCGGCCTGGGTGAAGGCTTGAAACAACCGGCTGACCTGTTCCGGCGACATGCCGATGCCGGAGTCGATCACTTTGATGATGATAGTGTCCTCGGGCGCGCTTTCGCGAGCCACGTCCAGGGTGATTGGGCCTTGCTCGGTGAACTTGTTGGCGTTGGTGAGCAGGTTGAAAAGCGTTTGCCGGACTTTGGTCAGGTCGGCCCGCATCGGGCCAATGTTCTCATCACAGCGAAGATGCAGGGTGTTGCCCCGCTTCTCCAACAGCGGGCGGATGGTGGTCGCCACGTCGTGAATCATATCGGCCACGTCGAAGGTTTCCAGGAACAACTCCATCTTGCCGGCTTCGATCTTGGACAGGTCGAGGATGTCGTTGATGAGGCGTAACAGATGCCGGCCGGCGTCGTGAATTTTTTGGAGATCGGGCAGAAGGCTTTGCTGGCCCAGGCTTTCAACTTCTTCCTGCAATATTTCGCTGTAGCCGATGATGGCGTTGAGGGGGGTGCGCAGTTCGTGGCTCATGCTGGCCAGGAAGAGACTCTTGGTTTGGTTGGCGGTTTCGGCGGCGTCCTTGGCGTTTTGCAGATCGGCTTCGGCCTGTTTGCGCTCGGTGACATCGTGGAACCCGGCCAGCAGGGCCGGCTCGCCGGCGTACATCATCGGCTGAACCGACACCACGGCCCAGAACAACGAGCCATCGGCTTTTTTGGCCCGCAGTTCGTGATTGTGAACCGATCCGTGCCGCTCCAGTTCGGCAAGAAGCTGGCGATAATCCAGATCGTGATAGAGGTTTGAGGTCTGGGCGCCGATGAGCAAATCGGGGGGCAAGCCGAAGGCCGAACTGAGGTTGGCGTTGCCGTAAAGAATTTGGCCGTCGGCCTGGCGGCTGATGACAATGGGGATCGGGGTCGCGTCGGCAATGGCCCGCAGGCGCTCGTTGGCTTCGGCCAGGGGGTTGAACAACTTTTCGCGCAAGATGGCGTTGGCCAGGAAGAGCACGGTCAGCATGGCGGACAGCGTGTCCAGCGGGTACTGGCCGACGACGGGCAGGAGCGTTGCTAAAACGCCTACGGTGCTGATGATGCCGCCCGGCAGTAACTTGCCGGCCCGCTGGCGGCGAAAGACCCAGGTGCAGGCCAGCGCGCCCAGATAGAAAGAGAAGGTGATGGCGTAGGCAACGTAGCCCGGCGGCTCAAACTGATATTGAATGAAGCCCAGGTTGGAGATGGAAAGAAAGGCGACGATGCGGCCCTGAAAAATAAGGGGGGCCACGATCAAGATGTAAACCGGCCCCGCCAGTAGAATCAGCTTGATCCACCGGCGCCGCCACAGCCCGGCGTAGTGAGAGACGGCGGCAAACAGTATAAAGCTGTTCACGGCCACGGCCAGAGCAATGCTGTAAACGGCAGGGGTCGGATCTAAACCGAGCAAGGCAATGAAGTGGGTCGTAAACTGGCTCCCGCTCCAGAACACGACGGTGAGCATGTAGAGGGCCATCAACTGGTTATCGCGGTGGCGAGGCGCCTGCCATAACACCAGCACAGACATGGCGACGGCCACGGTGACGCCGGTGGCGCTTAATATCATTTCCAGGGCAGATTCGGGTGGAATTGTCATTTGAATTCGTACTATTGTACTATCACTGCGAACGGGGGAGAGTTGCGTCTCGGTGAGTTTTTATAGGCCTCTTGAACCGGGTCTGCAACAGATAGTCTTTGGGGAAGCTCGGCGGAAGTCTTCCATCGGTTTCCAGACCGACGCGGTTTTCGCGTAGCGTACCGCGTCGGTCTCGCGCGAGGTCTTTACACCTACGGTTGCAGAGTAGGCAAGGCAATGACGGTGACTTTGATGAAGAGCACCTGGCCGAACGGGATTCCCTCCGAGTCGCGCAGTTGCCATTTGCCGGTGTACTCGCCGGGCGCGTCGGGCGCGACCATGTTGATTTGCAGAACGGCCTCGCCCCCGGCTCTGGCCGGATAAAGCGCGTGCTCGCCCGGCGCGTTCATGGCATTGCCTTCGACGAAGGCCAGGCGATAGCCCGGCCCCCAATCACAGGTGCCGGTGTTGCGCACCGCCCAGCGTTTGTCAATCAGCGCGCCGGGCACGAGCTGGGTGAAGTCGGGCACGGTCACATCGCTGACAAATTGGGCATCGTTGGCGCAAGGGACGGGCGTGTTCGTCGGGGGAACCGGCGAGGGCGGAGTGGCCGGGAGCAAGGTGAAGCCGGGTTCCGGGGAGCGGGTGGCGGCCCCCGGCGGGGTGGCAGCGATCACAACCGGCGCGGCGGGTATGTCGTTCGGCGCGGTGGTCCGCGTTGCGGCGGCGCAGGCAGTCAAGATCAGCGAGAGCAGAATCAGGTATCGGCGCATGTGGCGATTATAGAACAAAAAACGGACTCGCCTGGCGGGCGAGTCCGTTTTTCCGGTTAGACCTGCCGGGTCTTGCGCAGCACTCCGCAGTGAAACGGAGTGGGCGAGACCCGGCAGGTCTGAGTACTAGCCGGGCGGCACGTCGCGCGCCGACAGGCCTATCATGTGCCCTTCGGGATCGGCGAACAGGGCAAAGGTGACCTGACCCGGTATAGTGGTGACGGGCACAATGACCTTGCCGCCTCGGCTCTCGACCTTCTTGAGATAGGCCGCCGGGTCGTCCACTTCGATGTAAAAGGTGACGTGCGACGGGAGCTGATCGCTTTGGGCGATGCCGCCGCCGATGCCTTTTTCCTCGGCGTGAATGAGACCGTAGTTCTCCGGGGCCGGGTGAATCGTCCAGCCGAAGACTCCGGCGTAGAACTCCTGCAATTTCTTGGCGTCTTTGCCGACGATTTCAAAATGCACAACTGGATTGCCCATGATGTCCTCCTTATGGTGAGAATGGGGTAACTGCCCAGGCTATTATCAGGTGACTGTCATGGGGCGCGCATGCCGAAACATCAAGTATCCTGCCGCCCCATGACAGTCACCTAAAGCGGCAGGCTGAACAGTTACGAATGGGTCTCGATCAGTTAAGTCTGCCGTGTTGAAGTGACGATGGTGTATTCAGTAAACTCGACGCCCTCCAATGTTTCGGGATAAAGAATGCTGGTGAAATGTTTGACGCCGTCGGAGTTAGCATGAACCTGCCGCGCGGCCTCATCCTGGAAGATGAAGTAGTGCAGGAAGCTCGTCGGGTCGTCTTTTTCTTGAACCGAGGTGTAGAGAAGCGTGCCCGGCTCGTTGTCATTGACGTATTGGACGAACTCGCGGATGGCCTGCTCGCACTTCTTCAGCGCTTCAGGTTTGACTTTGAAACGGGCCGTTTGGTAGATGGGCATGGCGGTCTCGTGAAGAGGCGTTTACACTTCCTCTTCGGCCAGTTCCTCTGCCTCCTCGGCCTCTTCTTCCTCTTTGTCCTTAATCGCCTCACTCCGGACGGTCGGCACGGGCGCGTTGCCGTTCAGGCTTTGGGCGCGGATAGCCAGCTCGATCTCTTCGGACAGGTCGGGGTTCTCGCGCAGGTACGTCTTGGCGTTCTCGCGGCCCTGGCCGAGGCGGGTGTCGTTGTAGGCGAAGAACGCGCCGCGCTTGGTGATGATGTCCAGGTTGACGCCGATGTCTATCAACTCGCCCACCTTACTGATGCCTTCGTTGTACATGATGTCGAACTCGGCCTCACGGAAAGGCGGGGCAACTTTGTTCTTCGTCACCCGGACTCGGGTGCGGCTGCCGAGCACATCCTGCCCGACCTTGATGGCCTGGATGCGGCGCACGTCACAGCGGATGCTGGCATAAAACTTCAGAGCCATGCCGCCCGTCGTCGTCTCCGGGTTGCCAAACATCACGCCGATCTTCTGCCGCAGTTGGTTGGTGAACACCACCGTCGTATTCGACTGCTTGATGGCCCCCGACAGTTTGCGCAGGGCCTGGCTCATCAGCCGGGCGTGGAGGCCCATGTGGCTGTCGCCCATCTCGCCTTCGATTTCGGCGCGGGGAACCAGGGCCGCCACCGAGTCCACCACCACCACGTCCATCGCCCCGGAGCGCACCAGCGCCTCGCCAATCTCCAGGGCCTGTTCGCCGGTGTCGGGCTGGGCAATGTACAGATTGTCCACGTCCACCCCGCACTTGGCGGCGTAAACCGGGTCGAGCGCGTGCTCCATATCAATGTAGCCGCACGTCCCGCCCCGCTTCTGGGCCTCGGCCACCACGTGCTGGCAGAGTGTGGTCTTGCCCGACGACTCCGGGCCGTAAATCTCCGTCACCCGGCCACGCGGGAAGCCGCCGATGCCGAGCGCAATATCCAGCGCCAGCGAGCCGGAAGGGATGCTCTCGACTTGCAGGTGGGTGGCCTCGCCGAGGCGCATAATGGCCCCGTCGCCGAAGCGCTTGGTCAGGTCGCTTAGGGCCTTGTCTAAACTGGTCTTGCGGCCAGAGTCTGAGGATGAATCGCTTTTTGCCATTGTCAGGGTCTCCTTGTCTGTGAAACCGGCTAAAAACTGGGTGTAGGGAGTAGCCGGAACGAGTGTTCTAATAATAGAACAAATATTCACCCAGGTCAATACGCAATTTTTCAGCCAGATTGGGGTTAAATTGTGACAGAAAGGACTCCCCGCCGTGACCTCATCTCTTGACTCCCTCACCCGCTTCTACGACCTCGGCAAGAAAGGCCAGTGGAACGCCGCCGATGTGCCCTGGCACCTGCCTCTTGTCCCCGACCATCGCGCTTCCGAGCGCCGCCGCGAGGTTTGGCGGTCAATTATCACCCAGCAGTATCAGGCCGACCTGTACGCCGTGCAGGCGGCGGCCCAGTTTGTGGTGATGGCCCAAGACCACCCGGCTCAACTGTATTACTCGGTGATGGCCCAGGACGAGGCCCGTCACGTCGAAGTGTGGAGCCGGATGGCCCACGCCTTCGGCGGCCCGGCGGACTTTGACCCCTACCTGGCCGAGATGGGACAGTGGGTGCTCGAAGCGCAGGAGATCGAGCTGAAGATTATTCCCCTACAAGTGTTCTTTGAGGGGATGGCGATCTCGGCCTTCCGCGAGATTGCCCAAACCGTGCCCGACACGGTGCTGGGCGACGTGTGCACCCGCCTGGCCAAAGACGACTCGATCCACCACGGCTTCGGCTACGCTTACGCCGGGGTTCTGCTGGAGCGCGCCTCCCCGGCCCACGTCCGCTACCTCGGCGAAAAGACGAGCAAGTTCTGGCCGCTGTACAAAGCGCATGTGCTGTGGCGGCCCAGAGCACGCGCCTGGATGGCGGCGGCCATGAAAGAGCGCGACCGGGAAATCCTAAAGTCGCGGGCGGCATTTACCCGCCGGATGATTTCTGAATTGGGGTTGAGTATTACGATTGAGGATTGATGATTGGAGATTAGAGATTGGAGATTGAATGGGGCGGGCGCTTCACCTGCTGGCCAGAGCGAGCGGAGGCGCACCGAAATCGGGAAGAGCTTCGCGACGAAGCAACAAAACTCACATCTGATTCTGAAATGGCGGCGGGGAGATCACTCTCCCCGCCGACCGTACCTTGGGCGGCAGCCCTAAATAGCTACGCGTTATATGAACTATGGTCGTTGACCAAATACAGATAGATAATCAAGAGACAGATCGCCACGGACACGGAACTTTATTAACTGCTGAAAACTCCATCCGTCTCTGCCAAAGGTGCGCTTTACCGCATCTTCCAGATCAACTTGGAATAGCAACCAATCTCCCCCTCGGTAAAGAAGTGGCTTGATAGGCACTGACCATTCACCTTCACCAATGTTAGTTGCAATGGCAGATGGTTGAGGCTGACCGTCACCTGCCTTGAATTTCAGCCAGCCAGTCGTCGTAGTTCCATTATCTTGTTTGAGGCCGACGAAAGCGTAGATTCTAGAATCATTTTCGAGGTCTGCTACAAACTCAATCACTTTTCCAAACTGTTTTGCTGCTGTTGTGACTTCAAAATCCATACCATAGTTCACAGGCGAATTGATGCTTACTGCATTCCCTACGAATTGATCCGAAATGTGAACAACGATTACTTCTGTTTCATCTGCGCCAACAATTGTCCAGCCGTGCTCAATGGGCGAATCTTGATAGTCGAATTCAATTTTCTGGAACAGTTCGAGTTTGACATCCTTAGTGAGAGCAGAGGGTGACTGCGGATTAGACGCAGGGAATAGAGTGCCTATCCAAAAGAAAACAGCCGCAACCACTATGTAGGGCAGAAAGGGACGTATGATTTGGAACCAAGGGGCCAATGAGAGACGTGCGTTAGGGAATAGCCACGACAAAACTTGAACCACAAGGGCAACAGTGGCGATAAATAACGATGCTACTTGGGAGACATTGGCCCAGAGTTGAAGGCTCTCACTCATGTATTGTCGTACCTAAATTATGACAATTCCAAGTGACGGTTTCTCAGAGCGCCAGTTCGGTCGGCATTTTGCTACAAAAAAGGATTTGTGTTTTCACCTCACGAATGCTTGAACATCATCAATAAAAATGGGTCCCCGATATGAACCTCCGGCTATTCCGATTTGTATACCTATCGTAACCTCTCTTTTTGTACCCCAATCAACGTCATGGGTGTCCCATATAAGACTGTTCCATGCTCCCCTTATAAGACTCTGTGCAGTACTATCCCGCCAATCTGACTTTGAGTATGTAAAAAAGTTGGCCCATACAATAGTATTAGGTGAAAAACCAGCGGGTACGTAGATCTGCGCTATCCAGCCTCCTTGAGGGCGAGGTTCTGTCAATAAGGTTCTGATTGTAGCGTTATCCCCTCCTTCCTCAAGGTAGGTTTCCAATTTCAGGGCCCATTTCCCACGATACGCTTGCTCAGATGAGAGGGTAATTTGATCAATCTGGACTCGGTTACTGGCAACTTGCCAATTCTCTACATTCTCTTTCTCGAAATCAAAGTATCCGGCTAAATTATTTGGGGGCAATTCCGAAGGCGCTGAAGATGAGGGTGATGCTCTTCCTTGCTCTAGTTCGGTTCCAAGCCATACTCCGACAATTACGCAAATAACTGCTCCTGAAAGATAGAGCCATATTTTCTGCTTCTGTGCATAGTAAAAGCCTAATAAGCCCAGCACTATTGTTACAAGCACGCTGAGACCTCCCCAAACAGGGTCACCAAGCACTTCGCTCATGACGCACTACAAACTGTTCTGGCTGGAAGCCGCCCACCAGGGCTTAAAGTCACGAACTCCATCTAACACCCCAAAAGGGAAGTTAAGGTGCTCCGCTTAACTTTCTCTATCTGAAAGCAAGTATAGGTCAATCCTTCTTACCGTCAAGCTGAAAACAAAGTGTTATCTTCCCTACTCACATTCTACGCCTTCCTTCACACTCTGGCACAGCTCCCCACCACCGCGAGAGCAGTGAGCAGTTCACGGCAACCCAGCGAACAGGCGGGAAGGCGTAGGCGGCGGCCATGAAAGAGCGTGACGCCGAAATGCTGAAAGCCCGCGCGGCATTCGTCCGCCGGATGATTTCGGAATTGGGGCTGAGTATTACGATAGATGAGTCGTAGCGGCTACGGGCTGACGATCACCAGATCGTCAAAAGAGACCAAGGTGTCCGGGTCGTCGAAGGTGCTGGCAAAGAGGCCGATGCGGCCCACCGGCAGGTTGGCGTCGGCGGCCTGGCCGAGCAGAACACCGTTGGCGTAGAATTCAAACTGGCCGCCGCGGGCGACGAGGCGCAGAGTGTTGGAAGCATAGCCGGTCTGGATGGCGGAGGAGGCGGTTAATTCGAGGATGGGAACCCATTGATCTTTCAGGCGGCGGCTGACGCCCCACAGGCCATCGCCCGAAATGTCGAAACGATAGAAATTATTCTGGTCAATGTAGCGGAAGATGACGCCGTAGCCATTGGCCAGCCCGCCGCTGATCTGGGTGGTGGTGACGGTGAGATCAAAGTCGGTGAGGTTGATAACGGCTATGGAGAAGCCGACGGTTGACGGCGCGGCGACAGTGATCACCATATGACCGTCGGCGATGGCGGCAGAAGCGCCATTTTCGTCGCTGAAGATTTCCCACAAGCCAGAGTCTTGCGAGAAGTCGTCTTTGAAAAGTTCTGATCCGGCGCTGGAGGTCGGGGCCGGGCTGTCGCAGGCGGCCAGGAGCAGGCTGATGAGGGAGGCGGCCAAGACGATTCGCAGTTGTTTAGGGCCTATCCTAATGACCAGCCAGGGCCTGCCGGGTTTTGCGAAGCACCCCCCCGAAGGGGCGAAGCAGAGTGGGCGAAACCCGGCGGGTCTTTCGGACAGGTTCTTGGGGTTGAGCTGCAATAAGGTTATCAAAATGTCCTCTTGGGGAGAATGGGCGCAGAGGTAAAAGTATAATCGAAGGGGGTTGCAAGTCCTATGCCAGCTTGCAACCCGCCCAGCAAGCCGCTCAACAGCGAGCGTTGCACCAGCAGGAAAATGACGACCACCAACGCAAAGTGCGTGAACGGAGTGAAGGAGGCGTCATGGCATGAGTTGAAGTTGCAAGATGAAGGTGCTGTAAGGCGGCAAGATAAGCAGGGGTTGATAGCCAACGAACGCGCCGGAGGCATCTGTCGTGAGGGGCGCGAACGGCCCCGCGCCCAGAAGCGGTGCGGACTGATAACCGCCGCGCAACGGCGACTCGGCGAGCGCGAGGCTGTAATCGCTCACCGGATCTTTGCCCAGGTTGACTACTGCCAGCACGGCTTCGTTTTTGGTCACGCGCAAGATCGCCGCCACCCTCAGATTGCCCGTCTCTGGCACAAAGGTCTCACCCACGCGCAGGGCAGCGTGATTGTTTCGCAAGGCGATGAGGGCGCGATAGTGTGACAACAACGAGTCGGGGTCGCCAGTTTGGATAGCGACATTTTTGGCGGCATAGTCGGCGTTGAGGGCGCGCCACGGCCTGCCTGTGGTGAAGCCGCCGTTGGTGTCCGCCGTCCACTGCATGGGGGTGCGGATGTCTTCGTCGGGCTTCGTGCCCAGCAAGCCAATTTCTTCGCCGTAATAGAGAAACGGCACGCCGGGCGCGGTGAGCAAAAGCGTGGCTGCGTTCTTGGCCTTCTCTACATCATCGCCGATGACCGACATCACGCGATTCTGGTCGTGGTTGGTGAGGAACGTAGCGAACTGGCCGGGCAGAAAGAGGCTGGCATCGCGGGATAGGATGGTGTTGATCTGGTTGGTGTTGCGCACGCCAGCTCCGAAGACAAAGGCGTTGGCAAGATCGAAGTCAAACCCTAAATCCAGTTCATCGCCGCCCGTGTAATCGTAGACCAAGCCCGAGCTATCCCAAATTTCGCCCACCAGCACCGCTTCCGGGTTGAGGCCTTTGCAGAAGTTGCGGAACTCCTTGAGCCAGGCGTGGGTGGCGTCGGTGTGTTCGGTGTAGCCGTTTTCGATGAGGTACTTGATGGCATCAATGCGAAAACCGTCCACGCCTGCCTCTTCCAACCAGAAGCGCGCCACGTCATACATTTGCTCGGAGACTGCCGGATTGGTGTAGTTCAAATCGGGCATGCCTTCCCAAAAATAGCCGTAGTAGTATTCGCCAGAGGCGCCCCGGTGCCAGCCCGAGCCTTTACTTTCAGGCGACCATACATACCAATCGTGGTATGGGGACTGCGGGTCTTGCGCGGACTGGAACCACGGATGCTGACTGGAGGTGTGATTGGGAACCCAGTCAATCAACACCCGAATGCCGCGCTTATGCGCCTCTTCGAGCAGGCGCTTGAAGTCGTCGAGCGTGCCATAGTCGGGGTTGACGGTGTAGTAGTCAGCGACATCGTAACCATGATAGCTAGGCGACGGATGAATGGGCATCAGCCAGAGTCCGGTGGCGCCCAGATCGGTTGTGGTGCTGGGGTCGCCGTCGTTGAGATAGTCCAGCTTAGCGGTGAGGCCGTTGAGGTCGCCGATGCCGTCGCCGTCGCTGTCGTAAAAACTGCGGACGAAGATTTCGTAGAAGACAGTGTCGTTCCACCAGGGGTAACCGTCGGTGCCGGTGGGCAGCCCGATCACCGGGGCAACGGGGGTGACCGGGATCGATGTTGGGGCCGGCGTCGGTTCGGGGCTGGCCGTTGGAGCCGTTGTGGCGATGGGTGACTTGGTTGGTGTCGCTGGTGAGGGGGGCGGCGTCGGGCTAACACAGGCGCTCAAGACTAATATCATGAGAATAGCAGCACTCAGCAGGTGGCGGTTGACTTGCATAATATTTGCTTCTCCTCTTTAACCTCATGCTCGACCGTAACAAACAACAAGGCGGCATCCGCCGCCTTGTCAATTTAATAATAGTCAAATGGTGCAGTTTCAGACAAAAATGCTCGTTCCGATGCGAAAAAAGAAGCGAGTGAGCAAAGGCCCCACCCGCTTCTTCACTTATGCGTAAAAGCTCACCAGCCGAGTCCCCGCGATTGGCGGCGGCCACATGGCTGTACCGCCCGCGCGAACGCGAGCTTAGGTTTACTTGACACTACCGATCGTTAGCCCGCTGACGATGTACTTCTGAAGCAGAAGGTAGACGACGGCGACCGGCGTGGCAACCATGAGAGCCATCGCCGAAAACTTCGACCAGGGCGTGTCGCCGGAGAACTGGCCGGTCATGTTCCAGAGCGACATTGCCAGGGTGAAATCTTTGGGGTTGGTGAGGAACTGCCACGACATGATGAACTCCGTCCAGCCGCTGAGGAAGCCCAGGAAGGCGGTGACGGCCAGCGCTGGGATGGCGAGCGGCAAGACGATCAAGAAGAATGTCTGGTTCGGGCCAGCGCCGTCAATCTTAGCCGCCTCTTCCAGTTCGCGTGGAATCGTGTCGAGGTAGCCCTTGAGGTTCCAGATGGCAAACGGCAGAGCGCTCGAGGTGAGAGCCAGGCCCACACCCCACAGCGAGTTGCGCAGGTTGAATTCAATATCGCCGATGTTGACGTTGATACGGTTCAACATGACGAACAACGGGGCCACCGTCGCCACCGAGGGCAACATCAACACCGTGATCACCCCCAGCATCAAACCCCGGCGGCCTCTGAAGCCAAAGCGCGCGAAGGCATAGGCCGCAAACACGCCGATAAGCACTGAGAAGACAGCGACCCCAGCCGCCAGCCGGAACGAGTTGAAAGCCAGTTCGGCAAAGCTCACCGGGTTTGCCGTGGGTTGTTCGAGCACTTCCTGGTAAGCGTTGAGGGACGCGCCGGGCGGGATCAATCTGAACTCATCCGGGCGGGCAATGTCGCGTGGGTCGAGCGACAGACTGACCACCCACAAGAGGGGGAACAGGACGGTGAAGGCGATGAGCAGGCAGATCGCCTGATACAGCAATTGCTTGGGCAGAGAAAGTTTCTCAGACATCGTAGCGCTCCGTCGCTTTGGTGAACTGGTTGGTCAGCAGGGTGAGTCCTAACAGGACGAAAAAGACGATGATGCTAAAGGCCGCCGCCATACCGTAGAGGCGGTTGCCATTCACCAGATCGTAAGCAGTGGTGACCAAGATTTGCGTCTGGCGCAAAGGCCCGCCGCCCGACATCATGTAGATCAAGTTGAAGAGGTTGAATGTCATAATAATGCCGTACATAGCCGCCGGAACCATAGCCGGGCGGATAAGCGGCACGGTGATGGCAAAGAATTGTTGCACCGGGCTGGCTCCATCAATGGAAGCCGCCTCGTACAAGTCTGCCGGGATACTTTGCAGAGCGCCGGTGGCGACGATGGTCATAAACGGCCAGCCGAGCCAGATATTCGTGATCAGCAAAGCGTAATAAGATAACGGCAGGGACATGCCGGGCAAAAGCCACGGGATGGGCGGGGCAATCTGATCAAGCCAGCGGATGCGAAAGACTGGCGAGGCCACGCCGAACAGTTGGCCCACCGAGGCCATTGCCTGGTTGATCGCGCCGGAGTCCTGGTCAAACATGTTGCGCCAGACGGTGGCGATGACCAGGGTGGGGATGATGATTGGCAAAATATAAATCGCCCGATAAAAACGTTTGAACCACAAGCCTTTGACGTTGAGCAGGACGGCGATCAGCACGCCAGCGATGACATGGATCGGCACATTCGAGAACGTCCACCACAGGTTAAAGAACAGCAGACGGGGGAAGCTGAAGTTCTGAACTTTGGCCGACAGCTTGTCGGTGCCGAAGAAGGGAATAGTGACTGGCCCAATCTTTAGCTCTTTGGGGAAGATATCGAGATAGTTCTGAAACCCCACGTACTTCGGCGCTTCGTAAGCAGGCGCTTTCGGGTTCAGGCTTTTGATGTTGTAATCGGTAAACGACATCCAGACCTGAAAGAAGAGAGGGTAGAACGTGATGAGGCCCATCACGACGAAGGCCGGAATCAAATAAGTGTAGGCGGCCCGGGTGTTAATGGTGCGATCCCACCATTTTTGGAAGGGCGATCTTGAGGCAGTGGTGGGGAGATTTTCAGAGATAGTAGCCATGCTCTCTTCCTCCGCTATTCAAGTCTGCTGACTTCTTTGTTTTACACTTATTTAGGCAGAATTGCAAGAGGAGCGCTGGCATTCGCACCAGCGCTCCTCAGGCAACAACCTACTTACTCACATTACTTGCCGTTGGCAGTATTCATCGCCGTGCAGGCTTCCGCCACGCCATCGGCAGACGAGACCTCGCCTTCGATCACTTTGGTGAACATGTCGCCGAACGGACCCCAGTAGTTGGCAAACTCCGCGCTCTGCGGGCGGGGGAAGCCCTGGGCTGAAGCTTGAGCAAAGGCCGCTAC
>Ga0247727_10012016_pt1 | contig 14960 bp, 16 predicted proteins | sample WisWelCaveWW1625_FD_202498 | JGI IMG/M metagenome (GOLD analysis project Ga0247727, IMG submission 202498) | Biofilm microbial communities from Wishing Well Cave, Virginia, United States - WW16-25 | ecosystem: Environmental > Aquatic > Deep subsurface > Groundwater > Cave microbial mat | place... | reverse complement strand
CATTACAACGGGCAAGAAAGAGAGCAAGTTCGGCATCGATATCGATACGGCCAAGCGGCTCCTTGAGCACCACCAGGCGTTTCCAAATATCGAGATTATCGGCATTCACCTGCACATCGGGTCGCAGATCACGCAGGCAAAACCCTTTGTCGAGGCGATCGAGCGCGGGCGCGCGGTGATCGAGGCCGGCCGCGCGGCGGGCTTAAAAATGGAATGGATCAACTTAGGCGGCGGGCTAGGGATAATTTATAAGGATGAACGGCCGCAAACGCCCGATGATTTTGCGCGCGCGGTGCTGCCGCACTTGCGGTCGCTGGGAGTGCGTTTGATACTTGAGCCTGGCCGGTTTATCGTGGGTAATGCGGGAGTTTTGGTGACGCAGGTCCTATACATCAAACCTGGCTCTGAAAAATCGTTCGCGATCGTGGATGCGGGTATGAATGATTTGCTGCGGCCCGCTTTGTACGGCGCTTATCATGAAGTGGTTCCGGTGCGCGAGCTAGCGGCTGCGCGCAACGGGCGCGACATGCGTTTTGACGTGGTGGGCCCCGTGTGCGAAAGCGCGGATGTTCTGGCGAAGGACCGCAAATTAGGCGATTTATCTTCAGGCCACTTGCTTGCGATTTTAGGAGCCGGGGCATATGGCTCAACCATGGCCTCCAATTACAACGGACGTTTGCGGCCGGCAGAAGTGCTGGTGCGCGGTTCGCGTTGGGCGCTTATCCGCAAACGCGACCGGATGAGCGATTTGGTCCGGCAAGATTTGATTCCCGAGGCGTTGCTTAAGTAATTCATCCAATAAATGGCGGATATTCCTTTTACAAAAATGGTGGGCACCGGCAACGACTTTGTCGTTATCGATGCGGTGCATCAGCGCCTTTCTCATCTGGAGCGGCAATGGTCAAAAGTCGCGAAAGCCTGGTGCGACCGCCATCGCGGCATCGGCGCGGATGGCATTTTGCTGCTCGAGCCTTCCAAAGTCGCGAACGTGCGCATGCGTATTTTTAATGCCGACGGTAGCGAGGCGCAGATGTGCGGTAACGGCGCTCGCTGTGTCGCGCGGCTTGTAAGCGCCTGGCCAAGCCGGCGAAACGGCGCTGTGCGGAGCAAGGAAGGCCTGACAATCGAGACGTTAAGCGGTACTATCAGCGCAAAAGTGCAGGGCGAGCGTATCCGCGTGCGCATGGGGCTGCCGCGGGATCTTAAACCTGAGCTGCGCGTTCAACTCGATGGCAGCGCGATTATCGGCGCTTTCGTGAACACAGGCGTTCCTCATTATGTGGTTCCGGTTAAGGGCCTAACGGCGGTTGATGTGAATCGATTAGGCCGCGCGCTGCGCAATCATGCGGATTTTGCCCCGAGCGGAACGAATGTAAACTTTATTGAATGGGCCGATGCGCCAACGCCTCGGTTGCGCGTGCGCACATACGAGCGAGGCGTTGAAGCCGAGACTTTAGCGTGCGGCACCGGTATGACGGCCGCGGTTATTATTTATGGGCTGCGCTCGGGCCTCGCAGCCGGCGGCCGAGCCGTTGAATTAACGGTGCAGCCTGCAAGCGGGGATTTATTAACCATCGGTTTTCGCGCGCAGCAAGAAGGTTCTGATATCCGCATCACAGATGTTATTATGGATGGCGCCGCTCGTATTGTTTATGAAGGTCGGTGCGCTTGGCCCTTGGCAAGCGTTCGCCGGCCGGCGCGTTTAGGGCGAAAGACTTAAGGCTGGAGGTGTTCCGCGCATGAGCTTGAGCTTGCGGGGAGCTATGGTTGCTTTGGTAACACCGTTTCGAGACGACGCGGTTGATGAAGCGGCGCTTAAACGGCTGATCGAGTCGCAGGTACAAGCGGGAGTTACCGCGGTTGTCCCCTGCGGGACAACGGGCGAGTCCGCGACTTTGTCCCATAAAGAGCATGAGCAAGTGATCGAGCTTACCGTGCAATTAGTGCGCGGCCGAATGGCTGTGATTGCGGGATCCGGCTCGAACAACACACGCGAGGCGATTCGCTTAACCAAGTTCGCCAAAAGAGCGGGGGCGGATGCGGCGCTTCTGATCTCGCCTTATTACAACCGCCCGACGCAGCAGGGGCTTTTTCTGCATTTTCGCGAGGTGGCGCAGTCGGTCGACCTGCCGCTTGTGTTGTACAACATCGCCGCGCGCACGGCAGTGAATATCGAGCCGGAAACCTTTGCGCGATTGGCGCAGGAATGCCGCACCATCGTGGCGGTTAAAGAGTCGAGCGGCAATATCGAACAGATGAGCCGCATTCGCATGATGACCAACGGTAAAGTGGCGCTCATTTGCGGCGACGATGCGCTCACGCTCCCCGTTTTGTCGATCGGCGGCACCGGCGTGATATCGGTTGTGGCCAACATCGTTCCGCAAGATGTCGTGAGCCTGATCAACGCGTTTACGGCGGGTAAAATGCAGGAAGCGATCCGCTGGCACGAACGGCTGCTTCCGCTGATCAAAGCGTTATTTTTGGAGACAAATCCGATTCCGGTTAAGACAGCCATGGGTATGCTCGGTATGATCGAGCCTGAGTTGCGGTTGCCGCTATGCCGCGTGTCCGAGGCCAACCACGCGCGCTTGGTGGATGCGCTTCAGTCATACGGCTTGCTCAAGGGCGAGCGCAAGCCGCACGGAAAATCTACAAAGGGAAAACGGTAAGCCGATGGCAATAGGCATTTGCATTTCTGGAAGCTGCGGCCGCATGGGCCGAACGATCGCAACTCTTGCGCTTGAAGACAAGCGCTTTAGCATTGCGTCAGCCTTAGAGTCGGATGGTCATCCCGATTTAGGCCGTGATTACGGCGCGATTTTGGGCAGATCCAGCGCGCTTGGGGTCAAGCTATCCAGCGATGTGAACGCGAGTTTTAAAAGCGCCGACGTGGTGATTGAGTTCACGTTGCCTGAAGTGACCGCAATCCACGCTCAAATCGCCCGCGAGCTTAAAAAGCCGATCGTGATCGGCACGACCGGGCTTTCTGATGTCCAGTTGACGACCCTAAAAGGCTGCGCCAATCTCGTTCCGATTGTGTTCAGCCCCAACATGAGCGTTGGAGTGAACGTTCTTTTTGAGCTGGCCGGTTTGGCGGCGGCTCGATTGGGTTTAAGCTACGACGTTGAGGTGGTCGAAGCGCACCACAAGCAGAAAAAAGATGCGCCCAGCGGCACGGCCAAGCGCCTGGTCGAGGTGCTGGCCGAAGCGCGCAAGCAGCCGGCTGCTTCGGTGCCGGCGCATGCTGTTCGCGCGGGCGATATCGTCGGGGATCACACGGTGATCCTGGCCGGCGCTTCCGAGCGGCTCGAGCTGACCCATCGCGCGCAAAGCCGCGCGGTATTCGCGCAGGGAGCGCTGCGCGCAGCGGCCTTTATTCAGAACCAGCCGCCAGGTTGGTACGATATGGCGCATGTTTTACGTGCATCCGCCGCTTGATTCTGCGGCCCTTAAGAAATTCCTAGCATAACTATGGAGACCCTATCCGTGACCGCACCGCGATTTGGAAAGGCCGAACGACTGGCGCAATTGCCCCCCTACTTGTTTGTCGAGATGGACAAGGCAAAGCGCAAGCTTCAAGCCGAGGGCAAAGACGTCATCGATTTAGGAATCGGCGATCCAGACTTGCCGAGTCCTCCTCATGTCATTGAGCGCCTCAAAGCGACAAGCGAGGATGTGGCCAACCATCGCTACAGCCTCACCGAAGGCATGCGGGATCTTAGGCTCGCGATTGCCAGGTGGTACGATCGCCGTTTCGGGGTAAAGCTCGACCCGGATACCGAAGTGCTGCCGCTCTTGGGCTCGAAAGAGGGCATCGCGCATTTACCCTGGGCGATCACGAATCCCGGCGATGCGATATTGGTGCCGGATCCATGCTATCCGCCTTATCGAAGCGGCACAATCCTTGCCGGCGCTGAAATCATCTCCATGCCGCTTTTGGAAGAGAATGATTTTTTCCCAGATTTAGGCGCGATCAGCCAAAAGGCCGCGCGTCGAGCCAAAGTTATGTTTTTGAATTCGCCGAACAATCCGACTTCGGCGGTGGCAAGCCTTGAGCAATTACAAGAAGCGCTCAACATGGCTAAGGATTTTGGTTTTGCCATCGCGCATGACGCGGCTTATTCTGAGATCGCTTACGATGGCCTTTCGCCCGCCAGCTTCCTTCAATTGCCGCAAGCCAAAGAATACGGCGTCGAATTTCACAGCCTGTCCAAGACCTATAACATGACCGGTTGGCGCATCGGCTGGGCGTGCGGCAACGCCGCGATCGTGCGCGCGCTATCGCAGCTGAAATCCAATCTGGATTCCGGCATTTTTCAACCCATCCAATGGGCGGGCATCGCCGCTTTAGACGGCGATCAGGATTGGCTATCCAAAACGGTGGCAACTTACCAAAAGCGCCGCGATCTCATTGTCGATGGTTTGGCCGAGGCCGGCTGGCAGGTGGCCAAGCCCAAAGCGAGTTTGTATATCTGGACGCGCGTTCCGACAAAAGAGAGCTCGATGGCTTTCGCTTCGCGGGTGCTTGCTCAGGCGCAGGTTGTGATCACGCCTGGGGTCGGTTTTGGGCCATCGGGAGAAGGCTACATTCGCATGTCGATCACGCTGCCGACCGAACGGATAGAAGAGGCGGTCCAGCGCCTGGCCAAAGTTCTCTAGGCCCGCTTCAACAAGAGAGCCAAGCATGCCGCGGATTTTCATTGGTCTCGGCTCCAATCTCGACGATCGCTTCGGGCACCTGTCGCAGGCTCTTCAACGCTTAAGCAGTGCGCAAGACTTAACTATTGTGCAGGTCGCGCCCATCATTGAGACAGAGCCTGTCGGCGGACCTCCGCAAGGCCCATACCTGAATACTGCGCTTCAAATCGAGTCGGCCCTTAGCCCCGGCGCATTGCTTGAGCTGACGCAGGGCATTGAGCTGGCGATGGGGCGCAAACCGTGCGCTGAACGATGGGCGCCGCGCATCATCGATTTGGATATTCTTTTCTATGGCGATAGCATTGTTCGGGAGCCGAACTTGGTGATACCGCACCCGCATCTTCACGAGCGCTGGTTTGTTCTGCAGCCGTTGTCCGTTCTTGCTCCCGATTACGCGCACCCTGTTCTTAAGCGTTCCATACGGGATCTTCTCCAATTGCTTCCCGCTTCGCAAGCGGCCGATCAGGAATACTTGAACGGAGCATTCGGCGCAGTGAAATGACGCCGCTGCGCATCATTCAGGATCCGCAAGCGATGACCCGCTGGTCGCTTCGCGCTCGCGCTGCCGGTAAGCGCATCGGTTTTGTGCCGACGATGGGCGCTCTTCATGAAGGGCATTTGTCCCTAGTGCGCGCCGCCAGCCGCCAATGCGATAGGGTTCTCGTGAGCATCTTTGTGAATCCGCTGCAGTTCGGTCCTAAAGAGGATTTCGCGCGTTACCCGCGCAACCCCAAGCGCGACGCAAAACTGACACGAAGCGCAGGTGCCGATGTTGTGTTCGCGCCTAAATCTCAGGATATGTATCCGGCTGGCTTTTGCACGCGCGTTGACGTGCAATCGCTCGGCTCGATCGCCGAAGGCAGGATCCGCCCTGGGCATTTTCAAGGGGTCGCCACTGTCGTCATGAAGCTCTTGCACATCGCGCAGCCGGATGTGTTGTATTTGGGACAGAAAGATTTTCAGCAAGCGGTGCTTTTAAAAAAGCTCGTCGAAGATTTGAGCATCCCCGTCAAAGTGAAGGTTCTGCCTACAGTGCGCGAGCCAAATGGGCTGGCCATGAGTTCTCGGAACGCCTACCTGTCCGCTGAATCGCGCGCGCGCGCAGGCGCCATCTATCAGGCGTTACGTTCGGGAAAGGAACAGTTGCTCGCGCAGCCTCAACGCGCCTGGAAAGCCGCGCAAGTCATGAGCAATATTCTGCAAGACGCAAGACTCGATGTAGACTATGCATACGCTGCAGACCCGCGCACCCTTGTGCCGATACGCGCGGCTAAGGGACCAACGATGCTGCTGGTTGCGGCGCGCTTGTCGGGAGTTCGGTTGATTGACAATCTTCTCGTCGACGTGCCATAATACTCTCCGTCGAGAAACTACACTCATGTTGCGCACCCTATGCAAGTCAAAACTTCACGGAGCTACGGTGACGGAGGCAAACCTCCATTACACCGGCAGTCTCACAGTCGACAGCGACCTGATGAAGGCCGCGGATTTGCTGCCCCATGAGCAGGTCCATGTGGTCGATGTGAACAATGGCGCGCGGTTCGTAACCTACTGCATCGAAGGCGCGACCGGCTCCGGCGTTATGTGTGTCAACGGCGCTGCCGCCCGCCTGGTCGCCGAGGGTGACAAAATCATCGTTATCTCGTACGGCCAATTCAATAGCGAGGAAGCGGAACGCTTTTCACCGAAGGTCATTATGCTTGACGAGGACAATCGTATCCGTGACATCCTCACCAATAGGGTTGACCTTGCGCACACGGGTGAATTTCCCGATCAGAATCCGATTAGATGATGGTGCAAGTCGGCCTGGTGGGCTGCGGAACGATCGGCTCACGGCTGGCTCTGGCGATCGTCAGGCACTATCCCAAAGAAGCGCGTGTGGTAGCGTTGCATGATCAAAACGCTTCCGCCGCCGAAAAGCTTCGCAAGCGACTCCCACAGCACCCCCCGATCCTTTCCCTTAGACAGCTTATACAGCGCTCAGACCTTATCATTGAAGCGGCCTCCGCGGAGCTCTCAGGTTCCTTGGCCGGCCAAACGCTCTCTGCCGGTAAGAGCGTGCTCGTGATGAGCGTTGGCGGCTTGCTGATGGATAGTTCTTGGCGCCGTTTGGCTAAACGCTCCAAAGGCCATGTGTATGTGCCCAGCGGCGCGCTGTCTGGTTTGGACGGGGTCCGCGCCATGGCGCGCGCCGGTATCCGCCGGGTGATGCTGACCACCAAAAAGCCGCCCCAAGCATTTATGAGCGCTCCTTACGTGCGGCAAAAGCGGCTTCGCTTAGCAGGTTTAAAACGGCCTAAGGTGATTTTTCAGGGAAGCGCTCAAGCGGTTGTCCGCGCTTTTCCGCAAAATACGAACGTCGCGGCGGCGCTTACCTTAGCCAGCGGTTTGCCGGCGGCCAAAGTTCAGGTGCGCGTGGTGGCGGATCCAAGGCTTACGCGCAATACCCATGAATACACAGTTGAGGGCAAAATAGGGCGGCTGCAGTCTGTGATCGAAAGCGTTCCCAGCGCCAACCCTAAAACGAGTGAGCTTGCTATCCGTTCAGCGCAGGCGTGTCTTGCGCGTTTGTTCGAAACAGTGACCATCGGAAGTTAGGAAATAAGACGTCCGTGCCCGCCGGGGGCGCGGCGACGGTGAAGGGGCAAGATAAGCGTGGGAGGAGGTGAGTTCTCGTGGCAGAGAAAGTCGCAAAGGTCGGTATTAAGAAGGAGCGCGGCTACCTCTACTTCATCGACAAGCAGGGGGACATCTCTCGGGCGAAGATGGCCCGTGGAGGCCAGAGCAAGACCAAGAGTAAGAGCAAGAGTAAGAGCAAGAGTAAGAGCAAGAGTAAGAGCAAGAGCCGGAAGAGCCGGTAAGGCACGTTCCGTAACGACTCAGGGCCCCTCACGTTTACACGTGCAGGGGCCCGTGTCGTCTTCTCCCCTCGCAAGTAAGCGGTTAGGACAGGTTCCCGCGCCTCTGTTATAATTCCATTGTTATGTCCAGCGACGGATTTATCGTTATTAAAGGCGCCCGCGAGCACAATCTAAAGAACCTGGATGTCTCGCTGCCGCGCAACCGGTTGATTGTGATAACCGGCTTGTCCGGCTCCGGTAAATCGACGCTTGCCTTCGATACGCTGTACGCCGAAGGCCAGCGTCGCTACGTAGAGAGCCTTTCGGCATACGCGCGCCAATTCCTTGAGCGATTAGAAAAGCCCGATGTGGATGCGATCGATGGGTTATCACCTGCGATCGCTATCGAGCAGCGAACGGCCGGCAGCAATCCGAGATCGACAGTGGCGACGCAGACGGAGATTTACGACTATCTGCGTGTGCTCTTTGCCCGGCTCGGAACGCCCTATTGCCCCAACTGCAAGTTGCCCATCAGTCGCCAGTCCGCCCAGGAGATCGTCAATAAGATCCTCGAAACCTGCGCTGGGCAAGAAGCCTTGATCCTGGCGCCGCTTGTTCGAGGGCGCAAGGGCGAGTACCTGGAAATCTTCAAAGACATCAAGCGCCAGGGCTTCGTGCGCGCGCGCGTCGACGGCACGCTGCGCGATTTGGATGAGCCCATCGCGCTCGATAAAAAGCGTGCGCATACGATCGAAGTGATGATTGACCAGCTCACGGTGAATGAGGTTGAGCGGCCGCGGCTGACGGAATCGGTCGAGGCGGCGCTGAAAACGGGCAAGGGCTTGGTGACGTTGAGCCGCGCTCCGGCCAAAGAAAAAGCTAAGGGGCTTGTCTTAGACACGGTCTTTAGTGAACTTTATGCCTGCCATCAGTGTGGTTTTAGCGTCGAAGAGCTTTCGCCCCGCACGTTTTCTTTTAACTCGCCGTACGGCGCTTGCCGCACCTGCGATGGTTTGGGCACGCGCCTTGAAATGGATCCTGAGCTGGTGGTTCCGGATCGCCGTAAATCGATCAAGGATGGCGCCATCGAGCCGTGGAAACGCGGCGGCATGCATATGATGATGTACTACAATCGTCTGTCGCGCGAGGCGGCCAGCGCCCACGCATTCAGTTTAGAGACGCCTTTTTGCGATCTACCTCGACGAACGCAGCGCGTGTTGCTGTATGGTTCCGCCGAGGAGGTTTGGGGATCGGCGTTTGAAGGCGTCATACCCAACCTTGAGCGGCGCTTTCGCCAGACGGATTCAGACTGGGTGAAGGAAGAGCTCTCACGCTATATGAGCGAGCAGCCCTGCCAGACTTGCCATGGGGCTCGGCTTAAACCGGAAAGCCTTTCTGTTTTCGTTCATGGCCGCACAATCGCGCAGGTAGTCAGCGATTCGGTTGAAACGGCGCGGGAATGGATAGCGAGTCTTGAGTGGGCCAAGCACGATCAAGCGATCGCTGGGCCGATCGTCAAAGAAATAGCGAGCCGCTTGCAGTTTCTGCTCGATGTGGGGCTTGGATACCTGACTCTTGATCGCGCTTCCGGCAGCCTCTCCGGCGGCGAGGCGCAGCGCATCCGGCTGGCGACGCAAGTGGGTTCCGGTCTTGTCGGCGTTATGTACGTATTGGACGAGCCGTCGATTGGTTTGCACCAACGCGACAATCAGAAACTGCTCAATACGTTGCAGCGGCTGCGCGACTTGGGAAACACGCTGATCGTCGTCGAGCACGACGAAGACACGATTCGCAGGGCCGATTACATCGTCGACCTGGGGCCGGGCGCAGGCAAGCATGGCGGTGAAATCGTGGCGCGAGGCAATCTCAACGATATTTTGAAGTCTCCCCGCAGTTTGACAGGACAGTACCTTTGCGGGCAGAAAGCGATTCCGATCCCCGACCAGCGGCGTCCATGGCGGCGTCGCCCTTCGCTGGTTGTAAAGGGCGCTTCCGAGCACAACCTCAAGCATATTGATGCGCGCATCCCGTTAGGTTGCTTCGTGTGCGTTACCGGAGTTTCCGGGTCCGGAAAATCGACGCTGGTGGATGACATTCTTTACCGAGCATTGGCGCGGCGCCTGCATGGCAGCAAAGAGCGCCCTGGCAAGCACGCGGCCATCACCGGTATTGAGCATTTAGACCAGGTGATCGTCATCGATCAGTCACCCATTGGCCGCACGCCGCGTTCAAACCCCGCCACCTATACGGGCGCGTTCGGCCCAATACGCGATCTTTTTAGCCAGACGCCGATGGCCAAGCTGCGCGGGTTTGGCCCGGGGCGCTTTAGTTTCAATGTTAAAGGAGGCCGGTGCGAAGCTTGCGAGGGGGACGGCGTCAAACGCATCGAGATGCACTTTTTATCCGATGTGTACGTGCGCTGTGAGGTATGCAAGGGCAGTCGTTTTAACGATCTGACACTACAGGTTGCCTACAAAGGGCGCTCTATCGCCGATGTGCTCAAAATGACGGTTGAAGAAGGTGTTGAGCTTTTCGGTTCCGTGCCCAGCATCGCGCATCGCTTGCGCACCATGAACGCCGTGGGATTAAGTTATCTTGAGCTGGGCCAATCCGCTACCACGCTTTCAGGCGGCGAAGCTCAGCGTATCAAGCTGGCGAAGGAGCTTTCGCGCCGCGATACCGGCCGAACGCTCTATCTGTTGGATGAACCCACAACAGGGCTGCACATCGCCGATATCGAGAAGCTGTTGGGCGTTCTGCATCAACTCGTTGCGCATGGAAACACCGTGCTCGTTATCGAGCATAATTTGGATGTGATCAAGACCGCCGACTACCTTATCGACCTCGGGCCGGAAGGCGGCGACGGCGGCGGATGGATAGTGGCTGAGGGCGCGCCGGAAACGGTGGCGCAGGTCGCCAAATCTTATACAGGACAATTTCTAGCGCCTTTACTTAAAGGCGCTCGCGGCCGGCTCGTATTGCCTAATTTGCAGCCATTGAAAGTGGAGCAGACTCAGAACGGGCAAGATTGAAGATGCGGAAATTTTTTATCGTATTGTGTGCGGCCTTGTGGACAGCTGTTTTTGTTCTGGTGCCTGCCCAAACGCCTAGCCAGGCGGATCCTACAAGCGGCTATACCGAAGTGCAACGCGCTTTTCTTCGCGAGCAGTTTCAGGATGCCCAGCGGCTGGCCCAGTCGTTTTTATCGGCGAACCCGTCGGCTCCTGAACGCACACGGGTGCATATATGGATGGCGCTGAGCTTGGATAAACTGCAGCGACCGGCAGAAGCGATTCGCACGCTGCAAGATGTGGAATCGCGCTTGAATCCGCATGATCCTTCTTTGGCCGAGGTGTTGTATTGGCGCGGCGAGATCAGCCGACAGGCGCTGCAAATGCTGCAGGCGCGCATGGCTTATCAGCGTTTATTGGATGAGTTTCCAGCGTCGGTTTGGGCTTTTCGCGCGGAGCTTGGTTTAGGGCTTGTTTTCCTTCATGAGCAGTCTTTCATGGAAGCGCGCGCGCATTTTCGTTCGGTCGCCGAGCGCTTTAAAGGAACGCGTTCCGGCCAGGACGCGCGGCTCTATGAAGGGGTATGCGCGATTCAGCTGCAGGATTATGCCGCCGCGGTTTCGGTTTTGCAGCCGATCGTGGAACAGTTAAGAGATGCTTCAGCCCAGTCGCGCGCTTCATTTTATCTTGGCGAAGCTTTGACGAAATTAGAGCGTTTCACGGAGGCAATGGCGGCCTACCGTAAAGCGGTCAAGTCGGATTCAACATCGGAATGGTCGCGTTTGGCCAATTTCGGTTTGGGATGGGCAGCCTATCGAAGCGGAGATTGCAAAGTCAGCACGGCGGCTTTCGACGCTTATCTTAAGCCCGCAGGAGGATCTTATCGAACCGAAGCTCTCCTTGCGCAAGGCGATTGTTTAAGCCAGATGGGTCGGGCGGATGAGGCTCAACGCCGGTTTGAGCGCGTGCTCGCCCAGGAAGGTGGCCAGAAGCTGACACTTGAGAATGGCCTTGCTATCGCCGATGCTTATCGCCGCCAGGGTCGCCCAGAACGGGCGCACGATGTATTGAAGCGACTGTTGAGCGATTACCCGTCTCTCGACGAACAGGATCGCATTCAGCTCGCCCGCGCCCGCGTTTGGCTTGAAGCCGGTCAGGCTGAAGATGCTGAAGAAGTTTTGAGGGTTATTCTTGACCGTCGGGCTTCGCGATTGCGCGCGCCTGCGTTGAGCGTTATGGGCGATGTCGAGATGTACAAGGGGCACTTGCCCCAAGCCCGCCGCTATTACGATGACGTGCTTTTGTCGGGTGCTGATTCCGCGCTCAGGGCTTATGCCACGTATCAATTAGGCCGCGTCGCGCTCCAAGAGGGAGAAACCGCCGAAGCCATAAGCGCTTTCGAGCGCGTGGTGGCGGGAAGCGATAAGAACCTTGCCGATGACGCGCGTCTTGCGCTTGCTTTGGCGCATCTGAATCAGCAGGAACCGCAGTTGGCGCGCGAGCAGTTATCGGCGCTCAGACAGTCGCACCCCGACAGCTCAACAGGCGCGCGCGCAGCCTACTATCTGGCGGTGCTTGCTTTGGATGAAGGCTACACGCAGGCGGCTATCGGCCTATGCCAGGAAGCTATTGGGCAGGCGCCGAACGCCGAAGAATCGGTCGATGCCACCCTGTTGCTTGCCGAAATACGCGCTTCGCAGAAATCCACGCCGGATGCGATGCGATGGCTCAAGCAGGTTTATGATGAATCATCGCGGCCGATCGGGCATCGCGCGAAAATTGCCAAACGCCTCGGTGATTTCGCCCGCTCTGAGGGCGCATACGTGAAAGCGATTTGGTGGTATGATGTGGCCGAACAGTTATGGCCGGCTTTAAGCGGTGAAATGATTTATCGCACCGCGTCATGCTTCGAAGAGGCCGGCGATCTGGAAGTCGCTCTTAATCGGTATCAGGCGATCCAGACGGAGCCTTGGCATATCCGCGGGCAGCTAGCCGCCGCTAAACTGCTTGAACGTGAGAATCGTAATCAAGAGGCGATCAAACTCTATCAAGCGCTTGCGGCTAAAGATATTCCTGAGGCAAAAATCGCAAAAGACCGAGCCGAAGCGCTGCGTGATTGAATGCGGTCGATAGAAACAAGCGCCTATCGCCGAAACCACAATCAGGACTGAAGCGGTCCAATAGGAGGCAAGGGATGATTACGGAGATCGGAATTGTCGCAGGCGAAATCTGGCATGACCTCGACAGTCACGGCGCAAGCGCCTTCTCCCAAATTGTCCAACGCCTAGGACGTCCGAGGGACCTGGTCTTGATGAGTATGGGGTGGCTTGCCCGTGAAGGCCATGTCGTGGTCAAGCAAGCAGGCGGCGATTACCAAGTGGAATTGCGCCACAACGGTTGAAGCGATAGCCCCATGTCGCGCCGGAAGAAAAATGAGCCGTGCGTGGTCGTATTTGTCACATGCCCCAATCGCATCGTGGCGCGCCGTGTGGCCGGGAGCCTTCTTAAGGACAAGCTTGCCGCCTGCGTCAACATCCTGCCCTGTATTGAATCCCGCTTCCTTTGGCAGGGGCGCATCCAGCGTGCGGCAGAGTTTCTTCTCTTCATCAAAACGCCTAAGCGATTTTTCCCAAAGCTTAAACGCGCCATCCTTTGCCTGCACCCCTACGAAGTTCCAGAAATTATCGCCTTACCTATCCTTGATGGACACCGGCCTTATCTTGAGTGGCTCTCTCAAGAGACGCGAAATACGTAACATACTGTTTCTAAATGAGTTCCATATGGAAACCTGGCTTGACAGGCCCTTTTAGACTCATGCATAGTTGGAGTAGGGCTTGAAGGAGTCATGTCTATTAAAACCACCCAGGAAATGGGGGGTACCGCCAGAATGTTGTCGCGCTTGTCCGGTCAAAAAGGTTATGTGCTGGGCATGGCCATCATTCTGTCGTTTATTTTTGCCATCGCGTCTTACGGCAACCTGATGCTGGCGATCAGCCAGGGCGATCACACACGTATCCGGCGCGCGCATCCTAATGCGCGGTACGCCGCCGAGGCGGGTGTTGTCATCGCGCGAGAGCGGCTTATTCTGAATGCCAATGACTGCGGGCCCCTATCTGGCGGTGGCGATGGAGATTGGACGCAACAAGTGGATAGCAATGGTGATAACGCGCTTACAGCTGATGATCTGTGGGTGCAGATTACCTTGAGCCTGCCTTGTCCGGGCGCGAGCCATACCATTACAACACAGGTGGTCTACTGAGATGCGAGTAAAATCCACTATGGCGCGAGGCATTTTGGGTAAGGGTTTTACTTTGATTGAGCTCATGATTACGGTGGCTATTGTGGCGATCGTAGCCGCTGTTGCCTTGCCGCAGTACACGCGTACGGTTGAGCAGCAGCGTTGCCAGCAGGCTCGCGATGCGTTGCTTACGATTTATGCCGGCGAGCGCCTTTACGCCAGCGTGTGGAAGAACTCGTATTATGATCCCGTTCTTCCCGGCGATTGGAAAAACTTGTATATGGATGATCCCACGCCGCCCGATAACAGCCTTATCTATACAGTTACTTTGAATGGCGCGCCTGTTTTGGACACGAAATTTACCGCGCAAGCTATGCGTAATGGGGGGCCGCAGAGTGGAGCGTGGTTTCAGATTGATCAGAGCCGCGGTATCACAAACAGTGGGGCTGATGCTTGTCCATTTGATTGAGGATAAAGCGATAGAGGCGCAGCATGAAACTCGATAACCGCGGGTTTTCGCTGGTCGAGATCGTGGTTGCTTCGCTGCTGGTTTCTGTGGTGGCGGCGGGCACGATGGCCTCGTTTATCGCCGCGGCGCGCATCAGCCAAGATATCAATGCTACGACGATGACCGAAGGCGGCGGCCGCGCTCGGCAGGTTTTGGAGTCGCTGCGCAACAGCGTGGGCGCGGGCAGCCCCGTTTTTACCGGCGGGGATACCGGTTGGGTGACCATTCCGACTACCGGAGATATCTCGCTGCCGGCAGGAACTTCCACCTCGCCTTTATCCATCAACACGCAGAGCAGCGTGAACCAGTATCGCATGGTGCCTCAGGACTGCGATGGTGACGGGCTAGTAGATGCCGCTTGCTACACGGTTTCGGTTCGGCAATGCTGGGACGGCTCAACGAATTGCAATTGATGAAGATCCGAGTTATGCAATCAGACAGCGGTATGACGTTGGCTGAGATCCTCATATCCGCGGTGATCTCCATGGTTATTTTATTCGGGTTGATCTCCATGGATATTGCGCGGGTGCGGACGACTGACCAGACGCGCTACGCCGCCGGCGTTAAGTATCCCGAGCGGGACGAAGCATCGATCGCTGTGATGCTGCTGGAGCGGCAACTGACTGAAGCGGACCGGTTTAATATCGTAAACGGCGGGCAAGGCA
>Ga0247727_10012015_pt1 | contig 14961 bp, 18 predicted proteins | sample WisWelCaveWW1625_FD_202498 | JGI IMG/M metagenome (GOLD analysis project Ga0247727, IMG submission 202498) | Biofilm microbial communities from Wishing Well Cave, Virginia, United States - WW16-25 | ecosystem: Environmental > Aquatic > Deep subsurface > Groundwater > Cave microbial mat | place... | reverse complement strand
ATTCGAAACAGAAAAAGAATTTGAAGTATATTTTCAGGAAAAGAAGGTAGGAAAATTTAAATGTGATTTGATAATTGAAAATCAATTATTGGTTGAACTTAAATCGGTAGAAGGATATATGCCCAAAGTATTTATGTATCAGGTTTTATCTTATCTGAAAGCAACAAAACTCAAAACAGGATTATTAATTAACTTCGGAAATAAAAGCTGTGATATTAAACGCTTATCTGTGTAATCGCTTTTTAAATCAGTGTAATCTAAAAAATGGAACTCAAAAGGGTTGTAATAACAGGACTAGGAGCAGTCACTCCGCTGGGGAATAATGTAAATGATTACTGGAGCGGACTGATCAACGGGGTGAGCGGATGCGCGCGCATTACCCGCTTTAATCCCGACAAATTCAAAACTCAGTTTGCGTGCGAAGTAAAAGGCTTTAAACCCGAAGAGCATTTCGACCGAAAGGAAGCAAGAAAGCTGGATGCCTATTCCCACTACGGAATTGTTGCTGCCCAGCAGGCATTTTCTGATTCCGGGCTCGATAAAGAAAAAATAAATCTTGACAGATGCGGTGTTATCTGGGGTTCCGGTATTGGCGGACTTGATACTTTTCAATCTGAGATTTCCGGATTTGCGAAAGGAGACGGAACTCCGCGTTTCAATCCTTTCTTCATTCCAAAAATGATTGCAGATATTTGTGCGGGACATATTTCCATTCAGTTTAACTTTCGCGGACCAAATTTCACCACTTGCTCCGCCTGTGCCTCGTCAACAAATGCATTGATTGATTCGTTCAACTACATACGACTTGGACAAGCGGATGTGTTTATAACAGGCGGATCCGAAGCAGCAGTGAATGAATCGGGCGTTGGAGGATTCAATGCCATGCACGCTCTCTCAGTGAGAAATGATTCTCCACAAACCGCATCTCGCCCTTTTGATAAAGAACGCGATGGATTTGTTTTGGGCGAGGGAGCCGGCTGTCTTATTCTTGAAGAACTGGAGCACGCAAAAGCCCGCGGAGCAAAAATATATGCCGAAGTAGTTGGAGGAGGAATGACCGCTGATGCGCATCACATCACCGCACCTCATCCCGAAGGACTTGGCGCATTAAACGTAATGCGAAATGCTTTGACGGATGCGAACATGAAGCCGGAGGATATCGATTACATCAATGTTCACGGAACATCTACTCCGCTTGGAGACATTGCCGAATCAAAAGCCATCAAAGGAGTTTTTGGCGAGAGCGCCTATAAATTAAATATCTCTTCCACTAAATCAATGACCGGCCACTTGCTCGGTGCTGCAGGGGCAATTGAAGCGATCGCATGTGTTCTCTCCGTGAAAAACGATATTGTTCCTCCAACTATCAACCATTTTACAGACGATCCTGAATTTGACACGAAGCTTAATTTCACTTTCAACAAAGCGCAAAAAAGAGTTGTGCGCGCCGCCCTCAGCAACACGTTTGGATTTGGCGGACATAATGCTTCGGTGATTGTGAAAAAATATCAGTAGGAGTACTTTTGGTGAAGATTCCAAAATTCCTTGTAGTTTCGTAACATATTTTATGAAAACGAAAAAAATATTTCTACTTGCCTTTTTCTACTTTACGCTCTGCGCCTGTTGTTTTTCCCAGGAGCCGATAGTGCTTATCGAAACATCTTTCGGAAACATCAAAATAAAGCTTTATAACGAAACCCCCCTTCACCGCGATAATTTTTTGAAATTGGCGGAAAAGCATTTTTATGATTCTCTGCTTTTTCATCGTGTGATAAATACATTTATGGTTCAGGGGGGCGATCCGGATTCAAAAAACGCTCCTGCCGGAAAATTCCTTGGAGACGGAGATGTGGGATACACCATTCCTGCCGAATTTAATCCAAAGCTTTTTCATAAGAGAGGCGTGATTGCTGCTGCGCGAAACGGAGACGAAGTAAATCCGGAGCAGGCGTCATCCGGCTGTCAGTTCTACATCACCCAGGGAAAAGTTTTTACGGATAGTTTGCTGAGCGTTGTCGAAAAAAGAGTTTCCGGCATGAAAGCATACAATAGCGTTGTTAAGAACAAAGACAACAAAAAACTTTTTGATAAGTTCTCCGAATTCCAGCAGAAGGGATTGCCCGACAGTATTTTGGCCGTTAAAAAGAAAATAGACCAGCTGGTTTCGTCCGAACTTGCCAACGTTCCACCATATAAATTTTCTGACGAACAGCGCAAAGCGTACACAACCATCGGAGGAACGCCACATCTGGACGGAGCATACACAGTGTTCGGTGAGGTGCTAGAGGGGATGGAGGTTGTGGATAAAATCGCCTCAGTTTCAAAGGACAGAACAGACAGACCGCTGACAGACGTTAGGATGAAGATTTCCGTAATCAAATAACGATGAAAGACCAAATAGATAAACTGCTTTCTGAAATAGAAACGATTGAAATAAAATCCAAAGAACATTTGGAAGAATTTCGTTTGAAGTATTTGGTAAAGAAAGGAAAACTGACTGCGCTGTTTGACGATTTCAAAAACATTGCAAACGAAGAAAGAAAAGAAGTAGGCATTAAGCTGAACGAACTGAAAAATAAAGTTCAGGACAAATTCAATTACTTCAAAGAAAAACTGGAGGGAGGGCACGAAATAGCTTCTTCGGACATTGACTTGACAAAGCCGGCAGAACCAATTGCTTTTGGTTCGCGCCATCCTATCTCCATAGTAAGAAATCAGATTGTGGATATTTTTTCAAGAATTGGATTTACCGTAAAAGAAGACAGAGAAATTGAAGACGACTGGCATAATTTTTCCGCGCTTAATTTACCTGAAGACCATCCGGCACGAGATATGCAGGATACTTTTTTTGTGAAAGGAGGGAATGTCCTTCGAACACACACTTCTTCGGTGCAGATACGCGTAATGGAAAATTCAAAACCACCGATACGAAGTATTTTTCCGGGAAGAGTTTTTCGCAAGGAAAATATTTCAGCCCGCGCGCATTGTTTTTTTCATCAGGTGGAAGGATTGTATGTAGATGAAAATGTTTCGTTCGCAGACCTAAAGCAGACGCTTTTATATTTCGCGCAGGAAATGTTTGGCGAGAAAACCAATATCCGTCTGCGCCCCTCTTATTTTCCGTTCACCGAACCGAGCGCGGAAGTGGATGTTACCTGCTTCATTTGTGAAAGCAAAGGATGTTCTATTTGTAAAGGCAGCGGCTGGGTGGAAATTCTCGGCTGCGGCATGGTTCACCCGAAAGTGTTAGAGAACTGCAAAATAGATTCTAAAAAATATACCGGCTTCGCTTTCGGAATGGGTATTGAGCGCATTGCCATGCTCAAATATCAAATCAACGACATCCGTTTGTTCTACGAAAATGATGTGAGATTTTTGAATCAGTTCAAGAGCGCTTAGAGTGCTTTTTTGCATTTCCCATTCTAATTCTTACCTTTACGAAACAATTTCATTTGATGAGAAAATTTATACTTCTTATTTTTATTTTCGTTTCATTTCGTTTGTGTGCCCAGACAAATGTGTATCATCCTTTTCCTGATTCAAACACCCATTGGAGCGAGTCAACATGGTGGGTTTATTGGGGTCCGCCTCCATGTACAGTAAATGATGCATACATATTATTTTTTTCAGGGGACACTGTAATTGGAGCGAATACATATCATAAAATTTTAAAATCTGGTTATATAAGCGCGTCTTGCCCACCACCAGGTTATTATTACTATAATCAATATGCGGGCGCAATTAGACAAGACACCTTTCAGAAAATGGTTTATTATCTTCCTAATACATCAACTACAGAACAACTCTTATATGATTTCAATCTGAACATTGGAGATACTTTGTCACCTTCATATAATAATGTCATCGGAGTTTATGTTTCAGCAATTGATTCCGTATTAGTTGGAAATAATTATCACAAAAGATTTATCATAAAACCACTCAGCGGAGGATGGCCGCCACCTGACACAAGTTCCGCACTTATTGAAGGACTTGGAAGCACATTTGGATTATTTAATCCATGGGATCATCCTGTTGAATCTGGAGGAGTACTAAATTGTTTTGGTCACAATGCGGAATATTACCCGACTAACTCCAATTGTGCTTTTGCAACCGGAGTTAATGAAACCACAACCCGGAAATTAGAAATAGAAATCTCACCAAACCCCTCCTCAGGAGTTTTCACAATTAACGCAACAGAAAAATTTCAATATTCTGTTTATGATATTTTCGGCAGGCAGGTTTTTCAAGAATCAAAACCTATTCAATCTACAACTTTGGATTTGACTTCTTATCCAAAAGGAATTTATTTTGTGAGAGCAAAGTCGGGAAAGAAAATAATTTCCAGAAAAATAATTTTGCAGTAATTGCTTACTTGCCTTTCTTTCCCCACCGGTACATCTTCACATCCAGTCCGCATAAATCAAGCGCGCGGTCAACTACTGTGGAAGCAAGATCTTCAAAAGTTTTCGGATTACTGTAAAAGGATGGAGAAGCAGGGCAGATAATTCCTCCCGCTTCGGTAATTGTTTTCATATTGTTGATGTGAATCAGACTCAAAGGCGTATCGCGCGGAATGAGAATTAATTTTCTTCTTTCCTTGAGCATCACATCTGCAGCGCGGGTTATCAAATCATTTGAAACACCGCTTGCGATTCTCGCCAATGTTCCCATAGAGCAAGGGCAGACAATCATTGTTCTGAAATCAGAAGAGCCCGAAGCAAATGGCGCGTGGAAACCTGTCTTGCTGTAAAAATTTATTTTCACGCCTGACTTCCCCTCTCCCTTGGGGGAGGGGAAAGGGGAGGGGCTGAGTTCTGTATCCCAGACTTCCTTTGCGTTGTCGCTCATAACAACACCCACTTCCTCGACCTGATTTTTCATAGCAGAAAGTTTTTCCAGCAGCACTTTTGCATAAACAGAACCGCTTGCGCCTGTAATGCCTACAACTATTTTTTGTTTGGCAGCCATCTATGCAGTTTGAGTTTGTCTTACAATCTTCATACACTTCAACGATAGATCCGTAAAAATTATTTTTCCGCTGCCGTTTCTTTCTATGTGCAGAATCGCTTCGTTCATTTCATCGGAAAGTTGTTTGCAGATGTTTCCGTCAAGTTTTGTTGAAAGTTTCTGAACGAAATCTAATTCTTCTCCATCCACACGCAATAGTTTTTTGCCTCCATACATTCCAGCCAAACATTCGCGGAGGATGTTTAGTCCATAAGAGAGAAATTCTTTTTGTTTTTCCCTTCCGACCTTTGCATTGGCAATTTCCTCCACCCACGAAACCATTCCGACAACATCCACCTTAAAACACATTCTCATCCACTCGCGGAACTGATGGAGATAAAAATTGTCTTCCTGTTTTTCAGAAATTAATTTCAGGGCAGAATTATAATTCCCATCCGCGAGATATGCAATTCGCGAAGCGTCATTCGAAGCTAGATTGTGTGTTTCAATCAGAGCCAGTTTTATTTCTTCGTCAGCAATGCGATTAATCTTTATTAATTGCGTGCGAGACAAAATTGTTTTTAACAGCGCCTCTTCGTTTTCAGAAACAAGAAGAAAAATTGTTTTGTCAGGCGGTTCTTCCAGAATTTTCAAAAGTTTATTCGCTGCGGCAATATTCATTTTTTCCGGAAGCCAGATAATCATCACCTTAAATTCTCCTTCATAAGTAGTAAGAGAAAGTTTTCTTAGGATTTCTCCGCTTTCTTCCACGCCAATCACGGGTTGTTTGTTCTCGGCAGAGAGGTGACCGAACCAGTCGTGCAGATTCAGATACGGATTTTCAAGAAACGCTTCGCGCCATTCTGCCGCAACATCCGTACTCATGCGCACATCTTTTTGCAGAGCGATAGGATAAACAAAATGAATATCAGGATGAATTAATTTTTCAGTTTTTATACAAGAAGGACATTTTCCGCAGGAATCATTTTCTGTTTTGTTTTTGCAAAGAAGCAGTTGCGCATATGCAATTGAAAGCGGAAGAGCACCGCTTCCTTCCTGTCCGAGAAATAATTGCGCATGGCTGACTCGTCCCTTTTGTACCGAACTTATCAATCGCTCTTTAACTTCGTTTTGTCCTATGATATTGGCGAACAGCATGCTCCAAATATAGCCACAGATTTCAATGAATTGACAGAAAAAATCATTTGTTCAATCGCATCAAAACGATATTTTTGTGCTGTAAATCATTTATGAAAACAATTGACGATTTCAACTTCTCAGGCAAGCGCGCATTGATTCGCGTTGATTTCAATGTTCCGCTTGATGAAAAATTTAATGTTACTGATGACACAAGAATCCGCGCAGCCATTCCAACCATAAAAAAAATTCTGAAAGATGGAGGAAGTGTTGTGATGATGTCGCATTTAGGAAGGCCAAAGGAAGACCCCGATGAAAAATATTCTCTTAAACATTTGATAAATCATCTCGGAAAACTTCTTGGCACGAATGTGAAGTTTGCAAATGACTGTATCGGTGATGAAGCAAAAACCATTTCTGCCAATCTAAAGGCAGGAGAAGTTCTTCTTCTTGAAAACCTCCGCTTCTACAAGCAGGAAGAAAAAGGAGATGAAGCATTTGCAAAAAAACTTTCTGAACTTGGGAATTTCTATGTGAATGACGCATTCGGCACAGCTCATCGTGCACATACTTCCACAGCAGTGATTGCCAAATTTTTTCTTAATGCAAAATGTTTCGGCTATGTGATGAGCGGAGAACTATCCAGCATTAACAAAGTAATGAACGGGGCGCAGAAGCCTTTCACCGCCATTATGGGCGGAGCGAAAGTATCGGACAAAATTTTGATTCTTGAACAACTAATGAAGAAAGCAGACAACATAATAATCGGAGGCGGAATGGCATTCACTTTTGTAAAAGCGCTGGGAGGAAACATCGGCAAGTCGCTGGTGGAAGAAGACAGGATCGAAATCGCAAAAAAAATCATGGATGACGCAAAAAAAACCGGAGTGAACTTTTATATTCCCGTTGACGCAATCGCTTCCGACACTTTTTCAAACAACTCCGAAAAAAAACATTGCGATATCAATTCTATTCCTGACGGTTGGATGGGACTGGACATAGGCGAAAAATCAGAAAAGATATTTTCAGATGTGATTTCAAAATCAAAAACAATTCTCTGGAACGGACCGATGGGCGTTTTTGAGATGAGCAGTTTTGAACATGGAACAAAAACCATTGCACTCGCAGTTGCTGATGCAACTTCGAAAGGAGCTTACAGTTTAATTGGGGGAGGAGATTCCGTTACTGCTATTAATAAATACAATCTTGCTGATAAAGTGAGCTATGTTTCCACAGGCGGAGGTGCGCTCCTTGAATATATTGAAAGCGGAACGTTGCCTGGAATTGAGGCAATCGAGAAATAGGAGCCCATCCTAAATCCTTCCCAAAGGGAAGGACTTAAAAAATTATTTTGGAGTAGCTTTTACTTCCTTCCCTTTGGGGAGGATAGAGGTGGGGAATAGTTTACTTTCATTCAACCCCGGAATCGCTATAGGAGCGATTTTCTGAACTTGTTCGTATAGAAGAGAATTCTTTTTTGTTTCGTCAGGAATAAATGAAACGCTTTTGTTCGCTGCTTCAAGGAAAAATATAATCATGCTGAGTATCAGTCCGAACTTCAGAATTCCGAAAATTGCGCCTCCGAGTTTATTTACGAATCCCAGTGAAACTGCTTTTACAAATTTCTCCAGAAGTTTTGCAATTCCTATGACAATTAAAATCACCCCGATAAAAATCACTGCGAACGAAATCAGGGGAAGATATTTTGAAGTCCAGCCAAGTGAATCGCTCATCCACGAGGATAGAAAATCATGAAACTTCACAGCACCCCACACCGCTAATCCGAATGCGATAAGTGTGGCGGCTTCAAAGATGAGACCTTTTGAAAAACCCTTGTACAATCCCCATAGGAGAGGAATGATGATTATAATGTCTACATAATTCATAGTACGGATAACGAATATTTGCGAATCTACGAATCAAGAGTTTGTCATTCTGAACGAAGCGAAGAATCTATTCACATACAGGTATTGAAAAATACATTCGTAAATTCGTAGCAATTAGTTATCCGTAAAACATGGACGCAGAAGTAGAAAAGGAATTAGAAAAAATAATTAAACAACTCACGGCCCAGTTCGGGGGAGAAATAGATTTTAAGGGCGTTTTGTTTTTGATTGGCGTTCAGGAACTCGGCAAAGGACATAAAGTTTTTGGAAAGGACGAAAAACTCGGGCTCATGCACATTGCAGTTTGCACGTTGTTGGAGGACTATGGCTATTATGAATTTGTTGGAAAGGACGAAGACGGCTGGCCTCACTGGAAGTCAACTGAAAAACTTCCTTCGCTCAAGCCGATGGAGCAAGAGCGATTGATCAAGCAAGCGATTGTTCTCTATTTCCAGAAAAATCTGACATTTGACAATTGATATGTTTACTATAGATATTCATACGCACATCATTCCTGAAAATCTTCCGGACTTCAAAAAGAAATTCGGCTACGGAGGATTTATTTCCCTTGAACATCATAAACCTTGTTGCGCGAAGATGATGGTTGACGGAAATTTTTTTCGCGAGGTGGAAGACAACTGTTGGAGCGCTGAAAAAAGAATGAAGGAGTGCGACCATCATCATGTGGATGTGCAGGTGCTTTCCACCATTCCCGTTATGTTTTCTTACTGGGCGAAGCCGCATGATTGTCTCGAAGTTTCAAAATATCTCAACGACCATATTGCCGGAATAGTTCAGAAACATCCTAAACGATTTGCAGGTCTTGGCACTATTCCACTACAGGCGCCCGAACTTGCTATTAAAGAATTGGAGCGTTGTAAAAAAATTGGCCTTGTAGGAATTCAAATCGGTTCACATGTAAATGACTGGAATCTGAATGATGAAAATCTTTTTCCTGTTTTTCATGCTTGCCAGGAAATGAATATGCCAATCTTCGTTCATCCATGGGACATGATGGCGCAGGACAAAATGAAAAAATACTGGCTCCCTTGGTTAGTCGGAATGCCCGCGGAATCTTCTCTCGCGATTTGTTCCATGATATTTGGCGGAGTGTTTGAGCGCCTGCCGAAACTCCGCGTTGCGTTTGCACACGGTGGCGGAAGTTTTCCCGCTACTCTTGGTAGAATCGAACATGGATTTCAATCACGTCCTGATTTAGTGGCGGTTGACAATAAAAAAAATCCAAAAGAATATCTTGGAAAATTTTGGCTGGATTCTCTCACGCATGACGCAGACATGCTGAACTATCTTGTGAAACTTGTAGGCTCCAACCGCGTTGCACTAGGAACAGATTATCCCTTTCCTCTTGGAGAAATAAAACCCGGAGAACTAATTCATAGTATGAACTTTAGTGATGAAGTAAAACAAAAATTACTGAACGGCTCTGCACTAGAGTGGCTGGGTGTGGCTAAAAACAAATTCCAATGAAAATATTAATATTTATTTCGACATGCTTGTTTCTCGCAATGGTTTCTTCTTGCATTGTACAAGCGCCCAAATATACGGGCGTTGAAGAGGTGCTTCAGCTGAAAACAGGCATGACCAAAGAGGAGGTTTCAAGCATTCTGGGAATACCTCCCTATGACCTGAAATCAATTTTAGATTCTACAACGACCTATATTTATAAGTACAGAACTACTGATCGCAAAACAGTTCCGCTTGCGATGAACAAAACAAATGGCATGAAAACAAAAGGGAAATGGGTGGACCTCTTCGTTACTTATAATAAAGAAGGGAAAGTGAAAAGCATAGATTCGTGCTCTGATTGCGAAGACACAAAAGTTGCCGAAAAGAAAATAGATTTTAATTCTGTTTTGCTTCTGATTACAGTTACAGTGCCGGCTATACTGGTTTATTTCGGGCTGCAAACACCCTGATTTATTTTTGCTTATAGATGGGCACGGTGCTGCATGCTTCTCCGAACATCAGGCTTTTTGCAACGGGAGTGAGAATGCGCGTGAGTTCTACATAGGCGGATTCGGGAACGGGAACGTTGCCGCAACCTTTTATCACCAATTTTTTATCCCGGAACTCTTCGGGATTAATTTTTGAAAGCGCCTCATTAAATAAAATTGTTTCAAGCGTTTTCAAATCACCAAACACAAATTTTTTCGCGAAGGGCTGAAGAGCAGAAGCGATAAGCATATATCCCCAGGTAGGAACGATGGCATCGGCAGAGCAGGTGATAGCAACGAATTTGTCAGTATACTTCTCCCAGTTCTCATTTTTCACAAACTCACGTAAGGTTTTTTCTTTTAAAACAAAAGCCTCACCCCGTCCCTCTCCCAAGGAGAGGGAGATTAAATATTTTTTTATATCAAGGACTTCACGATCACCTTTCGGATAATAATCCTCGAGATTGATTTCCGTCAAACTACTTTCCGTGACTCTGTTTCTAATTTCTTCTTCCATTTTTATTTTATTTCTCCCTTCCCTTCGGAAAGGGTTGGGGATGGGCTCTTACATAAATCCTAATTCAACCTGTGCAACCTCGCTCATCATTTCTTTGGTCCAGGGGGGCTCAAAAGTCAGAATGACTTTAGCGGACCCAATGCCGGTTATGCCTTTCAGTTTGTTTTCTACTTCAACAGGCAGAGACTCTGCAACGGGACAGGAAGGAGAGGTCAAAGTCATTTTCACTTCCAGATTATTCTGTTCATCCAGTTTTATCTCGTAGATCAGCCCCAGTTCCCAGATGTCAACAGGAATTTCCGGATCAAAACAGGTCTTGATCATGTCAATGACGCGCTGGGTCATTTCCGTATTTTGTGTTATGATAATTGCGCTCATACTTTTGCTTTTAATGCGAGTGCATCCAGTTTCATTTGTTTGATCATGTTCACCAATCCGTTTGCGCGGGTAGGGGAAAGATGTTGTGTTAATCCGATTTGATTTATGAATTCCATTTTTGCATTCACAATTTCATCTGGCGAATGTTCTGACAAAACCCGAATTACTAATGCCACCAATCCTTTCGTGATGATTGCGTTACTGTCGGCTGTGTAAAATATTTTTTCGTTTTTTATTTCTGAATGCAGCCACACTTTGCTCTGACATCCTTTAATTAATCTATCGTCCGTTTTATATTTTTCTTCAATCATCGGTAAAGATTTTCCGAGTTCAATGATGTGTTCGTACTTTCCCATCCAGTCGTCAAACATTGAGAACTCTTCCACGATTTCATTTTCCGTCTCCTCAATTTTCATTTCAACATTGATTTTACTTTCGCGATTCCTTTTATGAGTTCATCAATCTCTTCTTTCGTATTGTAAAATGCAAGTGACGCACGTACTGTTCCTTCACATTTGAAATGTTCCATCACGGGCTGTGTACAATGATGACCTGTGCGGACAGCAATTCCTAATTGGTCAAGAATTACTCCTGCATCGTAAGGATGAATTCCTTCCAGCACAAAAGAAATTACGCTCGCTTTATTTTTTGATGTGCCGATAATTTTCAATCCATCAATCGCTGAAAGTTTTTCGGTTGCGTACTCAAGAAGTTCGTGTTCGTAAACTGAAATATTATCTAAACCAATTTCATTTATGTAATCCAATGCAGCAGCCAGCCCGATTCCTCCTTCGATATGTGGAGTACCCGCTTCAAATCGAAGAGGAATATCAGCATATTCTGCTTTCGTGAATGAAACTGTTTTGATAGTTCCTCCTCCAACCTGGTAGTTCGGAAGTTTTCTAAGCCATTCTTCTTTTCCATAGAGAATCCCCACTCCGGTCGGACCATAAACCTTATGTCCGCTGAAGCAATAAAAATCAGCGCCTAAATCCTGCACATCTACTTTCATGTGCGGAATTGCCTGTGCGCCATCAACCAACACAGGAATATTTTTTGCATGAGCCAGAGAAATAATTTCTTTTATCGGATTTATTGTGCCCAGTGTATTTGAAACATGAGTGATGGCAACCAATTTTGTTTTCTGAGAAAGGAGCTTTTTGAATTCATCCAAAATCAATTCTCCCGTTTCATTTATCGGAACGATTTTCAGCACTGCATTTTTTTCTTCGCGCAGCATTTGCCACGGAAGAATATTGCTGTGATGTTCCATTTCCGAAACGATGATTTCATCACCTGCATTCACGAACTTTTTTGCGAATCCACTTGCAACTAAATTTATACTCTCAGTGGTTCCGCTTGTAAAAATTATTTCGTGAGCGTGTTTTGCATTAATATGTTTTTGAATAGTTGCTCTCGCATTTTCGTAAGCAGTAGTTATTTCTTGACTTAATGTGTGAACTCCTCTATGAATATTCGCGTTCTGCTCAGCATAATATTTTGTAATCGCGTCAATGACCTGTTTTGGTTTTTGAGCAGTGGCTCCGCTGTCGAAATAAATCAATGGTTTGCCGTTTACCTTGCGGGAAAGAATTGGAAAATCTTTACGGATTTTCTGAACATCAAAAGCCCCTCCCGGCCTCCCCCAAGGGTAGGAGACAGATTTTATGTTTTTTTTCTCGTCAATCATTTTTGTTTTTTGACTCCCTCTCCTTGGGAGAGGGCTGGGGTGAGGCATTTATTCACCAACTCTTCCAGATAAGTTCTCAACGAATCAATTTTAATTGTATCCAAAACATCATTTGCAAAAGCATATAACAATAGATTTCTCGCACTGTCAACGCTCAGTCCGCGTGAGCGGAGATAAAAGAGCGCTTCTTCATTTAATTGTCCTGTTGTAGAGCCATGCGAACATTTCACATCATCGGCATAAATTTCCAATTGTGGTTTTGTATTGATGGTTGCGTCATCGCTGAGCAAAATATTTTTTGAACTTTGATAGGCATTTGTTTTTTGTGCGTCACGTTCTACAAATATTTTTCCATTGAAAGTACCTGTAGATTTTCCATCAAGTATTCCTTTATACAACTGGTTGCTTTGGCAATGTGGTTTGTTATGATGAACTGCAGTGTGATTGTCAATGAAATCAGTTCCGTTCGTAATAAATAATCCATTCAAATGCGACTCGCAGTTTTCTCCGTTAAGAGCAATGCTGAGATTATTTCTTGTCCATTCGCTTCCGAGTGTGACGGTGTTGGTATCGAAATGGGAATTTTTCCCCTGAATGACGTTCGTAGAAGAAATCAGCGAAACATTTTTGCAATCATTCTGCAAGCGATAGAACTGCACTTTGGAATTTTCTTCGACAAAAATATCTGAATGAGAGTTTACAATAACCTTCGTATTCAAGTCAAGAGAAATATTGTTTTCGATAATGCTTAAGGAAGAATTTTTCTCTGCAACTATCAAATGTCTCGGACTTGCAAGAATTTCTTTTTCCCCTGTGGAAATATGAATGATTTCAATCGGTGTTTCTAATTGAACATTTTCTGGAGCATAAATGAACGCGCCATCTGTCCACAAAGCAGAGTTAAGTTGAGCAAGAGAATCTCCATCACTACTCAAGTGTTTTTTTAATAAATCAGAATGGTTCAACAAACCATCCATCGCAAGATTGCCGACAATTACTCCTTTCGGAAGTTTTACGCTTAATGTAGAATCCTTATGCAGCCACCCATTAACGAAAACGAGTCGAATGCTCCCCTCTCCTAAAGGAGAGGGGTTGGGGGTGAGGTCATGTGCTTCATTATGAATCGCAGTAAAAATTTCCGAAAATATTTTTCTTATATCGGTATATTTATACTCCTCATTTTTTCTTGTGGGAATTCCAGAATCAGAAAATTTTTCAAATGCTTCTTTTCTTTTTTCTTTCAGCCAGTCTGGTTCAGAGGAAAAAGTTTTTGAAAGAAGAGTTTTGAATTCTCCTTCGAGTTGCGCGGGAACAATCACAGGCTTATTTAATACTGCACTCATGCCTCAACAAATTCTTTTTTCACCCAATCGTAACCTTTCTTTTCAAGTTCAAGAGCCAGTTCTTTCGGACCAGATTTCACAATTTTTCCATCGTATAACACGTGTACGAAATCAGGAATGATGTGATCGAGCAATCTTTGATAGTGAGTAATCACCACAAACGCGCGGTCTTTCGAGCGGAGTTTGTTCACGCCATTTGCCACAATGCGAAGTGCGTCAATATCCAAGCCCGAATCGGTTTCATCTAAAATGCAAAGTGTAGGTTCCAACACTGCCATCTGGAAAATTTCATTGCGTTTTTTTTCTCCTCCCGAAAATCCCTGGTTCACCGAGCGGTTGGCGAGTGTGCCTTGTAATTCCACGAGCGCTTGTTTTTCTTTTATGAGTTTCAGAAAATCTTTTGCGTCAATCGGTGGCAATCCCTTGTGCGCACGTATTTCGTTCAGCGCGGTTTTCAAAAAGTTGATGTTGCTCACTCCGGGAATTTCCACAGGATACTGAAATGCGAGAAACAATCCTTCGCGCGCGCGGTCTTCGGGCGACATCTCCAGCAAATTCAAGCCCCCCTGCCCCCCAAAGGAGGGAGTAAAAATCACTTCTCCTGATGTGATTTCGTAATCTTCTCTTCCCGCTAAAACATTTGCGAGCGTGGATTTTCCCGAGCCGTTCGGACCCATGATGGCGTGCACTTCTCCCTTTTTCACTTCGAGAGAAAATCCTTTTAAGATTTCTTTTTCGGAAATTCCTGCGTATAAATTTTTAATCGACAGCATTTTTTAAGTTTTGAAAGTGTAAATGTTAAGAAAGTTTAGAATGTTCTTTTTCTTTTCGTTTTTCTCGGAGATAAGAAACGAATCCGCTGATTAGTTTACTTACAGATAGGCATTGATCTTTTAATTTTTCAAATTCTTCTGCAGAAATATATTTTTGATTTTTCGCTATATAAAGCTGAGTTCTTAATTCCCCTGCAGACGCTTTTGCAATGACAAGAAAATAAATAAATTGATTATTGCTTTCTCTCTCAAATCCCTCGGAAATATTGGACGGAACAGAAATAGCCGACTTTCGAATTTGGTCTTTTAAAGCGTAATCTTTAGCAAAATTTTCC
>Ga0247727_10012014_pt1 | contig 14961 bp, 15 predicted proteins | sample WisWelCaveWW1625_FD_202498 | JGI IMG/M metagenome (GOLD analysis project Ga0247727, IMG submission 202498) | Biofilm microbial communities from Wishing Well Cave, Virginia, United States - WW16-25 | ecosystem: Environmental > Aquatic > Deep subsurface > Groundwater > Cave microbial mat | place... | reverse complement strand
CTGAGCGCGGCTTATGAGGCGCACCCAGAACGATTTGTAAGAAAACGACCGGCCCCCCCATCCGTTCCAACGGCCGTTTGGATCAATAAACCAAAAGAGCGCCCTGTGAGCCAGGAAGATAGACACTAAATTAAAATAAAAAGTGTCCCAAAATCATTGATATGTTCCGGGATACTTTGTCGGTCAGAATGGGGTCGGCGCTGTAGCTATTCCATGTTCCGCACCGTCCACACCGGCCTGACCACTCGGTCGTGTGATAATCGCAGTCCGCGCAAAAATAGGGGACCAAGACCCGTTTCTTAAGTTTGAGGCTCTTTTTGAACGCCTCGATGGCCTCGTCCAACGCTCCACGCCGCAGATGTAGGTTCCCCATGACCTTGTGAAGATCGGGGAAATACTCTACCTGCGGTTCCAGCTCCGACAGCAGTGCATAGGCGTCGTCAATCATCTCCAGACGGTAGTAGAGCTTCCCCATATAAAATTGAAGCACCCTGTCCTCCGGTGCTTCGTCAACGGCACTTTGGTAGGCACGGAGGATGTCCTCCGGCTTGCCCATCTCCAAGTAGAGGTCCTCCAGACGATGCAGCAGGATAATCTGCCGCGTCATGCGGTACCCACGTTCCAGAAGGCGCGCGGCCAGCATGGAATGCCCCTCCCGAATGTGGAGCTCGGCAAGGCCCATATGCGCCGGTAGAAATAGCTTGTCACGTTTGATTGCATTTTTGAAATAGTGCCTGGCGCGGTCCCGCTGGCCCGCCTCAGCCAGTCGCATACCGATCTCATATTGAATACCGAGGAGAATGCCCTGTTCCATTTTTTGCGCCGCCTCTGGATGAGGCAATTTCATGATCTTTTCCTGAATTGAAAGGGCCTCTTCCCATCGCTCAAGCCGGACATATATTCCCAGCAAATGCGAGAGAGCCTTCGCATGGGCCTCATCCAGGCGGAGCACTCTCTTAAGGGTATGGATGGCCTCCTCAGACCGTTGAGCCGCTTCCAAATCGGATGACAGGGCTAGCAGGACCTCGATATTGTGCTCATCGAGACGGTGCGCCGTTTGATGAAGTCGGATGGCCTCGCTGAAGTTCTTTTCGATGCGATAAATTTTCCCCAATCGCAACAGAGTGTTCATATGCTGGGGATCAAGTCCCAATATTTTGCGAAAAATACGTATGGCGTCTGGATGGCGTTGCGCCATCAGGGCATTCACCCCGTCGGCATAGTATGCGCCGATTTTAGATTCCCGTTTATGGAGGCGGGCCTCCTTCCAGCCCGTGAAGAGGTTCTTCGTCTCGTGGACGCCGATCACCAACAGCACCACAATCCCCCCGACGGCGGACGAAAAGAGCACCAACGCCATGACCGGCATCTCGAACGATGTCTGGCTTGTTACAAAAAAGGAGACGCGGTCGCTATTGATCTGCGCCAGGAATCCCAAGATGGCGATGAAGGCGAAGAACAGAAAGACGAAGAAAGGCACGGCACACACTCCCTATTGGGTGGTTCGTCTATGTTACCGTGGGCCACCCCGGGCGAGACCGCCGGTGGGCACGCCGGAACGTCTCGGTTTTGATCGGACAGGCGACGGCGAAACTTGAACGGCAACGTGTGGGGCATCGCCCCAAAGCCGATCCAGATCGTAGAATGCGCGCGCTTCTGGTTTGAAGATGTGGAGAATAACGTCGCTGTAATCCATTAACACCCAAGGGCTCCCCTTCGCACCCTCCATGATGGGACGGAGCCCTGGATCGGCGGCCTGTACGGCGCTCACAATGGCTTGTATCTGCGGTTCGGACGCCGCGGAGCAGATGACAAAAAAATCGGCCAGCGCCGTGAGACCTCCAACATTTAGCACAACAATCTCCTCGGCCTGTTTAGCCTGGACCACACTGGCAATTCGGAGTGCCCGTGCTTGCGCTGTTTCCACGTCCGGTTTTTCCTCTCCTTCTCCAACAGGAGATTGGGACTCTGTCCTTTTCATTTTACGACACCTGCGTTGACGGCAAACGATCCTGATACAACCCGTTTTCGATTATATAGGACGCAACCCGTACCGGCAAGAGACGCCGCACCGATTGTCCGGCGGCCACCCGTTCACGAATCTCCCTTGCGGAAATGGGGCGAGTGGTGGTCCGGAAGAAGGAGAGCCGGACCCCCTCCACGGTTGTAAACGTATAGACATCACGCGCGCCGCGATCCATTTCCCATAGCGCGGAGCGGTCCAGGGCGTTTAAAATAGGCAGGTTGGGACAGGATGTAAAGCGGGCGCCAGGTCGGGTCACGATGACAAAGTGGCAGAGCGTTAGGAGACGCTCCGCCTCTTTCCATGAGGACAGCTCGCTGAAGGCATCCGCGCCGATCATAAAAAACAGGTCGTCCTCCGGCAATGCGCGTCTCAATTGTTCGACGGTGTGAATGGTATAGGAGGTCTCTGAACGCCGACATTCTAGGTCGGAAACCTCGTAGTAGGGATGTTCTGAAAGGGCATGCTGGAGCATCGCCAGGCGGTGATGAGCGGGTGCGCAGACGGCCGCCTGTTTATGCGGGGGGAGGCCCGAGGGGATAAACAAGATTCGGTCGAGGTGCACTTGCTCTCGGACCACATCCGCGACATGCAGATGTCCGTTATGGATCGGGTTGAACGTCCCGCCGAAAAGACCGATGCGTCGCGGACCCCACATGAATTACTCAATGACCAGGTTTCGCGTCAACGGTGCAAACCAGGGCGCCACGATGGAGTGTTAGGTGAAGCGGGTCGCCCACAGCAACCTGGTCAGCGCTCCGGATAATGGCCAAATCGGACAGCGTTCGGGTGAGGCTATAACCCCGCCCCAGAACCGCCAGCGGGCTTAGGGCATCCATCCGTGCAACGCACTGTACAAGGTGTGTCCTATGCCACTGCAGCATCTTTCCCGCACGCACGCACAACTGGGAATGGGCGCGGCATAGACGCTCTCGCCCCGTCACGAGGCGATCACACGGATTCAGATGGGTTAACCCCTGAGCCCCACGCCGCCACCGCTCTTTCTCTAGGGCAAGACGATGGCGTATGAGCGAAGTTGTCCGCAGGGTAAGGTGTAGGGCCCGATGCCGCTGATGCGAGAGACGTTGTAATGGGGAGACCATCCCCCGAGCGATCGTTTTGAGACGATTCCGCCGCATCTCGATCTGCTGCCCTATTCGGAATTGCAAGGTGGCCTGGGCCCGGGAGAATCGCTCCAAAACAAGACGCACACTGCGTGCCACCGTTTCGGCGGCTAGCGATGGTGTGGGGGCGCGCAGATCGGCGACGAAGTCAGCGATCGTCACATCTGTCTCATGCCCCACTGCCGAGATAATCGGCGTGCTGCAACGGGCGATGGCATATGCAACCGACTCCGCGTTGAAAGCCCATAGGTCTTCCAATGCGCCCCCTCCCCGCGCCAAAATGAGCAGATCCGCGCAAGCACGATCGGCTCGATCAATCGCATGGGCGATTTCAGCGGCGGCCCCCTCTCCTTGCACGGGTACGGGCAGAAGATGCACCTGAATCGGCAGCGACCGTAAGACCGTCAGCATGTCGTGAACAACGGCGCCGGTAGAAGAGGTAATCAGTATGACCCTGCGGGGGAAGAGCGGTATGGGCACCTTGCGTTCCGCGTCAAAGAGTCCCTCGTCGCGTAATTTTCCCTTCAGCGCTTCGATGGCCGTCTGGAGCGCACCGATCCCAGCAGGCTCGACGTAATCAACCGCAAGCTGATACGCACCACGCAGTGCGTAAAGCACCAGGCGACCCCGAACACGCACTCTCCGACCTTCCTTAAGGATGGCGCTCAAAAATCGTCCCCCCACGCGAAATAGCACGGCCCGAAGTTGCGCCGAAGAATCCTTCAACGTGAAATAGGCGTGTCCGGAACCGGCCACCTTCAGATCAAAGACCTCCCCCTCCACCCAGACATCTTGGAAAAGACCTTCAATAGCTCCCTGAATCTGGGCAGTCAACTCGTTGACGGACCAGATTTTCCGTCCCAGTGGAAGTCGTCCGGATCCGCTTTCCTGCGTTATCATGGTATAACTCTATAATGGCATGCTGTCGTATTAATACAACGGTGCTACGCCATCTGTTATTTTTTTACAACAACTTGGGCAGACCATCTCTTTTCATAGCGCAGCATCTGGATGGAACACATTGATATAAATCAATAAAAATTTAGTTAATAGAAACAGGCCCTTTGGCCTAGAAATTGCTTCTATACACCGTGCAGTAGATTTATGTCGCTGTGTATGGTCCCTGTCGCATGTGATCCGTCTCCATGGAGGCATACCTTGATGAACCCATTAACAGGGCAGATTATGGAAGCAACGCTCCAGCGGGAGGTCTTCATCGAAGGGGTGGGCCTTCATTCTGGGAAGGAAGTGCAGTTGACCTGCTATCCCGCAGATCCTGGAACGGGGATTGTTTTCGTGCGGACAGATCGTGGAGGTATCGAAATCCCAGCAACAATCGCACACACCACGCCCAGTCTGCTTTCAACCACGTTGACCGCGCATGGCGCTTCCGTGCAAACAGTGGAGCATTTGTTGGCGGCCGCCTATGCCATGAATCTCTGCAACATGGTGGTGACCCTTTCCGGGCCGGAAGTGCCAATTTTGGACGGGAGTATAGAGCCGTTTGTATCTCTCTTCTTGAGGGCGGGAGTTCAGGAACAGGATGCGGCAAGGCGACCCCTCTACGTTACGGAACCGATCTTCATCGGCGAGCGAGATCGCTATATTCAAATTTACCCCGCACCGGCTCTGGAAATTGCTTACACCATTCAGTATGACCATCCTGCAATTGGCACGCAGTCATTTTTCTATCGCCATGATCGGGAGGCATTTATGTACGACGTTGCCCCCGCCCGCACCTTCGGGTTCCTCAAAGATGTGGTGTCGCTACAAGCACGCGGTCTCGCTCTTGGAGGGTCAACAGAGAACGCTGTTGTGCTGGACGATCTGGGGGTGTTAAATAAGTCCGGTCTCCGTTTTCCAGATGAGTTTGTCCGCCACAAAATCGCGGACCTTCTCGGAGATATCGCCTTAATCGGCGCACCACTACAAGGTCACATCGTGGCCCATTGCAGCGGGCACAAACTACACACGGCACTTACACGGGCCATCCTGATGCAACGGCACGAGCACCCACCCGCCCCCGTACACAGCTTCGGCCAACCCGTTTGCCCATCCGCATCGTATCCCGCATAGCGGACGCATCCCAAACAAACGCTACAGATGAGAAGGGCGAGGGCCCCGAAGGGCCCTCGCCCTTCGGTTACTTCTTTTTCGGGGCCGCCTTTTTGGCAGGCGCAGCCTTCTTTTTCGTAGCCAATTTCGTCTCACCTCCTTTCGTTGAATGAATAAACGCGCTCAGGGACATTACTACACTAAGATCATATCCCCGTCCTTGACCAACATAAACGTATTCGGAGAGGCCTTCTGAAAGCGCTTGTCACGGGAAAGAGCGGTCGAAACGGAAGTGACGGGCGTCTTTCCACCAATCTGCATCCCTCCTTCGTTCAGCCTTTTGAAAATTTCCCTAGCGTGCAGCGCGCCACCACTCTCCCTCAATAAGAGACAGGCCGCTTGCGGCACAGAAAGACCCACGTACTTCGTTCTTTCAAAGAGAATCCGCTTCGACGGATTCTCTTCTTCTAGCAAAGATCGTCGCTCTCTATCCTCCACCTGCCCGGCGGGTGAAGCCACGCCCTTTCCAATCTCCACCTTGTGGAGGGTTTCCGCAAGCTCCAAATACTTGTGGGTCGTCCGAATGTCGTCTTCAATCCGTTCCCGTCTTTTCTGGAGATCCTGAAGTTTAGACTTATAAAGGTTAATCCTTTGTTCAAGCCCTGCGATGATATCTTTAAATTCTTCTAACATAAACACCTCAAGTACGCAATGTATAGCATACGTAAAAAACAATGTCAACACATTGTAACACGATATTTAAATATAAAACATTAAGGTATATTCTAATAAAGTAAAATGATTTCACACCATATATGGGCATAGATACTCTGAAAAATACAATTTATGTTTAATATTCTAAACAATCCACGCTGGCTTAGGAATACTCTAGGTAGAGAAAGTATGCAGCCTGAAGCGCCCTCCCCCCATTCGTTGGCCTGGGGTTAAGCGATTTGCGTCATCGTTTTCGGTTTCACGATACTCCACAACGCCTCATTCCGTTCAAAGTAACGGTCGCACGAAACGTATCCCTACGTACCCGTACCCAGCGGCTCCCTATTGGGGGAGGGCATTGCATCCGGTTATTCCTTTTCAAGAAGACAGACGGCGTGTGCGGCAATCCCTTCCCCACGTCCGATACAGCCGATCCCCTCGTTTGTGGTGGCCTTGATATTGACGGCATCCGGGGCGATGCGGAGTGGCCGGCTGATGTTCTGCTTCATTCGGTCCGCGTGGGGCGCAATGCGTGGCGCTTCGGCGATAATCACCGCATCCACATTGACGACCCGGAAGTGATTCTGCCACAACTGTTTTGCCACCTCTTCAAGCAAAACGATACTCGAAATGCCCTGCCATCGGGGATCGCTTTCTGGGAACCATCGTCCCAGGTCCCCCAGTCCCGAGGCCCCCAATAGAGCGTCGCAGATGGCGTGCAGCAGCACATCCGCATCGGAATAACCGGACAGACCTTGTTCAAACGGAATCTGCACACCCCCCAGCATACAGCGGAAGCCTTCGTTCAAGCGATGCACGTCATAACCCATGCCGACTCGCATCATGGTTGGTCCACCCCTTCGCGCAGCCGTCGATCGGCTTCGTCCATATCGGCGGCGGTGGTGATCTTGATATTGTCGGCACTCCCTTCAACACAGACAATGGGTTGGCCAATCCGTGTCACGATGGATACCTCGTCGGTGCCGTGAAAACCATCGTCCACGGCTTTCCGACAGGCCGCCCTTAAAATGTCGTACCGAAAGGCCTGGGGCGTCTGCATGGCCCACAAATCGGCCCTGGGAAAACTCTCTTGAACGAGACGGTTGGAAGAGGAGACCCGAGCCAAGGAATCGGTGACGGGGAGGGCGGCCACGGCACCGCCCACCGTGCATGCGGCCGTGATGACCCGCGCGAGGAGCGACGGAGGCACGAACGGGCGCACGCCATCATGCACAACCACAATATCTTCCGGAACTGCCACATGTTCCAGGAAGGCCATGCCGACCTGAACCGAATCCTGGCGTGTGGCGCCGCCCGGCAGGATGGATATGATCTTGCTCAGGGCATGCGCCGACACCAACGCCCGGACGGCCAAGCAGTCGTCCCACGGCACAACCAGGACAACACGCGCAACCTGTTCGGATTGTTGAAAGGGGATCAGGGTGTGAACGAGGAGGGGAATTCCGTTGAGGTGCAAAAACTGCTTTTTAACGTTGTTCTGGCGGGCGACTCCTCCGTTGGGCCTTCCGCCCATCCGCCGACCTTGGCCTGCGGCGGGGATCACGGCATAGACCATATCAAAGCCAATCGGGCAATCTGTCTTTGATCCAGCCCAAATCCCCCTTCGGGCTCACTGCCTGTCTTACAGCCCGCTTGCTACTTCGCGCAACGGGGTGGATTTCCCTTCGGATCCCTCTCGCAGCCTGGCGAAGATCATCCGCCCTGCCGTGGTCTGCAGAACACTTGTTACGACAACGTCCACGGTTTTCCCGATCAACCGACGCGCCTCATCTACCACAATCATCGTGCCGTCATTCAAATAAGCGACCCCTTGTCCCGATTCCTTCCCCTCCTTGAGGAGGAAGACCGCCAGAGATTCTCCTGGCAGGACAACCGGTCTCAATGCATTGCAGAGTTTGTTGATATTCAGAACAGGCACACCCTGAAGTTCGGCCACCTTGTTGAGGTTAAAATCATTGGTCACGACTTTGGCCGATATCTGTTTTGCTAGGGCAACGATCTTGGAGTCCACGTCCCGGATATTCGGGAAATCGTCATCCACAATCCGCACATCAATCTCAACCATCTTTTGTATCCGTTGTAGAATATCCAGGCCGCGCCGACCACGAGCGCGCTTGATCGAATCGGAAGAATCAGCAATATGTTGAAGCTCCTTTAAGATAAAGTGGGGCAAAATACAGACCCCATCAAAAAAGCCTGTCTGGACAAGATCTGCAATCCGCCCGTCAATAATCACGCTGGTATCCAGGATTTTGCTGTTTGGCGCGGAGGCCACCGACTCCTGGCGGAATATCTCCGGATTTTTTTCGATTTTGAGCGCGGAAAAAAGGCCCATATAGCTGAAAAAAACCAGTGGGAGCAAGCCCCACGGCCCCCCGGATGAAAAGGGCTGGAGGACAACTTGGCTGAACAATCCCCCCGCCAAAAGCCCCAAGACCACTCCGGCAAAACCCCACAGCAACCTCCGGGTGCCCCGCTTCTCGATCAAAAAGCCAAGCCCAACCAGCCCCCCTCCCACCAAGAGGCCCAGGATAATACCGGCCTGGACCTGATCGTACGCAGCGCCGATGGCATATCCGCTGAGCGCACACAAAAGCAAAGCGAAGAGGTGCGCCATGTTCAGTGTCTTATCTTTCATGTTGATACGGGGTTACTGTTAGGAAAAGCGCTCGGTTTTTACGGTGGACGAGGAGCAAAAGCGATACGTCCTTGTCGGTATTGGATAGAACGGTGTTGTACTGGTCTACGTCGGAAACCCCCCGCCGGTTTATTTCCATGATCAGATCGCCACGCATCAGCCCCGCTGCATCGGCGGGACTCTCCGGTTCGACATGGACGACAACCACACCGCCGTCCGTTCGGTTCAGGCCCAACTGCCGGGCCAGTTCAGGGGTCAGTCTCCGCACCTGGACACCCGCAAGCGCCGTCCCATTTCCCCCCGCTTCTCCTGCCTGCGCCATCTCGGCGGGTTGCGCTTCGATTTTGATCTCTATGCGCTTTTCCTTTCCCTTCCGAATAATCTTGACATGGGCACGGGTTCCGACACTCAACTGCGCCACATGATTCCTCAGTTGGGAAGCACTCTCGATGGTCTGATCGTTCAGCGCGATGACAACATCCCCCCGCCGAAGTCCGGCCGCTTCCGCAGGGCTGTCTGGGAGAATATCCGAAATCAAAGCCCCACGGGCCTCTTCAAGGCCGAACTCTTTGGCCAGTTGCGGAGTCACCTCCTGGATGGAGACACCCAGCCAACCGCGAACCACCTTGCCCCGTTTGACCAGACTTTCCAATACCGATTTTGCCATATTGCTGGGTACGGCAAATCCGATTCCCATATACCCACCGCTTTGGCTGAAAATGGCGGTGTTGATCCCGACCAGTTCGCCACGCGTATTCACCAGCGCCCCACCCGAATTACCAGGATTAATGGCTGCATCGGTTTGAATAAAGTCTTCATAATCCGCGATTCCGACATTGGCGCGCCCAATGGCCGAAACGATTCCCATCGTGACGGTTTGATTGAGCCCGAATGGATTTCCAATGGCCAAGACATATTCGCCGACGTCCAAGACCGAGGAATCTCCCCACGGAACGGTCGGCAAGCCATCGGCCGCAATCCGCACCACCGCCAGATCGGTCTTGGGATCGGTCCCTATCACCTTCCCCTTAAACTCCCGTTTGTCCGCAAGGATCACATTAATCTCATCCGCCTTTGCAATCACGTGATGATTTGTCACAATCAAGCCCGTCGCATCTACAATCACCCCTGAACCAAGGCCCTGCTCCTTACGTTGTGGCGTATCCGGATGCCGGAAAAAATCGTCTCCAAAGAAACGCCTGAAGAAAGGATCATCAAAAGGTGAACCAGATTCCTCTCTACGAACAACGCGCGTGGAAGAGATATTCACCACCGCTGGCGTGACGGCCTTCGATATTTCGACAAAGGCCTGTTCCCCCCGCGAAACCGGGGGCGAGTTGGGACGAGGCCCAACCACACTGGAATCTCCAACGGCCCCTCCCACGGGGAGGAGCCGCAACTCGGAGACGAGGGTAACACCGATGACAACACCGATGATAATCAGGAAGACGGAAATGATGAGGCGTCGAGGCTGGATATCGTAGTTGCCGTTAGCCATGCGTGGATTGGACTATACTACAGCCTGATTTGTAAATGCAAAAGAGCCTGTTGCGCAATTGAAAATTAGGTTGAACCAACCCGTCCGGGAAGTCAACAGCGTTCTCCACCGTGGAATCGGCACTGTTTGGGCGTTTCGCGAGGCCCTCAAGAGACATCCGTTGGCGGATGTTTTGTTTGAGCGGCTCAATTAGACGTGTTGGCAGGCGCTGGCAGGTTCTGGCCGGCATGGGGATTCAGATGAAGAGCGGGCAAATCATTGAGGCCAGTTTTGTGTCGGCGCCGGTGCAGCGTAACACGCGGGAGGAGAATGCGGTGATCAAGAGGGACCGTTCCGCTGGAGTGGGGCAAGTAGAGACGTCTTACCCGTTTCTCGTTGACCGGGAACCCCTGCCGCCGGAGCCATTCCGTCATCCGGCAGTCGGCCGCCCGACTTCTCGATGCCGTAGAACGGCATGCGGGCATACTGTTCGTCCAGAAGGTTCATGAGACGCTGATTCAACGCACTCTATAGTGAACCCGTTCGAAACCCACGCCGTAGGGTTCAAGGACCCCTCGTCGATCATCGGGTCATGAGGAAGGCGCTGCCCGACCGATCTCGGCCAATTTTCTGTAGAGTGTCCTCCGGTCTATCTTGAGAATTTGTGCGGCCCGCATCTTGTTCCCACCCACCTGTTGCAGCACACGCTGAATGTATTCGCCTTCGAGCGCCTCAAGCGAAATCGCCCGCGCCAGCATCTGGTCCAAAAGCGGCGTGTCGTGTCGTCCCGTAAGCGTGGGGGGAAGCTCGCTGGCACCAATGTTCCCATCGTGGGCAAGCGTCACGGCACGCTCCACCACATTTTCTAGTTCGCGCACGTTGCCGGGCCACACGTAGTCTAAAAGGAGGGCCATCGCCGCGTCGGTAAATCCGAAAATCGGCCTCCCAGCCCCATCGCCCCGCGACCACCCTGTGTACCGCTTCAGGAAGAAATCGGCTAACAGCGGAACGTCCTCCCGCCGTTTTCGCAACGGGGGGAGATCAATCTGAAGCACGTTGATTCGGTAGAAGAGGTCCTCCCGGAAACGTCGCGCCCTCACCTCCTCCTTTAGGTCCTGATGCGTGGCGGAAAGAATGCGAATGTCTACCCGCGTGGTGCGGGTGGCCCCCAGTCGAAGAACCGACCGCTCCTGGATTACCCGCAGGAGCTTCGGCTGGAGCGCGATGGGAAGGTCACCGATTTCGTCGAGAAAAAGTGTTCCCCCCTCGGCCTCCTCAATGAGGCCCCTCTTTTCCGTTTTGGCGTCGGTAAACGCCCCGCGGATGTGGCCAAAGAGCTCGCTCTCTAATAATGTTTCGGGAATGGCGGCGCAGTTAATGGCCACGAACGGGCCACTCTTGCGTGAACTGTTGTAGTGTATCGCCCGTGCCACCAGCTCTTTGCCCGTGCCGCTCTCTCCCACGATGAGAACATTGATCCTGCTGTCCGCCACGCGCCGGACAAGTCCAAACACATCTTCCATCGCCCGACTTTTTCCGACGATGTTTGAAAACTCGTGCTCCCGCGCGACCTCCTTGCGAAGCCGGACCACCTCTTCTTGGAGCCGAATACGCTCGAACGCCTTCCCAACGACAATGACCAAAGCCTCACTTTTGAAAGGCTTTATGACATAATCGAACGCCCCGGCCTTCATTGCACCGATTGCCGTCTCGACCGACCCAAAAGCCGTAATGAGGACAACCGCCTGCCTGGGACGCAACTCCCGCGCGCGGTGGAGCAGATCCAACCCGGATAGCCCAGACATCCTAAGGTCGGTGATGACCAGATCGTAGGGACGGATTTCCAGAAGACGGGCAGCCTCTTCCCCGCTCTCCGCCGCCGTCACATCGTACCCCTCTTCCGAAAGCAGGTCGCAGAGCAAGCCGCGCATCTCACGGTCGTCGTCCACAGCCAAAACCGTTCCGAGCGCCCGCTGCGGACGCACATCCTCCTCGCACCCCACCTCCGGATCCTCCAGCACGAGCGTCATAATACTCCTCGCCTTGAGGCGGATGGAAGCCCGACCACACGGCTACCCGTCACACGCAGGCGGCGACCGCGCCTCTCCACCATCCCCCTCGTTTCGCACTTGCATGGCGACCCCTCGCACGCACACACCCCAACCCTTCTCATGCCGCCTCAATCCACCGCGCGGCGTCGTCACGGGCCTCTCCCGCCGATTCACCGGGACGAATGCGGCAGAACGGCAACACGCTGCCCTTCTCCGTCGTCTCCTCCCGCTGGGACGTTGGTGGACAATGGCCAACGTCGTAGGCTGCGATCCCCATCGTAAAAAGAGCGCCTACCAAAGCCATCAAGCCGAACTCAAAGAAGCCGCCCCCCTCGGCGGTTGCGGCCACAGAAGGGGTGGCATGCAGCCTCGACCACAATGCCATCCCCTCCGCATGCCCTGGATAGCGCGAAAGAAGGGCCTGGAGGTGACGCGTCGCCCCCTCCGGACTTCCCATCTTCAGCGTGACGCGGGCGGCATTGAGGCGCGCCGCAACCGATGTCGGATCAACTTGCGCCGCAAGCTCAAAACTGGCCAAGGCGCCATCGGCCTGCCCTGCTTGGTAGAGGTTCAGGCCCTGCTCGATTAGCAGCATCGCCGTCGGATCTCCACGCCCCTCTCCTTCGCCTCCCACCACAGGCGCCACCCCGCCTATTGACACAAGGAAGAGGGCGAGGCCCACAGCAAACCCCGCGTCAACGAAAAGCCTCCTCTCCATCACACACCTCCCCTCCGAAGCACCAGGGGCGACGCCCTACTCGGCGCGGCGGCCACCCACCCTGTGCCGGCACAAAAAGAGACGACCTGCAAGCCGCCCGGCCTCCACCCAGCAGACAAACCCGACTAAACACGGTGACCGAAGAGGACCGAGGCCCTCCTCGGTGAGGGGAAAAGAACGCCGTGCGGAAACCGAAGCCCCAGCGTGACAACGAGGGGAAGACGCCCGCCACCCAACCCCATCCACGGAGGAACGACCCGACGTTGGCTCGGCGCTGTCACCATGTTGTTCGGACGCGGAGACGCTGCTGCCTCCGCTGGATTGCGGACGATCCCCCCATCTCGGATACCACCGGCCTTCCCTGATGCCACGTCTCGGAGGCCGGCGATGGGATGTCCCCGCGCGCCGGAGGAAAGAGAGACCGCTTCTCCGGCGGGGAGAGGGCCAACGGCATGGAGTGTGGAGACGTGCCTTGCAGGCCGACGGGCCCGATGCCTCCTCCGGCTATCGGCCGCTTCCCTCTCGGATGACCGGCCTCTCTTCGTTCCACCCACACCCCTAACCCTTGCCGTTCTCACCGACACCCCCCCCTCAAATACAACAGCATCCCTGTGCCTCCCCGCAGACTCGCCTTTCAGCAAGGGATGCGGGGCCCGCGCCCGAACAACGTACATATAGAAGAGCAAATACCATGCCGGAGCATGGTCCCACATAGATCTAGCGATTTCAATTTGTTATGTGCGCATATCGGTCAACACAGCGTGGCAATTTGCTACGACGTGTGACAAATCGGACTAAAAATCATCCCGATAATGTTCGATATGTGGAGAGGGATATATCTCAAAGCGGGAGGAGGATCCGGACGTGTGTGCCCTGGCCGACAATACTGGTCAGATGAAGCTTGCCATCGTGATCTCGAATAATTCTCTGCGCGACCGAAAGGCCCAGCCCTGTTCCCTTACCGACAGGTTTAGTCGTAAAAAATGGATCGAAGATTTGGTGGAGATGGGTGGACGCGATTCCGCAACCGGTATCTCGCACTCCAATCTCGACCATCGGTCGCCCCGTTTGGTGTGATCCGGAACGGACAGCCTTGCGTTGCTCGATTTGGACGATACGTGTGCTCACCTCTATCTGTCCGCCTTCCGTCAGGCTGTCAATGGCGTTCATCAGCAAGTTGACGAATACTTGTAGCATCTGATCCGCATCTCCCCAAATTTCCGGGAGCAATGGGTCCAGGCGCCGTAGAATTGAGATGGACGCAATGGGTACCTCGACCAGGGCCAGGCTGTCTTCCAGAATTTTATTCACACGGATTTGTTTCCGCTCAAGCGGTTTGCGACGCGCGAAAGTTAGCAACTGCTGGATCAGCCGTGTCATCCGGTCAATCTGTGCGATGATGATCCGCAGGCCATGCGCGGTCCGCTCTTCACCCGTGTGTTTCAAAAGCGATTCGGCGCGACCCAGGATGACGTTCATGGGCGTGCCGACCTCGTGGGCCAGCCCCGAGGCGAGCGTGCCCAACGCGGCCATCTTCTCGGTGTGGATCAGGGCCTGTTCCAGACGTTTTTTCTCGGTGACGTCCAGAACGATTGCCACGCCGAAGACGACGTGACCCGTTGCCTCCAACACCGGAAACGTAGAGAGGGAGAGATACCGTCGCGCGCCTGTTCCGGTTGGAATCTCCAAGGGAATGTCGGTGAGGCCCTGGCCGTTGAAGACGGCCTGAATCATGCCGGCAGTCCGCCGCGTAGAACCCGCCTGCACAACGGCCGAGAATGTAAGGCTGGACATGCCGCCATCCGACGGTAGATCGAACAGTGCCCGCATCGCGCCGTTGTAATGCAACAAGACGCCATTTTGGTCGTAGGTAAAAAGTGGGAATGGCGCGTCGTCGAAGATGGACTGGAACCGTGCGTCGGCGTCCCGAAGTAAAAGCCGCTGCGCGGCTAATTCCCGCTCCAGTGCGGCGATTCGTGAGGAGGCATCATCCGGCCTATCTGATCTCGTTATGATCGTCATATTGTTAACAGGTCCCTTTGCTTCGCATTGGGGTGGTGACGATCCGGATGCTCTCCTTCACGATCGCCGTAAGCGCTTCGATCTGTCGCATGGAGATGGAGAGGGGCGGCATCAGCAC
>Ga0247727_10012013_pt1 | contig 14962 bp, 14 predicted proteins | sample WisWelCaveWW1625_FD_202498 | JGI IMG/M metagenome (GOLD analysis project Ga0247727, IMG submission 202498) | Biofilm microbial communities from Wishing Well Cave, Virginia, United States - WW16-25 | ecosystem: Environmental > Aquatic > Deep subsurface > Groundwater > Cave microbial mat | place... | reverse complement strand
CTCGCGCGCGAGGTGAAACGCATGGACGACGAGGTGGACGACCTCTACACCTCGATCAAGTTCTACCTGACGCAGATCAGCCGCGAGGCGCTCGATGAGCGCGAAAGCCGCCGCTGGGCGGAGATCATGTCCTTCACCATCAACCTGGAGCACGTCGGCGACATCGTCGAGCACATCGTCGACGACCTCGAAGAGAAGAAAATCTCCAAGGGGCGCTCGTTCTCGGAGGCGGGCATGAAGGAGATCGAGGAGCTGCATGCCCGTTTGATGAGCACCTTGCGCTTGGCGCTCAACGTGTTCCTCAACGGCGACCTGAAGAGCGCGCAGATGCTGATCGCGCAGAAGGCCGAGTTCAGGGACCTCGAGCGCGCCTACGCCGGCACGCACTTCGACCGGCTCGCCTGGCAGACGCCGGAATCCATCGAGACCAGCTCCCTGCACCTGGACATCATCAACGAATTCAAGCGCATCAACTCGCATTTCTGCGCCATCGCCTACCCGATCCTCGAGGAAGCGGGCGTGCTCACCCGCACGCGGCTGCGCGAAGAGCCCGTGAACGGAACCGAGCGGGCCAATGGCACGCAAACGCGCAACGCCTAGCGATATATCTTCCGAGGGCGACGTCAATCTTTCGCCGCGCCGCCAGCGCTGGCAGGAGGAACAGCTCGGCCCTGCGACGCGCGCGCTGCTCGCCGAGGACGCGCGGCATTTCCTGCGCCAGTCGCTCTCCACGCCCTGCCTCAATGTGCTCAGGTCCGCCTCCGGCATCTGGCTCGAGGATCTGGAAGGCCGGCGCATCATGGACTTCCACGGTAACAGCGTGCACCAGGTCGGCCACGGCCACCCGCGCGTGGTCGCGGCCGTGAAGCAGGCGCTGGACACGCTGCCGTTCTCGCCGCGACGCTACACCAACGACTACGCCGTGCGGCTCGCCGCGAAACTCGCCGCGCTCGCGCCCGGCGACCTGGGCAAGGTCCTGTTCGCCCCCGGCGGCGCCGAGGCCATCGGCATGGCGCTCAAGCTCGCGCGCATCGCCACCGGACGGCACAAGACCGTCTCGATGTGGGACTCCTTCCACGGCGCGTCGCTGGATGCGATTTCGCTGGGCGGCGAGGCGTTGTTTCGCCGCGGCATCGGACCCTTGCTGCCCGGCACCGAGCACGTGCCGCCCTGCGATCCGCGCAACTGCCGCTTTGGCTGCGGCGCCAGCTGCAATGCGCGTTGTGCCGAGTACGTGGAGTACGTGCTCGACAAGGAAGAGGACGTCGCCGCGGTGGTGGTCGAAACCGTGCGCTCGACCGACGTGCAGGTGCCGCCGCCGGCCTACTACGAGACGCTGCGCCGCGCCTGCGACCGCTACGGCGCGCTGCTCATCCTCGACGAGATTCCGGTCTGCCTCGGCCGCACCGGGACCATGTTCGCGTTCGAACGCTACGGCATCGTCCCCGACATGGTGGTGCTCGGCAAGGGCCTGGGCGGCGGCGTGTTTCCGATGGCGGCGCTGCTCGCGCGCGAGGGGCTCGACGTGGCCGCGGACCGTGCGCTCGGGCATTACACGCACGAAAAGAGTCCGGCGGGCTGCGCCGCGGCACTCGCGACCATCGAGGTGATCGAGGAAGAACGCTTGCTGCAGCGATCGGTGACCTTGGGTTCATATGCCCTGGAAAAGCTGAAAGCGATGCAGGCGCGCCTGCCCGCGATCGCCGAAGTCCGAGGCATCGGCCTGCTGCTCGCGCTCGAGTTGCGCGAGGCGGCGATGGCCGAGGAGGTGATGTACCGGTGCCTCGCGCGCGGGCTTTCGTTCAAGGTCGGGCAGGGGAAGGTGATCGTGCTCGCGCCGCCGCTCGTCATCGACGAGGCCGACCTCGAGCGTGCGCTCGGGATCGTCGAGACCGCCATCGAGGAGGCCGCGCGATGCTGATCGGGGTTCCCAAAGAGATCAAGGTCCACGAGTACCGCGTCGGCATGACCCCTTCGTCGGTGCGCGAGGCGGTGGCGCATGGCCACCAAGTGCTCATCGAGCGCGGCGCCGGCGCCGGCATCGGCGCCGCGGACGCCGCTTACGAGAGTGCAGGCGCGAAAATCGCCGAAAGTGCGCAGGAAGTCTTCGCGCGCGCCGCGATCATCGTCAAGGTGAAGGAGCCGCAGGCCGCCGAGCGAAAACTGCTGCGTGAAGAACAGATCCTCTTCACCTACCTGCATCTCGCGCCCGACCCGGAACAGGCGAAAGACCTCGTTGCCGCGGGCGCGGTGTGCATCGCCTACGAGACGGTGACGCAGGCGGGCGGGGGGCTGCCGCTGCTTGCGCCGATGTCGGAGGTCGCGGGCCGCATGGCGGTGCAGGCGGGCGCAAAGTGCCTGGAGAAGGAGGCCGGCGGGATGGGGATTCTGCTCGGCGGCGTGGCGGGCGTGCCGCCGGCCAAGATCGTGATCCTCGGCGCCGGCGTGGTCGGCTCGAACGCGGCGCAGATCGCGGTGGGTTCGGGCGCGCGCATCGTCGTGATCGACCGCTCGATTGACGCCCTGCGGCGCATGGACCGGTTGCTCGGCGCGCGCGTCGTCACGGTGTTCTCCAACCGCGACAACATCGAGGCCAATGTCCTCAGCGCCGACCTGGTGATCGGCGGCGTGCTGATCCCGGGCGCCGCTGCGCCGAAGCTCGTTACGCGCGCGCACGTCGCGGCGATGAAGCCCGGCGCGGCGATCGTCGACGTGGCGATCGACCAGGGCGGCTGCTGCGAGACTTCGCGCGCCACCACCCATGCCGATCCGACCTACGTGGTGGACAACGTGGTGCACTACTGCGTCGCCAACATGCCCGGAGCAGTACCGCGCACCTCGGCCTACGCGCTCAACAACGCGACCCTGCCCTTCGTCCTGGCGCTCGCCGGCAAAGGCTGGCGCGCCGCGCTCGCGGCAGATCCGCACCTGAAGAACGGGCTCAATGTGTGCGGCGGCAAGGTGACGCAGCGCGAAGTGGCTGAAGCGCTCGGTTACGCGCACACAGAACCGGACCAGTGCCTGAACTGAGCCTGGGCATTACGCTGGCGGTGCTGGGCGCAGCGCTGCTGCACGCGGCCTGGAACGCGATGCTGAAGGGCGGCAGCGACACCATGCTGGACATGGCGATCGTGGTGGCGGGCAGCGGGCTCGTAGTGGTGCCGTTGCTGCCGTTCGTACCGCCGCCTGCGCCGGCGAGCTGGCCGTATATCGCGGCGTCGCTCGCGATTCACATCGGCTACTACACCGCGCTGGTCGGCACCTACCGCGCCGGGGACCTGTCGCACGGCTATCCGCTGATGCGCGGCGTGGCGCCGCTGCTGGTCGCGGGGTTCGGCGCGGCGGTGCTGGGCGAGCTGCCCGGCGCGTGGATGTGGCTCGGCATCCTGCTCATCTCCGGGGGCGTGATCGGCATCGCCTTCATCGGCGGCGCATCGTTCCTGCACAACCGGCGCGCGACCGCCTGGGCGCTCGCCAACGCCGCGCTGATCGCGGCGTACACGCTCGTCGACGGCGCCGGCGTGCGGCTGGCGGGCTCCGCCGCCAGCTACGCAGTGTGGATGTTTTTTCTCGACGGCTTTCCGTACGTGCTGATCGTCGCCTGGCTGCGCCGCTCCGAACTCCTGCCCTACGCGCGCGGCAACTGGCGACGCGGGCTCGCGGGCGGCGCGTTCGCGGTCGTGGCCTACGCGATCGCGCTCTGGGCCATGACGCGCGCGCCAATCGCCGCGGTGGCGGCGCTGCGCGAAACCTCGGTGATCTTCGCCGCGATCCTGGGCAGCTGGCTGCTGAAGGAGCCGTTCGGCCGCGCGCGCCTGGCCGGCGCCGCGGCAGTTGTTGCCGGGGTTGTTTCTCTGAAGTTGTGAATCAAGCACCCCAAAGCGCTGAGATCGTCATTGTCGGCGGCGGCATTATCGGCGCAAGCGTCGCCTACCACCTCGCCAGGCTGGGCAGGAAGGACGTGCTGCTCATCGAGCAGGGCAGCCTCACCTGCGGCACCACCTGGCACGCCGCCGGTCTGGTCGGCCAGATGCGGCCGAACCGCTCGATGACCCGCATGAGCCAGTACGGGATCGGCCTGTACGCCTCCCTAGAGGCTGAAACCGGGCTGGCCACGGGCTGGAAGCAGTGCGGTAGCGTGAACGTGGCGCACACGCCGGAGCGCTGGATCGCGTTCCAGCGCCAGGCGGCGATGGCGCGCGGCTTCGGCATCGAAGTGGACCTGATCACGCCGCGCGAAGCGCTCGAAAAATGGCCGCTGCTGCGCTCGGACGACCTGCAGGGCGCGCTCTGGTTCCCGCAGGACGGCAAGGCGAATCCGGCCGATCTCACGCAGTCGCTCGCCAAGGGCGCGCGCCAGCTCGGCGTGAAAATTGTTCAAGGGGTCCGGGCCACCGGAGTCGTTCTCAGGAATCAGGCAATAGAAGGCGTAAAGACAGATACCGGAGATATCGAGTGTTCGGTTCTCGTCAACTGCACCGGTCAGTGGGCGCGCGCGTTCGGCGCCATGGCAGGCGTCAACGTGCCGCTGCACTCGGCGGAGCATTTCTACATCGTCACCGACCGCATCGCGGGCGTGCACCCGCTGCTGCCGGTGATGCGCGACCCCGACGGCTACATCTATTTCAAGGAGGAAGTCGGCGGCTTGGTGATGGGCGGCTTCGAGCCAAAGGCCAAGCCCTGGGGCATGGCGGGCATCCCCGAAAAGTTCGAGTTCCAGCTGCTGCCCGAGGACTGGGAGCAGTTCGAGATCCTGATGACCAACGCCATTCACCGCGTGCCGGCGCTCGAAAGCGCGGGCGTGAAGACGCTGCTCAACGGCCCGGAGAGCTTCACGCCCGACGGCAACTTCATCCTCGGCGAAGCGCCGGAGGTGAAGAACTATTTCGTCGCCGCGGGCTTCAACTCGGCCGGCATCGCCAACGGCGGCGGCGCGGGAAAACTGCTCGCCGAATGGATCGTCGGCGGCGAAGCGCCGATGGACCTGTTCGAAGCGGACATCCGGCGCTTCGGCGCCTACGCCGCCGACACGGACTGGCTCAGGGCGCGCACCGTGGAATCGCTGGGGCTGCATTACGCGATGCGCTGGCCGCGCCACGAGCTGGAATCGGGCCGGCCCCTGCGCACCTCGCCGCTGTACGAGCGCTTGAAGCAGAAGGGCGGGCAATTTGGCAGCAAGATGGGCTGGGAACGCGTCAATTATTTTTCGATTGAAAAAATGCAATACACCCTTGGGCGGCCGAACTGGCTCGCCTCCGTCATCCAGGAACAGCGGGCGGTACGCCACGCGGTCGGCGTCTTCGATCAGACATCGTTCGGCAAGCTGCGCGTGACCGGCCGCGACGCGCTCGCGCTGCTCGAACGGGCGTGCGCGAACCGGATCGGCGAATTGACTTACACCCCGATGCTCAATCGCAAGGGCGGCTACGAAAGCGATCTGACCGTGCAGCGCTGGGGGGAGGAGGAATTTTTCATCGTCACCGGCTCGGCGCAGCCGGTGCGCGATCTGGCCTGGCTGCGCCGCCACGTGCTGAAGGGCGAGAACGTCGCCATCGAGGACGCGACCGGCGAATGGTCGGTAATTTCGATACTCGGACCTAAGTCGGCAGAGCTTCTTGCAAGAGTGAAACTCGGCAATGCGCGTGCCGTTCCGGCGTCTTACGTCGGCGGCCCGGGCTGGGAGCTGTACGTCCCGATCGAGGATGCCGCGGCGCTCTACGACGCCGTGCATGCGGCGGGGCGCGACCTGGGCATGCGCGACTGCGGCTACTACGCGCTCGACGCACTGCGCATCGAAGCCGGCCGGCGCGCGTTCGCCGCGGAGCTGTCGCCCGATTTCACGCCCTGGGAAGCGGGCCTGGGATTCGCGGTGAAGCTGGACAAGGGCGAATTCCTCGGCCGCGATGCGCTCGCAAGCGCGCCGCGCGATGCGCTCGCGAAGCGCCTGCTGAGCTTCGTGTTTGCTGAATCCACGCTGTTCGCCTGGGGCGGCGAGCCGATCCTGCGTGACGGCAAGCCGGTCGGCGAGTTGACCTCGGTCGGCTACAGCGCCTCGCTCGCGAGCATGGTTGGCTTGGGCTATGTTTATGGCTCGAAACCCGAGACGGCGGAACAGGTGCTGGCGAGCCGCTTCGAGATCGAAGTCTCCGGCAGCAGGATCGCGGCGCGCGCGAGCATGAAAGCGCCATGGCGAGGATAGTTCGCACCGACCGCGAGCTGGAGCTGCCGGGCGTGGATGCGGCGTTGCGCGCGGCAGGGCACGAGCTCGTGCTGCTGCCCGACGGCGTGAGCGAGGACGGGCTGGTGCGCGAGCTGCGCGGCGCCGACCTGCTGCTGATGTGCTACACGCCGGTCACCGCGCGCGCGATCGAGTCTGCGCCGAAGCTCAAGGGCATCGTCAAGTACGGCGTCGGCATCGACGCCATCAACCTCGAAGCGGCGCAGCGGCGCGGCATCCCCGTGGTCAACGTGCCGGAATATGCCGAGGGAACTGTCGCTGAAGGTGCCTTCGCGTTGCTGATGGCTCTGGCGAAGAAGTTCAGACCCATCCAGCACGCCATGGACTCGAAGGGCTGGATCTGGCCCTCGTCCGAATGGCTCGCGTCCGATCTCGGCGGTAAGACGCTGGGTCTCGTCGGTGTCGGCAGAATCGGCTCGAACATGGCGCGCATGGCGCAAGGATTCAGGATGCGGGTATTTGGATTTGACCCTTATTCTGCTTTTCCTACCGGAGTAGAAAAAAGAAATCATCTAAAAGACATGCTTGCCGAGTGCGACTTCGTTTCGATTCATTGCGTGCTGAATCCGCAAACCCGGCAGCTCATCGGTGAAGCGGAGCTGCGCAGCATGAAGCCCTCGGCATTCCTCATCAACGTCTCGCGCGGCGCGATCGTCGACGAGGCGGCGCTGCTGCGTGCGCTCCAGGAACGGCGCATCGCCGGCGCCGCGCTTGACGTCTACGCGCAGGAGCCGCTCAGGCGCTCGGGCCACCCCTTGAGCGCGCTCTACGCCATGGACAACGTCATCCTGTCACCGCACTTCACTTTCTATACCCGCGAGGCGATGGCGCGCCTGGAAGCCGACACCCTCGAGCGTTGCCTGGAAGTGTTGGAGGGCCGGCCGGTGCTGGTCAAGTCCCGCGATCCGCGCCTGCGCGCGCAGACGCGGGGCGTGCGCTTTCAGGACTGATCGCCCGCGCGCGCGAAGTGATCCAGCGTCACCAGCGCCGCATCGAGCGTGAATTCCTCGGTGTCGCGGACCAGCGCGAGGACGTCCCGTGCGGGCGCGAGCCGGAATTCGGCCACTTCGCCATCCTGGTTCTGCGGCCGGAAGTCCGGTGGCAGCGACAGATCGTGGGCCAGGATCGTCTCCGACTGCACGCCCTCGGGAACTTCGCGCAGGATGCGGATCGTGCCGCCGGGCGTCGCCTGGCGCGCCAGCGCCGCCTCGATGCCGGCTTCCTCCCAGGCTTCCTTGACCAGAACCTCCGCGGGAGCGAGGCCGGCGCCCACGCCGCCCCCGACCAGGTTGTCGAGCATCCCGGGGTCGGTGGGCTTGGCGGGGCTGCGGCGCGCGATCCAGAGTTTTTTGTCGTCGCCGGCAACGATACCGTTGACGTGCACCGCGAGCGAATGCAGGCCAAAGGGGCGCACCGCAGCGCGCTCGATCCGGAACAGCGCCGGCCCCCGTGGCGCGGCGATCTCGTAGCTCTCGTCGCGCCAGCCGGTGACGATGCCGTTGTCGGCGAGCGCGCGCACCACGTTCCCCAGCGCTTCGCTGCGCGCTTCGAGCGTCGCCAACCGCTGGGCGAGGTGTACCTCGCCGGTGCTGATCTGGAAAACTTCCGGCCAGCGCGACAGTCCGGCGGCAAACGCCGGCCGCAGCCAGCCCACCGCCTGGCCGGCGGCGAAAAAGCGCAGGAAACGCGACCGCTCGAACCGGCCCTCGCGCGCCAGCCGCCGCTCGAAGACGCTCAAGCGCCGCGCAGGTGCCAGGCCTTGGGTCGCGTCATCGCCTGGATGCCGTAACTGGACAGGGTGAGCCCGATCCCCGAATGCCCGACGCCCGACCAGGGCAGCCGCGGGCTGACGCGGTCGCAGCAGTTCCAGTAGACCGAGCCGGAACGGACCTGCGCGAGGATGCGCCGGGCGCGCGCCTGGTCGGGCGTGTAGACGCCCGCGGTCAGCCCGTATTCGGTGTCGTTCATGAGGCGCACGGCTTCCGCGTCGCCCGCAACCTTCTGGATGCCGATCAGCGGGCCGAAGCTCTCCTCGCGCATCAGCTCCATGCTGTGGTCCACGTTGGAAAACGCGGTCGCCTCGAACCAGTTGCCCGGCCGCGCGATGCGCTTGCCGCCGGCGAGCAGCCTGGCGCCCTTGGCGACGGCGTCGGCGATCTGGCGTTCGAGCACCGCGAGCTGCGGCGCGCGCGCGAGCGGCCCAAGGTAAGTTTCCTCGTCCATCGGGTCGCCGCACTGGTAGCCCTGCACCGTGGCCACGAACGCCGCGACGAAGCGCTCGTGTATCCGTTCGTGCACGTAGATCCGCTCGACCGAGCAGCAGCTCTGGCCCGCGTTGTACATCGCGCCGCCGGCGAGCGACTCGGCCGCGGTCTGCGCGTCCGCGTCCTCGCAGACATAGGTCGGGTCCTTGCCGCCCAGCTCCAGCTGAACTTTCAGCATGCGCGGCGCGCAGGCCGCCGCGATCTTCGTGCCGGTGGCATAGGAGCCGGTGAAAAAGACGCCATCCACCGGCTGGTTCACCAGCTCCGCGCCGGTCGAACCGGAACCCACCAGTACCGGAAAAACATCCGCTGGAACGCCTGCGGCACGCATCATTTCGCCGATCGCGAGACCCGTGAGGGAGGCGAATTCGGACGGTTTGTAGAGCACGGCATTGCCCGCGAGCAGCGCCGGCACGAACACGTTCGAGCCGACGAAATACGGGTAGTTCCACGCCGAAACGTTCGCCACCACGCCGAGCGGCTCGTGGGTGATGCGCTCGGCCAGCTTGCCCGCAGCATCCTCCAGCACCGTTTCCGGCGCGAGCGCGGCCGCGCTCTTGTCGAGGAAGAAGTCGAGCCGCCCGGCGAGCGCATTTAGCTCGTTGCGCGACTGCGTGATGGGCTTGCCAGTCTCGCGCGTGAGCGTGCGGGCAAGCTCGTCTTTTCTTTTTTCTATCAGGTTTTTGAATTTTTCAATTGTGCCGAGACGCTCGCCAAGCGCAACGCAGGCCCACCCGGGCTGCGCGGCGCGCGCGCGCGCGACTTTACCGGCGACCGCCTGCGCGTCGTCCTCAGCAAGTTCGCTGATGAGCGAGCCGTCGGCGGGATTGGTTACCTGGAGCATTGCAATCTGATTGCGCCCAGGAACTCTTGCAACAAAGGGCCGGCATCGAGAACCCCGTCATTGCGCCCGTGCAGGAACTCCGGGTGCCACTGGACGCCGGCCAGGTAGGGGCCGCCCTCGCGGCGAACCGCTTCGATCAGCTGGTCGTCCACGGAAACCGCCTCCACCCGCAGGCCGGCGGCAAGGCGATTGATCGCCTGGTGGTGCAGCGTATTCACCCTGGCGCGGGTCACGCCCGGATACAGCCCGGCCAGCCGCGATCCGCCTAGTATCTCGATGTCGTGGTAGTTCTCGTCGTAGATCGCGGGATCCTGGTGCACGCGCGCGCCCGGCTTCTGCGCCGCGGTGTCCTGGTAGAGCGTGCCGCCGAGCGCGACGTTGATCAGTTGCTGCCCGCGGCAAATGCCCAGAATTGGTTTTTCCAGATTCAAGAATCGTTTGATGAGTTCAAGCTCATAGTGATCCCGTTGCGGGTCGCCGGCCCACTCGGGCCGGAGCGGCTCCTCGCCGTACATCGAAGGCGAAACGTCGGTGCCGCCCTGCAGCACGAGCCCGTCCAGCTCCTCGGCGTAGTCGGCCAGTGTCAGCGCGTTCGAATCGCGGTCCACCACGTCGGGAACGAGATAGACCAGCACCCCGGCAGACTGCAGCCAGCGCGCGAACGATTGCTCGAGGTAGTAGACGTTCTTCTTGAGATACCCGGGCTTCGCCGCATCGCCGTACTGGATGCGCGCCGAGACGCCGATGCGCAGGCGCCTGGTCATAGCGCCGCCGCGAAAAGATTCTCGAAATCCTGCCTGGTGCAGGGGCGCGGATTGGTCTGGTGGCAGATGTCCGCGATGGCGATCTCGACGAGTCTTGGAATTTGATCCTTCTTTATTCCGACAACACCAAGACGTTCCGGGATGCCGATGTCATTCTTCAATTGCACAAGAAATGAAACGAGATCCGGCGCGCGGGCGACGCGGGCGAGTTCCGCCATCTTCGCTTCCGCCGCCGGACGGTTGAAGCGCATGACGTGGTCGATCATGATGCCGTTGGCCAGGCCGTGGTGCAGGTCGGCCACCGTCGAGAGCGCGTGCGCGCAGGAATGCACCGCGCCGAGGTCCTTCTGGAATGCGATCGCGCCCATCATCGAGGCCATCAGCATGTCGCCGCGTGCCTGAAGATTCCGGGGTTCCTTGAAAACCAGGGGCAATGCCCGGACCGCGATTCGCACCCCTTCGAGCGCGATGCCGTCGCACAGCGGGTGGTAGGCGGGCGAGAGGTAGGACTCGATGTTGTGCGTCAGCGCGTCCATGCCGGTGGCGGCGGTGATGTTCGCCGGCAGCCCGAGCGTCAACTCCGGGTCGGCGAACACCGCCTTGGCGAGCAGCTCCGGCGAAAAGAGGATGCGCTTTACGTGCGTGTCGTCCTCCGAGATCACCGAGGAGCGGCCGACTTCGCTGCCGGTGCCGGCGGTGGTCGGCAGCGCCACGAAATGCGGCAGCAGGTTGGCGATCGGCCGGACCTGCGGATGGTCCCAGGCGTACTCGAGCACGTCGCCCGGGTGAACCGCCATCAGTGCAACCGCCTTCGCTACATCGAGCGCTGCGCCGCCGCCGAAGCCGATCACCGCATCCGCCCCATGTTTGCGATACGCGTCGGCGCCTGCCTTGACCTGGGATGCGACTGGATTGCCCTGGACTCCGGAGAAAACCTCCACGGCCAATCCGGAGAGAAAAGAACGAAACTCACCAAGCACGGGCAAGTCGGCAAGACCCTTGTCGGTAATCAGCAGGGGCCGCTTGCAACCGGTCGCCTTCAGGTTTTCCACGACAAGCTTTCTCGCGCCCGGTCCGAAGTGGATCGTGGTCGGGAACGCAAACTTGTGAATCGTCATTCTCGATTACTCCATCAGTTCGACATGCGCTTGCCGTTCGCGCTCGGTCGCGAGCAATTGCGCCATCCCGGAATCAAAAGTGACCAATTTGCACTTGCGCTTGACCGCGAGCGCAAGCAAATAAGCGTCGGTCACCTGCCGGTGGCCCATCAAGCCACCGGTGCAGAGCGCCGCGACCTCCGCGATCTGCATGTCGAGAGGAAAGAAGTGGTGGTGCCGATGCGAGAGATTTCGCGACAGCACTTCGGCCGCCTCGCGCGGACCGATGGCGCTGCCGGAGAACGCCGGTTGTGAAACGATGCGCACGAACGCCGCCTGGGTGAATGCCGTGGTCGCCCAGCCGTGGCGAGCCTGGTTCCTGAACCAGGCCAGCATGCGCTCATGATGCTCGTGCGCGGGCCACCCCAGCGCGATCAGTGCGTTGGCATCCAGCAGGTACCGGATCAAGGCGATTCGTCGAGCAACTGCTTGACCTGCAGCGCCGTGACCTTGGGTGCGTCGGGGGGCAGGTCGAACACCCACACGCCGTCCACCTGTTTCATCGCCGCCTTGCCCGAGCTGCCGCGCCGGATCAGTTCGGATACCGCCTGGCCAAGCTTGATCGCGCGCGCGCGTGCATAGGCCTGCGCGGTGGCGATGGCATCATCTTCCAGATTAAGTGTAGTCCGCATGATTTGATGTCTTTCCAGCTATTTGACGCTGTATTGTACCAAATCGCATCAAAGTCACAATTGAGTGCGTCCCCGGGCTTGCCCGAAATACGCTGCGACGAGCTTTCTCGCCCCAGGTCCGAAATGAATCGTGGTAGGGAAGGCGAACCTGTGGATCGCCATCAAATGTCACAGACCGAATTTGATCTGACAGACTTGGTCCGACAGCGGCTCCGAGCGGTCATTCGGTTTACCTGTCGCCCTGCTTCCCGGTCTCGAGCAGGGCCGTGATTTGCTGGACGAACGGCGGCACGGAATACTTCGCGGTCTGCCAGACCACTCGCAGATCCACATCGAAATATCCATGGACCAGCCGGTTGCGTACGACGCCTTGCAGGTAGGTCGATATGCGTTCGGCAGCGTCGAGTATGTGTCGGAGTCGAAGCTCGTCCCGCTCGGTCACAACAGACGAGCCTCCGCAAGAATCCGAGTGCGTATGTAACGCGAAATCTCCGCGGGTGTGCGTACGTCGACGCGCACGCCGAGGAGGTCGCTCAGTTCCTGTTCGAGACTCGTGAGCGTAAAGAGCGTGGCTCGTTCGTCCATGTCGACAAGCAGATCGATGTCGCTGCCGTCGCGATCGGTGCCGCGCGCCGTCGATCCAAATACGCGGACGTTGCCCGCACCGTATTTTCGGGCGATCTCGAGCACGCGTTCCCGATGGCCCTGCAAAGTGGCGAGCCTTCCTTTACGCTGACGGGCAAGTTCGGCAAGCGAGGTCACGATTCGTCATCCCGTGTCTCGATCCGCTTCACGGTGCGCGCCGTGATCGGCCGCCTGCCGCGGGAAATCGCGAAGCCGTTACGTTTCGCGCCTGTCTTGTACTTCCCGGATTTGGTTCTTGGCTTACGCGGAGTTCGGGTCACGTTTCTCTCTAGCGACAGGCTGCCTGAGGAATCCTAGCATTATCCGCTCCCGGCAATGAATTCCAGATCGCGCGATTGCTCGATGGCACTACCTATTCAATCACCTTGTCGGCGCGCAGCAGGATCGATTGCGGCACCTTGAGGCCGAGCGACTTGGCGGTGGCGAGGTTCACCACGAGTTCGTAGTGGCTCGGCAATTCGACTGGTATGTCCGCTGGCTTGGCGCCGCGCAGGATGCGATCGACCATGTCCACGGAGCGCAGCAAAGTTGGCAAGATGACGACCCCATAGGAGAAGAGTCCGCCCGCCTGGGTCCAGCCAAGCCCCTCGTAGATGTCAATCAGTCGATGGCTGCGGGCGAAATCGATAATCTGTTTCCTCGCCAGCATGGTCAGCGCAAAGTCTTGAACAACGAGGGCATCTGGCGCCCACGTCGCGATGGCGGCAAGAACGGGCTCGAGGTCGGCAACGCTGGTCAATTCGAACCGGCGGACCTCGAGTCCAAGGTTGGGAAGGGCGGCATCGATTTTATCTCGCAGCGCGCTGAAGTCGAACACGCCGCCTGCGACGGTGGGGAGGTTCGTTGGCGGGGCCACGAGCCGGGCGACGCGGCGCGCACCCGGTGCGAGCTCCCTCAAGAGCTGGTATCGCTTGGCACTGAGGCTTGGGTCCACGATCCAGGCAACGCCCGTCACATTGCGTCCCGGCCTGGCGAAAGAATCGACCAGGCCCAGCTCTACGGGATACCCCGCGAGCCAAAACACGATCGGGATCGATTTCGTCGCCCGCGCAGCGGCGACCGGGCCGGGCGTCCTGTTCGTCCAGATCACATCGACCTTCTTTGCAACCAGAGATGCGGCAAGCTCGGGCAGGCGATCAATACTGCCATCGCTGTAGGCTCGCTCGATGAGCAGTGTTTTGCCTTCGATCCAACCCAGTTCCGCCAAGCGCTTTTCGAACGGACTGATTGGAGTGTCTGGCGGCGGTTTGCGACCGGGAAACAGCATCCCGAGCACCGGCAGCCGCTTCTGCGCCTGCGCGCGGGCGACGTGCGGGGCGGCGAGCAACGCTGCCGCGGCGGTCAGGAACTGCCTGCGTCGGACTGGGCCCATGCTTCCCCTCCCGAGTCAGATGATTTCGAAGTAGCGCTTGATTTCCCAGTCGGTGACCGCGTCCAGGTGCTGGCGCCACTCCCACTCGCGCGTGCGCACGAAGTGGTTGACGAAGGTTTCGCCGAAGAGTTCCGGCGCCACCTTCGAGCGCTTGAGGTTGGCGGTGGCCTCGGCGAGACTGCGCGGCAGGCGCGGGATTTTCGCCGCCCGCGCAGCGTCACCCGAGAGCGGCGCATCCTTCAGCTTGAGGCGCTGCTCGATTCCCCAGAGGCCCGCGCCGACGCTCGCGGCGAGCGCGAGGTAGGGATTGGCGTCCGAGCCCGGGCAGCGCGTTTCCAGGCGCGTGGACTTGGGCGAGCCGGGAATGACGCGCAGGGTGGCGGTGCGGTTGTCCACGCCCCAGCTGCGCTTCACCGGCGCCCACATGCCGTCCACCAGGCGCTTGTAGCTGTTCACCGTAGGCGCGTAGAGGCACTGGATGTCCTCGAGCAGCGCCAGCTGCCCGGCGAGATAGCTCTCGAACAGCTTCGACATGCGGTAAGGGTTGCGCGCGTCGTAAAACAGGTTGCGCGCGCCGTCGCGCTTTTCTCCGTTCCACAAGCTCTGGTGCACGTGCCCGCTGCAGCCCGGGTACTGCGTGCTCCACTTCGCCATGAAGCTCGGCATGATGCCGAAGCGCTGGCCGATCTCCTTGGCCGATTGCTTGAACAGCACCCCGCGGTCGCCGGATTCCACGCCGGCGGCGTAAAGGATCGCCGCCTCGTACACGCCGGGGCCGGTCTCGGTATGCAGGCCCTCGATCGGCACGCGGAATTCCTGCAGTTCTTCCATCAGCGCCTGGAAGTAGGGCTGGTTCTGCCCGGCGCGCGTAAGCGAGTAGCCGAACATCCCAGGCGTGATCGGCGTTGGCGCGACGTAGTGCTTGGCCGCCATGCTCTGCGGTGTCTCGCGGAAGTTGAACCACTCGTACTCCAGGCCCGTCAGCACCTCGTAGCCGAGCCTGGCGGCGCGTTTGAGTACCCGTTTGTAGACCTGGCGCGGGTAGA
>Ga0247727_10012012_pt1 | contig 14962 bp, 11 predicted proteins | sample WisWelCaveWW1625_FD_202498 | JGI IMG/M metagenome (GOLD analysis project Ga0247727, IMG submission 202498) | Biofilm microbial communities from Wishing Well Cave, Virginia, United States - WW16-25 | ecosystem: Environmental > Aquatic > Deep subsurface > Groundwater > Cave microbial mat | place... | reverse complement strand
CTCGATGAGGATGCGGCCGTTCTCGACGACGACGGTGTGGACCGCGAGCGGCTCCTCGGCCGGCGGGTCGAGCGGCTCGCCGTCGGCCAGGTCGAAGCGCGAGAGGTGGAGGGCGCAGGTCAGCGTGGCGCCCCGCGCTCCCCCGCCGCCGGCGACGTTGAGGAAGCCCTTGTCGAGCTCGAAGTACTCGTGGCTGCAGATGCCCTGGTAGGCATGGAACGTTCCACCGAGGTTGACGACGAGGACCGGATCCGTGCCGTCCGCCCAGACCAGCTTCATCGTCCCCTCGGGCACCTCGTCGACGCCGGCGAGGTCGATCCGCCGCATGGCGCCGTCAGGCGGCCGACGCGCCCGAGGCCGCCGCCATCCCGCCGCTCGCCGCCCACTTCTCCTCGAGCAGCGAGCGCAACCGCTCCCGCGCGCCCTCGAGCGGCATCCGCGCCACGACCGGTTCGAGGAAGCCGAGGACGATGAACTTGCGGGCTTCGTCCGGCGGGATGCCGCGTGTCTCGAGATAGAACCGCTGGCCCTCGTCGATCGGCCCGACCGACGACGAGTGGGCCGCCCGGCGGCAGTCCGGCTGGTCGATCTCGAGCGACGGGATGGCCACCGCGCGAGCGGCGCGCGACAGGTTCATCCCGAACTCGCCGAGGAAGCTGTCGGTGCCGACGGCGCTCTTCTCGATCGTGATGAGGCCCTTCATGTACGAGCGGGCGCGATCGAGCAGAGCGCCCTTCGAGAGCAGGTTCCCCGTCGTGTCCCGACCGATGTGGCGGGTGTACGAGGTCAGGTCGAACAGCTGATCCTCGCCGCCGAACACGATCTCGACCTGCTCGACCGAGGATCGGTCGCCCTCGAGCCGGTTGTCCACACGTGAGCGGACGAGCTTGGAGCCGAGCTGGGCGAGCGCCCAGTGGAGCGTTGCGCCCTCGCCGATGGAGGCATGGCGGTGGGCGAACGCGACCTGACTCGTGCGCAAGTCCTGGATCGAAGCGAACGCCAGGTGAGCGTCCCGGCCGAGCGTCAGCTCGGCCGTGCCGGCGAACAGGCCCTGCGGCACCTCCTCGCCGGCGGCGCAGGCGATCGGCGGCCCGGACGGCTCGATTTCCTCGACGACGGACGCGCGGGCGCCGTCGCCGAGCCGGATGACGCTCCGCCCGATGAGCGCCCGCTCGGGGCGTGACGACCGCCAGCGGATGACGATCGGGCGGTCGAGCCGGACGCCGGCCGGGACGATGAGCCGCACACCCTGGCTCCAGAAGCCGCGCGCGAGCGCGGCGAGGCGGTCGTTCGACGGGAGGGAACGCCCGCCCTCGAGATCTGCCCGCAGGCCGTCCGGGTCACGTTCGAACGCGGCGCCGAACGTCTCGAGTGTCACGCCCGCGGCGACCGCCTCCGGCGTGAGGGCGACGGTCCCGACGCCGTCCTCGACGATCTCGATGACTCCGGCCGCGCCCTCGGGCAGGCCCGTGCCCGCCGACGCCGTGGTCGCCGCGGCCGACGCGGTCCGGAGATACGGTCGCGCCCCCTCGAGCTTCGCCGCACGGAGGTCGATGTACGGCGTGTACAGCTGGTTGCCCTCGGTCGGCAGGGCGTCGATGGCGGCGGCGCCGGCCAGTCGATCCACTCGCAGCCAGTCGGGCTCGCCGCGCTCGGTCGCGATCGCCTCCGCAAGGGCGGCGTCGGCGAACGTGAACGGAAGGGCTGCTGGGGATCGTCGCGCGGGCCTGGGTCGGGCGGGCGGAGCTTGCGTCCCGGTCGCGGCCGCGGCGTCCCCCGCGGTCGAGTCGATCACCCGAGCGAGCCCTCCATCTCGAGCTTCACGAGGCGGTTGAACTCGATGGCGTACTCCATCGGCAGCTCCTTGGTGAACACCTCGAGGAAGCCCTGGATGACGAGGTTCTGGGCCTCGTTCTCGGTCAGGCCCCGGCTCATCAGGTAGAAGATCTGATCCTGGCTGATCTTGCCGACGGTAGCCTCATGGGTCATCGTCGTGTCGTCTTCCTGGATGTCGATGTACGGGTAGGTGTCGCTCCGGCTCAGGTCGTCGAGCATGAGCGCGTCGCAGCGGACGGAGGCGACGACGCCGGTCGCGCCCGGCGCGACCTTGAGCTGACCGCGGTAGGTCGCGCGACCGCCGTCTTTCGAGACGGACTTCGAGACGATCCGGCTGGTCGTGTTCGGGGCGAGGTGGATCGCCTTCGCACCGGTGTCCTGGTGCTGGCCCTTGCCGGCCACGGCGACCGAGATGACCTCCGCCCGGGCGCCCTCGCCGCGCAGGTAGATCGCCGGGAACTTGACGGTCTTGCGCGACCCTGTATTCGCGTCGATCCATTCCACGACCGAGTTCTCGTAGGCGTGGGCGCGCTTCGTCACGAGGTTGTAGACGTCATTCGACCAATTCTGGATCGTCGTGTAGCGGACCTGGCTCCGCGGCAGCGCGATGACCTCGACGACGGCTGCGTGGAGCGAGTCCGTGGCGTAGATCGGGGCAGTACAACCCTCGATGTAGTGGACCTTCGCCCCCTCGTCGACGACGATGAGCGTCCGCTCGAACTGGCCGGTGTTCTCGCCGTTGATGCGGAAGTAGGCCTGAAGTGGCAGCGGGACCTCGACGCCCTTCGGCACGTAGACGAACGAGCCGCCTGACCAGACCGCGCTGTTCAGGGCCGCGAACTTGTTGTCCTCCGGCGGGACGACGGTGCCGAAGTACTTCTCGAAGATGTCCGGGTATTCCTTGAGCGCCTGGTCGGTGCCCATGAAGACGACGCCGATCTTGGTCAGCTCCTCGCGGACCGAGTGGTAGACGACCTCACTGTCGTACTGCGCGCCGACGCCGGCGAGGAACTTGCGCTCCGCCTCCGGGATGCCGAGCTTCTCGAACGTCGCCTTGATCTGCTCCGGGACGTCGTCCCAGGACTTCTCCTCGCGCTCGGACGGCTTGCGGTAGTAGACGATCTTGTTGAAGTCGATCCGGTCGAGTCCGTCGGTCCACATCGGCATCGGCCGCTTCAGGAAGTGCTCGAAGGCCCGAAGCCGGAACTTGAGCATCCAGGCCGGCTCGTTCTTGAACGCGCTGATCTCCTCGACCGTCTCGCGCGTCAGCCCCCGCTTCGTCTCGCGCAGGTAGACGATGTCGTCGTGGAAAGCGTACTGGTCGCGGCGGTCGACGACGGCTTCGCGTGTGCGGCTGGAGGTCATCCGTTCTCCGTTCGGGCCCGCTCCGCGGGCGCATCTAATCCCGAGTCAGATTATCGGGATTAGGCGGCGAAGCGTCAACAATCTCGAGGGAGAGGAGATAGAAAGGGCGGAAGTGACGCTGAAGCGGACACTTGCTCCGACCCGCCCGCTCGGAGGCGGACCTCCGAGCCATACCTCCATCCACGCAGCGGTTGCCAGCCTTCGGCGACCAACTCCTGACCGTGGGGACTAAGGGCCAAGAGACCCCCTTGCTCTTCACTCCGCGCCGTCGTTGACGGGAGATGAGACAGAGAGGGGCGAGAAGGGGGCGAACTGATGCTGGACGCGCGGACGTGTCGTCTACTTTGTGACAAGCAGCTACGGGCAGCACAGGCGCTTGAGGACGATCGTCTCGGGCTCTAGGATCTCAGTCGTGGTAGGAGCCGCAGAAGTCACCGATGCGGAGCAGGCTTACCTCGAGCGCGTCGCCGAGGACTGCGAACGATTGCTCGGACCCGGCGTCGAAATGGGCGCGCTAGAGCTTGGCATCGACGACGATATCGTCCTTCGATTGAGGTATCGCCTTGGCGGTCTCGCGGCGACGAGCGAGGGCCACGGAGAGACGGTGGTTGCGGCACACGCCGACCTCCGGCAGCGCCTCGTTCTCGACAGGATCGGACTCGCGATGAGGGGCATCCTCGGCCAGAGGCGCTGAACGCTGCTCGATCGGGTGTGGCGCTGAGTCGATGGCCGCTTTCGCGTCAAGTCGGCCCGGCCAATCTCCTCTGCCGTCAACGAGGATCATCGGTGCGCCGCCAGGGTGGCGCGCCGTCGGCGAATGGGTTCCCCTACCATCGTTCGCGATGGCCAAGACGAGTGCCGGGATCCTGCTGTATCGGGTCCGACGCAGAGGCTTGGAGGTCCTGCTCGGGCATCCCGGCGGGCCGTTCTTCGAGCGCCGGGACGAAGGCGTCTGGTCGATCTTGAAGGGCGAGGCTGATCCGGGCGAGGACCTGCTGGCCGTTGCGCGGCGCGAGTTCGAGGAGGAGGTCGGGAGCCCGCCGCCGGGCGGGCCGATGCTGCCGCTCGGCTCGGTGACCGGCCGGGGCGGCAAGATCGTCCACGCCTGGGCGGTCGAGGGCGACCTCGACCCCGCGGACGCTCGCTCCAACGAGTTCGAGATGGAGTGGCCGCCGGGGAGCGGCCGGATCCGCGCCTTCCCGGAGATCGATCGGGTGGCCTGGTTCTCCCTCGTTGATGCCCGGCGGGGCATCGGCCCGGCGCAGGTCGCGTTGCTCGAGCGCCTAGAGGCTCTGCTGCGCATCGCCGACTGAACCCGGCGCCGGGCGGCCGTCAGGCAGCGGCGGAGATCGACGCCCTCCTCCACGCCTGCTTGCCCGACGTCAGCCCCGGGAGACGATCGTCGTGACCCCGGGGACGAGGTGCGCCGCACCGAGCACGACCGCCGCCACGAGGCCGATCCGGCCCGCGACCTGCAGGGCCGGCGGGCGGTCGGCGCGCCCGGTCGCGATCCTCGAGGCCCACCAGACAGCCGTCGCCGCGCCGGTCGCGATGAGCGCCCAGCCGACGAGGACCGGCGGGCTGAGCACTGGCAGATGCCACGCGACGGCGATGTCGCGCACGACATCGGCGAGGGGATGCAGCACTCCGGTCGTCGCCGGAGCGGGGGACGCGTCCGCGGTCAACACCGCAGCATAGCCAGGCGGGGAACGGCGGAGGGTCCGCCGCACGCCCTCGACGTTTCCTCTCAGATGTCGCGGAGGGCGACCTTAGCTAGGTTCGGACGCTGCCGGCGAGGGTCGCAGCACGCTGCACCACGTTTGTGGGGCCCGAGCCTCTTCGTGGGGCTGCGCCCGGGACTGACGGGCGCCTCGACGAAGGGGCGGGGCTTCCGCCGGGATCCGGTCTAACGTCCGCGCTCGCGACAATGAGAGGATGGCCGCTGTCGCCGCTCTGACTGTCGAGCAGGCTCGCACGGCCGACCGCAGAGCCGACCGATCCCGCTGCCGCGGAGCGGGGTCTCCCCCCTCAGGCAGCCTCGTGCGCCGTCGGATGTTCGCCGTGCTGGCCGCCGAGCCGCCGTCTGACCCAGACCTTGGCGCCGTCGATGAGCGAGTAGACGACCGGCACGACGACGAGCGTCAGGACGGTCGAGCTGAGCAGTCCGCCGATGACGACGGTGCCGAGCTCGGCGGCGATGATCGAGCCCTCGTTGAGGCCGAGCGCGAGCGGGAACAGCGCGATGATCGTCGCGACGGCGGTCATCAGGATCGGTCGGACGCGGGTCCGGCCCGCCGCGATGAGCGCCCGGTCGGTGGACATCCCCTTGTGGCGCAGCTGCTCGACGAGGTCAAGCAGGACGATCGCGTTCGTCACCACGATGCCGATGAGCATCAGGAAGCCGATGAGGGCGCTGATGCCGATCGGCCGGCCGGTGACCGCGAGGAGCGGGAACGCGCCGATCGTCGCCAACGGCAGGCTGAACATGATGACGAGCGGGTCCACCAACGAGTCGAAGACGAGGACCATGACGACGTAGACGAGCAGGATCGCGACGGCCATCGCCGCGAACAGCCCGGCGAACGCCTCCGACTGCTGGGCGGTGACGCCGCCGATCGAGACAGCCACGCCTTCGAGGTCGCCGGCGTCGCGGAGACCGTCGATCGCAGCCCCGACGGCGACAGCGACGGCACCCTGGTCCTGGCTCCGGATCGTCGCCGAGATCGTCGCCGCCTCGGCCTCGTCGACACGTGTGACGCGGCCCTGGGCGACGACGAGCGAGACGTCCGCGACGCTGCCGAGCGGCGCCGTCCCGACGATGCCCACCGGCAGCCGCTTCAACGCCCCGAGCGAGGTCAGCGAGCCGGCACCGTCGATGCGAAGGTCGACCGTGAGTGGCTGCTCGTCGAGGACGACCCGGCCGACAGGGCCGCCGACGAGGACCGTCCGCAGATCGCCGGCGATCTGCGCCGTCGAGGACCCGAGGAGGAGCGCCTTGTTCGGGTCGACCCGCACCTGGATCTCCGGCGAGGAGCGGGCGAGGTCGCTGTTCACGTTGACGAGCTCGGTGATGCCCGCCAGGGCATCAGCGACGGCCTCGCTGCCGGAGGCGATCCGGTCGGCGTCCGTGCCCGACACGACGACGTTGAGCGACGCGCCGCCGAAGCCCGAGTTCTCCTCGATCGACACCGACCATGGGTCGGCCACGATCGGAGCCAGCGTCTCCGTCAGTCGATCGGCCGATGCCCGGAGCTCGGCCGCGTCGTCGAGCCGGACGAACATCGAGGCGCTGTTCGCGGGGCGACCGGTGCGCGCCGAGACGAGCGTCTGGAACGACGTGTCGCCCTCCCCCGGGATCGTCGTCTGGATGTAGCGCACCTCGTCGTCGGCCAGCAGGATCGCCTCGACCTCGGCGGCTCGAGCGGTCACGTCGTCCGTCGCCGCGCCGGACGGCGGCACGACCGTGACGATGAGGTACTTCTCCGAGCCCGAGTTGATGAACTGCGTCGGCAGGTCGGCGACGAGGCCGCTCGTCAGGACGAACAGCGCCGCCGCCAGGCCGATCGTTCCCCAGCGCGTCAGCCGGCTCCGGAGCGCCAGCCGCAGGACCGGCTCATAGGCCCGCTGCCAGATCGTCCGACGCGGCTCGCCGTGCTCGTCGAGGTTGAGCTTCACGGTACGCAGCAGGAGCGTCGCGAGGACCGGCACGACGGTCAGCGCCACGATGAGCGAGGCGATGAGCGCGAACGTCACGGTCAGCGCGAACGGCAGGAAGAACTGACTGATGAGGCCCCCGACGAAGCCGAGCGGCAGGAAGACGGCGACCGTCGTCAGCGTCGAGCTCGTGATCGCGCTGGCGACCTCGCGGGTGCCATCGATGACCGCCGTGGCCATGTCGTCGCCGCGCCCACGGTGGCGGTAGATGTTCTCGAGCACGACGATCGAGTCGTCGACGACGCGGCCGACGGCGACCGCCAGGCCGCCGAGGGTCATGATGTTCACGCTGATGCCGGCGACGAGCATCAGGGCGAGCGCGGCCACGAGCGACAACGGGATGCTGACCGCCGCGACCACCGTGGAGCGCAGGTTCAGCAGGAACAGGAAGATCACGACGACGGCGAACACAGCGCCGAGACCGCCCTCGCGGAGCAGGCCGTCGCGCGATTCGGTGATGAACGTCGAGAGGTCGACGAGCGGCCGGATCTCGAGACGGCCGGCGTACTCGTCGGCCAGTCCGGCCAGACGGTCCTGGACGGCCGCCGCGACGGCGACCGTGTTCGCGTCCGACGTCTTCTGGACCTGCAGGCTGATCGACGGCACGCCGTCCGTGCGGGAGTAGCCGGTCGTCGCGACCTCGACGAGCTCGATCCGCCCGAGGCTGCCGAGCGCCACGGGCCCGGGCGGCCATCGCGGGACGAACGCGACCCGCCGCGCGGGATCCTGTAGTGCGGGCACATGAACGCCCACGACGAGCGCCTCGAGCTCCTCGATCGACTCGAAGCGGTGGAGCGCTGACACCGGCACCGTGGTCCCGTCGATCGTGATCTGGCCGACCGGGAAGGTGATGTCGTTGGCCCGCAAGACGCCCTGGATCTGCTGGAGCGAGATGCCCGCGGCGGTCAGCTTCGCCGGGTCGAGGGTGATCCGGACCCGCCGTTCTGCGCCACCGGTGACGTCGACCCCCGAGACGCCCTCGACACCCTGCAGATCCGGGGCCAGCGCAGTGCGAGTCAGGCTCGCCGCGTCCTCGAGTGTCGTCTCGCCGACCGGCGTGATGCTGGCGATGATCACCGGCTGGGCGTTGATGTTCTGGACGATGACCCGCGGCTCGACCCCCTCGGGCAGGGCCGTCGAGCCGATCGCCTGCTCGACCGCCGCCCGCGTCTCCTTGATGTCGGTCCCGAAGGTGAACTGGGCGATGACGACCGACAGGCTGTTCGCCGACGTGGACTGCAGCGAGTCGAGGCGAGACGTGCTCCCGATCGCCGCCTCGATCGGCTTCGTCACCTGCTCGGTGACGTCATTCGCGCCGGCGCCGGGGTAGGCGGCGACGATCGTCAGGACGGGGAACTCGACGTCCGGGACGAGCTCCTGGCGGAGCCCGCCCCAGGCGTATACGCCGGCTCCGAAGAGGGCGACGGCGAGCAGGAGCGTCACGCTCCGCTTCGAGACGGCGAGCCTGGTCAGACCGGTCACGATGCTGCATCCTCGCGGCTTCGGGCGTTTCCGATTCGTCGGGCGATGTCGTCCGTGGCGATGGCGCCCGTGGCGACATCGCACGTGCGGCGAACGGATGGGAGCGGTCCGGATGCACCCCGTCCGGTCCGCGCGCAGTCTACCCGGCGCCGCCCGTACCATCCGCGGATGACCTCGCCGGTCCATCTCGCGGCGCCCGTCGCACGCCGCTTCCTCGCGCTGCGCCACCACCTCGCGCCGCCTCGGGCGCTGCCGGCCGAGCCGGACAGCGTCCTGCGGGTCGTCGAGCGGATCGGCTCGCTCCAGTTCGACCCGCTCGACGTTTGCGGGCGGAATCACGACCTGGTCCTCGCCTCCCGGATCGCCGGCTACCGGCGGGAGTGGACGGACGGCTGGCTGTACGGCCCCGAGCGCGTTCTCTACGAGACGTACAACAAGATGCTCTCGATCGTGCCGACGGCGGAGTTGCCGTGGTACCGGCTGACCTGGGACCGCAACCGCGAGGAGCACGACGGCGGGGCGTTCGACGAACACGCGCCGCTCGTCGAGGAGCTGCTCGCCCGGATCCGCGACGGCGGGCCGCTGCTGCCGCGCGATGTCGGACCGCGGGCGGCGATCGACTGGTACTGGCGGCCGACGAACCAGGTCCGGGCGATCCTCGAGGCTCTCGCCGAGGCGGGCATCCTGGGCATCGCCCGGCGTGACGGCAACCTTCGCGTCTACGACCTCGTCGAGCGGCTGTTCCCGGCGGCGCTCCTCGCGACGCGCGTGCCCGAACGCGAGCAGCGACGGCACCGGCTCCTGTCGCGCTACCGGGCCCACGGGCTGCTCGGCGCCGGCGGCGAGTCTGCGCTGTGGTATGGCACCGGGCGCGACGTCGCCGAGCGACGGTCGCTCCGTGCGGAGCTCGTCGAGGCCGGAGAGCTGGTCGCCGCGGACGTCGAGGGCGTTCGGGGCCCCCGGTTCCTCGTCGCCTCCGAGGTGCCCCTCGCGGAGGAGGCCGAGCGCGACGTCGTCGCTGGCCGACCCCCGGCCGGCTCGCACCCCGGCGTGGCCTTCCTCGCGCCCCTCGACCCGCTCGCCTGGGACCGCGAGTTCCTTCGCCAGATGTACGGCTTCGACTACGTCTGGGAGGTGTACGTCCCGGCCGGCAGGCGACGCTGGGGCTACTACGTCCTGCCGATCCTGTTCGGCGACCGGCTCGTCGGCCGCATCGAGCCGCGTTTCGAGCGGCGGGCGGGCGTGCTGCGGGTCGTCGACCTGTGGTGGGAGACCGGCTTCGAGCCCCTCGAGGCGGATGGATTCGTCGGCGCGTTCTCCGCCGCTCTCGAGGCCTTCCGGACCTTCGGTGGCCTGCGGCGGACGCGGCTGCCCCGCTTCGCGCGCCACCGGCTCTTCGCGACGGCCGTCCGCGAGCGACTCGCCGACAGAGCGTGAGCGTTCGCGAGCCCGCGATGATCAGGCGTCGCGGTCCGCGTGCGCCAGGCGGCGGGGTATCTCGCGGATCTCGCCGGTCGGGAGCAGAATCGGTCCGCTCACGGTCCGACGACAGTCGTGCATGAGGAGGGCGACCGATGGCCGAGACCCGACATGCCAGCGCCACCTGGAGCGGCAACCTGGTGGACGGCGCTGGGATGGTGACCTACATCTCGAGTGGAGCCTTCTCCCGGATGCCGATCAGCTGGGGTTCGCGGACCGCCGCCCACGTGGGCCGGACGAGCCCGGAGGAGCTCCTCGCCGCCGCGCACGCGAGCTGCTTCTCGATGGCGCTGTCGAACCAGCTCGCGAAGAACGGCACCGTCGCGACCCGACTCGACGTCCGAGTCGACGTGACGGCCGACAAGACCGACGCCGGCTGGACCGTCCTGTCGAGTGCGATCCGGGTTAGCGGGCTCGTCCCGGGCATCGATGCCGCGACATTCGCCGAGCACGCCGACGCGGCCAAGGATGGCTGCCCGATCTCGCGGGCCTTGAAGGGCAACGTCGAGCTCTCGGTGGACGCGACCCTTCTCGAGGGCTGATCCCGGCCGTCGCCGCTGCCGCGCTCGACCCGCGGACCCGCCGACCCGCGGACCGTGACGAACGTGCTCGCCGGGTTTCTGATTACAGCAATGGATAAGCGGCTGGGCACCAACGGACCAGCGGCAAGGCATCACCTGGTCGGCCAGGATGTCGGCCCCCGCTACCCGATCGTGAGGAGCCGGCGCGGGTTCGAGACCGTGATCCGCTCGATGTCCGCTTCGGCAACGCCACGCTCGCGGAGGCGGGGCAGGAACGTCGACGCGAGGTACGTGTAGCCGTGCCCGCCGTAGTGGACGAGCTGGGCGTTGTGACAGACGTCCTGGCTCAGCAGGACCCGGTCGACGTGGCCGCGTGACAGGAGCTCGAGCAGCAGCTCGATGATCCGCGGCTCCCCCGCCCGCTCCTGCGGCGTGAAGGCCATGCCGAGGAAGTCGAACTCGACGGACGCGCCACGACGGACGATCTCGAGGTAGTGCTCGAGGTGCGGGTACGAGTCGGCGTGACCGATGACGACCCGAGCCGGATCGACGCCGTCCTCCTCGAAAACAATCAGCTGAGCCAGCCCGACGTCGCTCATCACGCCGTGGGTCGTGATCGCGAGTCCGGTCCGCCGGGCGGCCCGGGCGGCAGCGCGGTGGACGCGCTCCTCGAGCGCGGACAGCCACGGCTTGTCCGTCCCGATCTCCCCGATGATGCCCGGCCGGGCATTACCCCCGGCGACCCCGTGCTCGATCTCCCGGACGAGCTCGTCCGCCAGGTCGTCCACCGAGCGGCGGTCGATCCGCGCCTCCGCCGGGTAGTGCATCCCGCGATACCAGCCGCAGCCCATGACGACATGGAGGCCGGTCGCCTCGGAGATCCGGGCGAGCCACGCCGGGTCGCGGCCGACGCCGTCGAGCGTGAGGTCGACGAGCGCCCCACCTCCGGCCGTCCGGTAGCGGCCCAGCTCCTCGACGATGAGGGGCTCGTCGCGCGTCAGCTCCCAGTAATCGTGGCGTCCGGCCGCGTGCCACAGCGCGATCTGCGTGTGCTCGTGGGGCAGCGTCACCCCGAGCCGTGCCGGATCGATCGGCCCGCGGACGGTCATGACGTGGGGCATCGCGGCGGAGTCTACGCGGCGGCGGAGTCCGGGCGCTTCGGCTACCGTGGCGGGAGCGTCCCACTAAGCCGATCGGAGGTCACCGCCTGCCCATGTTCAGCCGCTGGGGAGGGTTCGTCTACCGCCGTCGACGGATCGTCGTCGTGCTGTGCCTCGTGATCGTTGCCTTCATGTCGACGCTCGCGTCGAAGACCGCGGGCGAGCTCATCGCCGGTGGCTGGCTGGACCCGACCTCGGAGTCGGCCCGCGTCTCGGACCGGCTGCGCGAGGAGTTCGGCGCCGGCGAGAGCGACCTGATCGTCCTGTTCCGAACGACGACCGGCGCCCCCGCGCGGTCCTCCGACTTCCAGTCCGCCGTCGAGAGCGCGCTCGCACGGCTGCTCGACGACCCTCGGGTCACCGGCGCCACCGGCTTCACGGAGACCGGTGACGGCCGCTTCATCTCGACCGCCGGCGACGCCGCCTACGTCGTCGTCGGCCTCGCCGTCACGGACGACGAATCGGTGAAGGCGACCGAGGAGCTGATCGCGCTCGTCGAACCGCCGACCGGCTACACGGCCGAGTTCACCGGCTACGGCCCCATCCAGGTCGACGCCTCGGCCCAGGAGGAGCGCGACCTTGCGCAGGCCGAGACCGTCTCGCTGCCGATCGCGGCGCTCGTCCTCGTCGGCGTCTTCGCCTCGCTGGTCGCGGCCGGGATGCCGCTCCTCGTCGCCGGGCTCGCGATCCCGACCGCGCTCGGCATCGTGTACCTCGTCGCGTCGCGCACGGACATGAGCATCTATGTGCTGTCGGTCTCGACGATGCTCGGGCTCGCGCTGGCGATCGACTACTCGCTGTTCATCGTCAGCCGCTTCCGGGAGGAGCTGGCCCGCGGGCGGACCGTCGAGGCGGCGGTGGAGCGGGCGATCGGCACGGCGGGCAAGGCGGTCGCCTTCTCCGGCATCGCGGTGGCGATCGGCCTTTCCGGCCTGCTGTGGTTCCGGGCCGTGGCGATCGGCTCGATCGGCGTCGCAGGAGCGATCATCACCGCCTGCTCCGTGTTCTTCGCACTGACCTTCTTGCCGGCCATCCTCGGGATGCTCGGACCACGGGTCAACGCGCTGTCCATCGCCGGGTTGCTGCGCCGACTCGGCCTTCGCGGCGACCACCCATCGGTCCACCACTCCCGCTGGGAGACCGTCGCTCGCGCGGTGATGCGACGTCCGATCGCCGTGCTGGTGCCCACCCTTGCCTTCCTGTTCGTCGTCGGGTCGCCGTTCCTGCGCCTCGAGCAGGGTGTCCCAGGAGCGGAGGTGTACCCGGCCGGCTTGCCGAGCCGCGATGCGTGGGTCGCCCTCCAGACCGAGTTCGACCTCGGCGAGTCGTCGCCGATGACCGTGCTCGTCGACGTGTCCGACGCTGCGACCTCGAGCACGACGATCGAGGCGGTGCTCGAGCTCGGCGACCGGATCGCCGCCCTCGACGGTGTCGACCGCGTCGACGGACCGTTCTCGATCGTCGATCCGACGACCGGCGCGCCGCTCTCGGCGGCGCAGGTCGCGGCCATCTACGGCGCCCCTCCGGGCTCACTGCCGCCGGCCCTGGAGGCGGGGGTCGATCAGCTGCGCGAGGCGTTCATCCGCGACGGCGTCGTCCGTCTCAGCGCGATCAGCCCGGTGCCGTCCACGAGCCCGGAGGGCACGGCCGTCGTGGCCAGGATCCGGGCGGTCGAGCTGCCGGCGGGGGTCGAGCGGATCGAGGTGGGCGGGGTCGCCGCGCTGGCGGCGGACTTCCTCGACTCGCAGGCGGAGCGGATGCCGTGGGCCCTCGCGACGACCCTGCTGGCCTCGGCAGTCGTGCTGTTCCTGCTGTTCGGCTCGCTCGCCATCCCGATCAAGGCCGTGCTCATGACCCTGCTGTCGCTGTCGGCCTCGTTCGGCGCCCTCGTCTGGATCTTCCAGGACGGCAACCTGGCGGACATCCTCGACTTCGACGTGCTCGGCTACACGATCGCCGGCAACCCGATCATCATGTTCGCGATCCTCGTCGGCCTGTCGATGGACTACGAGGTGCTCCTGCTGTCGCGCATCCAGGAGGCATACCGGCGGACCGGCGACAATACGGCCTCGGTCGCTGAGGGCCTGGCGCGGACGGCGAGCGTCATCACCGGCGCTGCGCTCATCATGGTCAGCGTCTTCGCCGCGTTCGCCCTTGCCCAGACGATCACGGTGAAGGCGATCGGGGTCGGCATGGCGATCGCGGTCCTGCTCGATGCGACGATCATCCGGGTCCTGCTCGTGCCGGCCACGATGCGGCTTCTGGGGGCCTGGAACTGGTGGGCGCCGGGACCGCTGGGCCGGCTGGCCGAGCGCCTCGGTTTCAGCCACGTCGAGGCGGCCGAGCCGGCCGAAGCATAGTCGGCGGTGGAGGGTGAGCGATGGATGACCGGCGGCGGCCAGTGATGGAGATCCACGAGTGGCGCTGGGGGCCCGACGCTGAGCGGCGACCCGGGCTGCCGTGGATCGGCATCTTCCTCGTCGTGTTCGGCGGCCTGCTGCTCGTCGAGAGTGCCCTGCCGGAGTACCGCCAGCTCGGCAACGTCGTCGTCCTTGCGGCGGGCCTGGCGTCGCTCGTCGCGTGGGCGATCCGGCGCGGCACGGGTGCCCTGTACGCCGGGGCGTTCCTGACGGCGGCGGCCCTGCCGGGCACGCTGGAGGGCCTCGGCTACGCCATCGGCGACGGTTGGGGCACGCTGTCGTTCGGCGGGGCCTTCCTGTTCGTCGCACTCGTCCGGGCGGCTCGCGGTGGCGGCTGGGGCTGGCAGGCGCTGTTCGGTGCGATCCTCGTCGTGCTCGGGGCGTCGCGGATGGCCGTCCCGGAGGTCGCCTCGATCGTCCTGCCGGCGCTGCTCGTCGTCCTCGGCGCGATCCTGCTGCTGCGGGGCGGTCGGCGCTAGAGGACCCGCGAACAGCCAGGCGGCCGGTCAGGCCTTCGTCGCGACGTCGCGGATCGACTCGGCCACGACCCGGGAGATCGTCGCGAGCTCGTCGTCGGTGACGACGAACGGCGGGCCGAGCAGGATCGAGTCGCCGTCCGTTCCATCGGCCAGGCCGGTACCCGAGTACAGCAGCACGCCGCGCTCGCGGGCGGCGCTCACGACCGTCTCGGTGACGCGCGCGGCGCGCGGGAACGGCGCCCGCGTCTCGCGGTCGGCGACGAGCTCGAGTCCGACCATCAGCCCTCGGCCGCGGATCTCGCCGACACTGGGATGGTCCGCCAGGCGCTCGTCGAGCAGCTCGCGCAGCCGCGCGCCCTTGGTGGCCGAGGCTTCGACGAGCGACTCCGCGTCGAGGATCCGGAGCACTTCCCGCGCGACGGTCGCCCCGACGACGTGGTGCGAATAGGTGAAGCCATGCACGAACGCGCCGGCGCCACGGATCGTGTCGTGCACCTCGGCCGACG
>Ga0247727_10012011_pt1 | contig 14962 bp, 12 predicted proteins | sample WisWelCaveWW1625_FD_202498 | JGI IMG/M metagenome (GOLD analysis project Ga0247727, IMG submission 202498) | Biofilm microbial communities from Wishing Well Cave, Virginia, United States - WW16-25 | ecosystem: Environmental > Aquatic > Deep subsurface > Groundwater > Cave microbial mat | place... | reverse complement strand
GGAAGAGGCGCCTCACGGGAGGCGCCCTCATCGTCGCGGGGACAGGATTTGAACCTGTGACCTCTGGGTTATGAGCCGCACCTGACCCGTCCGTCGTCGTCCGCTGGTGTCTGTCCGCGTACGTCTAGCTGCACCAACAGGGCCGCACTCTATCCGTCATCCGCTCTCGTCCGCCCGCGCCCGTTCCCGTTTCTTGCACGATTCTTGCTGCCCGATAGTCTTCTCCCGATGCCACAGCTCGACTACGCCTTCCTGTGCGACTTCGTGAGAACGGAGGGGAGCGGTCTCGCTCACGTCGTCGGCGCTGGCGTCGACACGATCTACGCGCAGCAGGTCCCAACCGGGCACAACCTCGGCCTGCTCGCGCGGTTCACGTTCACCCAGGGCGAGTGCGGGAGACCACACAGGGTCGAGATCTTCTTCCGTGACCAGGACGGTCAAGACGGCGCTCGCGCAGGTCCCGGTTCGAGGTCGGACCCGCGGCGGGCCCCCGGAGGCGGCCATCACGCCGGGCACCCGTGGGAGGACCCGGCGGACCCCGGCCGCCTCACCGACCGAGGGCATCGCAGGCGAGTTTGCGGGCACCCTCGGTCGCCCCCCCTGCATCCCCGGTAGTCTCGACGCGACGCTAGACCTCCAGGTCAAACGGGCGTATCGTCGGCCCCGTTGCGCGTGAAGGCACCAACCGTCCGGAGGGACAATCGGTGCGGCGAACAGCCCTTACACACCTTGAGACCTACCTGCAGACCGCACGAGTCCTCCACGCGTCCACGTTCCCGACAGAAGAGGGGCACGCCCACCCGTCGTATCTGGTGGTGCTCGAGGGGGGCGTGGGCGTGCTGGCCAAGCCTGAGGATGAGATCGGCGACGGCCAGGTCCTTGTGCGTCGTGAGGTAGGGGCTTGGATCGTGGCCCGCGAGATGGGTTGGCTCGATCTCGTTTCGACCACTGTCCTCCGACCAATGAAGTCCCCGAAGCACGGAGCCATGGTGGATGCCAGCTTCCAGATTGTCTGGCCAAACCCCCTCCCCAACGCGCCCCTGGAGACCTTCGATGACGAGGACGTTTGGCGTGCAGCGGTGTTCGACTTCCTCGTTCACCAGACCGACCGCGGTGGCCATAACTGGCTCGCGGTCCCCGGCCCGGGGGAGGGGCACTTCCCCCAGCTCAAACTGACGGACCACGGCTATGCTTTCGACGAGAGCCGAGGGAACGCTCAGTCCACCTTTCTGGACGCGAAGAGGGGGGAAGAGGTACCTTTCGACGCCTTGGAAGCGGTCCGCCGACTCCGAGCCCGCCTTCCCTCGTCCGAGGTCTCTGATCACATGACCATGGAGGTCATCGACCAAGTGACCGGGCGAGCCGACTCCCTTCTCGCGTCAGGGAGGTTTTAGGTCCTGATGAGGCGCGCCGATGGGGATGGGAGGGAGACGGCGATGAGCGACCAGCATGTGGACGTCGTCCAGAACGATTGGCTTGCGGGGACTCAGCGTGTCGTCGCCCGGCTCTGGATCGAGCGCGGCTCGATCAGGTTCGAGAGCGCCGATGAGCCGACATGGCGTCCCATTCTCATACGGGAGATCGCCGACCCAGAGACGGGCAAGGTCGTCTCACCCAGCGACCCGGGGACGTTCCTCGAAGTGCTCGCCCGGTCGCTGCATGGCACATACCTCTTCGCCACCACGCCACACGCCAAGGGCGAGAGCATCTTCGACGAGCAGGACGTCGTCGGGCTGAGGACCGTCTCAGAGGGTTAGGCCCTCGCTGCCCCGACGCATCCACGGTCGCGTCGTCCACCGCCCGGGCGAGCACGCGGACCTCGGCGAGACTGCGGTGATCCACCAGGTCGTCGATGTCCGAAACTGCCAGACCTCGGCCATTTCGACGCTGTTCCCCCGTGGCCCGGCGACCTCGCCCGCCGCCTGCTGTGTGCGGACTGTGTCGGCGGAGATGATCGGACCGAAGCGGGTGCGCGGCCCCGAAGGAGGGGCACTCGGGTCCCCTATCTCGTCTGGCTACTCGCACCCTCGAGCCCGCGAGGAGAACCGCCGGCAGCTCGAGGCTGCCGATGGATCATCAGGACGGGTGTCCCGCCGATCCGAGTGGAGCTGAGGCGCGCGGTTCGCGCCTCCTGAACACGGACTGACCGGATAACCTCCTGTTCGTGCAGGTCGCAGAGATCAGCAAGACCCTCGCGGCAGACTTCGGGCCCCCGATCCCGCCTTCCGGTACGGCCACTGACCCGGCCGGAGCCGGAGGCGGGATCGCAAGTGTCTGGGTCGTAGGCGAGGTCGAGGTCGCCCTCGCCTCCTCGCTCGCCGAGCGCCGCCTCCGCGCGCTATGGCGCACGCGTCAGGCGAAACGCGCGGTGCCACTGCTGGTTGTGACCGACGCTCCCTCCGGGGCGCGTGTCCTCGGCCCGCGAGGGGACGAACCCGTCCGCGAGCTCGCGGTGGAGGCCTTGGTGCAAGCATTGGCCGAGATTCGGGCTAAACCTCGGCGGGAAGCCGCAGCATCCCTTGCGGAGACCCTAGAGCGGCGGGACCGCACGAGCATCCCGGGGATCGTGATCCGGGGCCTGCTAACGAAACACGTCCTGACTCGCCGATTGCGCCGGTACCGGCCGGAGGACTGGGCTCATCTCGCGACGGCCGCGGAGAAGGTTCGGGCGAACCGGCCCTGGCGAGAGAACCTCGCAGCACTCGGGTATCAGACCGAGGAGTTGCCCGATCGCGGCTACGTCCTGCGGTTCGAGGAGCGACCGATCGCGGTCGTGCTCCCGCTGCCCGACCCCGGCGCGTTTTCTCGGGCGACTGACGAGGGGGCCCTCCCCGAGGGACTCCTGATCTCGGACTGTCGGCGCGAAGGCGTGGATTGGGGGCTGCTCGCGTCCGAGGGGCGGTTCCGGCTGTTCCCGGCGAAAACGCCGGTCGGTGCTGCGACGGGCAGGTACCTGGAGCTCGACATCGCCGAGGCCGATCCCGACGACTGGCCGTACATCGGGCTGCTCGCACCCGAGTCCCTCGCTCCCGGCGGTTTGCTCGACAGACTCCTCGATGAGTCCGCGACCCTTGGCAACGAGCTCCGTGCCAACGTCGAGCGCCAGTTCCGCGACGCGGTGCTCCCCGCGGTCGCGCGCGGGCTCGGGGAGTACGTCAAGGGTCCGAAGCGCGGACTCAACGTCGCCAACCCGGACACTCGGAAGCTGATCGAGGACGCCGCCCTCTTGCTCCTGTTCCGCGTGCTCTTCTTCCTGTACCTGGAGAGCCGGGGGTTTCTGCCACTTCCGTCGCCCTCTTACCGCGCGCACTCGGCGACACATCTCCTGGGCGATGCCCGGACCCAAGGGGACGGCTTCGACGCGCGGGCCACAACGTACTGGGATCGGTTCACGACTCTCGTTCGAGCCATGCGGACCGGCAGCACCTCTTGGGGGCTTCCGCCTTACAACGGGGACCTGTTCGCGGCCGACGTGCTCGAGGGAGCGGAGCTCCTGGAGGAGGCGACGCTCACGGACGCGTGGTTCGGCCCGGCGCTCGCAGCGCTCGCCTTCGACCCCACCGGTGAGGACGAGGACGCGGGCGTTGACTACGGGGACCTGGAGATCCAGCACCTCGGGCGCATCTACGAGGGTCTGTTGTCGCTCCGCTTGTCGGCTGCGGACCAATCTCTCGTCTATGACCCTCGCGCTGATCGTTACGTGCCAGCGAGAAAGGAGGAGCCAGAGGTCGCCGAGGGCGAGCTCTTCTACCAGACGACGAGCGGTGGGCGGAAGGCGGCGGGCGTCTACTACACGCCACAAGTGCTCGTTCGGCACCTGGTGGACCACGCGGTGATGCCCGCGCTCGAGCAGCATCTCGCGCGCGTCGCGGCGCTGGCCGAACGGCAGCCGAAGAGGGCGGCGGAGGTGCTCTTCGACTTCCGCGTGCTGGACCCGGCGATGGGGTCGGCGCACTTCCTCGCCGACGCGCTAGATCGCATCGCGGAGCGGATCGGGACGTTCCTCGCCGATCGCCCCCTCAAGCCGATCATCACGATGCTGGACGAACTTCGGGCCGAGGCCCGGTGGGAGGGCAGGATCGAGGACGGTGATCTGCTCCGGCGTCTCGTCGTGAAGCACAGCCTGTTCGGGGTCGATCTTTCGAGCATGGCGGTCGAGGTGGGCAAGGTCAGCCTCTGGCTCGGCTCGTTCGTCCCAGGGTTGTCGCTTACCTATCTCGGTCACAACCTCCGCCAGGGCGATTCCCTCGTGGGCGTGGCGGATCCGCAGGTCCTATCGGATCTCGGGCCAATCTTCGCCGACCACCCCGCCGCGCCGATCCCGCAGGCCCTCGCGAAGGCGCGTGAGGTCGCAGGGCGGATCGCAGCCGGGCTGGATCGGACCCCGGAGGAGGTCGAGGCATCCCGCGACGCGGAGCGGGAGATGAACGAGATCACCGACGGCCTCGTGCGCATCTTCGATGTGTGGTGCGCCGAGCGCTTCGGTCTCGCGAAGGCGCGCGGGTGGCTCACGACCGGAGCGGCCGACAAGGTCCTCGCCGGTGAGTCAGCCCAGGGCGAGGAGACCTACCTCCACCCCGCGATTGACATGGCCAAGGAGCGCAGCTTCTTCCACTGGCCGGCCGAGTTCCCCGAGGTCTTCATCCGGGAGCGCGACGGCGGGTTCCCGACCGACCTCACGCGGGATGTGGGCAAGCTGTTCACGGAGGGGGCAACGTTCGGCGGACAGCTCGGCCTGCACGAGGCCGACGCGACGCCGCGAGCCGGCTTCGACGTAGTGATCGGTAATCCGCCGTGGGAGGAGCTCACGATCGAGGAGCTGGCGTTCTACGCGCTGCACGACCCGGGACTCCGCGGGATCACATCGGGTGGCGAGCGCCGCCGCCGAATCCATGAGCTGAACCGCCGTTATCCGAACCTCGAGCACGAGTTCCGTCGCCGTCAGGAGGAACTCGCCACGCGGCGCGCCTTCTTCGGTCCCGAGGGCGGCTACGTCGCGCAGGGGGCGGGCGACAAGGACACTTACAAGCTCTTCTGCGAGCGCTACGGGCAGCTGGTCCGCACGGGCGGGTGGCTCGGCGTCGTCCTGCCAAGGTCCGCCTTCCTCGTAGACGGGGCACGTAGCTTCCGTCGATGGCTGTTCGGCCGAGCTGAAGTACAGGGTCTTGACTTCATCCTCAACAATCGCTCGTGGGCGTTCCCAATCCATCCGCAGTACACGATTGCGCTCTTGGCCGCCCAGCGTGTTCCTCCGCACGCCGAGTCCGAGATCCGCCTGTCCGGGCCGTCACCTTCCCGCGAGGAGTTCGTGCGAGAGTCTGCGGGGGCGGGCGTGACAGTTCGCCGCGGACAGCTCGCCGAGTGGACCAAGACTCCAGAGAGCCCCGGGTTCGAGGTGCCGCTGCTGCCGCGGCCAGAAACCGTGCCGGTCTTCGACAAGCTGCGCCGAGGCCCCTCGGTCGCCGGGGGCTACGAGGGCGTCTGGTCAGCGTTCCCAGTCCGCGAGCTCGATGAAACGAACGACAGGAGTCTGTTCAGGCACAAGAAGGGCGTGCCCGTTTGGAAGGGGCGCTGTTTCGATCAGTACGACCCGCACGGCGATGTTCCGGCCGGGTTCGCGAAGCGGGCCGATACCCTCGAGCGGCTCCAGAAGAAGCGGACCTCGAACCAAAGCACCTTCAAGGGGAGGTTCCCTGCCGAGTACCTCGCCGACGTGAGGACGCACCCGTTCCACGCCGCGCGGGTGGCGTTCCGAGATGTGTCGCGCGCGACCGACTCACGGACGGTCCGAGCCTGCCTCGTGCCGCCCGAGACCTTCCTGACAAACACGGCTCCTTACCTCGCGTTCGACCGTGGTGGGCCGAGGGAGCAGGCCTTCGTCTTGGGCGTGATGAACAGCCTTCCGTTCGACTGGCAAGCCCGTCGCTTCGTAGAGACGCACATGAACTTCTTCGTCCTCTCGCTGCTCCGGTTCCCGAAGGCCGAGGAGACCGACATCGACGCGATCGCGGAACGCGCCGCGCGGCTGTCCTGCGTGGACGATCGCTTCGCCGAGTTCGCCGCGGCAGCGGGTGTCTCCTTCGGCCCACTCGGCCACGAGGAGTCGGCTGAGGTCCTCGCCGAGCTCGACGGCCTCGTGGCCAAGGCGTACGGCCTCACCGCCGAAGACATCGAGGTTGTCTTCAGTGACTTCACCGATGCAGCTGTTCCGACCGGATACAGGGCTTTGGTACGACAGGCGCTTCCGACCGGAACGACTTAGACATGCCCGCCGCTGGTTCGATTGAGAGGGTGCGGCTGGAATCCATGCAGCGAAGGGCATACCACTGGCGTCCAACGTCCGATGAGCCGGGATTGCCAGAACTCTAAAGTCTTTAGAGTTCATGCTATGCTCGCCGCGTGACGAGCGAGCTGACGATCGAGGGGCTCAGGTCCCTGACACCCGCGCGCCGGATCGACGCCCTCCGGAGGCGACTTGAGGACCAATGGTTCGACCGGATTAGCTCTCGGAGCAAGGCCGCGCACCTGGCTGACCTCATGGTGGGGTTCGCGAACGCGGAGGGCGGCTTGATCGCGATTGGCATCCACGATGGCGAGGTCGAGGGCGTCGGGTCGGCTGGGACTCTACAGAACGACTGGCGACAGGCCGCCATCGATTTCACGGAGCCGACGATCCGCCATCGCTTCGAAGCCGTCCAGTGCGTCAACGCGCAGGATGCAAGAGACGAGGTCCTTCTCGTCGAGGTGGAGGCGAGCGACCACGTCCACACGAACAGGAGGGGGGATACGTACCTACGGGTCGGTGACGAGAATAGGAAGCTGGGCGTCGTCGAGGCGCAAGAGCTCCACTTCGACAAGGGGGAGTCGGCATACGACGGGAAACCCGCAGAGGGTGCCACCCTGGACGACTTCGAAGACTCGCTCGTAGATAGGTTTCTCGGGCGGATCCATGCCGCTGCCCGCGGGGCCGATGCACTGGAAGCGCGGGGTTTGGTCGTTCCAGGGAAGGCAGGCAGGGCTGCGCGGCCCAGTTATGGCGGCCTGCTGGTCCTAGGGAAGGACCCGCAGCGGGTGCTGCCGCAGGCCGAGGTCCGGTTGCTCCTCTATGAGGGCACTTCCCGGGAGACTGGGGCGAGGTCGAACGTCGTTCGAGATCGGCGACTCGGCGGGCCCCTTCCGATGCAAATCGATGGGGCGAGACGCCTCCTTCGCCGGTGGCTGCCCTCGGCCATCCGGTTGGGTTCAGCCGGACGATTCGGTCCTTCGACGCTTATCCCAGAGTTTGCCTGGCTGGAGGCGATCGTGAACGCGGCGATCCACCGCTCCTACAGCTTGGGCGGCGATCATGTCCGCGTGGAGCTCTTCGCCGATCGCCTTGAGGTCGAAAGCCCTGGCCGGCTGCCCGGTCTGGTGCGCTTAGAGAATATCCGCTCGACCCGATTCGCGCGGAACCCCCGGATCGCTCGGGCGATGAACGACTTGAGGTACGGCCGCGAGCTCGGCGAGGGAGTCGATCGCATGTTCCAGGAGATGGAACGCGCGGGACTCCCAGATCCTGTGTACAGACAAGGGCCTGCGTCGGTCCGGGTGACACTCCTTGCCGACCCCCTGGCCGCGCGTCTTCTGAGACACCTACCGATTGGGTCGGAGCGATTCGCGGAGTACCTCACCCGCACTGGAAGGGTGACCACCAGCCAAGCGGTGGATCTCCTCGACGTCTCTCGGCCCACCGCCCTTGGCTATCTCCATCAGCTTCAGGAAGTGCTACTCGTCGAACATGTGGGCAGCGCGCCCAAGGATCCGCGCGGGTTCTGGCGACTCCGACGAGGGGAGGTCGTTGAGTGAAAGACCGGCAGCCCGAGCTGGTGGACAACAAGAGCAGGTATCAGCACGACGACGCGCTCCGGTGGCTCGGTTCCAACCGACCCAGGGCCCTTTCCATCGCGACCGGCTACGTGCGGATTGGGGGGCTGGTGGCGGTGGCGACGCTCCCTGGACCGAGCCACCGGACTGTCCGCCTGCTGCTTGGTGCGATGCCCGACCCGGGCCTGGGGGCGTTCCCCGAAGGCGGCCGGGAACCGCTGCAGGCGCGCGAAGCGTTCGAAGCGACCCTCACGCGCCTACGCGAGGAGCGCGACTTCGACGCCTTCCCGGAGTCCCGCCGAACCACGAGCCTCGACCTCGCCGAGGAGTTCATCAAGTCGGATCGGGTCGAGGTCCGCCGCTACGTTGACCGCTTCCTCCACGGGAAGACGTACCTCTTCGCGGAGCGAGGCGATGGAGGGACCCTCGCAGGAGAGGGAGCGGTCCTCGTCACGTCCGCCAACCTCACCTCCGGGGGTCTCGAACACAATCTGGAGCTCGGGACCGTCAACTACCAGCCGAACTACGTTGAGCTCGCCCTTGACTGGTTCGACGAGCTATGGGGTGAAGCGCAGGACTTCAAGCAGGATCTGCTCGATCTGCTGTACCCGCCGGTGGAGCAGTACGACCCTCAGACGATCTTCCGTCGAGCCTTGATCGAACTCTACGGCGACGCCGCGGAGGCCGAGGCCCTCGGGCAGGTCCCACTCGGAGGCGTGGCGCTCGCGAGATTCCAGGAGGAGGGCTACCGACGGGCGCGACGGATCCTCGAGGAGTTCGGCGGGGTGATCTACGCCGACGGCGTCGGCACGGGCAAGACCTCGATCGGGCTGCGGTTCGTGCAGGAGTACGCGAAGGATCGCGGGCTGTACACGTTGATCATCTCGCCCGCGCAGCTCCGCGAGACGCACTGGGAGGAGGCGATTCAGAGGCACCTCCTTCCCGCCCAGGTCGTTTCCTACCAACAGCTCGCCCAGGATCGACAGCTCGGCGGGACGCGGCGAGAGCTGTACCTGAACAAGGAAGCCTACCGACTCGTCGTGATCGACGAGGCGCACGCGTTCCGGAACACCGGTAACACCTGGTACTCGGCGCTCGACCACCTCTTGGGCGGCACCCGCAAGGACGTTGTGCTCCTCACGGCGACGCCGGTGAACAACGGGCTGTGGGACTTCTACAACATGGTGATGCTCTTCGCGCGCCACGACGCGGCGTTCGAACCCTCCCTGGCGATTCCCTCCCTTCGGGAGCGCTTCCTTTCGGCGGGAGCACGAGATCCCGAGCAAATCCGGGAAGAGCTGCTGTTCCCAATCGTGGACTCGGTGGCCGTGCGTCGGGACCGGCGCTTCATCGCCGAGAACTACCAGGGAGAGACCTTCCCCGACGGCGCGCCGGTTCGATTCCCTGAACCTGTGCTCCGCGAACGACGGTACGACCTCGATGATGCCTATCCCGGCCTCTTCGTCGATGTCGTAACGACGATCGGCAAGCTCACCATGGCCCGCTACGTCCCCGCCCGCTACGCCGCGGAGGGCCAGGCCGAGGCAGGAGCCATCGCGCGCGAAGAGGCGCTGGCCGGATTGATGCAGTCGCTGCTGCTGAAGCGCTTCGAGTCGTCGGCCGCCGCCGCTCGCGCAACGGTCGGTCGCCTCGTACGGGCACATGAGGTCCTCGTGCTCGCGTGGGAGGAGCGTGGTGTCGTCCCGTCCTTGTCCGTGTTGCACGATCTGGTCCAGGAAGATCTCGACGGGGATCCCCTGCCTGAACTCGTGGACGCGGCCCTGGCCGAGGACGTTGAGCAGCTCCCCGCCTCAGCTTTCCGGCCCGAGTTCCTCTCGGACGTGAAATCGGATCTAGAGCTGCTTCGTGTGATCGAGACGAAGCTCGGCGAGCTTGCCGGCCTGGCTGATCCCAAGCTCGACGCCTTGGCGGCCATCCTGATTGACACGCCCGCGGAGAAGGTCGCGATCTTCTGCTCGTTCGCGGATACGGCTCGGTACCTCGAGGAGCAGCTCACCCTCGACCCCGGGCGGTTCGGGGGGCGGGCCTTCGCCGCCGTCATCGGGACCGAGACCGAAGCGGAACAGCGAACGCGTCAGCTAGAACGGTTCTGCCCTCGCTCGGTATCAGGGGATTGGGACATGGAACCCCCCGAGGACGCCGTGAATCTGCTGCTCTCGACGGACGTTTTGTCCGAGGGGCAGAACCTCCAGGAAGCCCAGTCGGTCGTGAGCTTCGACATGCCTTGGAACCCGCAGCGCATCGTGCAGCGGAATGGCCGAGTGATCCGGCTAATGAGTCCGCACGACGAGGTGTTCCTCCACACGATGCTGCCCAAGCACGGCGACCTCGAGGAGGCGCTCCGTCTAGAGGCGAGGATCCGCGGGAAGATCGCAGCCGCGAACGCGACCTTCGGCATGGAGACGCAGGTGTTGGAGGACCTTGAGGCACGGCAGCGAACGTTTGCCGACCTGGCCGCGGAACACGAAGCCGACGCTCGCGAGGATCTGGAGGATCTGCTCGGGCGGATAGAGCAGGGCGACACGAGCCTGCTGGATGAGGGGCAAGGACGCGGGTCCGGCTCGTTCGTCGGCGAGCAATATAGGCGCGTGCTCTCGCGCCTCCTCCAGGAGGGGACCTTCCAGTCCCTCAAACGGCTCCCGTGGGGTATCGGGTCGGCCTTCGAACGACCTGGCCTTCCCAGAGGCGCGGAGGGTGCGTTCTTCGCCTGCCGCACCAAGCGCGGCGAGCGCCAGTGGCGATACGTGACCTTCGCGGGCGAGATCTTGCGCGAGGACCTCGACCTGCTGCGCCTAATCGACCCGGGCGATCGCCCTCGCGCCGACCTCCCGCTCGGCGAGCGGCTCGAGCGGGCGTGGTCGGCAGCGGCCGAGGACATCTGCCACGCCCACAACGCGCGCCTGGATCCCGCCCGTCGCCAAGCCGAGCTGCCCGCGAGCCAGCGTTGGGCATTGGACGTATTGAGGAACCCCGATATTCCGTCGAGGCCCGAGTACAACGTCGCCGATGAGGCGCTCGGTGTCGGCAGGAACCAGCTGGTGAAGCGCCGTCTCTCCGAAGCTCGCCGCTCCTTCGTAGCGGGGGAACTGGGTCTCCAGCAGGCCGCCGACGCCATCGTCGCCGTCGTCGAGGAGTTCGGGTTGCGCCCGGAGACAAGGGCAATCGAACCACCGTCACCGATTGGGCCTGCGGATCTGGGCGTGGTGGTCTTCCAGGTGGTTCTCAGCGTGTGATTGCCAGCCAGCCTGAGGGGCGCGCGTGGCATCACGGTCAAGAACCTGGTCCTGCGAGACGGAACGCTCTTGAAGGGCTGACAGGTTGCAGGGGAGGTCGCGACCACTGACCGCCTCATGCCCTCGGTGCGGCCACGGTGAGTTTCGGAAACACTGCGGGCCGACGAACCGGTGCGGCTGGTGGACCTGCTCCCTCTCCTGCGGCTACCGCGTCGACCTCACGACGGGACGCGCCGCCGTTGTGCCTTCGGGACCGCGTCAAACCCCGGGTGTAGTATCCGGCCGCGGCAACGGCGAAGGCGACCGGGGGCAAGAGTAAGGCGAACGCGACCCGCGAGGCTAGGACGCCCGCTCGAGCGAAGGTACTGACGACGAGGAAGGTCGCCCGCCGGGGCGAGAGGACCAAGGATCGGAACACTCACAAGGAGACTCGCGGAAACTACTCTCGCTTCTCGGCCGCGAGGATGAGTGCGTGAGGACGCACCCCTAGGGCATCGGCGAGAGCCTCGATGGTGGCCAGGGTGGGTGACTTGAGGCCGCGCTCGAGGTCGGAAACGTAGTTGCGGGTCAGGTCGGCCCGCTCCGCGAGGTCTTCCTGCGTCCAACCAGCCGACGCGCGTCGCTCGCGGATCACCGTGCCGAACCCACGTTGCAGCCTGGCGCGCCTGTTGCCCACCACGCGGGGATGCTGGGCTTGCATCTGGGCAGGGGTCCACCAACAATAGTTGGCGCGCACACGGTAGGAGCCAACTCATGAACGAGATCATCCTGATCCTTCTGGTAGCCGTGGGCGTGGCAGCCGTCTGGGTGGCGAGAGCGACTGCTCCGGTCACCTACTCCAAGACGCGAACGACGCAGATGAGCCCCGGTGGCGTGATCGACAAGTTCATGAACGCCGGCGCTGCGAGCGGCTTCACGCCGACGATGCGCGGTTCGGACACGTTGGCGCTGACGAAGTCGTTCGTCCCCGGACTCGCCATCCTGTTCGCGATCGTCCTATTCCCAATCGGCCTACTGCTGCTGCTCATCCGATCCCAATACACGCTGACCGTCACCGCGAGCGAAGCTGAAGGTTCGACACGGTACACAACCGCCGGGAAGGCCTCGCGCAAGCTCCATCGAGCGATGCAGGAAGTCATGGGGAGCCTGTGAGCCCGGAGCCCCGCTTACTTAAGGCCGGCCAGCGAGTCACCGCCGCCTTCTGGACGGTCCTCATCATCCTCGCCTTCATCTCGGTCGCATACCTCGCCTACGACGCGTTGTTCGGCGGGGGCGAAGACGTGTCGTCGGCGACGGACGCTGTGCCGAGCGATCGAGCCGGGGACTGCGCGAAGGACGGCAAATTCTGCGGCGACCTGAAGCAGACATACGAGATCGCCTACACGGGATGCTCGGCGTTCACCAGGGAAGAGTTGCGGGACCAACTCGGAGCCGCAACGACGAACGCGGCTGATATCGGCGAAGCGTTCGCTGACGCCTATCAGGACTGGGCCAGGCAGGCAGCCTTCGAGGGCTGCGTGGACGCGGTGTTCGCTGGCGGATAGGCAGCCACGCCCGACCATGACGCAGCGCTCGCGAGTCCACCGACGGCGGGATTGGCGGTGGAGGCTACTGCACCTTGACGGCCCTTAGATACGCGGAGGCGGCTCGCTTCACCCCACGACCGGAGTCGACCAGTGGACGGAGATGGGCCTCCAGACGTTCGCTTCCTCGGGCGTGAGGGCTCCGCGGAATGCCTCCCCAGCGGTTAGCGCGTTGGGATTGGGCGAGGTGGTGAGGAGTCGATCCCAGTCCACGACCCAGCTTCCGGGCTCGACGTCAACGAGCAGCTCGACGTGTGCTTCTTCGAACCCAGCCGCCTCGGCCTGCCGGAGCAGATCCTTCTCCGTGAAGTTCATCATGGAGTCCGTCTCGTTCGAGGCCTCGTCCCATCCCTCGTACTGCCAGATTCTGCGACGAGCTCGCCCCTCACCTCCTCGACGGCCTCTCCTTCGATCACCTCGAGCCGCGCCTTGGCGAGCGATTCGGCGCTCATGTAGCGACGCACGACCTGCCACTCGTCGTGCTGTTCGGCCAGGACCATCCCGACCAGGCGGATCGCTGCCGCTCGGTTGGGGAAGATCCCGACGACGTCGGTACGCCGGCGGATCTCCTTGTTCAGACGCTCCTGCGGGTTGTTCGACCAGATCTGCTTCCACTGGGTCTGGGGGAAGGTCGTGAAGGCCAAGATGTCGGGCCCCGCATCTTGGAGCATCTGGGCCGCGGCCGGGAACCGCTCGGCGAGCTGGTCGACCACGCGGTCGAACTGCGCCAAGACCGCATCCCGATCCGGCTGGGCGAAGATCGAGCGCACGAGGGTCGCGACGAAGGGGCCGGCGGACTTGGGGACCTTGGCCAGGAGGTTCCGAAGGAAATGGGTCCTGCACCTCTGCCACGATGCTCCCTGCATCGTCGAGGCGATCGCGTCGACGAGCCCGGGGTGCGCGTCGGAGATCACCAGACGCACCCCGGAAAGACCCCGGGCCACGAGCGAGCGGACGAAGGCGAGCCAGCCGGCTCCGTCCTCGCTGGTCACGAGGTCCAAGCCCAAGATCTCGCGGAAGCCGGCGGCGTTGACGCCGGTGGCGACCAGGGCGGCGACGTTCGCGATGCGCCCGCCCTCACGGACCTTCTGGGTGAGCGCGTCGAGCCACACGTAGGTGTAGGGGCCGCCGTCGAGGGGACGGGTCCGGAAGGCCTCGACGGCCTGATCGAGCTCCTTGGCCATCTCCGAGACCCGGCTCTTGGAGATCCGCTCGATCCCGAGCTGACGAACCAGGCCCTCGACACGCCGGGTGGACACACCACGCACGTAGCACTCCGCGACGACCTGGACGAAGGCTCGCTTGCGGGGCTACGGCTCCATCCTGTCTAGTAGTGCTCCGTTAGGTTCGTCGGGTCTCGCGACCGCCCCTACCGAGAGGCGGATGAGATGGTCGGAATCTCGGATATTGACGTCATCACCCAGGGGGTTGAGTGCATGAGTGCATGGCGTTCTCGGGCCGTTATCTAGTTATCGATGGGCGATGACCACGGAACCGGTCCCTGTCGCGATGAATCCAGCGAAGTCGAAGACGATCTCTCCTGACGATGCGTCGGCTGTAATAACGACCGGAGCACCGATCAGTGTGGGGTCCGGTGAAAAGGTGACCGTACCCGAGAGGGTCACGATATCGCCGCTGACGCTGCCCGTCAGCGGGAAGCGGCAGTAAGCGGGTGGAACGACGCCAGCCGGCTTGCCAGGGGTGTCGAAGCCCTGACCGCTGAGCGAACCCGCCGGACCTCGTGCATTTGCGCCGATCTGGACTACGGCTCCTCCACCGAAGTCCACTTCGCCGCTGATGGCGACGACCGTCATATGCGCTGCCTGCACGGGCGTTGCAGTGAGAGCCATCCCGGTAAGAGCGATAGCGAGTGCCACCACAGCGCGCAGCTTCATTCGTTGCATCTCGGCCCTCCTAGTTCGAACAACCTGTGAACCTGCTTTTCCGCAATCGGCCCGAGAACGCCGGAGCAAGCATTTCAGGTCCAACCTAAACGGAGCAGGCCACGTCGGTCAAGGTGGTGTAACTCCACGGTTGCGTCCCGACGACGGTTTCAGAGCGCTCGAAGTAGAGCACTAGGCTCACCCCGGTCAGAAGCGCTCGAAGCGCAGGAGGTGAGCCCAGTGCTGGTCACAGTGTCCGTCACGGTCGACGTCCCTCAACCCACATCGATGACATCGAATCGGCGGCTCTCGATGCGGGTCGTGAGGGGGCCCGCCGAGCGATCGAGCAGGCCTGCGAACGCTTGGAGGCATCCCGGTC
>Ga0247727_10012010_pt1 | contig 14962 bp, 13 predicted proteins | sample WisWelCaveWW1625_FD_202498 | JGI IMG/M metagenome (GOLD analysis project Ga0247727, IMG submission 202498) | Biofilm microbial communities from Wishing Well Cave, Virginia, United States - WW16-25 | ecosystem: Environmental > Aquatic > Deep subsurface > Groundwater > Cave microbial mat | place... | reverse complement strand
TGGAAGCCGAAGGCGGCATCGACGTGCGCAGTTACGAAGGCCAAATCAATGCCTACGAAGATCTCGCCAACGGCCGCCTCAATGCGGTGTTGATGGATTATCCGATTGCGCTTTATTACGGCCGGCCCAATCCGAATCTGAAATTTTCCGGCACGCCGATCAGCCAAATGGCCTATGGCATCGGCATTCGCAAAGAGGACAAGCAGCTTTTGAACGAGATCAATACGGCATTGGAGAAGCTCGCGCAAAGCGGCAGGCTCCGCGAAATTTTCGAGCGCTGGGCCTTGTGGACGCCGCCGATGGCGGAATTTCTTGGCGACCGCGAGCCTTCGACCACTGCGCCAGTCGCATACGAAGCGTATCTTAAAGCGATGGGCCTGGAGCGAACGTGGAAAGAAAAATTTTTTCAATACGCCGGTTATCTGCCGCTTCTGGCCGAAGGCGCGCTCAGAACCCTCGAGCTTTCCGTGCTGGCGATGATTATGGCGGTCGTGCTCGGCTTGATCATTGCTTTGATGCGTTTGTATACGCCGCCGCCTTTTTCCCAACTGGCGCTGTCGTATGTGGAAATCATGCGCGGCACACCGCTGTTGATTCAACTGTATTTCATTTATTACGGCCTGCCGAATATCGGCATCAAGCTCGATCCGTTTCCGGCGGCGCTGCTCGGGCTTGGCCTCAATTACGCCGCTTACGAGTCCGAGAATTATCGCGCCGGCATTCTGTCGATTCCGCGCAGCCAGATGGAGGCGGCGCTGGCGCTCGGCATGACGCGTTTACAATCGCTGCGTCACATCATCGTGCCGCAGGCGATGCGGCTAGTGCTGCCGCCGGTGACGAATGATTTTATTTCATTGTTAAAGGACTCGTCGCTGGTTTCGATTATCACGATGGTCGAGTTGACCAAAGCTTACAGCCAGCTCGCCTCGACCTATTACGATTATTTCGGCATCGGCCTGCTGGCGGCGGCGATGTATTTTCTGATCGGCCTGCCTTTTGTCCGGCTGGCGCGGTTTGCCGAGAATTATTTTTCGTTCGACAAACGCTTGCCGGCCCAGGCCAAGGCCGCGGAGGCGACGGCATCATGACGGCTTTTATCATCGTCGCCCTCGCTACGGTTTTGCTCATCATCGTCGTTTGGCGCTGGCTCGGCCTGCGCCGCCAAAGCCGGCGGCAGGGAGAATCTTTTGCCGGCAAGTCGACGATTTCCGAACAATGGTCGAAAGAGAAAGAAAAAAAATCGTGAGCGACCAATAGTAAAAACGCCTTTTCTTGTGAAAGGCGTTTTTTGTTGCCAGCGTAAAAACCGGATCTTACGAAAATAATTTGGGAGAAATTTCAAAAATTGCGTGTCTATATATTCAGAGGTTTTCAGGCTTTGACGCGAAGCTTTTTAATCCATTCTGTCTTCCATTTACATTTCTCACGAGAGGAGGAAATATGGCCAATGTCGACAAGCTTGCCGAGATTGCCGAGGGCATGTTGAAAATCAATGAAAAAATCGAGCAGCGGGTGGCCGGCAATTATACCATCGAAAGCGATTTCGGCAATTATGAAATTGTCAAAGGCCTTTTGGCGGCGACCAACCATCGCGTTTTGGTGGTGCTCAACAAGCCTTTATTCGGAATTAGAAAAGATAGTTTTACTTATGCGCAGCTTAATACGGTTTCCATGACGCCGGACGAAGAAAATCTTTCGCTGGTCATGCCGGATGAAGTGATCGAGCTTTACGACCTTTCCGATGTCAAGTGCTGCCAGGAACCGGAAAAGTTTCAGAAATATGTCAACGATAAAAAAGCGCCGCCGCCCAAGACGACGATCACGGCGCGTGATGTCGAAATTGTTCCGCCGCTTAAAAAGTAAATTTGCTTGTAAATTGATTCAAAAATTTTACCTCACGAATCAAAGGAGAATTCCATGCTCAAAAAAGCTTTTTTGGTCGGCATCAACGCCTATCGCGGTTCTTTGTTGCGGGGATGCGTGAACGACGTCAACGCGATGAAAGAACTCTTAACGAGTTTATACGGTTTTGAAGAAGATAATATCCGCCTGATCACGGACAAGGAGGCGACCACCAAGGGCATAGTCGAAGGCCTCGGCTGGCTGGCGCAGGGCGGCGACGAAAAAGCCGTGCGGGTTTTTCATTATGCCGGACACGGTCATTTTGCGCCGGACGAAAACAAAGACGAGCCTGACGGCAGCGACGAAGCTGTGGTCGCGTACGATTACAAATCCGCCGGTTATTTGATCGACGACAAACTCAAAGAGCTTTATGATTCTTTCCCGGCGAACAGCAATCTCACGCTGATCATGGATTGCTGCCATTCCGGCACCACCAATCGCGGTCCGGAGGAGTTGGATATTTACTATCGCTTCATTCCCAACACCTACGCCGAACGCAAAGCCATCGCGGCGGCCAAGCGAAAATTTCACGAGGCACAGCGACAATTTGTGATGAAAGAAGTCAAGGGATTCGCAAAAACCAGGGGGCGGGACGAGGAATTTGAGCAGCGCATCGAAGCGGCGATGAAAAAATTCGAGAAGCAGCGTTTTGGCGAGGTTCGCACGCGCGAAGGCAATATTCTGCTCGCGGCCTGCCAAAGCGATCAGCAAGCCGCCGATGCCAAGATCAGCGGCGCGTATCGCGGCGCGTTCACGTTTTATCTGGTCAAATTTCTCCGCGAAGCAAATGGAAAAATCACCTATCGCGAGCTGATCGAAAAAGTCGGCAAGACGCTCGACGCGCACAAATTTGCGCAGGCGCCGCAGCTCGAATGCATCGCCGGCCGCGAGCGGGCGCAGGCTTTGGCTTTCTTTTAAATCCGGTGAGGCGGAATCGAAAATAAGCTCGCCAAAAAAACTTTTATTTTTCAAAAAAATCGGGAGGAAAGCGCCTATTTTGGTGTCAATCTATAATGGGTGGTAAAACGTTTTGATCGATTGGGAGGAAGCCAAGCTAAAATGGGGGGAAACGGGGTATCTTGACGCCGAGTGTCGTTTTCCGATAACCCGTGGGGGAAGTTTAGATGAACCGATTTTCTCAACCGGGGGGACTCTTCCCTCGAGAGATTGGCCGCCCCGCCATAGGATAAGATGGCGGGGTGGCCCTCTCATTCACATAAATCGCAAGGATGCCTTGTGGCAAAGCCAGGTTGGAAGGTGTTGGCTATTTGGGCGGGCATACAAATACTTGCGGGGGTTCGTAGAGCCGAGGCCGTCTCGTCTGCCGCAAGGTTGACGGGGCGGCCTCTCTCTTTTACGGCTTCTTTTTAAAAAGCTCTTCAAGTTTCTTGCGTGCCTCGGCAGCGCGATCAGCCGACTTGTTTAAAACAGGTTGGGTGGCTGCTTCGAAATAATCGCAAAAATTTCCCATCGCCTTATCCTGCACGAATTCCGCCTGCGGCTCGCGGCATTGGTGATGCGCCTTCTCGTCGTAAAACCGGCAATTCAAGCAACAATGCAAATACGCCGCGCATTGCGGACACGTATCGCCGCGGCCCGCCCGCCCGGCTAATTTTATTTCAGCGCCACACGAATAACAAAACATGGTTTGAGCCTTTTTTTTACATGAATCTGGCGAGGTGTTTTTTCACCGTTATAGTTCTCAATGATATTTCCAATAAAAGACAGTTTTGTCCTTTCCTGGAAAAATAAGTTTAAAAAAATTGATTGCCAAGGGCTTTTTTAATAAATCTTGCGATTTTGTTCGAGATGATGTAAATTGGAGATGGCTTTTTGTCAAACACAAAACTTTTTCAAAACAAGTAAATGAAAAAATTTTGCTTGCTGGGTTTTTCGATTTTCATTCTTGCCGGCTGCAATCAAAAATTTGCCGAGACCAACGCCCCGCTGAAACTGCGTGAGCTGGCTTCTCCGGCCGGCGCGCGCAGCAGCGGCGCGAATCTTTTTGCCGCCGGCGATGGCCGGATTTTTTTAAGCTGGATCGCGCGGCTCGGCGAAAAACATCATGCGCTGCGCTACGCCATTTATCAAAATGGAAGTTGGTCGCCATCCCGGACCATCGCGGAAGGACGGAATTGGTTTGTCAACTGGGCGGATTTCCCCTCTCTCTCGACTTTTGCCGATAACGCGCTTGCCGCGCATTGGCTGGCGAAATCTGGCGACGGAACTTACGCCTACAACGTGAACCTGGCGCTGTCAACGGATGCCGGCACGAATTGGAGTCCGGCGATTGTGCCGCATCGCGACGGCACCCAGACCGAGCACGGTTTTGTTTCCCTGCTGCCGTGGCGGGACAATCGGCTTTTTGCGGTTTGGCTGGATGGCCGCAACTTTGCGGACACGAATGGCCATGCCAATCACGAACCGGATGAAAAAGCGGAAATGACCCTGCGTTTTGCGGCCGTCGATCAACACGGCGAATTGCACGACGAAACAGTTTTGGATGCGCGCGTCTGCGAATGCTGCCAAACTTCGGCGGCGCCGACAGCGAATGGCGCCGTGCTGGTTTATCGCGACCGTTCGCTGGAAGAAATTCGCGACATCGGCATCGTGCGTTATCAAAACGGACGGTGGACGGCGCCGCAAATTTTGCATCCCGACAACTGGATGCATCAAGGCTGTCCGGTGAATGGCCCGGCGGTCGCGGCCAATGGTTCACTCGTGGCTGTTGCTTGGTACACCGAAGCGCAGGATACGCCGCATGTTCGCGTCGCTTTCTCGCACGATGAAGGCGCGACGTTCGGCCAGCCGATCGAGGTGGGTGATGCCGATCCGATGGGGCGCGTCGATGTGATTTTGCTTCCCGATCATACGGCGCTGGTGAGCTGGCTGGAGCATACCGACAACGATGGCGACATTCGTTTGCGCCGCGTTGGCGCCGACGGCTGGCGCGGCGAATCGTTCACGCTGGCGCAATCGAGCCGCAAAAGAGCCAGCGGTTTTCCCCGCATGGCGAGCAACGGCCGTGAAATCATCTTCGCCTGGACGCAGTCGCAAGGCGATTCCACCACGGTGCTGACCGCAGCCGCGAAGTTGGCTGGCGAGTAAAACATGAAAAACGTGCGATACAAACTCCCGCGCGCGGGCAAACTTTTTTTGATGGCGATCAGCGGCGTCATTTTGCCTCTGCTTTTCTCAGCTTCGACGCAAGTTTCCCCCAAAAAATTTGTCGTTCGGCGCGGCGACTCCGCAAGTTATTTGGCGATTCGCTACTACGGCTTTTTCAATGATTCGTTGTTTGCGGTTTTAAAAAAGGCGAATGCGCATATTGCCGATCTCAACCTCATTTATCCCGGCGACTCTTTGCTGTTTCCGATCCGTTCGGCGCCGGAGCCGAAACTGGAGGAACTGCGTACCGCCGCCTCGCAAGCCGTGCTTACCTTTTATGAAGGCCCAGTTAAATACCGGCGCGGCGGCAAAGGCGTTTTTTTGCCGGCGCCGGCGAATTTGTTTTTGGGCCCGAATGACGAAATTCAAACCGGCGAGAAAGCGCGCGCCGAGCTGGTGCTCGACAATCGCAGCGTCATTCGCCTCGCCGCCAACGCGTATTTGAAAATCACCAGGCTGGCGCGAGCAGAAAAAACCAATGCGTCAACGCAGCCGCTGCAAGCGCAATTCGATCTGTCATTGGGCGCGCTGTGGACGCGGGTCAACAAGCTGTTCAACCGCCAACCCAAAGTCGATGTCAAATTTCCCACGGCTATTGCGGGAGTACAGGGAACCGTTTATCGCGCCACCGTCGCGGCTGATAGCGCCACGAACGTGCGCGTCTATGAAGGCAACGTTGAAGTGCGCGGCGGCCCCGGCGTGATGCGCCCGCAACAAGGCTTACGGCCCGGGCAGGTGCCGGGACCGCAACAAGTGCCGGGACCTCAGCAAGTTCCTCTTGAAACGTGGGTGCGCCTGGTGCGGGCGCAGCAACAAGTCGTGATCGGCAAGGATGGCCGAGCCTCGGAGCCGAATCGTTTCACCGATCAGGGCGCGGATCTGGCCTGGGTGCGGTGGAACCAGCAACGCGATCGCGATCTCGATGCCGAACGTTAGCGCCAATCAATCCTCGGCGGAATCCTCCGCTGCAAAATTTTCGGCGTGGCAGCAACGCCGGGCCCGGCAGCGCCGGCGCGCAAAATGGCCGCTGCTCATCGGCAGCGCCGTGCTCGTTCTCGCCGCGCTGTTGCATCTGCGGCTCCTGCCTTTTGCCGGAATTTTTGAGCGCCTCGAGCGCGCCAATCTCGATCTCTTCTTTCGCCTGCGCGGCGAATTAAAACCCGACCCTCGCATTCATCTCGTCGTCATTGACGATGCCAGCTTGCAGCAAGCCGGCGGCTGGCCGTGGCCGCGCGCGAAATTGGCGGAATTGGTGACACGCATTCTTGCTGTTAATCCGAAACTCGTTGTTTGCGATGTCGCCCTTCCCGCCAAACCGGAAGAAGCGGGCGGTACAAAAGCTCTTGCCGATCTTGTGGCTTCTTCGCGCAAATTTATTTTTCCCTACTATTTTTCTGATTTGGGCAAATCGACCGGCAATCCCGCCGTGCCGGAGGCGATTGCCGCCAGCGCGTATTTGCTTTTTGATTTTCGGGAAAAACTTTTTCGCCATCCACCGGTTGCAGCGGGGACCGTCAATCATGCGGCGGAAGAACTTTTGGCCGCGAGTTTGCCGGGCGGCCATATCAATCTTTTCCCGGAAGAACATGCCGGCGATGCCAGTGTCCGCTGGGAAGCGCAGATCGTGCGTCATGGCGAGGCGTATTTTCCCTCGCTGCCCGTGCAAGCCGCCGCGCAATTCTTGCAATTGACGCGCGGACAAGTGCAAGTCAAAGTCGGCGCCGGCGTTCAGATCGGCGACATCTTTACGCCCACCGATCGCCGCGGTTGGACGTTGATCAATTATTACGGCGGCGCCGGAGCTTTTCCGCAAACTTCGGCGGCGGCCATTTTGCAAAAAAGCGCGTCAGCAGAATTGGCGGGGAAAATCGTTTTCATCGGCTTAACCGCTGCCGGCACGCAGGATTTTGTGCCCACACCAACTTCATCGCGCCTTCCCGGCGTCGAAAAACTCGCCACCTCGACCTCCAATATTTTGCAAAGCGATGCGCTCATTCGCAACAACACCATTGAAAATTTTGAATTCGTTGCGCTGGCAGCCTTGGGATTGGCCGCTTTGTTGGCGGCGTTGCGTCTGCCGCGATTGTATATCGGCGTCGTCTTGCTGGGACTGGTATTGCTGACCTGGGTCGGCGCGTTCGGCTTATTCACGCTGGGCCGCACGTGGATTCAATGTGCCGGCATCATCTTCGCTATCGTCGCCACCGGCGGTGTAACCGCGCTCTTGCGCCAAAAACTTGGTGTTGCTCCGCAAAGCAAGCATTCACTCGGCGACTCAACGCGAATTGTGGTGACGGATGCCCATGGCGAGCTGGTTCGTCTCGGGCGCTTTGAAATCATCGGCGAGATCGGCGCCGGCGCGATGGGGAAAATTTACGAAGGCTACGATTCGACCATCAATCGCCGCGTCGCGATTAAAACCATTCGCGCCGACTTGATTCTGAGCGGCAGCGAGCGCGTGCGCCAACGTTTCATCCGCGAAGCGCAGGCGGCCGGCGCGCTCAATCATCCCAACATCGTCACGATTTATCAAGCCGACGAAGCCGGGCCGTTCTCGTTCATCGCGATGGAATTTTTGGAAGGCGAGACCTTCGAGCAGATCATTGAAAAACGCGCGCCGCTGCCGCTGGAGGAAATTTGCCGCCTGGTCGCGCCGATTTGCGGCGCGCTCGATTACGCGCATCGCAACGGCGTCGTGCATCGCGATATCAAACCCGCCAACATCATGCTCACTCACGACGGCATCGTGAAAGTCATGGACTTCGGCATCGCGCACGTCGATTATTCGACGCTGACGCAGGACGGTGCGGTGCTCGGCACGCCGAGCTACATGTCCCCCGAGCAAATTCGCGGCGACAAAGTCGACGGCCAATCCGACATTTTCTCGCTCGGCGTCATCGTCTACGAAATGGCCACCGGCCAGCGCCCGTTCCTGGGCGAATCGCTCGCGACGATTTCCAATCGCATTCTCGCCCAGATGCCGATTCTCGCCTCCGATCTCAATCCAAAATTGTCGCCGGCCTTCGACGCCGCGCTCGTGCAGGCGATGGCGAAAGATAAAACCAAACGCTTTGCCACCGCGAAAGAATTTGCCGAGGCGCTGCGGGCGGTGTGTGAGTTAAAAGATTTTCAGACGGGAAATTTTCACACAAAACGCAACTGAACATTTTGTTTTCATCGAGAGCCTTTTTTAACATTCAAACTGTCGTACTTTTTTGTTCTTATTAAAATTTTGAGGAGGAGTATGAACAAAACCCGCCGTTGTTCAATCGCAATGCTCGTGCTGCTGGCGATGGCGTTCCATTTCAATGTCTCGGCCCAGCCCGCACTCAGTCCCCGCAACGCCAATTACACCATCGAGGTCAAGCTCGATCCCCGCAAGAAAATGCTCGAAGGCCGCGAAATCATCACCTGGCGCAACGATCGCGACCGGCCGACCAACGAGCTGTGGTTTCATCTCTACTACAACGCCTGGAAAAACTCGCGCAGCACGTGGCTGCTCGAGCGAACGCTGACCGGCCAAGCCATTCGCGGCACGCAGCGCAATCTCCGCGAGGACGATTGGGGTTACGTGAATGTGAACTCCATCAATATTCTTCCGCAGGGAAAATTTTCCGCCGCCGATCTCACCACAAACAAAAAATTCGCCGCGCCGGATGACGGCAACCCCGAGGATCAAACCGTGATGGTCGTCACACTCCCCCAAGCCGTTGCGCCGGGCGAGTCCATCCAAGTCGAGCTGGCATTCACCAGCAAAATTCCCCGCACGTTTGCGCGCACGGGTTTTCGCGGCAATTACTTTTTCATCGCGCAGTGGTTTCCCAAGCTCGGCGTCTACGAAAACGGCGGCAAGTGGAATTGCCACCAATTTCATGCCGGCACGGAGTTTTTCTCGGATTATGGCGTGTATGACGTGAAAATCACGGCGCCGTCGAATTACGTTGTCGGCGCGACCGGAGGCTTGGCGGAAAAAACTGAAAATCCCGACGGCACGACGACGCATCGTCACGTGCAAGCCGACGTGCACGATTTTGCCTGGACCACGAGTCCAGATTATCTCGTGCGCGAAAAGCGTTTCGAGCATCCCGGTTTGCCGCCGGTTGATATGCGCCTGTTGATTCAGCCGGAGCATCTCGAGCAAGCCGAGCGCCACTTTGCGGCCACCGCGGCGGCGCTGCAATATTACGGCACGTGGTTTGGGCCGTATCCGTATGGCCACGTCACCGTCGTCGATCCGGCGTATGAAAGCGGCGCCGGCGGCATGGAGTATCCGACGATTTTCACTTGCGGCACGCGCTGGTTGAATTCCTTCGGCGGCGGCTCGCCGGAGGGCGTCACGATTCACGAATGCGGCCATCAGTTTTGGTATGGCATCGTCGGCAACAATGAATTCGAGCACGCCTGGCTGGATGAGGGCCTCAACACGTTTTCAACGGCGCGCACGATGGAAGCGGCCTTCGGTGAAAATTTTTGGGTGCGGCGCTATTTTCGCGGCTTCCTTCCCATTAAATTTGATGAGGTGAAACTGCCGCGCATGACCTACGGCAATCGCTTGCAAGGTTATCGCCCGGTGGCGACCTCGGACGCGCAGTCAACGCTCACGTATCATTATTTTCCCGCCACCGGCGCGCGCATTACTTATGACAAAACCGCGTTGTGGTTGGGAACGCTCGAGCGCTATCTGGGCTGGGAAACGCTGCAAAAAATCATGTCCACCTTTTTCGACCGTTACAAATTCAAACACCCGACGCCGGATGATTTCTTCGGCATTGTCAACGAAGTGGCCGGGCGCGACATGACGTGGTTTTTCGATCAAGTCCATCGCGGCTCGGAGATTTTTGATTATGCGGTGCAATCCGTTTCGAGCGCGCCGGCTTCTGCCGAGGGCTTGATCGAGGTTGACGGCAAAATCACTTACACCGGCAAACAAAAATCCGCGACGAACGAGAGCGAAAAGCTTTATCGCACCCAAGTCGTCGTGCGGCGCAACGGCGGCGCGATCTTTCTGGTGGAGGTGATGATGGTTTTTGCCGACGGCGATACCGCGCGCGAAAATTGGGACGGTGAAGGGCGCTGGAAGCTTTTTGTCTATGAAAAACCGACCCGCTTAAAATACGCCGTCGTCGACCCCGCTCACCTCCTCGTGCTCGACGTCAATCGCACCAACAACAGCAAGCTTCTGCAACCGGCGGCGGCTTTCCCGGCGAGCAAATGGAGCTCGAAGTGGATGATCTGGCTGCAGGATTTGCTGGCGACGTTTGCATTCTTTGTTTGATCAACATAATTGAACACCGATGATACGGATGCAATGAATTTTTACTGATTTTTCCTCACAGATTGAAGAAACCCACCGATAGAATTTATCAGGGGATTTTTCAATCCGGGGATGAAATTAAAAATTTTGCGACGGAGAAAATAATGACGATCATTCCTGCAATTCGCGATGGTTTGCGCCGCGTGAGCACGAGTCCAAGACTCATTCTCTTCTTGTGGCTGTTTAATTTCGCCATGGCCTTGCCGTTGGCGATCATCATGTCCGGCCAAATCGAATCATCCATCGGCGCCAGCCTGGTTCACGAAAATCTGCAAAAAGGTTTCGACATCGATTGGTATGAAGAGTTCGCGCACAACGCCGAGGGCCTGGGCAAAACCTTTTCGCCGGCGGTGATCGGCGCCGGCCCGATTCTCGGCAACTTGGAATCCTGGCTCAATGGCAGCCTGTTCGCCGGTCACGCCGCCGTTGTCGGCCTAGGTCTGGGCTACATGGTGATGTGGATGTTTTTGCTGGGAGGAATTTTGGATCGGTTCGCGCGCCGTGAGGAGCGCTTGACAGCGGAACGTTTTTTCAGCGCCGGCGGCCGGTACTTCCTGCGGTTTATTTTCCTGTTTATTCTCGGCGGGGTGTTTTATTTTTTCGTATTCACATTTATCTCGCCGCTGCTGTTTTCAGCAATCACCGATCTCAGCCGCGACGCGACGGTGGAACGCACCGTCTTCTTTTGGACAGCGGGCGCTTATCTCGTCGTCGCGCTGTTTTTGGTCGTCGTCAACATGGTTTTTGATTACGCCAAGATCGCGACGGTGCTCAACGGCCATCGCAACATGCTCGTTGCCACGTTCGAGGGATTTCGCTTTGTTTTTTCGCATCTCGCCAAAACGTTCGGCTTGTATCTCATTTTGGGCATGGCGCTGGTGTTATTGCTTGGCATTTATGTTTTGATCTCCCCGGGCGCCGGACAGGCGAGCGGCTTGACGGTGATCCTGGCGTTTCTCGCCGGACAAATTTTTCTCGCAATTAAATTATTCGCGCGCTTGACTTTCTTCGGCGGGCAAATGGCGCTTTATGAAACAGTGAGGGGAATAAAAACCGAGATCAAGTCGCCTTGAGGCAAAAAAATTTGCGCAACCCGGGAACGACAACGTTTCACAAACTGGATAGCGACAGCCTTTCTGAAAATCAAGGTCATTAGATCGTGCCAAAGAGTTCGAAAATCGTTTAACTTGGATGTATAGATCTCGATGGTATTGCCATCCGGATCGCGCACCGCGGCGTGCATCTTTTCGCCATCGCGAAAAATTTCACATTCCTGCCGGCCTTCGTGTTTAAGCGCCACTACAACGAGGAGTTTCCGGATAAACGTTAAGCCGGGTGGCGGTAAAAAATCTTGCCCACCAGTTTCCACCCGTCCTCGAATTTGTAAAGCGAAATGTAATCGCTGAAAATGTGCTTGCCGTCGCGATAAAGCTCCACTTTCACGATGGCCGCGTTGCCGGTGATCTCCACCAGCGGAAATTCATGCTTGATGTCCGGCTTTGCCGCACCGTTGTTTTGGGCGCTGGCTTTTTCGATACGCGCAATCCACTCGTCACGGGTGACTTTGCGGATTTCACCCTTGTCCAGCACGAACATGATGAATTCCGGATGAAAGCCCTGGCGCATGGCTTCGCCGCTGGGCTGTGCATGCACGCCTTTAACGTAGGCATCTTCGACCACCTTCATCACCGCTTTTTTGTCGTCGCTTTCGCCGGCAAAAGCAAAGATTGCTGCCAGCACAAAAGCAAAAACACTGCATAGCATCCTTTTGGTTTTCATGGATCGGTCTCCTTGTTTTACGTTCATGGTTTATCTTTTCACAGCAGAGGTTTTTCGGTTAAAGGCGATTTCGCCATTCAGCTTGCGCAGCATTCCGTAACCATTGCATGACTTGATGATGGGCACAATAATTTCTTAGACCGACTCATCTCAAATTGGTTTGCAATAAACTTTCCGACTGCGTCCGAGGAATTTTATTCTTGCTGGCGTGTCTGTCGTCGAGTCCATAACTTCAAACGTAAGGCTGCATTGCAACAAAAAATTGGAAACCCCACTGAATTGAACTCAAAAAGTCTAATTTCTGTGGGCGGCTCTTTTTACACCGGGTTAATATAGCTATATTCTTGCGAATGTTACAAAATCTGTATCATACAATTGACTCGTTCGCGAGGATGATTGTTCAATGCTTTGGTGGAATCCTCCCGCAAAAACATCGAATCAAACTGTCTAATGATGCATCTCCTTCCCATACTTCCGCAGCGCCTCGTCGACGCTGAGTTTTTTGACCCGCAGCAGATTGCCGGAGATCTTTTCCGCCTCCGCCGGATCGATATTTTCGATATCGTACGGCTTGCCGAAAGCGGAGTCGATATTTGTCATGATCACATCGAAGGTGAAAGCGTAATCGCTGCGGGTGATGAACCAGTGGATGTTGTTTTTATCATCCGAAATCGAAGAAGCGTCCCCGGCTTTGGCACTCCTGTCGATCGTCGGCGTGATGATCATGTGGCCGGCCTCGTCCCGCACTTTGTCGTAATGCCGCAATTCGAACTCGCCTTTGAGCACGAGATGCGCCGAGACCATATTCTTGTGGCCGTGCGGAATGATGGCGCGGCCCTGTTTCACTCCGAAGATTTTTGAAAAAAAGGCTTGTTGATCCGGCAAGCCTTCGAGCTTGGGCAAACGCACGATTTTGGTGTTGACGCCCAGATCGGGAAACTCAAAATTTTTCGTGAGCTTGTCAAAGTCGATGAGCGGCAACAACTCTTTCAGCTCGACCTGCTTGAGAAATTTCTCAACCTGCTCCTGCCACTGCACCAGCGTGATGGAATGCTGCCGCAAATCTAAACACAAATCGTTCAGCTCGCGCACCCATTTGTGCGTGACGGGTTTGAGCGCTCGCGCAAATGCGTCGTGCGCAAACAAGGTGTCGAATAGCGCATAGGCGACCACGGCGTTGAAGCCGGTTTTCAAAAATTCTCGGCGGGATTGCTCGGTCATTAAAATCACTCCAATTCTTTCAGAATGTTTCTGGCTCGCGCTCGGATTGACGGAATATCACTTTTCAAAGCTTCATTTAACAGGCCCAAAACTCTGGGAGCAAGACTTGAAATCGATTTCGACAGCTCATCCAAATCATCGATCTGATTGCGCTTGCCGCTACTGAGTATTCCCAACAATGGCATCATATCCGCACCAAATGCCGCGTTTAATTTTTGGGGGCCGGCGCCTTTTGTTGACTTACTTCTTTTTGCGTAACCGCCCATTCTTTGAGCGCAACCGGCGTTGAATAATAGGCGTTAGTCTGGTGATCAGCATTTCTGGTATAATCATGATGGGTTTCTAAACTTTTTACATTTAATCCTTTCAATATTTCAACCATGGCCTCAAAACCTTTTTCCATTTTTTCGTTTTCGTTCGTTCCCAAACTCATATAAAGAAAAGTGTCCAGACTGTCACGGCTATTGAAAAAGCTTCCGGCTTTTTTGACGATCAAATTATCCTCTCGCCAAAATGCCGGACTGTAACAAAAATAGGCGTCGAATAAATCCGGTTTTTCAAGCAGCGCATACAATGCAAATAATCCGCCTCTGGAGTGGCCGGCAAGCATTTTGTAATTTGTGGTTCTATATTTCTCATCAACAAATGGGATAAGCTCTTTTTCCATGAAAGACAGGAAATTATCTCCAGCGCCTTTAGTGCTATCTTCGTCTTCAAAGCCTCTATACAAATAATGAGGCGTCAAGTCCCGATTTCTATCTGAATTTGGAATCCCAACAATAATCATTTCGGGCGTGATATTTATGGCTGAAAGCACTTCAACAGTATTGGCGGTATGAGAGTCCTGGGATGTTCCGTCCAAGACAAACATGACGGGGTAATCCTTTTGTTCATCACTCTGATAATTTCTTGGCAGGTGGATGATTAATTCCCGTTCTTCACTTAACAATGTAGAGTCAATTTTCTCAATAATTGCTCCTTCTCGCTGATCTTCTTGTGACGCCATAAAAAATCAGGATCAACGAAGCGAACGCGTTCCTCAAAAACCTGCTCGCCGTAGCGCAGCGTCGCTCTGCCATCGGCCACGCGCACGGCGTATTCGATTTGCGGGAAGTCCGCTTTCAACGCCGGCCCCAACGGCAACGGCGAGTCGCCCCAGGTTTGCTGCTTGCCTTCGATCTCCAGCCGGTAATTGGCTAAAAAAATTCTTTCCGCATTTTCGTGATTGGCATCCTGGCCGTACTGCCAATCCATGAACAGGAAAATGACGATACAAGACGCCATCGCGATCGACAAGCCGAAAACATTCATGAAAGTGAACAGCCTGTGCTTCAGCAAATTGCGCAGCGCGATTTTGAGATAGTTTCTAAACATGGTAAACTCCAGTTATCAGTGTTCAGTTTTCAGTGATCAGTTTACTGAATACTGAACACTGGTTACTGATTATTTCGTCATTGCGATTTCTTCTGCGGTTTCAGCTCCCAGAGCACGTTGACGATTTTCCATTCGCCGTTCCATTTGGCGAGGTGCAAATAATCGATCCAGCCGGACATAACGGCTTTCGTGCTGGCGGTGTTT
>Ga0247727_10012009_pt1 | contig 14962 bp, 16 predicted proteins | sample WisWelCaveWW1625_FD_202498 | JGI IMG/M metagenome (GOLD analysis project Ga0247727, IMG submission 202498) | Biofilm microbial communities from Wishing Well Cave, Virginia, United States - WW16-25 | ecosystem: Environmental > Aquatic > Deep subsurface > Groundwater > Cave microbial mat | place... | reverse complement strand
TCGTGTCGGAAACATAACCGAGCCAGCCCATCCCGATCGTGCCGACAATGATCAGAATGCCGAGCGTCGCCATAAATTTTCGCCGCTTGGGATGGCGCTCCGGCGAGCGATCGAGCAGCGGCAGCAGAACGAGCAGCAGAATGAACGCGCCGTTGCCGAGCACGCCCAGCCAGCCGGGAACATACTTCAAGCTTTGATAAACCGGCAGAAAATACCATTCCGGTTTGATGCCGGGCGGCGTCACCATTGGATTCGCCGGCTTGCCGAGCGGCATGTGTACGGTAATCGCCGTGATGACGAGCGCGATGAGTACGCCGTATGCCACCAGCAGTTCTTTCTTGAAATGATCCGGAAAATACGGCCGCGCTTGATCGGCGAATTTCGGATGGCGCGAAGGATCCGGCTCATCGGTGCGATTCAACGGCGAGATGTGATGGTAACGCAGCAGAAACAAATGCATGCCGATCAGCAAGAGCAAAATTGCCGGCAGCAACGCCACGTGAATCGCGAAAAATCGGCTTATCGTAATATCGGTAACATTCTCGCCGCCGCGCAAAAAGAACAGCAAAAAATTTCCAATGAGCGGCACTTCTTTGGTCGAGTCGGTTCCGACCGTCGTTCCCCAAAAAGCCAGTTGATCCCACGGCAGCAAATAACCGGTGAAAGCGAATCCCAATGTCACTAAAAAAAGACCGGCGCCGGCCATCCACGTTAGCTCGCGTGGTTTTTTGTACGCGCCATAAAAGAACACGCGCACGAGATGTAGCGCCACGACGGTAACGATAAAATTCGCGCCCCAGATGTGCAGTTGCCGAAAGAACCAGCCGAACGTCACTTTCTCATTAATAAATTTGACGCTCTCGTAAGCCGTGGCTGCGCCAGGTTTGTAATAAAATAAAAGCAGAATGCCGGTAAAAATTTGCAGCGCCAAAAGAATGAGCGCGGTGAACCCGAGCGTGTGCAGCCAGCCCACGTGCCGAGGCTGCGGCTCGGAAAGTTGCTCGCGCGTAAATTTCGCCAAAAAATCCATCGGCAAGCGTTCGGACAGCCAGGCGCGGAGTGACATGGAAGTAAGTCTCCTTCACATGTCATTCTGGAAGAATCTTTTTTGAATCCAAAGCAAGTACACGAATCAGAAAAGATTCCTGCGGAATGACAGGTTCAAGCCAAAATAATTTTATCGTCTTCGACTTTGGTATTGAGCCGTTCCAACGGCAGCGGCGGCGGGCCGGCAATGACCTTGCCGTCGCGGTCATATTTGCCGCCGTGGCAGGGGCATTGAAACGTATTCGCGCTCGCATTAAAAGCGACGATACAACCGAGATGCGTGCACACCGCCGACAGCGCGACGAACTCGCCGTTGCGGCGCAAAACAATCGCCGGCTTGCCGCCGAGCATGCCGAGACGGTTGCTTCCTTCAGAAATAGAATTCGCCGCGATCACCTGCCCGGTAGCTTCGGTAAATTCGCGGCCGGTCGCGCCGAAATTGCGGTTGGGAAAAAGATACGCCAGCGCCGGCGCAAAAAACGCCAGCACTGTGCCGCCAAACAGCGCGCCCACAAATTTCTCAAAAAAATTGCGTCGGGTCATAAAAAAATTTTCAGTTGCGTTTTTGCGTTTACCCTTGACGTTTTATCGACAATGTTAAAACTAACAAACTTTTTCTCTTTCTCTTTGTCAACAATCTTTCTTGAATAATAATTCCGCCGCTATCCGGCAATTGGTTTTAACTTCGTTACAGAATTTCAATTACGGAATTTCAATGAAAATAATCTTGCGTAAGACGAATGGGTTTATTATATTGGACAATTGAAAAGCCGGGCTGTTGCAAGCTGCCAAAAGTTTTATCATCTGGCTGAACCATGTCTAATCAAATTTTCAACCTTCAAGCCGCAGGAGACAAGTTATGACTTACATTATCGCTGAGCCGTGTGTGGATGTGCGCGATCGCGCCTGTGTTGACGTTTGTCCGGTGGATTGCATTTATGAGATCGAGGAAACTCAACTGAAAGAGGGCGACCCCGCCTATAAATTGATGCTCTATATCCATCCGCAAGAATGCATTGACTGCGGCGCTTGCGAGCCGGAATGCCCGCCGGAAGCGATCTTCGCCGAGGCCGAAACTCCCGAGAAGTGGAAAGAATATATCGACTATAATTACGTCGCGTTTGGCATGTCCAAATAATTGGATCATGATGAAGTGCAAGAGCATTTACGATAAGCCGGCGCCGGATGACGGATGTCGCGTCTATGTCGACCGCTTGTGGCCGGAGGGGCTTTCGACTCGCCCGGCTGCCGTCGGATGGTGGGCGCAGGAAATTGCGCCCTCGTATGAATTGTGGCGCCATCATTATGATTTGAGCCGATGGCTGCAATATCGCGAGGGTTATTTAAAAGAACTGGCGTCGCGCGACAAAAAATCGGCTTTGGAACAGTTGCGCCAACGCGCCGCTGCCGGCGTTTTGACGCTGCTTTATGGCACCGACGATCCGATGCATAACAATGCGGTGATCGTGCGAGAATATTTGGAAAATGACGGAACTTTTGGCAAAAAGAAAAAGTGAGAACTGTTGATGCGCTTGAATATCACTTGGCTCAATCTATCCGCCATTTTCTTTTTCCTTTTTGTTGGCTGTACAAGAGAAACTGGATCGCCGCCGCTCGATACGCTACCGACAGCCGAGCAAGTGGCAACCGCCAAAGCCGACGTCGAAACCGCCAAAGCCAGCATGGCGGCCGACGGCAAATACAACTGTTGCATCAAGCCGGCGTGTGATTGGTGCCTGCTCAAAGCCAATGGCTGCGCCTGCGCCGATATGATCGACGCCGATCAGCCCGTGTGTCCGGAATGCGGATTGGGCTGGAAAAATGGAACCGGTTCGATACCTGATGTGCAACCGAGTGAAGTGAAAAATGTCCTGGAAACACGCTAAAATTGCCGTGATAGCGTCGCTTGCGGAGGCGAGTGTTGAAGCAAGCGGCGCCGTAAAAATCTCGCAAATTTTCTCGGGCCTGATCCTGCCCTATCCCGCCCAATCGGGATAACCGCACGATCAGGCCGTTTTATTTTAAGGACAAAAGGAAGCCTTGAAACTTTCGAGGCGCAACTTACTCACCTAAAATGCAAGGAGGAGAAATGTACTGGCACGATTTCCTCGTCGATAGCGACGAGACCATCCGGCAGATTTTGAAAACCAGCCGTACCATCGCTGTGGTTGGAATCAAGGACGAGAGTCATGCCTATGAGGCGGCCCACAGCGTGCCCGCATATCTGCATTCCCGCGGTTACAAGATTATTCCCATCAATCCGAATTATCAATCCGTGTTCGGCATTCCCACGCTAAACTCATTGAGCGAAGTCAAAGAGCCGGTCGATATGGTTATTCTGTTTCGCGCCCCGGCGAACGTGCCGATGCACGTCGACGATACGGTGCGGTTGAAGCCGAAAGTGTTGTGGATGCAAACCGGCATTCGCCATCAGGATGCGGCGCACAGGCTCGCGAAAAACGGCATCAAAGTCGTGCAAGATCATTGCATTTATATGGATCATCTCCGCCTCATTCGCGCGGCGGCGTAACACCGACGGCCTCGTCTGTCAAAAATTTCTCCCACGGATAGATGAACGCCAACGACATGTTTTTATCCGCTGGCCTTAATCTATCCGTTGGGGAAATTTCGTCATCTATTCAATTCGCAATCCGGATCAATCCTCGCAAAATACACATTCCTAATTTATTGACTTCAGACAAGGATGTTTTTAAATGGCGCCTCGCACTCTTCCCATTCCGTCGCATTTCGACCCTCAAAAAGTTGGCGACGTTTGGAATGTCGATTATCAAACCCGCGCCAATGATGCGGAAAAATGGGCCAGGCAACATCAAATTCCCTCCGCTGATCAGGACCGCTTTAGAATTTGTTTGATGGCGGTGGATGTGCAGAACACGTTTTGCATTCCCGGATTCGAGCTATTTGTTGGCGGGCGTTCGGGAACCGGAGCCGTCGACGATAATCGCCGGCTGTGCGAATTCATTTATCGCAATTTGCATTTGATTACCGAAATCTGCCCGACGCTGGACACGCATTTGGCGGCTCAAATTTTTCATTCGATCTTTCTGATAAATGATCGTGGCGAGCATCCCGCGCCGTTCTCGCTGATTTCGATTGAAGACGTCGAACAAGGCAAATGGAAATTCAATCCGGCGCTGGCGCACAGCCTGCATACGACGGCAGCCGCCGGACAAAAACATCTTCTCCATTATGTTCGGCAATTAAAAGCCGGCGGCAAATACGAGCTCACCATTTGGCCGTATCACGCCATGTTAGGCGGCATCGGCCACGCGCTGGTCTCTGCTGTTGAAGAAGCCATTTTTTTTCACAGCCTCGCTCGGTTCAGCCAGCCGGATTTTCAAGTGAAGGGCAACAATGCCTGGACGGAAAATTATTCCGTGCTGCGTCCGGAAGTTTTGGAAGATGCGGATGGAAAACCGATTGCTCAAAAGAACACCAGGCTTATCGAAAAACTTTTCAAATTTGATGCTGTACTTATCACGGGACAAGCCAAAAGCCATTGCGTTCCATGGACGGCCGACGATCTGCTGAATGAAATGATGCCATTTGGCAAAAAATTGATAGAAAAAGTATATTTAATTGAAGATTGTACATCCCCGGTCGTGGTGCCCGGCGTCATCGACTACACGGATCAGGCCAACGCCGCATTTCAAAAATTTGCAGATGCTGGAATGCACGTGGTTCGCTCGACCGATCCGATTGAAAGCTGGCCGGGGATCAATTTATAAGACAGCGAGGCTGGTTGTCACCATTTTTTAGAGGGAGAGAAAATTGAAAATCTTTGTCACCCAACCCATTCCTCAACCCGGCTTGGATATCCTCCGTCGCGTTTATCCCAATTTTCAAATGAAAAACAGTTTAATCTAAAACAGTCGTTGCATCATTTAAATTTTATGCTACATTTATTCTGCGGGAAATGCGTGAGAAAATTTTGTTCTTTGACTTTATCTGATTTGCTCTAATTGCTTTCGGTGAATATGGATTCTTAAATCATTCAAGCACTCGCTTTCCATCCATCAGACCTTGCATAAATTGCAATCTTTTCATATTCCGGTTCCAGGCCACGATTATCTGTTTCTTCATAACCGTGAATCTCGAAAATCTTTGTCCAGCCGATTAGCGTGTCTGCCCTCGGAACACCGGGAGGCCAGTAATACCCCTTTACATTAACGTCGTCCCAAAACTGTGTCAGATCGCCTACTGCGAAAGCGACGCAATTGTATCTGGGGTCGATTGGACTTGTGATCTTATATGATGATTTCTTGAGGCAGGGAAAGACATCCTCCAATTCAAGGTCGCGCTCTGTCATTACTGCAAGTACCTCTTTTCTCTACCCCATGCCAACCATGCTTGAACAGCTTCATCAAAAGTGCTCTTTTCAGGCGCGGGGTCTTCACCAGTTATTGCGTTGAGAGCGACCAACCAATGATCCGGACGCTGATTGAGTTCATCGAATAAGTATGGCAGTACGTCAATTCCCATGTCGATGATGCGGCGATATGCGGGGTGCTGTACCATTTTGGTGATAGATGAAAAATACTGCGTGTCTTTCCGCCACTTCTTTACGAGTGAATGAAATTCATCTTGAAGCAAGTAATTTGCGCAGAGATCATGGCGATACTCTTCCGGCACATTTAGTCTGCTATTGGCAATTACTTGATCTTTTTCAGAGAGGTTTGTCGTTATGGCGTTTTCCATATTTGCTCAGTTAGGCTAATTGAAATCCACAGGTGATAATCAAAGTTGGATATATGTTTTATTCTACTCTAATAATGTGCGATTTATTACAAACAAAAGTCAAGACCAAAGTAGTACAAGGAGGTTCAACTTGAAAATCTACGTCACCCAACCCATTCCCCCGGCCGGCTTAGAAGTTCTCCGCCGCGCCTACCCGAATTTTCAAATGAACCCCGATGAGCGCGTTCTTTCTCGCGCAGAATTGTTGGAACAAATTAAAGGCTGTGATGCTACCCTGACTCTGCTTACGGACAAAATTGACGGCGAAGCATTGGATGCCGCTGGGCCGCAATTGCGAGTCGTCGCCAATATGGCCGTCGGTTTTGACAATATCGATTTGCCGGCAGCCACCGCGCGCGGCGTGATGGCAACGAACACGCCCGGCGTTTTAAACGACGCCACCGCGGATCATGCCTGGGCTTTGCTCTTTGCGGCGGCGCGCCGCATTCCGGAATCCGAAAAATTTTTGCGCGCCGGAAAATTCAAGAACTGGGGGCCGCTGCTGTTTCTCGGCGGGGACGTCACCGGCCGCACGCTCGGCATCATCGGCGCCGGCCGCATCGGCCACAACATGGCGTTAAAATCACGCGGCTTCAACATGCGTGTGCTCTATGCCGATGAAATGCCGAATCCAAAACTCGAGCAGGAAATCGGCGCGCGCAAAGTGAGCGTCGAAGAATTGCTGGCCGAGTCGGATTTTGTCTCCCTTCACGTGCCGCTGCTGCCGAGCACCAAGCATTTGATCAATGCCAACTCGCTGCGCTTGATGAAAAAAACAGCTTATTTGATCAACACCAGCCGTGGCCCGGTGGTTGACGAAACCGCGCTCGCCGACGCATTGAAAAATGGTGTGATCGCCGGCGCGGCGCTCGATGTGTTCGAAAACGAGCCGCTGATTCATCCGGAATTAATGAAGCTGGACAACATCGTGCTCACGCCGCACACCGCCAGCGCCACCATCGAAACGCGCTCGAAGATGGCGACGATGGCCGCCAAAAATATCATCGCCGCGTTGGCCGGCCAAAAACCGCCGAACTTGGTGAATGAAGAGGTGTGGAAGAGCGATGATTGAGGATCGAAGATAGAGGGTTGGAAATTGCTCATCTATCTTCCATCCTTGATCTTCGTTTTTAAAAAAATGTGAGGAAGGAGAAAAAATTGGAGCTTCTCAACAAATTCATCGTGCTGACAATGCCGTTGGCGCCCAAATTTCTCGTACGGCGCGTGGCAAACCGTTACATCGCAGGTGACTCGACGGAAGATGCGGTGCGGGTCGTGCGGCAATTAAATCAAAACGGCATGATGGCGACGCTGGACGTTCTCGGCGAACATATTACGAAAAATGAAGAAGCCGAAGCGACCGCCGCTGATTATCTCGAGGCGCTGGAAGCGATTGATCGTGAGAGAATCGACAGCAACGTTTCCATCAAACTCACCGCGTTCGGACTCAAGCTGGATTTCGATTTGTGTCTCGCCAATGTTCGCCGCGTCGTGCAGCGCGCGCACGAGCTCAAAAATTTCGTGCGCCTCGACATGGAAGACTCCACGTGTACGACCGACACGCTGCGCATTTATGATCTGCTTCGCAAAGAATATCGTAATGTCGGCGTCGTGATTCAGGCTTACATGCGGCGCTCGCTGGCGGATATTCGCGGCTTGATGCAAAACGGCGCGCCAACCAATTTTCGCATTTGCAAAGGCATTTATATCGAGCCGCGGCCGATCGCTTACAAAAGTCACGAGTTGATCAATAAGAACTACACGTTTTTGCTCAGCGAAATGCTGCGCCACAATGCGTATGTCGGTATCGCCACGCACGATGAGCGCCTCGTCTGGGATGCCATGCGTTTGGTTGATGAGCTGAAACTTCCCCGCGAAAAATATGAGTTCCAAATGCTGCTCGGCGTTGATGAGGAATTGCGCGATACGATTGTCAAAGCCGGGCATCGCTTGCGCGTTTACGTTCCTTATGGAAAATCCTGGTATGCCTATTCGGTTCGGCGCTTGCAGGAAAATCCGCAAATCGCCGGTTATGTGGTGCAGAATTTCTTTGGGCTGAAAAGCTCGTAAGTCGGTCGAGTCCGAACTGGAAAAGCGCACGCAAAGACGCAGAGAACGCAAAGAAAATTTTCTTGGCAATATCTCTTCGGTTTCAGTCGCGGCGCTTATACCGTTCGCAGCACCGCCGGGCTGATTCGCAAATACCGGTTGCTGCATAAAATTCACGCCGAAAGATTTATTGACGCTTACAATTTATATCGTGGAAAATGGCTTTCAAGCCATCGCCATCGACGAGCAACGGCGGCCGTACCGGCCGACGCTGTGGGAAGTTCAACAAACGGGAACTCAAAACCTCGAACAGGTTTGGTTTGTCGGCGCGCACAACAACATTGGCGGCGGTTATTCCGACAGCCGGTTGTCGGATATTTCGTTTCTGTGGATGAAAGAAAAAGCGGCGAGCTGCGGTTTGGCCTTCGACGCCGCCCAAATTCAAAAAGTTTTCAAGCCCAATTACGCCGGAAAAATCTAGCGTTCCAAAACCGCTCTATTTTATAAAATTTTTGGCGCTTATTCCGGGCGGCCAATCGCGCGACGCGATAACACGGTGGAATCGGTTCATGCCACTGTTTACGAACGCTTCAACGACGCCAAACTCTCCTACAAACCGGCGAATTTAGTCGATTACGACACGCGCCGCGGGTTGCAGGCAAGATGATTCAAAAAAACGACACGGATGTTTGTAACGTTTTAACCCCAGCGTGTATCGGGTAAGTTCAGGCGGTTACCCGCCCAAACTCCCCTAAGAACCGTACATGATAGTTTCCCATCATACGGCTCAAGCACTCCAAAGGCATCAACCTTTTGGGGATGCCCAGCAACTCCACTTCAAACTCAGGCTTGAAATTTAGCGGCACATTCTTTCACGGCAATTTCCTTCTCCTTTGCCATTTGCCGTTTCAGAGCCGGTTTCACACGCAGATAGTCCTGTCGATCCAGCGCCGGTGTCCAATTCCGGCCTTTGCGCGCTTTAAAATAAATCGCGTATTCCGGATCAAACGGATTCGCCTGCTGTTTGATTTTGATATGCCGCACGATTGGCGTCCACGCCGCTTTGTGCAGGGCGTAAAGTTTGGACTCGCTATCCTGAGTCTTCACTCTCACCGCAAACGTCGTTCCGATGATCGGATTGGTGTGGAAGTGGAACTGTAAGATCATGCCTGTGCAAATTTTCTATAACATCTCCGACCTTTCGGCTTGGCCGGATCAGTCTTTTCAGAGTATGTCATTTTGGACATCTTCAGGTATCGATTTCGCGCGGCAGAATGGAGCAAGCGTAATTAGTATCAGTTGGAAATCAGCGCCGAGTACGGATATAACTAATGCCATTACGAGTGCCGCAACGCAAGGAAGAAACTCACTTGGCTGTATCCTTGTTGCGGCCTCCGGAAATGATTTCACCAATAGTGTTGCCTATCTTGCCAACCAAGATAACTATGTCATAGCCGTTGGCGCTACGGATCAAAACGATAATCGATGGGCATACAGTAATTATGGGCAATCTCTAGATGTGGTTGCGCCTAGTGGCAACGGTAATCCTCTAATTATTCCTGTTGATCCTTTTGACTGTCCAGGCCCCGCGCATGACATCTTAAAACTGAGGGGATATCTGGACAGCAGATGTGAGTGGAACCGCGGGATATAATCTCGACCTGTGTCGGTATACCAGTGATCCACCCATTGGAGGAGGGGCTGGTAACTATACCGCAAGATTCAGCGGAACTTCCGGCGCCACACCATTTGTTTCTGGTTTGGCAGCGTTAATTTTATCAATCAATCCGAACCTCGCTCGCCAGCAGGTACAAGACATTATTCAATCGTCAGCCGATAAGGTTCCTGGAATGGGAGGGCAAAATTTTCATCAGGAATATGGCTACGGCCGCATCAACGCCTACCAAGCCCTCTTACTCACCCACGCCTATTCCAACAAATCCATGTCTTCCACCGCCACTGCTTCAAACAACAGCCGGCGCATGGTAAGAACCAGTGATGGGACATATCATCTCGTCTTTGAATCAGGTGTCACTTCTGGTGTAAACACACTCAGCGAAATTTTTTATCGCAACTCTACCGACCTTGTCAATTGGAGCACCCCGGTACGTCTCAGCGCCGGCAATGAGCAAAATCGCTATCCGAGCATTGCGGAGCGCCTCGATGGCGCTAATAAAAAGCTATACGTCATTTGGCAGCGCAAAACCGGCACGAATACCTACGACATTTTATTCCGTCACTACAACGGCTCGGCTTGGGAAACGATACGAACGGTCACTGGCGGCATTTCTTCCAGCAACGATTCGCTTCCGGTCATTGCGATCGGCACGCCCTCGGCCGGCTTTGAAATGATGGCGGCTTATCGCACCGGCGGTGGCATCAAATCAAAACGTACGACCAGCACCAATGGCTCTAATTGGTCATCGATATCGGAAAAAGTGGTCACCAACAACACCAGCGCCCGCAATCCCAGCTTGGTGTATTGGGTTGACGACGTGCCAAATTTGAAGTTTCATGTCAGTTGGGATGAAGGCAGCAACGTCTGGCATCAAACTTTCAATAGCACAACCAATACCTGGGGAACGGCAACGAATATCAGCGCTGGAACGATGGCGAGCAATCACCAATACTCTTCCTATGCGGTTGCCGGCAATAATGACCGCCATGTGGTTTGGCAGGCGCTGGAATCCGAGGCCTATCTTAAACAAGTAATCTATCATAACAAGAATCTCTCCAATCTCTACACCGTCCTGGCCAGTTCGCAGTGGGATCATTTGCGGCCCAGCGTCATCGGCCACGCGGGAGCGGTGGCGACGGTCGTTTGCCATGATAACAGCAGCAACAAAAATATTCGCAAGCGGCGATACGACGGCACGAATTGGGAAGGCGGAGTATCCGGCTCCATCATCGCCAGCAACGGCATCGATGCTTCGATTTCCATCGCTAATCCGCCGGGCGCGGTTGCGGAAGCGGTGTGGCGCAGCACCGGCAGTTCTCCTTACGCGCTGACGGTAGGACCTTCCGGCGGCTTGAACAAGGGCACAGGTGCATGAAGCCGATGCACCGAATGCCAACAAGCAAATCACACCCGCGACGGCTATCGTACCGGTGATACCGCAACAGTTAGGTTTACGCATTTATCCCAATCCGTTCAATCCTTCCACGCAAATTCATTTTACGATGAAGGAGACTGGTCCGGCAAAATTGCGTCTTTATAATCTCAACGGCCAACTCATTCGCGAGTTATTAACTGAATCTCGTGTTGCCGGCGAACATACCTTGACGTGGGATGGCAGGGATACTCGCGGCGTGACGACGGCAAGCGGCGTTTATTTTATTCGCTTCGAGGCGGGAAATGAAGTGGCGGTCGGCAAGCTAATGCTGATTCGGTAATCGGCGGCTTCAAAATGTGTCGTGAAACAAAAGGCGGAGAATAATCCGCCTTTTTGTTTTTATCACGCAAAATTTGCTTGTGTCATTGCAAAATCTTTTTAGCTTTCAGGCGTAATCCTAATCAACTAAAAAAGGAGGACGCATGCTCAATTATGTTTGGCTGGCTTTGATGGCCATTTCGATTCTGGTTGCAGCCGGCAAAGATTTACACACGAGGCTCACCGACAAATATCGCGAGCAGGAGGATATTCCGGTTCAACTCGTTATAACCGAACCCGCAACCGCCGAGAACAAAACGGCGACCGCAATTTTGCAAATGCCGGCAGCGGAATTCAATCGTTATTACGCGCAAAATCTTGCCGGCGACACGCTGCGCATTCCGGCGCGGTTAATCATGCTCGGTGGCAATCGTGGCCGCATGATTGTGAACGCCGCCAGTGAGGGCGTGCCGGAATTTTGGCAAGCCATTGCCAGAGCGCAGGGGCATCCGGCGGAGATGCGCGCCAACGTCTCATTTAATCCTGCCACGGCTCAAGCCACATTCCGCCTTGAAAAAATCGGCTTTGAAAAACTCCAGGCCATCACGGAGGCGGCATTTAATTTCGCCAAAATTGCGGTGATAGACATTGCGCTGCCGTTGGTCGGCATCATGGCCTTATGGCTGGGCGTCATGAAAATTGCCGAGCAAGCCGGCATCATTCGTTTGCTGGCCGCGGCGATCGCGCCGATTACGCGCCGGCTTTTTCCGGAAGTGCCCATCGATCATCCGGCCATGGGCTCGATCGTGTTAAATACCGCCGCCAACTGGCTCGGACTTTCCAATGCCGCGACGCCGTTCGGCTTGAAAGCGATGGAAGAATTGCAGCAGCTTAATCCGAAAAAAGATACCGCAACCAATGCCATGGTGATGTTTTTGGCCGTTAATACCGCGAGCATTACGCTGATTCCCGCCACCATCATCGGCCTGCGCGTCGCGATGGGGTCGGCCAATCCGGCGGAAATTATCGGCACGACGATTTTTTCCAGTGCTGTCGGCACGGTCGCGGCGGTGATTGCCGTCAAGCTGCTCGGCAAGTTGCCGGCGTTTCGCAAAGATGATCCAAGTCACAACGAAGATTCGACTGTTTAACTTTAAAAAATGAAAAGAAAATATGAGTGATTTCATCCGCAGCTTTTTTGAAGTGATTTCAGTTTTGGCCATTCCATTCTTATTGTTGTTCATTCCGGTGGTCGGCTTTATTCGCAAAGTGAAAGTTTATGAAAATTTTGTTGAAGGCGCCAAAGAAGGCTTTCAAGTCGCGACGCGTATCATTCCGTTCTTGGTGGCGATTCTCGTGGCGATTGGCATGTTTCGCGCCTCCGGCGCCATGGATATTTTCGTCGCGCTTATTTCACCGATCACCAATCTCGTCGGCATGCCGGCGGAAGCGCTGCCTTTGGCGCTGATGCGGCCGCTCTCCGGCAGCGGCTCGCTCGGGTTGGTCACGGAACTGATGAAAACGCACGGTCCGGACTCGTTCATCGGCCGCCTCGCTTCCACGATGTATGGCAGCACGGAGACGACGTTCTACGTTCTCGCCGTGTATTTCGGCGCGGTGTCAATCTCGAAGACTCGCCACGCGCTGCCGGCCGGGTTGATCGCCGATTGCGTCGGGCTGCTCGCGGCGGTTTTAATTTGCCGTTTGGTCTTTGGCTGATCTGTAACTTTCTTCCTATTTATATCGTAAAATTGGACGCTATAAAATTCACACAATAAACCTTTTATTAAGGAGACTCGCCTCATGCAAAATTTCAAGTCTCTGTCGCAGGTGATTCGGGCGTTAATTTTGATCGGCGCCTGCAGCGTCCAACAGTTGGTCGCGGCACCGCAGCGCGATGATTCGGCCGGCACCGAAAAACTTGACAACAATTTCAAAGTCCGCACCGATAGCGATCTGCGTCTGCGTCTCGACGTTGACGCCGGTGAGGTGCGCATGTCGCGCGGCCAAAGTGAAGATCAGCTCACCGTCCATCTCGTTTATACCAAAAAACAATTTCGTCACGCCTTTCGTTTCAACGAACAAGAAAATTATCTCGAAATCCGTTTCGACAAGGACGGCTGGTTCGATCACGACGGCGATATGACGGCCGAGCTGGAGATCGAATTGCCGACCGAGGCGACGTTGCGCGCCGATTGCAAGATCAAAGCCGGCGAAGTGGACATGCAGCTTGGTGATTTGCGCCTCGCCGATTTTACCATGAGCGTAACCGCCGGCGAAGTCAATCTCGATTTCGATCAACCTAATCGTATCGAAATGGAATCGCTCGAGCTGAAGACGAGAATCGGCGAGTCAAAATTTCGCCATCTCGGCAACGCCCGCTTTCGTGACGCCGACATCAACTGCGGCATCGGCGAAATGACCATCGATTTCAGCGGTGCGATGCTGGCCTCGGCCGTCGCGAGAGTCGATCTCGATATTGGCGAAACCGTCATCGTCCTGCCGCAGGAGGCCGGCGCCAAACTTTCCGTTTCGAAATTTCTCTTTCTCTCACACATCGACATGCCGTTTGACCTGCGCAAAGACGGGCGCTATTATTACACCGAAAATTATGGCAAAGCCGGACAGGATTTTCAATTGCGCATCAGCTCCGGCATTGGCGAGCTGCGCATCGAGCGGCCGTAACACAGACGGCCCGTCGGTTAATTCTCTAAAGAATAAAAGAGGAGGGAGAATTATGCAAAATTCTCAATTATTAAGCACCATTTTCTTGATCGCCGCCATTTCAAATTTTGTTCACGCTAATACTTTCGAAGAAATCGCCAAAACCGAAGAGCGAACATTTGATTTCAATGCCGGCGGCAGAATTCAAGTCATCGGCGACGCCGGTTTTATCCGGGTGGAATCATGGGACAAAAACGAAGTTTATTTGCGCTACACCAAACGGGTTTGGGACAGCAGTCGTCGCGGCGCCGAAAAGCGCCTGGAAGATTTGCAAGTAGAGATCAACGATCAACCGGGACAGCTCAACATTCGCCAGCTTCCCGGATTCGAAGAACATGATTTCCACTTTTTTGACATTTTTGACCCGGATCGCTGGGGCCATTCTCGTCACGCCTCGCGTATTGAATTTGAATTGAAAGTGCCGCGCCAGTGCCATTTGATTTTAGAATCCGACGAAGGCGAAATCACCGTGCGGCAGATCGAAGGCGAAGTGAAAGTCGATAGCGACGAAGGTAATATTGATTTGGAAAATTTGTCGGCCGGTGAAGTTTCGGCTGAAACCGACGAAGGCGAAATCGATTGCCGCAATTTGCAGCTTGGTGATTATCGCCTTCAACTCGCCAGCGACGAAGGCACTTTGCGAGCGAGTGAGGTGGCGGCCCGCTCGGTTTGGGCCGAAACCGATGAAGGTGACATCGTGCTATTGCGAATCAATGCCGGTGGCGGCAAGCTCAACAGCGACGAGGGCGACATTGAATTGGAGACCATGCGTTTCGATGAAGGCTCGTGGAATTTCACAACGGACGAAGGCGATGTCGAGCTTTTTGTTCCGGCCAATGCCGATGCGGAAATTTCGCTTGAAAGCAACGACGGCAATATCCGCTCGGATTTTGATCTCGCGCGCGTATCGGATGATGAAGATAACGTCGAACGCCGCACCGGTCGATTAGGTGAGGGCCGCGCCCGTCTGGAAATTTACACCGATGAAGGCGATATAAGTTTGCGCCGCCGAT
>Ga0247727_10012008_pt1 | contig 14963 bp, 10 predicted proteins | sample WisWelCaveWW1625_FD_202498 | JGI IMG/M metagenome (GOLD analysis project Ga0247727, IMG submission 202498) | Biofilm microbial communities from Wishing Well Cave, Virginia, United States - WW16-25 | ecosystem: Environmental > Aquatic > Deep subsurface > Groundwater > Cave microbial mat | place... | reverse complement strand
ACACCGAAAGTCGCGTGCCACGAATGGCAAGACTGCCCCCCAGCAGATCCGGATCGGCCACGATCCACTGGTAGTCCTTGTACGGCTTGGGCTCAAACTCGGGCATGCCCACTCCTTAAGATATCAGCGAGGGTTGCGGGATGCTACTTCGCCGTCGCCCCGCCATCCACAACAAACGTTTGCCCGGTCACGAAGGTCGACTCATCCGAGGCCAGATACAACGCCATCCCGGCGATCTCCTCGGGCCGGCCGACCCGGGGGATGGGCTGGGTGGCCTGGAGGTGCTTCATGTGCTCCTCGTTCTCCCAGAAAAACGCGCTGAAGTCGGTCTGGATCAACCCCGGGGCGATGTTGTTGACGCGGATGCCGTGCTTGCCGAACTCCGCCGCCCACACGCGCGTCATCATAATGAGACCGGCCTTGGTGAAGCTGTAGCAGAGCCCGCCGGTCTGCGGGCGCAGTCCGGCGATGGAGGCCATGTTGATGATGGAGCCGCCCGTGCCGCGCTCGATCATTTTCGGCACGACCAGCTTGATCAGCCGGTGCGCCGCCAGCACGTTCACCTCGATGGTCTTCAGCAGGGCGTCGTCGGAGACCACCAGCGCCGGACCCTGCCCGATGTTGGTGCCGCTGTTGTTCACCAGGATGTCGATGGGTCCGAGCTGCTTCTCGGTCTCCGCCACCAGCGCCTGCAATTGATCGCTCTTGCCGACGTGGCAGGCGACCGGCACGGTGCGACCCGGCAGGCCGGCGAACTCCCGGGCCGCCTCCTCCAGATTCTCCATCTTGCGGCTGGCGATCACCACGTTCGCTCCAGCTTCGGCGAACCTCCGCGCCACCGCCTTGCCGATGCCGCGCCCGCCGCCGGTCACCAACGCCACTTTGCCCTTCAGACTAATCGATACACTCATGCTTCTCCCTTTGCCACGGACGCGTAGAGTCTCCTCATGCCCCGCAGCCAGCGGTCGTAATCGGTCGCCTTGCGCCGGAAATACTCGGCGACTTCCGGATGCGGCAGGATCAGAAACTGCTCCGCGGCCAATCCCGCGACAACCGCCTCGGCCACCTGCTCCGGCTCCAGCGCGCCCTCCAACAGCAGATCCCGGCCCATGCGGCCGGAACTCATGAGCATATCCGTTTTCACACCCTGCGGGCACAGTGCCGAAACTCGAATCCCGCGATCCCCATAGGTGATCGACAGCCATTCGGCGAACGCCAGCGCGGCGTGCTTGGTCACCGAATACGGAGCCGAGCCGATCGCCGTCAGCAGGCCCGCCGCCGAGACTGTCTGCAATAGATATCCCGCGCCGCGCGCCAGCATTCCCGGCAACACCGCCCGCGCCGCGTAGATGTGCGCTTTCACGTTGATCGCCCAGATGCGCTCCCAGCCGGCGTCGTCCACTTCCTCGCCGCCGCCAATCGAGATTCCGGCGTTGGAGCAGAACAGATCGATGCGGCCGAACACGCCGGAGGCGTGATCCACCAGGTGTCGGACGGCGGCTTCGTCGGCCACGTTGCCGCCGACGGCGATGCCGCCGGTTTCCGCCGCCACCGATCGCGCTCCAGCCGCGTCCATGTCCGCCACCACCAGCCCCGCCAGCCCTTCGCGCGCAAAACGCCGGCACAGCGCGCGGCCGATGCCGCCGGCTCCGCCGGTTACCACGACAACCTTGTCTCGCAGTTGCATGCTATCTCCCCGTGAACGCCGGCGCGCGCTTCTCCAGGAAGTGGGCTACGCCTTCCTTGAAATCCTCGCATTGCAGGCTCGCCACCATCTCAACGACGGCCGCGTCGAAAGATTCCGCCAGCGACTGGAATTGCGCCTCCCAGATCTGCTTCTTCATGATGCGCAGCGAGCGCGGGGAAACCGACTGCGCCAACTCCTTCGCGAACGCCTGGGCCGCCTCCGCGAACCCTTCCTCGGGCAGCACGCGCGTCACCAGGCCGATCCGGTGCGCCTCGGCCGCGTCGATCATGCGCGAGCTGAACAACAGGTCGATGGCCGCCGGCAGCCCGACCAGCCGCGGCAAAATCCACGCCACACCATATTCGGCGATCAGACCGCGCCGCGAGAAGATGGCGCTGAATCGGGCCGCGCTCGACGCGATGCGGATGTCGCAGTACAGCGGGATCACGAACCCCAGCCCCACCGAGGCGCCGTTGATCGCCGCCACAATCGGCTTGGGCACCGACAGCAGCCAGGCGTACTTCTTGCGGAACTGGTCGGGCACTCCGTTTTCCACCGGCAGATCGCCCGTGATGCGCCGGTGCGCTCCCAGCCCGCTCTGGGCGGCTGTGGAGAGCAGGCTCATGTCGGCTCCGGCGCAGAAGCCGCGGCCCGCGCCGGTGATCACGATCACCCGCGCATTTTCATCAGCCGCCGCCTCGTGAACCGCCGCCGACACTTCCTCTTCCATCCGCGCGGTCCAGGCGTTCATCCGGTCAGGCCGGTTCAGCGTGATCGTCGCCACATGATCCGCCACCGAATATAGAATCTGTTCGTACCCCATGCTCATCTCCTATTTCTTCTTCCTCTGTGTCCTCTGTGCCTCTGTGGTGATTTCTTCTCCGCGCCCTCCCACCCACACGGGACTCGTCCAGGCCTGCTCGCCGTCGGCCTGCGTCACCCGCAGATAGTAATAATCGCCCTCGCTCCCCGGCGCCGTGTCGCTGTACTGGAAACTCGCCGCTCTCGAAGTTCTTTCCCGCAGCAGTTGCAGCGAGACGGTGTCGCGGAATTCGTCGCTGCCTACGTCGCGCACCAGGCGGCCGCCTTTGACCTCATTGAACGGCAGCTTAACCGACTGCGCCTCCAGCCCGCGCGGCTGATAGCGCGAGCCGCCGGCGGCGATGCCTTCCCGCGCCGCCTCCAGCTCGACTTCGATCGACGTGGCCGCCCCAGCTTCTTCCAGGCTCAGCAGGAATCCGTCGCTGTCGCCGCGAGTCTCGAGCGCGAACGCGACTTCGTTGCCCTCCTGCTTCCACGCCTTCTCCACCAGGCGATCGAGGTGAATTCCCGTCACCCCCGCCAGCCGGGCGCCGACAACGCGCAGCTTCCCATTCCACGGCCGCGCCCCGCGCGGAATGTCCAGCTCCTCGGTCGGCGGATTCGATGCCGACCGGAACAACACCTGGGCCTGGAGCGTGCCGCGCATTTCTCCGGAGATTAGGTCCTGGCCATAGATGGTCCGGCCGTTGCGCACCACCTCGATGCGATCGAGCGGCGCCGTGCCCGCCACCTGCGCCTTCAGCAGCCGCGACGGCGAGGACGGCGCGCGTGCTCCCATGGGCTGGCCGTTGAGCGTGAAGTCGATCACAATGCGCTCGCCGGAGGTGGCGTAGGTGGCGCGGGTTTTCATGGCGTCGAAGATGGTATTGCGATTCAGCTTCGCGGCCACCACCGCCGCCAGGCCGCCCCGCGTGTAGCGAGCCGCGCGGGCGTAACCCGGGTGCCCCTGGTGGTGATCCGACGCCGCGATCACGCCTACCGGCTCACCGCGCGCCAGAAACTTGTTGCCGTAGTATTCGAAGCTCCCGTGGAAGGAATAGATCTCCACTAGGTTCTGCAATTCCCGGTCCGTGATCAGCCAGGTCCCCGAGTTATGGCAGTGCGGGACCACCAGCACGCCGCGGGGGTCGTTGGTGCGCTTCAGCATCTGGTAGAGCTTCGTGATGTCGCTGGCGCCTTCGCGGATGCCGGCCGTGCGCCCGTCGTCGTCGCGGAAGTAGACGTTGTGATGCCCGCCGACGGTCCAGGCGCCCGTCCATTCATAGCTCTTGAAGGTGATGAACCGCCCCGGATCGTTGTATTTCTTCGCCGCCTCGGCGATGGCCCGCCACTGGTGGCGCGTCATCCACAAGTCGTGCTCCGACAGCGTGCAGAAATCCAGGTAGGCGAAATCGCGGCCGAAGCGGAAGTAGCCATCTTCGGTTCCCTGCCCGTCGGCGAAGCCCGTGTGCCCGTGCATCTCGCCCCAGTAGATCCGGTTCACAGGCTTCCGCCGCACGAGCACCGGGTTGGCCGCGCCTTGGATCGACCCTTCCCGCGACCGCGCCGTGAAATAATGCGCGCCCTCGGCCTCGATACTCACGTCCTCGATGGAGAATGCGTTGGGACGCCCGGTCTCCACGGCGCGGAAGAGCTTCCCGTCCAAGAAGATATCCAGCGCCGGCGAGGGGCCACCGGCCGGATTCATCAGGCTGTCCTCGATGCGGAACCTGAGCGGGAACTTCTCGCCGACATCGACAATCGACGGGACCACCATGCTGAGCGCCGCCGGCGCGCCACCCACCACCTGCATCCCCGGGTTCTCCAGGTACACCGAGGTTCCGCGGCCGTCGAAGTCGACGTAGAGCGGCAGGATGAAGCGATCGTTAGTTACCGTCTGGACACGGAAACCCGGGCCGCCGCCGGAGCGGTCGCCGATCACCAGCGTGATGCTCTCGCCTTTGTCGAGCGAGCCTTCCTCGATGGTGATCTTCGGCAGCACCACCGGATTCTCCACCCGGAAGCTGCCGTGCACACCCCAGCGGCTGCCTTCGCCGATCCTCAGCCGCACCGAAGGATCGGAACACCGCACGCTGACGAAGTTGGCCCCGCGCGGGTTGCGCACCTGCGGTAATCCGTGATCGGACCCGAAATGCTTCCCCAGCAGCAGGCTCCCGCCCGCGCTGATCGGCACATCCCCGGCCGTGTAGACGATCTCGACGCGATTCCAGGTGTCCACCACCAGCGGGCCATCCAGTGGCCCGGCGCGCACTATGCCGAGGCCGTTGGGATGCTGCTGTTTCAGCGCCAGCTCGCGCACGAAATGATCCACGCCGGCCACCTGCTGGTCCGTCAGCCGCTGCTGGCCCGACTTCACGAGCGCCACCGTCGACGTCAGCTCCTGCGGGATGGCCGCGCCCGCCAGCGACAGCCGGTCGGACCAGTCGTCCAATACCTCGGCTCGCGCCGCGATGTTCGCTCGCGTGGCCGGCGCGCTCGCGGTGTCCTCGATCAACTGCCGCACGCGCGCATCCAGGTCCGGCGGCTGCGACCCGGCCCGCCACGCCAGCGCCGCCGCCAGCAGCCCCGCGGCGATCGCGATGCGGTTCATGCGGGGCCGCCCTTGGACGGAAGGAACGGATAGACCCAGTGGTTGAGATAGTTCTCCGCGACGGGATTTCCGGCGATGCCGTATCCCGCCGGCCACTCTTTCCCCGGCAACAGGTAGGTGCCGAACAAGCGATCGAGCAGCGGCAGGTGGACCGCGAAGTTCTTGTCGATGGCGCGCGCCTCGGCCCCGTGGTGCCAATGGTGAAACCGCGGCGTGGCGATCAGACGCTCCAGTGCGCCGAAGTCGATCCCCACGTTGGCGTGGATGAAGATGGCATGGAAGGACACGAACACCAGGTAGGCGAATACCGGCCCGTTAGCGAAACCCAACAGGAACAGCGGGACGAAGGTCAGCCCGCGGGTGACGGCGATATCCACCAGGTGCAGGCGCGAGCCGGCCAGCCAGTCCATCCGCTCGCAGGAATGATGGATGGCGTGGAACTTCCACAGCCACGGCACCCGATGGAAGAGGCGGTGGACCCAATACTCAGTGAGGTCGGCCACCACCAGGATCTCGATGAATTGCAGCCAGTACGGCTGCGCCGCCACCGCCGCCTGGAAGCGTGGGTTGACCGCCCAGGAAAAGAACGTTTTCGCCGGCAGCAGCGTCAGGAACACCGAGACCTGAATCAGCAGGTGACTGCTGAAGAAGTGCGCCAGGTCGGTGCGCCAGCCCTGGCGGAAGATTCCCTGTTCCTTCAGCCGCGCGAAAATGCGCTCGATGGGAACAAACAACAGCGACAGCACCAGCAAGTTCAGCAGGAACCAGTCCAGGCCGAGATAGCCGGCGGATCGAACGGGACCATCAATGGGAACTTCCCAGCCGCCCAGCAGCACCGCCAGCGTCGTCAGGCCGATCCCGGAGAGCCCGAGGGCCTTCCTTCGCCGCAGCACGATCGAGATCCAGCCAGAGGTGAACGACGCCAGCAGCACGAAGTGGATCAGCCCGCGCATGAAGGGCACGGGATAGATCTCGCGCAGCGACGGCGTGGTCAGCCGCTCGGGGAAGAGCAGGCAAAGCACGCCACCCAATCCCATTGTCCCCAGGAGGGTCGATAGCACACCGCTGATCCAGCCTTCACCGAAGCCCGTTGGCTCCGGTTCCGTCATGCCGGCCCCTCATCGGCGGCGCGCGGCAGCCCGAGCGCGGCCACCAGTCGCTCGCACGCCCGGAAGAAGCGCACTTTGTCCAGCAGCGGATTCAGCCACCCCATGGTCACGCAGTAGGAGCCATCGTGTCCGGCCCGGTGATGCAATTCATGGACCAGCGGAGCCAGCACCAGGCGCCGCCGTTGCAGCCAACGGATCAGCGGTGGAGTGTCGGGCGCGTGCGCCCAGGCGTGAATCTGGTTAGTCGCCAGAATGCCCAGCGCCAGGAACAGCAGAGTCGCCGCGGCGAAGATTGAACCACCGGGGCCGCGCCACTCCGCCCATCCCAGCAGCGGCAGCATCACCAGGCAACTGTTGCCGTTCAGTTCCAGAAACCCGTGGCGCGTCAGCGCCATGGGATCGCGATGGTGCTCGCGGAACGGCGCCACGAACATGCGACCCAGCGCCGAGTCTTCTTTCAGGAAGGTGTCGAAAAACCAATGCACCAGGCCGGAGAAGAAATCAGCCAGGACCATCGCCAGCGGCAAGGCCGCCGCCACTGCAATCCAATCGGCGGGCTGCTCCGCGACACGCGCCAGCCGCGCCGCCAGCCGCGCCGCCAGCGCCGCGAAGGCGGTGATGGCGCAAGCTTCGACGAGCATAATCCACCGCGGACGCCGCTGCTGGCTCATGGGGATACTGTTGTTATACCATCCCAGAGAAAGGAGGGCTGCCCTGACGCCGCCGGAAAAGCCTGTCTCGCCACAGAAGTCTGAACCATCCGGGCAGACGCAGACCGTGATTCCGTCCGGCAGGCAACTTGGTTCCTACCAGGTGAGGTCCCTGCTGGGCAAGGGCGGCATGGGCGAAGTGTATCGCGCCCATGATCCCAAGCTCGCGCGTGACGTCGCCATCAAGACGCTGCCGGCGGAGTTCGCCGGCCATGCCGAATGGCTGGCGCGCTTCCAGCGCGAAGCGCGTATGCTGGCGGCGCTGAATCACCCGAACATCGCGGCGCTGTATGGCCTGGAAGAGTCCGGCGGTGTGCACTACCTGGTGATGGAGCTGGTGGAAGGTGAGACGCTGGCCGAGCGTCTCCACAGGGCCAGCCCACTTGCGCCCAACGAGGCTCTGGAGATCTGTGCGCAGGTGGCCGAGGCGCTCCAGGCCGCGCACGAGAAGTCGATCACCCATCGCGACATCAAGCCCGCCAATATAAGGTGACGCCGCAGGGCCGCGTGAAGGTGCTCGACTTCGGGCTGGCCAAACCCTCCGGAAAAGCGGGGACGAGCGGGGAAGCGGCGCTGACGGAATACGGCACGGAGCAGGGGCGCATCATCGGCACGCCCGGTTACATGAGCCCAGAACAAGTGCGCGGACTGGAGGTGGATGCTCGTACCGACATCTGGGCGTTCGGCTGCGTACTGTACGAGCTGCTGGCGGGACAGCGGGCATTCCGGGGCCAGACGATCAGTGATGTGCTGGCCAGAGTGCTGGAGCGCGAGCCCGACTGGAAGGATCTGCCGGTCGCCACGCCGGCGAAGGTTCGGAGCTTGCTGGCGGAATGCCTGGAGAAAGATCCTGGCCGGCGGCTTCAGAGCATCGGAGAGGCCCACCGGCGCATCGCGGAGGCTCAGAGCCGCGGCCGGGGACTGACGCGCCGGCAACTCGCGGCGGCATCCGGATTGGCCGCGGCCGCCGCGCTGGTGGCCGCCGCGCTCGATGTGGGTAGTTTGCGGTCGCGCCTGGCGAGCGCATCGCCAGCCATCCAGTCCGTCGCCGTCCTCCCTCTCGCCAATCTCTCCGGAGATCCGGCCCAGGAGTATTTCTCCGACGGACTCACCGACGCACTGATCACGAGCCTCTCCCGCATCAGCGCCTTGAAAGTCATCTCGCGCACGTCCATCATGCAGTACAAGGGCGCGAAGAAGACGTTGCGCGATATCGCGCGCGAGCTGGGTGTGGAAGCAATCATCGAGGGCTCCGTCGTGCGTTCCGGCGGCCGGGTGCGCATCAATGCCCAGTTGATCCAGGCGGCCACGGAGAAAAACCTCTGGGCCGAAAGCTACGAACGCGACATGCAGGACCTGCTGCGCTTGCAAAGCGAAGTGGCCCAGGCGATCGCGCAGCGAGTTCAGGTCACCCTCACCCCGCAGGAGCAAACACGCCTGGCGGCCCGGCAGAGGGTGAACCCCGAGGCGTACGACGCCTACTTGAAGGGTTGCGTGCATTACTACAGGGTGACGCCGGAGGATTTCGAAACCGCGATGAAATACTTCCGGCTGGCGCTGGAGAAGGATCCGAACTTCGCGCAGGCCTACGCGGGGATCGCCTGGGTGGAGGGCAGCCGGGCTCATATCGGGATGACGCCGCCCGAGGATGGGTGGCCCAAGGCGAAGGCGGCCGCGGCGAAGGCTCTCTCCCTCGATCCGGCGCTCACCGAGGCTCACGGCGCGCTGGCGGTGGTGCACTATCTATATGACTGGGATTGGACGGCCGCGGACGCGGAATTCCGGCGCGCCCTGAAACTGGATCCCAACAACGCACTGATGCAGGCCACCTACGCCGAGTTTCTGGCCGTGTTGCACCGTTGGGACGAGTGGGAGCCCCGAATCCGGCGCGCCCTGGAGTTGGATCCCAACAATGCCTTCTTCCAGGCTCTGTATGGCATGCAGTTGCTTTTCCGCCGCCGCTACGATGACGCCATGGTCGAATTGCGGAAGGCCCTTCCAATGGATCCAAATTCCCTGGTGACGCACTTCACTCTCTGGCAGGCCTACTACCTGAAACGCATGCAGCCGGAAGCGTTTGCGGAGGCTAAAACGTCCCTTTCGCTCTGGGGGCAGGCCGAAGCTGCCGAGGCGCTTCAGCGCGGCTACGCCCGAGGGGGATATCGCGAGGCCAACCGCCTCGCGGCGGAGAGTCTCGCGGCGCGCGCCCAACGCGAATATGTCACGCCGTTCATTGTCGCCGCTTTCTACGTGGAGGCGGGGCTGAACAGCCGGGCCGTGGATTGGCTGGAGAAAAGCTTCCTGGCGCACGACTCCCAGGTCGTCTATGTGAACGTGGACCCGACTTTTGACGTCCTGCGGGACGATCCGCGGTTCCAGGCGCTGCTGAGCCGTCTCAAGTTCCCGCCGCGTTGAGTTGCACCTGCTCGCTGCGCCTTCAGCGATACCCGGCGGCCTGCAACTCAAACAGTCGAGCGTAGCGGCCTTCGGCCCGCAGCAATTCCTCGTGGGTACCCAATTCCGTCACTCGCCCATCCGCAATTACGGCGATTCGGTCGGCGATGCGCACGGTCGAGAACCGGTGCGAGATCACGATCCCGATCCGTCCCTTGAGATTCTCTTTCAGCTCGGCGAAGATTCCCGCCTCCGCTTCCGGGTCCAGCGAGGAAGTGGGCTCATCCAGAATCCAGATGTCGGCGTCGCGATACATGATGCGGGCCAGCGCCAGGCGCTGCCACTCGCCGCCGGAAAGATCGTGCCCGCCTTCGAAGAGCCGGCCCACTTTGGAATCGAGCCCGTTCGCCATCTTCTTCACCAGCCAATCGCTGCGCGCGTCCACCAGCGCCTCCATCACGCGTTCGTCGCTGACGGGGCCGTCGGGCCGGCCCATGACGACATTCTCCCGGATGGACAGTTCGTAACTCACGTAGTCCTGAAACAGCACGCCGATGCGGCTGCGCAGAACCTCGGGATCCAGATCCTTCAGATTGACGCCGCCCACGCGCACCGCTCCCTGGTCCGCGTCATAGAAGCGCAGCAGCAGCTTGACGATGGTGCTCTTGCCGGCCCCGTTCTCGCCCACCAGCGCGAGCAGCTCGCCAGGACGGATGTGCAGGCTCAAACCCTCCACGGCGGGCTCGGTTCCGCCAGGGTAGGAGAAGTTGACGTTGTCGAATTCGATTCCATCGGCGCGCCACTTCTCCGGCGGATGCGGCTGGGCGGGGACGGGGACCAGCCGGTCGATCGCCAGGAACGAAAAGTAGTCGTCGAGGAACGTGGTGTGCTGGTCCACCGCCACGAAGGTGCTCGAAATCTGTCCCAGGGTTCCGGCCACCGCCGTGAAGGCACCGATCACCAGCACGACTCCGCCGGGGTCAATGGTGCCTGCCACTCCCCGGGCAGCGACGAATACGTAGGCGAGCGCGAGGGTGGTCCCCGTGACCAGCCCGGTGAGCATCGAGATGCGCGTGGCCGACCGGTACATGTGCTGCCGCTGCTGGAACAGGTCCTCGGTGAGTTTCCGATGCCGCCCGAGCAGGTAGTCGGCCAGCACGTACGCCCGGATTTCCTTGGTCGAGCGCGGCTGGACCAGCAGGTCGCCCAGGTACTCGCGTTCCCGCTCCTCGGGCGTCTCCTTATAGAAGAACTCGTAGAGACGAGACGTTATCCGGCGCTCCAGCGCGAGCGAAAGCACCGCCGCCGCCAACGCCAGAACCACCAGCAGGTAGTGCAGGCTGGCCAGCAGCGAGGCCATCAGCACGATCGTCACCAGGTTCCCGGACAAGCCCAGGACAGACCAGGTGAGGTCCCCGGGCCGCCAGGAGACGTCGCGCTTGGCGCGCGCCAGCCGATCGTGCCAGTCGGAGTTATCGAAATGGCCCAGATCGATTTTCGACGCCTTCGCCAGTAACCGGCGTTCCGCCTCCAATTGCACGCGGCGGACAAACAGGTTCCTGCCGTAGCCCATGTAGGAGCCCACGGCGCGCTGCACGGTGGCGGCCAGCCACAAGCCGATCAGGATGGGAATCAGGTCGTTGAATTGAAGCCGCTGGAGGCGGGCCTCGGCGATGCGGTTGACCAGGCTCGCTCCCAGGTAGACCGCGATGGGCGACATGGTCGAGCTGGCCATCCCCAGCAAAGAATAGCGGAGCAGCGAGCGCGGCGAGGCCGCCCAGGCGAGCGCCATGCCCTGGCGCAGGTTCTTCCTCACCCTGCGGGCGCGGCCTTTCGTTGTGGAGGCGCTGGGTTGCACCGCTGGGGTCCGAATCCGCGATTACCGTTCGGCCACGGCTACTGGCGGACCCTTCAGGTACCGGCTGGCAAACGTGAGGAAGACCGGCCAGTTCGGACCGGGAGTGTGCCCCCCGCTGTGCTGGCGGAAGGAAATGTCCCCGTCAATGAGCGTGGTCTCGATCGGAGGAAACTCCGTGGTCCCCATGTCCTTTTTGCCGAGAAGCCGGTACACCGGCCCGGCCCCTGCTGCGGCCAGGAACATGCCCTTGGCGTCCACCCATCCATCACCGTTTGTGGCGCCGGCTCCGATGAACACGGGGCGGGGCGCGCACAACGCCACCAGCTCGTGGGAATCGACAGGCAGATCGCTCCACTTCAGCGGGCCGGCGTACTTGAGGTAGTTGCCGGCCATCCAGTGGTACTCGCTCGGGGCGGCTACGTTTTCCACCAACTCGCCCCAAGCGCGACGATGCAGCTTGGCCCCGCCGGCGCCGGAGGAGCTGACATAGGCGATTGCGAATCGCTGGTCGTAGGCCATGCCGACCAGTGTGGCCTTGCCATACCGGGAGTGGCCCTCCAGGGCGACTTGCCGGGCGTCCACGGACTTGTCGGTCTCGAAATAGTCGAGGGCGCGACTGGCGCCCCAGGCCCAGGCGCGCAACGCTCCCCAATCGTCCAGCTTGCGCGGCTGGCCCTTGTTGACCAGCCCGATGATGCCTTTGGTCAGGCCGGCGCCGTTGTCGGCCTGAATGCTGTTGGGGACGAGGATCGCATAGCCCCAACCCTTGGCCAGAACCTGCTGCTGCCAGGTGGGCCCAGCGCCACCCGGGCGTGGAGGCGGTGGTCCCTTGCCGGGAAAGCGCGGGCCGCCGAATCCTCCGAAACCGAACTCCATGACCACGGGCACGGGGCCGGTCGCGCCAGCCGGAGTGGTTAATGTCAGTTGTATGTCGACGGTGACCAGCGGGTAGGAGGAATTATCCACATGACCCACGAGCCGTTTGACGATCACGGGAACATCGCCGTTGGTTTCCCGGGCCGTACTGGTGACTTCCCAATTCACCTTGGGGGTGACTTTCGGGGCGCGCCCATAGATCTCGCGGTCAAACTCCTCGACGATCTGCGCGCGCCGCTGCCTCCACCACGCGTTGGCGTCCTTGACTTTCTTGCCGTTCTTGAAGGTGAGAGGGTCCGGCAAATCCGGATAAGGATTAGCCTTGGACTCATCGTAGTTGGCGGCATTGAGAGCGGTGCGGTCCCTGCCGTTCGCACCTTGCCGCAAGGAAGGGATGCGCAGCAGGTCCATGGTTCTCTGGTGGTCCTGCTGGGTGGTCAGCTCCACCGGCGGCGGCAGACTACCGGCAGCCGGCTGAGCGGGACTGGCGGCAGGCCCCGGCAGGCCGCCGGCAACCGCCAGCAGCGTCAAGCCAAGGCGCCATCGCATGAATCGTTGGGTACGCACGGATACTCCCCCGCCATTGCCGATTGTTTCACTTTGGCGGGTTGCGGGTCAAACCAGATCTCGTCACCTTCTTGGCGATGGGGTACAATCCTACGGAGGTGGGGTCTGATGCGATTCATCCATACTCTTGCCGTTTTTGGCTGGGCGGTTGCCGGCTGTTACGCACAGTCCACTTTTGCCACGCTTCAGGGCACGGTGCGCGACCCCACGGGCGCCGTGGTCCCGCGCGCGGTGATCAAGGTCCGCAACACCGGCCAGAACACCACGGTCGAAACCTCGACCAACGATCTGGGCAACTACGAAGCGCACAACCTGAATCCGGGCGACTACGAGCTGACCGTGGAAGCGGTTTCGTTCAAGAAATTCGTGCATGGCTCGATCCAGCTCACCGCCCGTCAGGTGGCGCGCGTGGACGCGCGGCTGGAGGTGGGCGCCACCCAGGCGGAGGTCACCGTCACCGCCGGCTCCCCGGTAGTGGCGACGGAAACGTCCACGATCGACGACTCGCGCTCGAACCGCGAGATCCTCGCCATGCCGCTGAACTTCCGCGCCGCCAACACCAGCCTGATCGCGGTGATCGCGCTGGCGCCCGGCGTCCAGGTGCGCGGCGGCTCCAATAATTACTCGATCTCCGGTAGCCGCCAGTCGCAGAACGAAACTTCCGTCGACGGCATCTCGACCTTGGGCATGCGTAACCACGATGTACTGATCGACGCCTACCCGTCGGCGGAGATCGTCCGCGAGCTGCGCATCAGCTCGGTCTCCAACAGCGCCGAGTTCCAGGGCGCGGCCAACGTCGACGCCGTGTCCCGATCCGGCGAGAACGCCTTCCATGGCAGCCTGTTCGAGTACCACCAGAACGGCGCCTTCGACGCGCGCAACACTTTCGCCAACGTGGTGCCGTTCAAAGTGGCCAACACGTTCGGCGGCAGTCTGGGCGGGCCGCTGATGCTGCCGCGCCTCTACAACGGCCGCAACCGCACCTTCTTCTTCATCGACTACGAAGCCAACCGCCGCGCCGCCAAGTCCGTGCTCGCGCCCACCGTCCCGCTCGACTCCATGCGCCGCGGCGACTTCTCGCAAGTCCGCGGCCTTACCCTGCGCGATCTCAGCGGCCAGCCGTTCGCCGGCAACCTGATCCCCGCCAGCCGTCTCAGCTCGACCTCGCTCGGCCTCCAGGAGTTCTACCCGCGGCCCAACTTCGGCCCGTCCGACCTGCTGTCTCAGAATTTCCGCGGCTCGTTCCCGACCAAGGTGAAGTCGGATCAGTTCGACGCCCGGCTGGATCATCACCTCAGCAGCCGCCACTGGGGGTTCGCGCGATTCAGCTTCAAGAACCTGAACAACGGCTCCGTCAGCTTCAGCCTGCCCACCATCGGCCCCAGCCGCGAGACGCCCCACATCCGCATGCTCACCGTCTCGGACAGCTTCACTCTCACTCCCCGGCTGATCAACGAATTCCGCGCCGGCTTCGCGCGCCAATGGCGCCGCATCGAAGGCCCACTCCACGGGCCCACCATCATCCGCCAGCTCGGCATCCAGGGCCTGAATCCGGATCTGCCGGACCGGCCGGGCTTCCCGCAGATCTCGATCACCGGCTTCACCACCCTGTCGCAGGCCACCTTCGACAACGAGCTAAGCGGCAGCAGCGAGTTCCAGGAGCACATGACCTGGGTGCGCGGCGCGCACACCATGAAATGGGGCGCCAGCGTGCGCCTGCTGCGCGTCACCAACATCACGAATGTCTCCGGCGCCGGCATGTTCGGCAACTTCACGTTTCAGAACACCTACACCGGCAACGGCTACGGCGATTTCCTGCTGGGCGTCCCTACCACCACGCAGCGCATCGTCGCTCGCCGCCGCGCCGAGGGTTTCACCCGCAACTGGAATTTCTTCTGGCAGGACGACTGGAAGATCACCCCGCGGCTGACCGTCAACTACGGGCTGCGCTACGAATACCATCCGCCGTTCCGCGACCGCTTCGGGTACATCTCGACGTTCGATCCCATCACCGGCCGCGTGATCGTGCCCACCAAGGCGATTGACGCCACCGAGCCCGTGTTCCGCGCCACCATCGGCGACACGCCCATCATCACGGCACGCGATGCCGGCCTGCCCGAATCGCTGCGCAAAAAAGACCTGAACAACTTCGCCCCCCGGCTGGGCTTCGCCTTTCGCCCCTTCCGCGACAACCGCACCGTGGTCCGAGGCGGCGCGGGCCTGTTTGTCAACGATCTGATCGGCGCCGTGTTCGGGTCGCTGCGCAACATTCATACCGCCTCGACGGAAACGTTCACCAACCGCGTCACCGCCGGCACGCCGTTTCTGCAGTTCCCGCGCGCCTTCCCCA
>Ga0247727_10012007_pt1 | contig 14965 bp, 8 predicted proteins | sample WisWelCaveWW1625_FD_202498 | JGI IMG/M metagenome (GOLD analysis project Ga0247727, IMG submission 202498) | Biofilm microbial communities from Wishing Well Cave, Virginia, United States - WW16-25 | ecosystem: Environmental > Aquatic > Deep subsurface > Groundwater > Cave microbial mat | place... | reverse complement strand
ACCTGGGGTCACAAGTGCAGGCAAAGACCGGATCATTGTTTTCTGGCGAAGTGAATTGTGGAAGAATTCAAGGAGTGACTATATGAATTCTGTTACCGGGAGAAATCTGGCGGAAATATTTTCCGCGGATTCAGATTTGCGCAAGGCAACAGTGATTTTCGGGGCTCCATGTGCCGCTGCGAATTCACTGCCGGCAGAAATCCCGATGGAATTCTATGCAATGGACTGCAAAATGTCCGCTTCGGTCATTCATTTTGACCTGCATACGCAGAAATTCTCCGGGAGTGGAAAAATGGTTAAGCACCCTCCATTCTTTGCCGGCGGAAGGCAGATCAGCAGCAAGGGAATGAGCCGGAAAGCCAAATGAAATCTTTTTTTCGTATTCGTTCTTCATGGTTTCAGGTCATCGCTTTTGTTTCCGGCTGTTTGCCTTACCTGAATACGATAAGTCATGAATTTGTTTGGGACGACAAGCTCGTCATCCTCGAAAACGAAGTCACGCGGGCCGGCCTGGATGGCTTGCCGGAAATATGGACGACACCGGCATACATTGCCGGCAGGGATGCCTGGCGGCCGCTAACACAATCCACCCACGCATGGATGTGGGAATTTTTTGGCGACAACCCTTTACCGGAACACCTTCTGAATATTTTGATTTTCGGGTTGTGCAGCCTGGCGCTTTACCGGTTCGGCAAAATATTGTTTATGAATTCAGCGCCCTCCTTCGTCCTTCTGGCCGCAATTGTTTTCGCCGTGCATCCTGTCCACACTGAAGTTGTGGCAAATGTCAAAGGCAGGGATGAATTGCTTTCTTTCCTCTTTTCAATTCTTGCGCTTACGCTCTATCTGCATCATTGCCGGAAGAATAGCAAATGGAGACATTATGCAATCCTGGGTTCCATATTTCTTTTTGTCCTTGCTATGCTTTCAAAATTCAATTCTGTTACCATGCTTGCCTTTTTGCCTTTCGGTGTTTGGTGGTGTTCACCATCCGGAGGAAGGCGACCGGAAATTGCCGGAAGCCTGGTGATCGCTTTCGGTTTGCTGGGATTTGCATTTTATTCGGAGTGGATTGCCGCATTGTCCATACTTCCCGCAATGTTTTTGTTCCATCGGAAAGCCCGATCTCGTATTTGGCTGGGAGTTGCTTTTCTCATTCTCCCGGTCTCATTTTATTTCTTTCGGAATGATGCAGGTCCCTATGACATGAACCGCAGTACCGGTATTGCCACGGAACCCGGCATTCTGAACAATGTGCTTTTCGGCGCTGAAGGAACGTCAGAGACAATCGGAACAACCATCGCCATCATGGGTAAATATATTCTGCTATTATTTTATCCGCATCCTCTGGTTCAATCCTATGGTTACAATCAATTCCCGATCCACAGCTTTTCTCATCCGGCCGCATGGTTGTCGTTGTTGGTGTTGCTGGTCATGACGTTCTTTTTGTGGAAGGGATTCCGGAAACAGTCGCCCTGGTTGATGGGTTTGGTCCTGTTCCTGACCGGTATCTCCATCTATTCTGAAATTTTTGAATTGACAGCTGACACCCTCGCAGAGAGAAATTTGTTTCTGCCGTCTGCCGGATTCTGCCTGGCGGTAGCTATGGTATTCGAATCCATTTCCGGCACCTGGGGGGCAACCGGAAATTTCAGAGAATATTTTTTGATTGGCTTCGCCGGATTCCCCATCGTCGTGTTTTTTGTATTGACGATTGACAGGAACCGCGATTGGAGAAATGATCTGACTTTGTCAGAGAATACAATCGGGTACATGGAAAACAATGCTGTAGCATATGCAAATCTCGGGCATCATTGCCTCGCGTATTCGATAGCCGCAGATTCACCTGCAGAACAATTGCGATATCGCCGCAAAACATTTGAGGCCTGGTCCCGTGCTCTGGAAATATATCCGGGGTTTGAATCCGTGAAGAGGCGATTGTATCAACTTTATATGGATGTATATCAATGGAACAATCAGAATGGATACTTTCCGGCGGCGGAAGAACAGTTGAGGCAGGCGATCATGCTTGATTCTTCCAATCCTGCCGCCTTCTTCGCCCTCGGAAAATTGTCATTTCGCTTTCAGAAATGGAAAGAGTGTGCACATCATATGGAAGAAGCCATCGGCCGGGGAATGAATGACAGCGAAGCATGGTTCATGAAAGCCAATTCACACCTTGCTCTCGGAGATACGATGCGTGCAAAGAAAGTTGCCGCAGAAGGAATAGAGAGATTCGCGACACGGCCGGAATTCTATGCGCTGACTGCTGTGTATTCATTGTACGCCGGTGACCTTGCGCAAGCTGAAAGTTTTGGCAGGATGGCACTTTTTCGGGATCCCGGATTTGAACCGGCAAGACAAGTCATGAAAAATGTATTTGAAAGCAAGGGTGTCGCGGATTCCGCAGCCATATACAGGTGATTTTCCGGATTTGCCTTCTGCCCTCATCCTTTGTTCCTTTGTAAGATGCGATCGGCTCTTCTTTCCGTTCTCCTGCTTTCAGCCGTCTTATCCGGACTTATGGCGCTGAGAATCAGCTGGCTAAATAGTTTTTCGAACCCTGGCGGAATTCGTTTGCCTGTCAGTATCAGGTTGAAATCCGAAGGTGAAGAAGAACACCAGAAATTAAAAAGGCAGGAATATTTTTCCATCATTCACCGGGCAGCTCCCGGGACCAACTGGAAGGCAATGGACCGGGAAACCCGTCGTCTCAACTATGAGCGACGGATGACAGAAGGAATGAACAAAACCACAGGAATAGACACTCTCGCCAATGGCAATCTCATCGGCGAGTGGAAGGAGAGGGGAAGCGTCAATCAGGCTGGCAGAATACATACTGCATGGTTAGATACCATTTCCGGCAATTTGTATTGCGGCTCGGCAGGAGGCAATGTTTGGGCCAGTGATCCTGAAGGGGATTCCTGGCAATCGCTCAATGACGATTGGCAATTCGACGGCATCAGTATGATCCGGGTAGTTCCTCATCAAACAGGAAGCAGAATTCTGGCAGGAAGTACGGGAAATGAATTCTACTATTCTGATGATGACGGTGCAAGCTGGATTAGTTCATCCGGACTTGGAAGCGTACAAAGCTGGGGATGGATCCGGCGCGCAATTACGCAAAATGATCAGGCAAGAACGATTTATCTGCTGGCCCAGGAATGGGATTTTACCAACTGGAATGCGATCGTTTCGCTGTACCGGTCCGTGGATCACGGCTCGTCTTTCATTCAGTTGCAATCCTGGGATGAACCGACATGGGGAAATGTTGGACATTTCGATATCTGGACTCCGGCCACTGGCGACACTGCGGTTTATTTTATCAATGATTCCCTTATGTATCTGCTCGATACTGCCGGCAACCCTCAGTCAATTTCCAGCATCCCTGTCATTCATACCGGAAGGACGATGCTTACCGGCACTGTAACATCTTCATCAACGCATTTGTATGCCTATTTGGAAAAAGACATTTGGTATTCTCCAGACAGTGGTTTTAGTTGGACTTTTGTTGACAGCATTCCGATGAGTCCGTTTTCCGAAAATTCATTCATTTGTTCTCTGACCGACAGCAGCAAACTCTTTCTCGGTGACATCGAATGCAACATCAGCGGCGATGGCGGTTCAACCTGGGCCAAAGTGAATGATTGGTGGGCCTATTACGGGTCAGAATCCAACCGCCTTCATGCTGACATTCCGGGGATTTCCTTTCAGTTTGATACTGCCGGAAATGAGATCATGTACATCGGTACCGACGGCGGATTGTATCGCTCGTCTGATCTTGGACAAACTGTTGAGAACATGTCACTCAATGGATTGAATGTCAGTCAGTATTATTCTACTTTTACCCTCCGTCAAAATCCAAATTTTATCTATGCCGGTACGCAGGATCAGGGTTATCAGCGGTGTCAGACTGACTCTGGTACTGTCCTTGGTTTCCAGCAATTGGTGAGTGGCGATTACGGCCATATTGTTTCTTCAGATGGCGGATTGAGCATCTGGATGGTATATCCTGGATTCGCGGATTTTTATCCGAATGCACCCTTTTCCGGATCCATTGCAGCCTGGAATTTCAATGGAACAAATCCCTTGTGGATTCCCCCTTTGATGGCATCGCCCAACAACCCGAAAATGTGCTATATGGCCGGTGGCAATTTGAATGGTTCCGGTTCGCATATGATCAGGCTTCGGGCGGACAATGCATTGATCAATGCAAGTGAGCATACATTTGATTTTGATACAGCCTCAGGAGGAGGATTCATTTCTGCGATGGCGTATTCAGAAGCAGATACAAATCATTGGTTTGTGCTGACCAACAACGGAAAATTTTTCCATTCATCTGATGCGGGGAATTCCTGGAATGCCGATACCACTTTTGATGGTCCGGGGAATCATTATTTCTATGGCTCATCGATTTTTCCGTCGAGACTGGATGCAGCTACGGTGTACATCGCCGGGAGCGGATATTCGAATCCGGCTGCATATGTTTCTTACGATTTCGGAATGACGTTCACGCCGATTGACAGCGGATTGCCTCCAACTTTGATTTATGACATCATCGGCGATGCCGGGGAGGAATTCATTTTTGCCGGAACAGAGGTCGGGCCTTACGTCTTCGTCGTATCTGAAGGAATCTGGTACCCAATGGATGGTGGAATTGCTCCTCAACAGGTTTATTGGACTTTGGATTATATCCCTGTGATCAATACGGTTCGCTTCGGGACATATGGACGGGGAATCTGGGATTTCTCGATGCCAATTCCGGTTCCGCGTGCCGGCACGGAGACAATGCCGCCTTTGCTGGTATATCCGAATCCGGCAAAGGATATCCTGAATGTGAATTGGGAGGGCGAAGAATCGTATAATTTGAATTTATTCGATATGAAGGGATCCATTTTGAAGAGTGGAAAGGCAGAGCCGGCAGCAGTTTTCAAATTTGATATCGGCGGAATTGTTCCGGGGATTTACATTCTGGAAGCAAGCAGGGGAAACAAGCGCGGATGGAGGAAAATAGTCGTACAATGACAGGATTTTGCTTAGGCAAAAGCGCCTGCCTTCCTCCGGAAAATCTCTGAATTTTCAATATCAGGTAATTTCCAAGCCTTTTTACCGCTAAATTCAGACGAGCGAACCTGGATTTTGCAGAACAACCCTGGCGGAAATCTAAACCAGAGCAATTTGCGCTGCATTCATATTTTTTTTCTTCGGAGAAATTCATTCCACATTTTCATCCTTGCATTGATTTCACAATGGATGCCATGGGAATCGTGTGCGCAAACTTCAGTCCCCAAGCTGTTTCCTGCCGGATCGTATGTCATTGCAATGGATACGACAAATCAATCCATTCCTTCCGGTAAACCATTCAATATCAAGGCTTACGGACTCGTCAACTATTTGCTTCAGAACCACATTCCCTTGAGCTGGGCAATTGCCGGATCGAAAGGAAAAGACGGCGTTGACCTTTCTGTTGCAGCAGAACTGGTCTATCCCAGCCAGGGAACTGTTGCAACGGTTGATTTCAGAGCGGGACCATTCATCATTGACAAGGAATACACAGCAAAAGCTGATTCCATTATTCAGAATTTCGGGAAAAGCGTCGCGGTATATCGCATGGTACAAAATGCCACCGCCGATGAGATGTATTTGATTTATGAAAAGCCAAGGATCGCGATCATTGCCGGAAGTACAACTGCCTGGCCGGCTTCCATGCTGGATACTGCCGAATTTGATACTGCCCTCTTCCCTTCCTGGCGGATCATAAATGCATCTGCTTTGAATTCCTCCTTGTACAGTCATGCTGTTGATTATAGCCATGGCGGCACTACAGATACTGCCGTCGTAAAAGCAATTGATACTTTCCTGCTCAGTGGTGGCAATTTCTTTGCGGCATCAAATTCAATTCCATGGTATGAGAATTTCGCATTGTGGCAATCAAATTCCGGAATCAATGGCAATTTGAATTTTGGAATGCCGGTGAATTGCCTGGCACCGTCTCATCCCATTGGCCAATATGACCGTTCCATGATTGGTTATGGCGGCGGATTGTGGTCTTTCCTTGAAGCCACAACTTTGATCCCTTCTACCATTGTCATCAACGAGAAGAGTCCCACTTTCAGAGTCACTACCTGCACTGACCTCTTGCCGGGAATTCCTGGCGGTATGGTGACATACCAGGGTGGTGACAATCCCAACCAGGTTTCCTTTGAAACTGACAACAAATACATCAATGTATTTCGGATTTTCCTGAATTCGATTTTCTGTCCGACCGGAAAAGCAGTTTCCATTAATGCCAATTTCGCGACGGAATCCGCAGCCAAGATGTGGATTGCATCCACCGGCCCATTTTACCTCGGTGACACGGTAATGATCGCCCTGATTGCTTACAATACCGGACCCGGATGCGGAAATACTTTGCTGTTGCACGATACACTTCATCCGTCTTTGGTATATCAATCCTACCAGGCGACTTCAGGAACCTACGATACAACGACCGGAATCTGGAATCTTCCGGGGCAGGGATTGTCCCAAACTGATACGCTTTGGATAGCAGCAACGATTGCCGACACCAATGCAATTCCACTTATTTCCTGGATCAATGGTCCGGTACCGGGCAATCTGGCATTCAACGACACCACCCGCGATAGCATCCAGGCTTTCTTCCCTTGCGTCGCAGCGGCAATGAATGACACTTCAATTTGTGCAGATAACATCGAAATTACAGCAATTTCGCCGATTCATGGAACCGGAACATGGAAATTGGTTTCCGGAGCAGGTGTTTTGACTGATTCCGCCTCAGCAATTACCGTTGCTCATTCCCTGGGTCAGGGATCAAATGTATTTGTGTGGAATGTTACCGATGGCTTTTGCGTCCAAAATGATACCGTGACTATCAAAGTTGATTTGCCGGTATTGGCTTCGGCCGGTGCAGATACTTTCACCTGTACTGATTCCATTGTGCTTAACGGTATCAGCGCATCTCCCGCCGCCGGCTCCTGGACGCTGGTCAGCGGTTCTGCCTCGATATTGAATCCTGCTTCGGCAAATTCAACCGTGTCTGGATTCAGCCCGGGAATCCAGACCCTCGTTTGGACAGTTGTCAACGGATTGTGTTCAGATGCAGATACGGTAAACATTGAAGTTCCATATCCATATCTTTTCACCGCCGGAAACGATACGGCGATTTGCCAGGCCGGTATTCAGTTGAATGGAAGCAATCCGGGTACGGGTTCGGGCGGTTGGATAGCGATTTCAGGAAGCGCCGTCTTTTCAAATGCAACTCTGTACAATACAAATGTCAGTTTTTCCGATTCTGGTCTGAATTCGCTGGAATGGAGAGTGGAAACGGGAATGTGCAATTATGCCGATACGATCTTCATTGATGTGGATATCCTGAATGCATATGCCGGCAAGGACACCAATGTATGTCTGTGTGATTTGCAACTTTCGGCTTCGCCTGGTTCCGGTGGCATATGGAACCTGATCGCGGGTTCGGCGAATTTGGATGATCCGGCAGATGCTGCAACCTGGCTGAGAAATGCAGGAAGCGGGACAATAACCCTGCAATGGAAACTGACCAATGGAAATTGCACGAGTTTGGATTCTGTTGGGATTGCAATGGATCCTCTCCCTTCTTCCGCAGTTGCCGGATCGGATATGGTAACTTTTTCTGCGACTGCCCAATTGGCAGCCTTGCAACCTGTCTCCGGAACCGGAACATGGGTTGTGCCCGGAAATGCCCTTGTCAGCGATATTTCTGATCCGGGTGCAACGGCACGGGATCTTTCGATTGGCATCAATGAATTTATTTGGACGGTAAAATCCGGATTGTGCCCGATGTCATCTGATACGATCAGGATCACAAGGGAATTGCTCCGGATTCCGGAAGGAATATCCCCAAACGGTGATGGCGCCAACGAAACTTTTGTGGTTCCCTTATCGTCTCCGGACCTGACTTGCGATATCCGGATTGCAGACCGCTGGGGAAGCGATGTATTTATAGAATCGAATTATGATAACGATTGGAGCGGACAGAATGCAACCGGCAAAGACCTTCCCGACGACACATACTATTATCGTTTGAAATTTTCCGATGGAAGTTCCCTCAACGGTTATGTTGTTTTGAAAAGGTGAGCCCGGGAAGAGTAAGTAGAATCACCGTGAGCTTATCCGTCAGTCACCCTACATTGAATCGCGTAAATTATTGTTAATCAGCATTTTATACTTTCAATACCCCCCTAACTTCTTTATATTTGTTTTATGAACCAACTCAACTATCTCCTCAATCAATCAATTCAGGCCTGCAGAATTCTGGCGATTTTCCTTTTGTTCCTGACGGTCTTCAACCGTACCTGGGCAAACAATTACCAGACCATCGGCAACGGTGATTGGAAAAGCAATTCCATTTGGTCCATGAATGGTACGCCTTGCACATGCATTCCTGGAAATGCAATCACCGGAGATTCGGTCAAGGTCAGCCATATCCTGACTTTCGATAACAATATCCAGGTGAAAAGTGGATCCTATCTTTTCATTGACACTTTGGCCGTCATGACCGGTCTTAACCATCGCATTGACGTACAGAATGGTCACCTTCGGGTAATTGGCGAATTGTACACCAAGGAAGTCACTGTGGATGCGAATGGCGAATTCACGAATGACGGATTTGTTATCATTAGCGGTGCGACATTCTTGAATGCAGGCACGGCAACAGTAAGCGGAAAACTCAGTGTTACGGGTTTGAATATGGATTTGCAAAACTCTATCGGTGCCACATTGACAATCGGTATGAGCGGAAATATCACCGTTACGACAGGTAATGTCGTCAATCAGGGCTTGCTCATATTCGCCCCGGTTTCCTGCGCTTCTATCAATGGGGGAGGAGACTTTCACAATTCAGGTGTTGCCAGTACAGTAATCGGTGTAGGTGCCGTTTGGGTCGGGGGAGTTCTTATCAATGACGGTTACTGGGACTCCAATGTGAACTGGTGTGCGAATTCAACAGGCGGCGCCGGATCACTTCCTCCAAAAAATTGTACGACCTCCTGTGGACCTCTGCCCGTTATTGTCGCCGGATTTACCGCGAGCCTTGATGAAAATCAGAAAGTCAATCTGAACTGGGAAGTCAGCCTTGAATTCAACAACGACTTTTATACAATTGAGCGGAGTACCGATGGTAATAATTTTGAATATGTAACCAAAGTAGATGCAACCGGTGCATCTCAATATGAAGCTACCGATGAATTCCCTGTTACCGGCAACGTATTCTACCGTCTTTCTCAAACCGATCTCAATGGATCTTCAGTACAACTCGAAACCCAAATGGTGTCTGACATGAAAACCATATCCGTTTTAGCATTTCCAAATCCCTGCCAATCACAATTGAATGTCAGCATGGCCGGATTTGATGACGGAATAGACCTCGTTTCGATTTGTGACATCAGCGGCAAACAAGTGTGGCAGTGTCGCGATATTCCGGTATCGGGCGGAAAAGGAGATCTGACGATAGTCTGCGATATGTTGCAGCCTGGTCTCTACTTTGTCAGCGCCACCAAAGGAATGGTTAGCCGCAAGGTCAGGGTAATCAAAATCTAAGGACCGATTCTCAAAGCGAAGTCTTGTACGCGTACAAAATCCGGCCATTACCTGAATTCTCAGGGTTCTTTTCTCCTTCGGGTACACCAAGAAGTCGAAAGTGCTTCAAAACTGACTGAGCGATTCCGGCATCGCCGCAATCAAATGATGCCCAATACCTTGGTGCCGGACGGCTGTTGTTTTTATGCCACTCCTTAGCGTGATTCTCATCATCGGCAAGGCCAAATACCCAGTTTTCCCAGTTGATGACGTGGAGCCAACTGTTAACAGTAATGTGTTCCAGAACATTTTCGATGATTTGCCCCGTAGGGCTCATTGTCTTTGCGTGTCCCATTCTGCTTGATTTCTAAAAGCCAAATCCGGCCATGAAATTAAAAAAAATTGGCAGATGAAAATGCTTCAATTCATTCCGAATAACGAATCACTTTATTTCTGCCTGATTCTTCCTGACAATCAGCGGATACTGACCGTTTCGGGCTTCAAATTGTCCAATAATCTTGTCAGGAAGACCGTTTTTGCGCAAAAGCCCTGCAATCTCTTCCGCAGATTCCGGCGCAACTGCAATCAACAATCCGCCGCTGGTTTGAGGATCACAAAAAACAGATCGTGTCATTGCATCCAATTCCCCGATCTTATGGCCGTAGCTGTCCCAGTTTCTTCCAGTTCCCCCCGGAACAGAATTCAGCGCGAGGTATTCATCCACGCAGGCAATCACAGGGATTTCAGATTGAATTATGGTGGCGCTCAATCCTGACGCTTCACACATCTCCGACAGGTGCCCGAGAAGTCCGAATCCGGTAACATCTGTCAATGCATGCACGCTTTCATATTCGGAAAGAGGTATTCCGATGGAATTGAGCATTACCATCTGGTCCCGTGCGATATGGGAATGATCAGGTTTCAGAAGGCCTCTTTTTTGCGCTGTAGTCAGGATACCGACACCGAGAGGCTTCGTGAGAAACAATACATCGCCGGCCTTCGCTCCGCCATTCGTTTTCAGATTTTTCGTTTTGACTTTTCCGGTTACTGCCAGGCCGAAGATGGGCTCCGGACTGTCAATGCTGTGGCCTCCCGCCAGAACAATGCCGGCTTCGCTACAGACATGACGTGCACCGGCGAGAACCTGGTTGGCAACTTCAGGAGATATTTTGTCAATCGGCCAGCCCAGGATTGCAATGGCAAGGAATGGGGTTCCGCCCATCGCGTACACATCACTGATTGCATTGGCAGAGGCAATCCTGCCAAAGTCGAAGGCATCATCCACAACCGGCATGAAAAAATCAGTGGTGGAGACAATGGCCTCCCCGTTCCCCATGTCATAAACTGCGGCATCATCCCTGTCATGGTTGCCAACAAGCAGGAAAGGATCTTCTTTTTGAGATTCGTTTGACTTGAGAATGATATCAAGAATCTTTGGCGAAATCTTGCATCCGCAGCCGGCGCCGTGACTGAATTGCGTGAGCTTTGTTTCTGAAATGGTGTTGGTGTTCACGATGCAAATATAGTTGCTTTGCGAAAGTCCCTTAGAGTTTTTGCGATACCATCCGGATCACATTCTGCAAACTCGAACCGAAACAAAGGACCGCTCCGGTTTTTTTCCAGGGCATGTTCGTATGCCTTGTCGTAATATTCAAGGGCGATCATGGCAACGCGGAAAAGATCCCCGGAAGCCAGAGCCGCCAATGCTTCCTGATGCCGGAGTCCGCCGAGGCGTTTCGAAATCTTGTTCAGCGATTCCGAGATCAGAATATGGTCAATCTTCCCGTAATCAGTGACCAACCTCCTTGCCCGGACTTCCCGTGACAAGATGACCTGGAAATTCGGCGAAATCTGCTTTCGATGAAAGAACGGGGCCGGTAGGTAAACTTTGCCGATTGCATGGCTTTCATCTTCGATCCAAACCGGTTTTGCCAAATCCAATTTTAGCAAGGTATCAAAGAGATCATTTTCGAATTGCTCCGCTGTTGGCTGAGGAGGCATGTTCAATCCGCCGAAAACCGAACCCCTGTGGTTTGCCAAAGCTTCCAGATCAACAATCTGCTCACCGCAACTTTCCAGGGATTTCAGAATTTCAGTTTTACCTGAACCTGTCTTCCCGCCCAGAATGTGCAATTGAACCGCCATTTCAAAAACTTTTTGAGCCTCTTTCCGGAATGATTTGTACCCGCCGGAAAGTGTAGTTACAGAATACCCGGCCAACCTCAGAAGCCATGCAGTGCTTTCGCTTCGCATTCCGCCACGCCAGCAATGCAGCAGTACATCACCCATCGGTATCCTCTTTCCGAATTCATTTACGTAATGTGAAAGTTTCGGTCCGATCAGTTCCAAAGCTTCCATGACAGCTTCTTTTCTTCCACTTTGTTTATATCGGGTCCCGATGATTTTTCGTTCCTCATTGTCAAGCATCGGAAGGTGAATTGCACCCGGTATATGTCCGTGTTCATATTCTGCCGGGGATCTTACATCCACGACGGGAAGGGCATTTCGAAACACCAGAAAGCCGGCGATGTCAACGGTTTTTTCCACGCGGAGTGCGAAATTCGTCAATTTTGTTGCCTTTACAAAGTGTTGGTAACCAGTACATTCGGGCAAAATTCGTATATTACTCTTTCAAGTGCTTAACTTGAATTCGTGCGAAACGGGGGAATTTGCGGCCCCGAACCTGGCAAACCGAACTGTTTTTGAGCAGATACCTCCGCGATATCGGCAAATTGATCATGATTTGCATGTTCCTGCATGCAGGGAAGACTTTTTCCCAGGCGGGAGATATGGAAGCCCTGCGGCAACAAGCAGCAGAATACATGCAATATGAAGAGTATCACGCTGCCGTCGGCGTGCTGCGGGAGCTGATCAGATTTGAACCTGATAATGCTTCATTCAATTTCTGGTATGCAAAGTCCCTGTATAATACATACAAGAAGAAGGGATGTCTTCAATATTTCGAAAGAACAGGAAAGCTGGATCCCGAAGTGGATCGCGAGTTCCATCATTATTATGCCCTGGCTCTTCATTACAATCACTTCTTCAAAGAAGCCATCGCAGAATACCAGATGGATCTGAAGTACCATCGCATCAACAGCGAACCATTCGAATACGTGTTGAACCGGATCGCACAATGCGATTACGGAAACCGGATGTTAAAAAACAGGACTCCCGATTCTGAGCGAATCATCATCAGCAACCTGGGAGCAAAAATCAATTCTGAATTTTCGGAACACAGCCCGGTTATTTCCGAGAATGATTCAATACTTCTTTATACTGCACGCCGTCCCGAATGTCTCGGCGCAGATGTTGAGTCACATTTCTATGATGAAGATGTGTATAAGGCGTACAAGAGGGAAGAAAAATGGACATTGGGCGAAAACATTGGCAAGCCCGTCAACAGCAAGGGACATGACGCGACCATCGCGCTGACTGACGACGGAATGACTTTGTTTATTTACAGGCACCTTCGCGACGGCGGGTTTTTTGTGACAGATTTCGACACCCTCGGCAATGCCTGGAAAGAACCACGTGCAATGGAGAAGCCGTTCAATTCAAAATTTTATGAGGCTTGCGTTTTCCTCAGTCCCGATGGTAAGAAATTGTATTTCAGCAGCAACCGTCCCGGCGGTTACGGCGGAAAGGATTTGTATTCATCTGACATTGATTCCAGCGGAGATTGGGGAGAGCCAAGAAATCTCGGGCCCGTAGTCAATGGTCCTTTCGATGAAGATTCTCCTTTCATGCACCCCGACGGGAAGAGATTGTATTTTTCTTCTAACGGACCGAACAGCATCGGTGGTTTCGATTTGTTTCTGACTGAAGTGAATGAGAAAGAAGAATTTATTGAGCCAATTAACCTCGGATATCCTGTTAACGATGCAGACGACGACATTTATTTTGTGCTGAACAAAGAAGGGAATACCGGTTATTATGCTTCAGGAAAGGAGGGTGGATTTGGAGAAAAGGATATTTACAGCATTGAGTTTCCCTATTATCCCTATCCACGAAGGCAGAATATCATTGTCCTGGAGGGAGTTGTTCTGGAAGATTTGACAGGAGATACTCTGGAAGCCAGAATTCGCCTTTTGGATAAAACCACCGGTGTGTACCAGGAGATGATTGTGAACCGGATAGATCCCAAAATGTTTCATTTTGAACTTGCATCTGAAGGTGATTATACAATTGAAGTCGTTTCGGACGGGTATGACTCTTATTCCGAAAGCCTCCTCAGTCCGAAGTTGATGGGTAAGGATATTTATATCGAGCGCACCATCCGTCTCCGGAAACCTTCGGACCCATTGGTGAGAGAAGAGATCGAACTCATGAATATTTATTATGATTTCGACAAATGGGATCTGCGAGATGAATCCCGTGCCGAGTTAGACCGGGTGATTGCACTTCTCCGGAAAGATCGAAACCTGGAATTGGAGATACGCGGACATACCGATTGGTACAATACGGTGAGGTACAACCAGGATCTTTCAGAAAACCGATGCGGAGAGGCATATAAATACCTGCTGCTCCAGGGTATTGACAGGGAGCGAATCCGGTTAACCGGCTTGAGTGAGAATCGTCCCCTTGACCCGAATACCGATGACACCGGCAGGCAATTCAACCGCCGGTCTGAATTCCATTTTTACCGGGAGGGTGAATTTGCATTCAAATCGGGAAGGCTGCGGACGGGGATTACCGATGTTCGTGTTGATCATGCGCCGCCGAAAGGGAAGCCGGGATTCGATGAACCCGGGAGTGTGGTGTTGTTGTACGATGATTCGCAGGGCAGTCAGCCATACAGCATTCATGCAAGTTCCAACCGGGCTGACAATGAAGGGCGTCGGATACCGGATGAATTTGTAACGCCCTGGGCCGAATTTTTGCACTTCAGACGCTGAACGGGTTTGATTGAGCCAGGTTCTGCAGATCTTCGAAGGATCAATTCGGTTGATTCTGCAAGGTCTTTTCTGCCAGCGGAATTTCAAAACTGAACAATGTTCCACGGCCCGGTCTCGAATCTATTTCCAGGAAGCCGTCGAAGGTGCGGATTCGATTGCGGATGGAATACAAGCCAAGGCCCTTCCGCCTTTTGAGAACTTCGCGAAGATTGAATCCGATGCCGTCATCCTCAACGGAGATAATCAATTCCTCACCGCTGTTTACCACCTGGACCGTGATTCTGGAAGCTTCGGCATGTTTCATGATGTTGTTCGTAATTTCCTGAACAACACGGAATACGCATCGCTTGACTTCATCCGAAATGTTGTCATCAGGGCCGTAATACTTGAATGTATATTGGATCTTTCCGGCAACATTGATTTTCTGTGCAAGGTCCTCCAGGGCCATACGCAATCCAAAGTCTTTGAGCATGGGTGGCATGAGATCATGAGAAACG